>ERZ825159.5-NODE-5-length-357103-cov-42.689440_pt1 | contig 357103 bp, 299 predicted proteins | sample MGYA00519932_ERZ825159 | MGnify/ENA primary metagenome ERZ825159 (study PRJEB31778, sample SAMEA3449191) | human gut metagenome | biome: human gut; feature: human-associated habitat; material: faeces | place: United Kingdom | collected 2010/2012 ... | reverse complement strand
TCCTGGTAGACCACGCGGCCGGCGCCGATATTGAGGTGGCCCACCTCCGAATTGCCCATCTGGCCGTCGGGCAGACCGACGTTCTCGCCGTCGGTGCGCAGTTCGGCATGGGGGTACTTTTCGGTCATGGCCGAGATGTATGCGGGATGTACGGTCGAAATGACATCGGCCTTGTCGTGATGGCCGTTGCCCCAGCCATCGAGAATCATCAGTAATACCTTGTTGCTTTCCATAACTATCAGTTTTTAAGTCCCGTATTGTTCCTGTTCTGCGACGGACAGCCGTACTCGCGTCCAACTTGTCCCCGCATTACTTTACCTGCGCGGCGATCAGCTCCACAGCCTTATCGATAGCAGCCTGCAGCCCCTCGGGGTTCTTGCCGCCGGCCGTGGCAAAGAAGTTCTGGCCGCCACCGCCGCCCTGCATCAGTTTGGCTGCCTCGCGGACAACCGCACCGGCATTCACTCCGCATGCCGTGATCTCGTCTCCGAGCATGACCGTCAGCGACGGCTTGCCCTCGCAGACCGTACCCATGACGAAGACCAGACGCGGAGAGCGGCTGCGCAAGCTGTATGCCAGATCCTTCACGAAATCCGGACGGCGGTCGCTCTGCATGGCGATGAGCTGCATGCCGTTGCGCTCGGGCGCCGAAGCGGCAATCTTCTCGGCCCACTGGGCCACCTGTTCGCGACGCATGGTCTCGACCTCCTTCGAGAGCTGCTCGTTGCTTTCGAGCATCTTCTTGACGGCCTGCAGCACCTGCGGGTTATTGAGGTACTCGCCGACGTTGCGGAGCGTATCTTCGGCCGCGTAGACCATCCGTTCGGCCTGCTCGCCCGTAACGGCTTCGATACGGCGCACACCGGCCGAAATGGCGCTCTCCGAAAGGATCTTGAAGAAGCCGATGGTTCCCGTCGAGCGGGTATGCGTACCGCCGCACAACTCGACCGAATCGCCGAAACGGACCATGCGGACGCGATCGCCGTACTTCTCGCCGAAGAGCATCATGGCTCCGGCAGCGGCAGCCTCTTCCTTCGTGGCGTCACGCTTCTCCTCGAGCGGATAGTCGGCGCGCACGGCGCGATTGACCAGCACCTCGACCTCGCGCAACTGCTCGGGAGTCACCTTCTGGAAGTGAGAGAAATCGAAACGCAGTACCTCGGGAGTCACGAGCGAACCCTTCTGCTCGACATGGTTGCCCAACACCTTGCGCAATGCGGCATGCATGAGGTGGGTAGCCGTATGGTTGTTGGCGGCAGCCTGACGCTTCTCGGGATCGACAACGGCCTCGAACTCCGCGGCGGGGTTCTCCGGAAGCTGCTCCGTGATGTGGATGATCAGACCGTTCTCCTTCTCGGTGGCGACGACCGGGATGCGCTCGTTGGCGCTCTCGATGTAGCCGATATCACCGATCTGACCGCCCGAATTACCGTAGAACGGCGTGCGGTCGAAGACCAGCTGGAAGGTCGTCTTGCCCTTGGAGGTCACGCGACGGTAGCGCGCAATGCGCACCCGTTCGGTGAGGGTCTCGTAGCCGGTGAAAATACTCTCCTTGATGGGAATGAGTTCCACCCAGTCGTCCGTATCGACAGCAGCGGCGTTGCGCGAACGCGCCTTCTGGGCCTCGAGTTCCTGCTCGAAGGCGGGAAGATCCACGCCCACGCCCTGCTCGCGGGCGATGAGTTCGGTCAGGTCGATCGGGAATCCGAACGTATCGTAGAGTTCGAAGGCATCCTTGCCCGAAATAAGCTCCTTGCCCTCCTTCTTCGTACGCTCGATGACGCCGTCGAGCAGGTTGATACCCGTAGCCAAAGTGCGCAGGAACGAAGCCTCCTCCTCCTCGATGACCTTTTCGATGAGCGTCTGCTGTGCCTTCAGTTCGGGGAACTGTCCGCCCATCTGCTCCACCAAGCCTGCAACCAGCTTGCAGAGCGTCGGCTCGGTGAAGCCCAGGTAGGTATAGCCGTAGCGTACGGCGCGGCGCAGGATGCGGCGGATCACATAGCCCGCCTTGACGTTCGACGGCAACTGTCCGTCGGCGATCGAAAAGGCGATGGCACGCAGGTGATCGGCCATCACGCGCATGGCCACGTCCGACTTCTCGTCCTCGCCGTAGCGCTTGCCCGCCAGGGCGGCAATGCGGCCGATCGTCGGCTGGAAGACGTCCGTGTCGTAGTTCGACTTCTTGCCCTGCAGGATCATGCAGAGGCGCTCGAAGCCCATGCCCGTATCGACGTTGCGCGCCGGAAGCTCCTCGAGTGAGCCGTTGGCCTTGCGGTTGAACTGCATGAAGACCAGGTTCCAGATCTCGATCACCTGCGGGTGGCCGGCATTGACCATCTCGCGGCCGGGCTTCGCGGCGATCTCCGCCTCGTCGCGCAGGTCAAAGTGGATCTCCGAGCAGGGACCGCAGGGACCCGTCTCACCCATCTCCCAGAAGTTGTCGTGCTTGTTGCCGCGGATGATGTGGTCCTCGGGAAGATACTGTTTCCAATATCCGTAGGCCTCCTCGTCGAAGGGTACTCCGTCCTCTTCCGACCCCTCGAACACGGTGGCGTACATCCGCTCGGCCGGGAGCTTGTAGACGTCGTGCAGCAGCTCCCAGGCCCAGGCGATCGCCTCCTTCTTGAAGTAGTCGCCGTAGGACCAGTTGCCCAGCATCTCGAACATCGTGTGGTGGTAGGTGTCGTGGCCGACCTCCTCCAGGTCGTTGTGCTTGCCCGAGACGCGCAGACACTTCTGCGTATCGGCCGCACGCGGGTACTTGCGGGGCGCGTTGCCCAGAAAGATGTCCTTGAACTGGTTCATGCCCGCATTGGTGAACATCAGCGTGGGGTCGCCCTTGACGACCATCGGTGCCGAAGGCACGATCACATGCTCCTTCGACGCGAAGAAGTCGAGAAAGGCCTGACGAATTTTGTTGGATTCCATATATACGAATTTTCGTTTTTATCCGTTTCCGATTTCGGGTTGCAAAATTACACAATTAAAGTTAAATTTGCACCCTATCCGAAGGAGTTTTTTCAGCAGATGAGCCAAAAACAGAGAAGCAACCGCACGCAGCGTCTCGCTCACGAGGCGCACATTCTCACCGAGGAGGCCACGACACTCACCCGAGAGGTCGTGACCGCCCCGTTCCGCCTGCGCACCTATCGGCTTATCCGCAAGATCATCATCGGGTTCATCCTGGTGTCGATCGCCAACGTGCTCTTCTCCTACTTTTTCTACACCCCGAAGATGTACCGCATCCTGCGCGACAACCGCGAGCTGAAGATCCGCTACCGGATCCTGCAGGACCGCATACGCACCGCACAGCAGCACGTCGATGAGATCCGCCACCGCGACAGCTACGTCTACCGGTCGCTCTTCTCGACCGACACGCTCTCGATTCCGGGCGTGTGGCAGCCCTACCCTGAGTCGAAATACGCCCCGATGGCCGACGACGACTACGCCTCGCTGATGATCCCCACGTGGCGGCAGCTCGATGCGCTGGCCCGCACGATCTACCTCGAGTCGGTCTCGTTCGACGAGCTGCAGCAGCTGGCCCGCAACAAGGAGCAGCTGGCCTCGGCCGTGCCGGCCATCTGGCCCATCGACCGGAAGGCGCTGCACAACAACCACATCGGCGCCTTCAACCCGCGGCGCTTCCACCCCATCCTGCACCGCATCGTGGCCCACGAGGGCATCGACCTGGGGTGCGACCGCGGCACTCCGGTCTACGCCACGGGCGACGCCACGGTGGAGATCGCCTCGGAAAACGGATACAACGGTGGCTACGGGCACCAGGTGCTGCTCAACCACGAATTCGGCTACAAGACCCGTTACGCCCACCTGAGCGACGTGCTCGTCAAGCCGGGCGAGCGGGTCAAGCGCGGGCAGCTGATCGCCCGCACGGGCAACACGGGCCGCTCGTCGGGTCCGCACCTCCACTACGAGGTGATCCACAAGGGCATCCCGGTGAACCCGATCAACTACTTCAACCGCAACATGTCGGCCGAGGAGTACGAGCGGCTGATGGAAAATCTCCGGGAGACCAATTTCGAAAAGTACTGACATGACCGGAAAGAAAGATCTCGAACGCCTGCGCCGGCGGCGGCGCCGCAAGCAGCGTATCATCCGCACGACCATCCACCTGTTCGTGTGGCTGGGGGCCGCCGTGCTCTACTACATCGGCTTCTCGATCTTCTTCGACACCCCGTTCGAGGCGCAGATGAAGCACTCGGCTGACGGCCTGCGCCGCGAATACGAGGCCCTCACGCAGCGTTACGACTCGCTCTCGGTCGTACTCGAGAACCTCACCGAACGCGACCGCAGCGTCTTCCGCACGCTCTTCGAGGCCGATCCTTACGACTTCGACACGGAGTACGAACAGCGGCAGAGCGTCACCTACGAGAAGATCGTCGATCGTTCGACTCGCCGTCTGAAGCGCGAACTGGGCGAGCGCGTGGCCGACATGGAGCAGCGGCTGGCCCGACTGAACGACTCGTACCTCACCCTGCAGGCGCGCATCGACTCCGCGGGCCGCGACTGCGACCGCATCCCCTCGATCCAGCCGGTGATCAACAAGCAGCTCACGCTGCTGACGGCCTCCTACGGCATGCGCATCCACCCCTTCTACAAGACCCTGCAGTCGCATCAGGGCGTCGATTACACGATCCCCGAAGGATCGAGCGTCTTCGCCACGGCCGACGGTGTGGTGCGCGACGTGGCCACCCGCAACTCGACGCACGGGCTGACGGTCGTCATCGACCACGGCAACGGTTACGAAACCTCGTACAGCCACCTCTCGAAGACCAACGTCCGCCGCGGACAGCAGGTCCGCCGCGGCGACATCATCGCGCTGTCGGGCGACACGGGACTCTCGCTCTCGCCCCACCTCCACTACGAGGTGCGCCACAACGGCATGCGCGTGGACCCGATCCACTACTTTTTCATGGAGCTGTCCCCCACGGAATACCAGCGCCTGATCCGCATCGCGCAGACGGGCATGCAGGCATTCGACTGACCCACCTGATCCTCCGCTTCAAATGGAAACCCGCATCCGACTGATTCTGCTCGACTTCGATGGCACGCTGGCCGACACGCGCCGCGCCAATGCGCTCGCCTATACGGCCACGCTCCGCGAAGCGGGAATCCCGCTTTCGGAGGAGGAATACGCGGCCCGTTATTTCGGCATGCGCTGCGAGGAGTTCCTCACGCACCTGGGCATCGCCGACCCGGCCGAGCGCGACCGGCTCCGGCGGCGCAAGATCGAGCTCTACCCCACGTTCTTCGACTCCGTGCGGCTGAACCGCCCGCTGTGGGAGTTCTGCCAGCAGTTCCGCGCCCAAGGCGGCCGCGTGTGGATCGTCTCGACGGGCAGCCGCGAGAACATCGAGCACGTCATGCACCACCTCGGCATCCGCGACGGCGTGGACGGAATCCTCTCCGGCCCGGAGATCACCCGCAGCAAACCCCACCCCGACTGTTTCCTCGAGGCAATGCGCCGCGAGGGGGTCACCCCGCGCGAGACACTCATCTTCGAGGACTCCGAGATCGGCATCGAGGCGGCACGCCGCAGCGGAGCCTCCTATTTCGTCGTCAGGCTGTAACACACGCAACGGCCTCCGCCGCAGGGGCGGTCTCACCCCGAAGCATTCCCCGAAAAAGAGAACCGGGACCACAGCAGTCGTGCGGTCCCGGCCCGAAATGCATCACCACCGGTACGGACGGTCGTCATGCCGCGGCGGCTTGGGTGGTTTGGGTTTCTTGTGTTTCTTGCCCGGTCGCTTCGGACCGTGGTGCGGAGGAGGCGGAGCCTCGTGCGGCGGACGGGGCGGACGGGGACCGGGAGGCCGATGTACGGCGCAGGATCCGAGGAGCAGTGCCGACAGGATCAGGCACAGGCTCCAGAAACGTCTTGTCTTCATGGTCGGTTCTCTTTTATGTCGAATGCCGCTTACAAAGATAACACGATTTTCGGAATTGCAAAATCCCGAAAAATCGTATCTTTGTCCCCGATTACCTTTTCCGATCGTCCGAAATGAAATCCACCGAGAGCACCACCCCCGAAGAGGCCGCGCGCACAGCGAACACCCCCGCCGCGGAGTGCGGCATGAACAGAACGGATCCTGCGGCCGCATCCGCACCCGGCAATCCGCAGACACCGGGGACAGCATCCGCATCCGACGCATCCGATGCGGAAGGCACGGGCCGAAAGGAGGAGGAGTCCCCCGCTGTACCGGCCGACACCGCACCCGGCTGCACGGCGAAGAGCCTCCGCACATCGCTGCGCGATGGGATCGAGCAGCGGCGCAGAGCCCTGGCGCGCCGGATCGAATACAACCGCCTGCGGCGCATACGCCGCCATTCGGTGCCGGCATATGTCCACTGCAAGAACTGCGGAGAGACGCTCCGGGGCATGTACTGCCACCGCTGCGGACAGTATGCGCTCGATCCGGAGCAACCCTTCTGGAAATACTTCAAACAATATTTCGAGAACGTCTACCAGTTCGACAGCAAGGTGTGGCAGACCCTCTGGCTCCTTTTCCGCCGCCCGGGCATACTGACCCTCGAGTTCATTGCCGGAAAGATCAATTCCTATGTCCACCCGCTGCGGCTGTTCATGTTCATCTCGGCACTCTTCTTCCTGGCCGTGGCGCTCTTCATCCCCGAGAATGTCGATATAGCGTTGGGCCCCCGGGAAAAGCAGCTCTCGGAGTTGCGCGATCCCGACATGCTGCGGGCGCTCCAGGTCAGCCAGGGGGATGACGAGGACTACGACCTGCTGCGGAAGGACACGACCGTCTGGGTGGCCGGGGCGCGCGAAGAGTTCCGGGGGTTGGAGTCGATCGCCGGGGTGATCGACCGTCCGGGGCGCGACACGCTGCAGGTGCGCATCCCGGGATTCCTGCTCGAGGAGGGCTATCTGGTCTCCGCGCCCGGCGACTCGATCCACTGGAGCAGCAGCAGTCCCCTGCGCCCGGAATCCACCAAACAGGACAGCGAGGCCCAGGACCTCCGCCGCGAGATGGTCTACGCGCACATCATCGGCTGGTTCTCGAAGTGGCTGCCCGTGATCCTGCTGCTGTTCATCCCGTTCTTCGCCCTGCTGCTCAAGATCTTCTTCCATCGGCGGAAGATGTTCTACATGGGCCACTTCGTCACGGCGCTGCACCTGCACTCCGTACAGCTCATCCTGGTCTTCATCACGCTGCTCGGCGCACAGTGGATCGACCGGCCGGGCTGCTATGCCCTCCTGCTGCTGGGCTTCTACCTGCTGCACATGGTCTGCGTCTTCCACCGCGTCTACGGCGACGGATGGGTCAAGACCTCGTTCAAGGCGCTGCTGATCCACGGATTCTACATGCTCGTCATGTCGGTCGTCCTGCTCGGGCTCTTCATCTGGCTCATCCTCCCGCTCATGAAGGAGAACAACTGGTGGTAGCCGCCGCAAGGCGCCGAAGCCCCCTCGAAAAACGCCCCGCAATCCTCAGGGATCGCGGGGCGTCGTTTTTCCGGCGGGAGCGGCTACCGCCTGCAGATGACGTTGAAGTCGCAGAAGGCGCAGGTGTCCGCATCGGCGCACTGGCGGAACGGGACGGCAGGGTCGTAGAGCTCTCCGAGCGTCTCGCCGACAAACTCCTCGAAGCGTGCGGCGTAGTGCGAATAGGGGGCTCCCCGGAGGCCGAGTTCGCGGTCTATGAGCTGCGGCGAATAGTCCGGGCGGTTCATCGCCCGCACGTAGTAGAGTGCCGGCACGGCGTCGCAACCCTCCGTGCGGCGGAGCATCAGGGCATAGAGCAGCGTCTGGAGGATATTCGACAGCCGCTGCCTGCCCTCGCCGCGGAAGAGTTTCTCCAGCCCGTCGAATTCGAGATGGGCTGCACCGGTCTTGTAATCGACCACGCGCAGCGATCCGTCGTCGAGGCGGTCGATGCGATCGGCGATGCCCGAGAAGCGCATGGTGAGTTGCCGGCCGGCCGATCCGAACGCAAAGCCGCACCCCACGCGCTGCTCCAGCCCGATGACCGTGAAGCCGTCGTGCGCCGCATCGTAGGCTATCACGCCGCCCCGGAGGTAGCGTGTCACGATATCCTTGACCAGCAACAGGTTGCCCGTATAGTCGGCCGTCGTGGCCTTCGGGTCCCGGAGGTAGTGCTCGTTGATGGCCGCCTCGACCGCTGCGGGGACCTCGCCCGTGCGGACCAGTGCCCGGAGCGTCCCGCCCGGGTGCGCCTCGCCCTCGATACGGGCATAGAGCCGCTGGACGGCGGCATGGAGAATCGTTCCGAACATCGGGGCATCGACCTCCTCGGAGATCTCGTCGTCGGAGTCGAGCCGCGCCACGGAGTGGAAATAAAAGCGCAGCGGGCAGGCGACGTAGCGGAAGAAGGCCGTCGGCGAGAGCGACGCATCGCTCCCGGGATCGGTGAAGCGCAGCAGGCGGCGCATCACCCCCTCGTCCTTGGCCACCTCGATGGGGGTCGAACCGGCCAGGTTCACATCCACGCCCACCTCGATGCGGCGCAGCGGGAAGCCGCTCTCGTACTCGATCTGGCGGATGTAGCGGCTCGGTTCGCCGGTCGATTTGTCGTCGGCATGGGCGCAGTAGAGCATCCACACGCGGCTGGCGCGCTGGATCAGGCGGTAGAAATAGTAGGCGTAGACCCCCTCGTGGTGTTCGGGTGTCGGCAGCGCATAGGCCGCCCGCAGGTTGTAGGGGATGAACGACGACTGGGCCATGTGGTTGCCCGGGAAGTTGTCGTCGGTCATCGAGAGGATCACGACGTTCTCGAAGTCGAGGTTGCGCGTTTCGAGGATACCCATCACTTGCACCCCCTCGAGCGGTTCGCCCTCATAGGGGATGCGCAGCGTCTGGAGGTGGCGGCGCAGCAGCGAGGCGAAGATCTCGGGCGTCGGGTCGATCGCACATTCGTCCAGCGAATTGCGCAACCGTTCGAGCTCCTCGGCGATCACGGCGAGGAACTCCACGCGCTGCCGGGCGTCGTCGCCCTCGTAGGGCTGGCGCGCCACGGCCGCGACAACGGCGGAGAGCCACACGGCGAGGGCCCGCCAATCGGCTGCCGGGGCGAAGATCGTGCGCAGCAGTTCGTTGCGGCCGAGCCAGGCGCCATCAACGGCGATGCGCCGCTCCTGCACGATCTCCTCCTCAAGGCGGCGTGTCAGCTCGACGTCGCAGCCGGCCACGTAGGGATGGGACAGCAGGCCCGTGACATCGGTATGGTAGAAGGTCCAGCCTTCGCCGCGGCGCCTCCGGTGGGCCTGCAGTTCGAGCAGGCGCTCGACGAACGTGTAGGCCAGGCTGGCGCGCAGCGGGTAGCCCATCGTGACGTTCACGTGCCCGATCTCGGGCGGCAGGGCGTGCAGCAACGGCAGCAGCAGGTTCTCGTCGGTGAGCACCACGGCGGTCTCCTTGCCCAGCTCCCCGCGGGCAGCCAGCGAGCGGAGGATCGTGGCGACGTACTTGCACTGCACGGCGTTCGAAACGGCGGCCACCGCAGTCATCTCCTTCCCCACCGAGGCCATGTTGTCGTGCGAGAGTTCGGCTCGCGGCGGGAACTGCACGATGTTCTCGCGCACGAACATGCCCGCCTCCTGCTCGGGGCGATCCCTGTAGTAGGAGTCGTAGTCCCAGTAGAAGTCGGTCTCGGCAGCGGTCGAAAGGAACTTGAAAAGCCGCTTCTCGCACTCCGACAGGGCGTTGAACCCAGCCACCACGAAGCGGCGCGGCCCGTCGAACGAGAACGTCCCCTCGCGGATGCGCTCGGCGACGGCACGCTGCACCATGCCGTTGTAGGCGATGCCCAATGCGGCGAGCCGCTCGCGGAAGCGGCGGTAGATCGGGCCGAGCGTCCGCCAGATGGCCAGAAAACGGCGCTTCTCCTCCGAGAGGTCAGCCTCCTCGCCGAGCGACGTCCAGAAGGCGATGATCCGCAGCTGGGACGGCGTCAGGTAGGATATATCGGCCTCGATCTCCTTGATATCCTCGATGTTGCGGAAGAGCATCGAGGCGTCGATCAGGTATTTGTCCACCGTGTCGAAGTCCGTGAGCAGCATGTCGCCCCAGAAGTAGAACCGGTCGAACGGCTCGTCGTGGTACTCCGAATAGATACGGTAGAGCTCGGTGATCAGCCGCAGGCGGTCACCGCACCTCAGGCCCGAGATCTCGGTCATCAGGTCGTCGATGGTCACCCATTCGGGCTGCCACATCGGCCGGTTCGCGATCCGCGCGAGGGCATCGACGAAAAAGAGCCGGGCGCGCCGCGACGGAAAGAGCACGGCACGCTCGGAAAGGGCCTCGCCATAGCGGGCATAAAGATCAGCGGCGACTTCGCCCAGAAAGGTCTTCATCATCCGATGGTTCGATTAGGCGCGGGGCCTGACGCCCCGCAAGATGCGGCCAAGGAGCCTCACGCAGCCGGGAGCCGGGGCTCCGGCCAAGGCCGCCCCTACTCCTCGTGGGCGATGCTGCCGCCCATGAACTTCTCGTCGGTACGCACGACGGCCGGATTGCCCTTGTAGGTCACCACGCCGCCCGTCGAGGTTTTTGCCTCCAGGCGGTCGGTCACCTGCAGCACGACGCGCGACGACCCAGTGGCATTGGCCTCGGCCGACATCGTCTCCAGCTCGGCCGCACCGACCCGTCCGCCCGAAGCGTAGACGCGCATGTAGCGGGCCTTGCCGGTGAGCGTCGCCACGGTATTGCTGCCCGTGAGTTCGAGCGAGAGGTCGGCCACGTCGAGCGTAGCCTTGAGCTGTGCCGAACTGCCCAGCACCAGGTCGAAGAGCGTCGCACGGAACGGCGCGTCGAACGACACCGAAGCCTCCTGCACGGTGAGTTTCTGCAGCGTGTTGTAGTAGACCGTCACGGCCGTCCGCTCCGCACGCCGCGAGTCGCGCCGCTCGGAGATGCGCAGCACGCCGTCGCGCACCTCGGCCCGGAACTTGGTCATCGTGGAGCCCTTCGTGTCGTAGACGATCTTCGGGGCCTCGGTATCGGGCACCTGCACGAGGAGGACATCGGCCGGAGCGGCGATCTCGACGGCCGTAAAGACCGGCAGCCACTGGCTTCCGGAACCGGCCAGCAGGCTGTCGGCCGGCTGCATGAGCTCCGTTGCCCCGGCTGCGGGGCAGAAGGTTGCGGGATTGTTGTCGGCGGCGTGTACGGCCGCGGGCGATCCGGCGGCCAGCGCGGCCAGCACGAATGCGGCAAAGATCAGTCTCTTCATATTCGTTGCAATTTCGTTTCGTCGGTTTCAGTCCGGCTAAAATACAAAAATATTGCGAAGTTCGGGATTTGTTTCGTACATTTACTCACCAAAAACGAAATTTCGAGGAGTGAGAGCGAAGATTCTGAACGCAAGCGCCGGGTCGGGAAAAACCTACCAGCTGGCCTACAAATACGTCCGCGACGTCATCGACCAACCCCTTCTCTACCGCCACATCCTGGCCGTGACCTTCACCAACAAGGCCACCGAGGAGATGAAGTCGCGCATTCTGAAGGAGATCCACACCCTCGCCTCGGGAGCCCCGAGCCCCTACCTCACGCAGCTGTGCAGCGAACTGCGGCTCGACGAGCGGAGCGTCCGCAGGCGGGCGGCCGAGGTCCGCTCGAAGATTCTCCACGACTACTCGCGCTTCACCGTACTGACGATTGACACCTTTTTCCAGCGCATTCTGCGCGCCTTCATCAAGGAGCTGGGGCTCGACCTGAACTACAACGTCGAGATCGAAACCGCATCGGTGCTCTCCAAAAGCGCCGACACGCTCATCGACGAGATCGCCGTGGACGAGTCGCTGCAGCGCTGGCTCACCGAATTCGTGCAGGAGCGCATCGACGAGGGACGCAAGTGGGACGTCCGCGACGGCATCCTCTCGCTCGCGGGCGAGCTCTTCAAGGAGAAGAACAAGGCGGCACTCGCGGCCGCGCCCGCAAAGGAGGAGCTCGGGCGTCTGGTGGCCCGGGCCACGACCCGCGCGATGGCGGCACGCGAGGAGCTGCGCCGGACGGCCCGTGAGGCGGTGGAGGCGATCGAGGGCGCGGGGCTTACCGCAGCCGACTTCGCGGGCAAGAGCCGCAGTTTCGCCGGGTATTTCTTCGCGGTGGCCGGCGGCGAGGTGAAGGCACCGACCGACACGCTCCGCAAGCGGGCGGCATCGCCCGAGGGGTGGTGCGCCAAGGGATCGCCGGCCGAGCGGCTCGTGCCGCAGCTGCGTCCCCTGCTGCAGCGGCTCTGCGACCTCTACGACCGCAACGTCCGCCACTGGAACACGTGCGACCTGCTGCGCGAGAATTACCGCAGCTTCGCCCTGCTGTCGGACCTCTACGCCCGTGTGCAACGGCTCTGTGCCGAGCAGAACACGCTGCTGCTTTCGGAAACGAAATACCTGCTCTCGGAGTTCATCGGGCGCAACGATGCGCCGTTCATCTACGAAAAGGTGGGCAACCGCTTCGAGCGCTTCATGATCGACGAATTCCAGGACACCTCGGCCCGCGAATGGGAGAACTTCCTCCCGCTGCTGCAGAACGCCATGGCGCAGTCCGAAGAGGAGTCGGTGCTCATCGTGGGCGACATCAAGCAGTCGATCTACCGCTGGCGCGGCGGCGACTGGCGGCTGCTGCACGAACGGGCCGCCGGCGACCTCGGCAGGGAGAACACCCGGGTGGAGGTGCTCCGCGAGAACTGGCGCAGCCTGCCGACGGTCGTGGCCTTCAACAACGCGGCGATCGACAGCATCGTCGCGACGGACAACCGGGAGCTCAACCGGCTGCTCGGCGAGGCGGCCGAACGGGGCGACATCGACCGTGCGGAGGCCGCCCGCCTGCACGACACGCTGGCCGACGCCTATCGCGACCAGGCGCAGCTGCCCCGCCGCAAGGCGGAACACGGAGGCTATGTCTCGATCGAGACGTTCGATTGCGAACCGCCCGTCGTCGAACGCATCTGTGCGCTGATCGACCGCGGATTCCGCCCGTCGGACATCATGATCCTCGTGCGGAGCGCCACGGACGGCGCGAAGGTTGCCGCAGCGCTGCTCGACTTCAAGCAGCGCAACACCGAGGCGCGCTACCGTTTCGATGTCATGACGCAGGAGGCGCTCATCGTGGGCAGCGCCCCGATCAGTTCGTTCGTGGCCGCGGCGCTCCGTCTGGCGCTCAACACCGACGACCGCCTGAGCCGCGCCGTCTGCAACCACTACCTCGGCCGGCCGTTCGACGCCCCGCTGTCGGACGACGAACGGGAGTTCTTCCACTCGATCCGCCTCGAATCGCCCGAGGAGGCTTTCGAGCGCATCGTCATGCGGTTCGACCTGCGCAGCGACCGCAGCCAGATCGCCTACCTGCAGGCGCTGCACGAGCAGGTGATCTCCTTCTGCTCGTCGAAGATCGCCGACATCGCCCTGTTCCTGCGCTGGTGGGACGAGCAGGGCCAGAACCGCTCGCTGAGCGTCGAGCAGAGCGCTTCGACGGTCGAGATCACCACGATCCACAAGGCCAAGGGGCTCGAAAAGCGGGCCGTGATCATCCCCTACTGCTCATGGCAGCTCGACCCGAAGTCGGGCGGCGTGCAGAACATCGTCTGGGCCGAGGCCCGCGGTGACGGGGAGGCCGAGGCCATCGGCCGCTTCCCGGTCCGCTACAAACGTTCGATGGCCGAATCGGGCTTTTCGGCCGAATACTACCGCGAGCTGGTCTATGCCCATGTGGACAACGTCAATCTGCTCTACGTGGCCCTGACGCGCGCCGCCGAGTCGCTGCACGTATTCATTCCCCGGAAGACGGGGCGCACGGTCGGGGCGCTGCTGCTCGGCAGCCTCCGCCCGGGCAGCGAGGGACAGGTCTTCATCGGAGAGACCGAAGGGCGCTGCCTCACGGACGAGCGGGGCGACCACTACCTCTTCGGCTCGTTCGAGGGCCCCGTGGCCGGAGGACGCAAGGAGTCCGATGCGGAACACGTCGTACTCGAAGAGTACCCCACGGCGCGCCCGGCACTGAAGCTGCGGCTCCCCTCGCAGCGCTACTTCGAGGAGGGCGGCGAGCCGGAACTCGCCCCGCGCAACCTGGGCATCCTGATGCACCGCGCCTTCGAGCAGGCCGATGACGCCGCGCAGGTCCGCGAGGCCGTGGCGCACATGCAGGCCGACGGCATCCTCTCCGAAGAGGACGCCGCACGGCTGCGGCAGCGAATCGATCGGGCATTCGAGCTCCCCGAGGTGCGCGAATGGTTCGACGGCTCGTGGCAGCGCATCCGCAACGAGCAGGAGATCATCGTTCCGGGAAGCGCCTCGACACGACGTCCCGACCGGGTGATGATCCGTGGCACGCGGGTTGTAGTGGTAGACTACAAATTCGGAGCGCTCGACGCCGACCGCCACCGCCGGCAGGTGGCCGAATACCTCCGCCTGCTCGCCGAAATGGGCTACGACCCCGTCGAGGGGTATCTGTGGTACGTGAAACTCGGCCGCATCGAACGGGTCGAGGGGTAATTCACCGCTCAGGCAGACCGGCCGAAGGTCCGGAGCCCCGGCGGAGATACGGCCGGCTCGTATCAGGCGGATCGCAGTAACGGGCGGGCCACAGTACGCTGCAGCCTCGTCCCGGGCCGGGCCTCCGATGCAGACCGACGACCCGATGGACTACCGCATTGCCGACCTCCGCATCCGCATCCCCGGGGAGTGCCTTCCCGGCCCCCTTCACCCTGCCTTCTCGCCCTTTGCCGAGCCCGAAAACGGGACTCCGGCACTGCTGCTGCACACCGCCAGGCAAATCGCCGACGTGCCGGAGGGATGCTGTCTGGACCGTTTCCCGTGTATCGACACGACGACCGAATGCCGCTTCATCCGCTGGAGCGGAGGGATTCAGCTGGAGCTGTACGGCCCGCAGGGGGATTCCGTCCGCTTCCGGCTGCCGGACGGAGGCCGTGAAGCCTGCACCGACTGTCGCCCCGACCGGCAGCCGTCGCAACTGCGCTTCGGGCTGTGGCTGCTCTGCAACGCGGCGGGCCTTGGACACGGGGTCGTGTCGCTGCACGCCGCAGCGATCAGCCATCGCGGGCAGGGCGTGCTCTTCCTCGGGGAGTCGGGGACCGGGAAAAGCACGCATGCCCGGCTGTGGTGCCGGCACATGGCCGCAACCGAACTGCTCAACGACGACAGCCCCTTCATCCGGCTCCAACCGGCCGGCGCACCGCTGGTCTACGGATCGCCCTGGAGCGGGAAAAGCCCCTGTTACCGGCCGCTGCGGCTGCCGATCGCCGCGATCGTCCGGCTTGAGCAGGGACCCCGGAATATCATCCGCCCGCTCCGCCCGCTCGAAGCCGCCGGAGCCCTGCTCCCCTCGGCGCCGCCCTCCTTCGCCCGCGATGAGAGGCTGCTGGCAACGCTCTGCAGGATACTCTCGCAACTCATCGCGCAGGTGCCTGTCTACCATCTCGCCTGCCGACCCGACGCGGAGGCAGCGCGTCTTGCCTGCCGGACGATCTTCGGCAGCCTCCCCGACAAATGATCCGAAGCTCCGCGCCTTCTGCGCCGCATCTCCGCCACCGGGGCCTGCCCCCTGAACCGCATGCCGAGGACCTTTCCCCCGCCCCGACAGACTCGGGCCATTCGCGACACGCTACCTGTCGCACGCCGCAAGTTCCGGCCGGTCCCTTGCGCAGAGCGGCCGGCGGCCGAACAGGCATACGGCAGAAAAGAGAACGGGCGTCCGATCGAATCGGACGCCCGTTGTCTGGAACGTATTCCGGATCCTGCGACCCGGCGGAAACTACTCGCCCAGAGCGAAACGCTTGTAGGCGATAACCGTTGCCTCCTTGTCAGCCTTGTGGATGAACTCGGCGATCGTCTCCTTCTCGCCTACCACAGCCTGGTTGAGCAGCGTGTTCTCCTCGAAGAACTTACGCATCTTGCCCTCGGCGATCTTCTCCAGAATGGCCTCGGGCTTGTTGGCGTTCTTCGGATCCTGCTTCATGGCCTCTACGGCGATCTTGCGCTCGTGCTCAATCACCTCGGCGGGGCAGTCAGCCTCCGAGATCGAAACCGGGGCCATGGCCGTAGCCTGCATGGCTACCGTGTGGGCAACCTCGGCGGGGACCTCCTTGTTGAAGCCGAGCACCGTGCCGAGCTTCTTGTTGAAGTGAACGTAAGCGGCGCAATAGGGAGCCTCGATGCGGGCGTAGTAGGCCAACTCGATCTTCTCACCCGTCTGGCCCGACTTCTCGGTCACCATCTCCTCGACCGTGCGGCCCTCGTCGTTCTTCGTGGCCATCAGCGCATCGCGGTCGGCGGCGTCGTTCTTCACGGCGACATCGAGCATGGCGTTGGCCGAAGCCGTATACTCGGCGTTCTGGGCTACGAAGTCGGTCTCGCAGGCAAGGCAGAGGATGTAAGCCTTCTGGCCGACGATCTTCGTAACGACCACACCCTCGGTGGCGGTACGGTCGGCACGCTTGGCAACCACGAGCTTACCCTTCTCGCGGATAATGTCCTGAGCACGCGCATAATCACCTTCAGCCTCCATGAGGGCCTTCTTGCAGTCCATCATGCCGGCGCCGGTCATCTTGCGGAGCTTCATCACATCAGCAGCTTTGATTTCCATAGTCTTGTATCGTTTTTTTCGTTATTTACTCGGTTGGTTTACCGGAATCGCGCCGGAACCCCCGACGGGATCCCGACGCGTTGTCCGGCAGTTGGTTATTCGGCCTGCTCGGCAGCTACGGCTCCCGGCTCCTCGAACGGAGTCTCGACAGCGGCAACAACCTCGGCAACGGCAGCCTCCTCGGCATCGACGGAGGCCTTCACGGCCTTCTTGATGCGGGGCTTGCCCTCCTTCTTCACGGCTCCTTCGGCCTCGGCCTCCTGGGCCTCCTTCTCCTTCTCGAGCTTGCGCTCCTCCGTTCCCTCGGCGATGGCGGCGCACATGGCCTCTACGACCACGGCGATCGACTTCGCGGCATCGTCATTTGCAGGTATAACGTAATCAATGTCGGTCGGATCACAACAAGTATCTACCATGGCAAATACGGGGATGCTCAGGCGCTTGGCCTCCTTCACGGCGTTGGCCTCCTTCTGCACGTCCACAACGAACAGTGCGGCCGGGAGACGCGTCAGGTCGGCGATCGAACCGAGGTTCTTCTCGAGTTTCGCACGCTGACGGGCGATCTGGAGTTTCTCACGCTTCGAGAAGTTGTCGAACGTACCGTCGTTCGTCATCTTGTCGATGGTGGCCATCTTCTTGACGGCCTTGCGTATGGTGGGGAAGTTTGTCAGCATACCGCCGGCCCAGCGCTCGGTGACGTAGGGCATTCCGACGGCTGCCACCTTTTCGGCAACGATTTCCTTGGCCTGCTTCTTCGTGGCGACGAACAGCACGCGGCGGCCGCTCTTGGCAATCTGCTTGATGGCAGCGGCTGCCTCGTCGATCTTCAGCACGGTCTTATGCAGGTCGATGATGTGGATGCCGTTCTTCTCCATGAAGATGTACGGAGCCATTTTGGGGTTCCATTTGCGCTTCAGGTGACCGAAGTGCGCACCGGCTTCCAATAATGTATTAAAATCTGTACGTGACATTTTGATTGGTTTCGTTTGTTAATTTTAATTCTCTTTTCTTCAACCCTCCGGGTAGCGGGGACTCCGGTCCCGGGGAGTTTTCCGCGGCGCGGCAACCGGGCGGTAATACGCAATATATAATATAGGTAGTCTTTCCGATTTGGAACCGACGCCGTGCTTGCCGAAATCCGGTCGTGCGATTAACGCTTGCTGAACTGGAACTTGCGACGTGCTCCGGGCTGACCGGGCTTCTTACGCTCAACCTCGCGGGGATCACGCGTGAGGAATCCGGCCTTCTTCAGTACCGGACGCATCTCGGCGTCGATCTCGCACAGTGCACGTGCGATGCCCAGACGAGCGGCCTCAGCCTGTCCCTTGATACCACCTCCGTCGAGGTTGATCGTGATGTCGTAGCTCTCGGCAGTGTTGGTAGCCAGCAGCGGCTGCTTTACCTGGAACTGGAGAATCTCGAGCGGGAAATAGGCTGCAAGCTCCTTGTGGTTGATTGTAATCTGACCCTTACCCGGCTTCACGAATACGCGAGCCACAGCGGCCTTACGACGACCTACGGTGTTTACAACTTCCATAACTCTTACTTAATCTCGTTTAACTTAATGGTCTTCGGGTTCTGAGCGGCGTGCGGATGCTCAGCGCCGACATACACCTTCAGGTTCGTGAGCAGCTTGTCGCCCAGACGGGTCTTGGGCAGCATGCCCTTGACGGCTTTCTCGATGAGGAAAGTCGGTTTCTTGGCCAGATAGTCGGCCGGCGTAGCATAGCGCTGTCCGCCCGGATATCCGGTGTGACGCGTGTAGACCTTGTCGGTCATCTTGTTGCCCGTGAGCTTCACCTTCTCCGCGTTGATGACGATGACATAGTCACCGCAGTCCACGTGGGGCGTGTAGCTGGGCTTGTTCTTGCCGCGGAGGATCTTGGCGATCTGCGAAGCAAGACGTCCCAATACCTCGTTCGTAGCGTCGATGACAACCCACTCCTTGGTTACCGTCGATGCATTGGCCGAGATAGTCTTGTAGCTTAATGAATCCACTGTGTTTTACGTTTAAATTTAACTTGTTGTAATCCTTTCCCGCACATTGCGGGTGCGCAAAGGTACGAAAAAAAATTCACTCTACAAGCCAAGCGCAAGAAATTTGCGTTTCTCCGCGGGTTTTTCGCCCGGCAGAGGGTCATTCCGACCGGCGGGACTGCCCCTGCCGGGAGCGCAGGCCCCGCGAAAAGCAGACGTTTCCCTCTCCGTCGCGCACCAGCGTGTGGCGTGCGGGGGCATCGGGGAGGTAGCAGACCCGCACCGAATCGCCCACCCGGGCCCGAACGAGCGGACCCGTGCGGCGAATCTCTCCTTCATAAAGTTTACCGCCGACACGGTAGGAGTAGGAGAAATAACCCACCTCCTCATAACGGGTCGCCCGGTTGCGGTGACGTCCGGCCCCGGGACCGTGTTGCACGCGGCGCGTGAACGACGAGGTCAGCACAGCTCCGGTCTCAACCCCCTCCGAAGCCAGACGTCGGCTGTTGTTTGCAAGGTGCAGCACACCCCACCCCAGCAAGGCCACAGCACAGACGATAATCGTCCATATTTTTTTCGTACGTGTTTTCATGTCTGCGTGTCTCTGAATGAAAAAAGAGGGCCGGCCGTGAAGCCGAAACCCTCTTTTTCGTGAAGTATGTTCCGGCGGATGCGGGATGGAGCCCGGCCGTCGGGAAAATCAGTTTATCCGAGGAACGAGAGCAGAATACCTGCAGCCACGGCAGAGCCGACCACACCGGCCACATTGGGGCCCATGGCGTGCATCAGCAGGAAGTTCGACGGATCGGCCTTCTGACCCTCGATCTGCGAAACACGTGCTGCCATCGGCACAGCCGAAACACCGGCCGAACCGATCAGCGGGTTGATCTTGTTGCCCTCTTTCGAGAAGAGATTCATCAGTTTGGCGAGCAGCACGCCACCGGCCGTACCGAGACCGAAGGCGATGACGCCAAGGAGCAGGATACCCAGCGTGCGGAAGTTCAGGAACGCTTCGGCGGTAGCCGTTGCACCGACCGTCAGACCGAGGAAGATAACCACAATGTTCATCAGCTCGTTCTGCACCGTCTTGCTCAGACGATCCACAACACCGCACTCCTTCATCAGGTTACCGAGCATCAGGCAGCCGATCAGCGGCGCAGCGCTCGGGAGCAGCAGTGCGATGATGACCGTAATGACGATCGGGAAGAGGATACGCTCGAGCTTCGAAACGGGACGCAGTGTCCGCATGCGGATCTTGCGCTCCTTCTCGTTGGTGAGCATCCGCATGATGGGCGGCTGAATCACCGGAACGAGGGCCATGTAGGAGTAGGCAGCCACGGCGATCGGGCCGAGCAGCTCGGGCGACAGCATCGACGTGAGGTAGATAGCCGTCGGGCCGTCAGCACCACCGATGATACCGATCGAACCAGCCTGCTCGGGCGAGAAGCCGAGGGCATAGGCACCGAGGAAGGTGACGAAGATACCGATCTGAGCAGCAGCACCCAACAGGAAACTCTTCGGGTTGGCGATCAGCGGACCGAAATCGGTCATGGCACCCACGCCAACAAAGATCAGACAGGGATAAATACCGAGCTTGACACCCAAATAGAGGTAGTCGAGCAGGCCGGCATTGGCGACGAAAATGTCCCAGTGCACATGACCGCCGGCGAAGAGCTCGGTATGGTAGAGGTTGGCATCAGGAAGGTTCGTGAGCAGCATACCGAAGGCAATGGTGAACAGCAGCAGCGGCTCGAACTTGTGCTTGATAGCCAGATAGAGCAGGAAGAAGGCGACGCAGATCATGGCCGCGCTTCCCCAGCCCAGTTCGGTGAAGAAACCCGCGATTCCGGTGGAACCCGCGAAATCACGCAGGCTGTTCCACACGAAATCGGAGCTGGAAGTCAGCAATGTCCACATGGCTTACTCGATGACGATTAAGTTATCACCCTCCATGACGGTAGCACCCTGCTGTACGAGGATCTCCTTCACACGGCCCTCGCGGTCGGCATCGATGTTGTTCTCCATCTTCATGGCCTCGAGGATCACAAGGGTCTGGCCACGCGATACGGTATCGCCCACGGCCACCTTGACGGAGAGCACCGTACCGGGCAGCGGGCACTTAACCGTGTATCCCGAGCTGGGAGCCACGGCGTTCAGGCGGGGCGAAGGAGCAGCCGTAGCGGGTTTGATCATCGCGCTGTTGGCCTCCTTGGGAGCGGGAGCGACCTGCGGTTTCGACGTGGCAGCAGCCTTCGCGCCGGCGATCTCCACCTCGTATGCCGTTCCATTGACGATTACACGTGCCGCGGTCGAATCCTCGTTTACGTCATCGATCTGCACGTTGTAATTCTGTCCGTTGATTTTCAAAGAGTAGTCTTTCATATTTATTCAAACTTATTTTCTGTCAGGCATCTGGGTTAAACCGTGAATTTTGGAATTCCAGGGCGAATAGGCACGCTTGATGCTGAGGATGGTCAGCACCTCCGACTCGCGGTCGTGCATGGCGCTTCCGAAGATCTTGAGGGCGGTCATGATGGCAGCCACCTCCTCTTCGTGAATCTGTCCGACAACGACTGGTTTGCTGCCGGCCGCAACCTTGGCCTCGGCTTCGGACTTGGATCCGAAAATGGAGCCGAATCCCTTCATGACGAAGACCAGCAAAACGAGGACGACGAACACCAGACAGATGCTGATGAGCGCCACCCACAGCATTTCCGACCAGCCCCAGTCCATTGCAATCAACATTTTCATAGTCAAACCGGTTTATTACAGAGGAATGTTCGAATGCTTCTTGGGCGGGTTCTGCAGACGCTTCGTAGCGAGCGACTGGAGCGCACGGATGATGCGGAAACGCGTGTTTCGCGGCTCAATTACATCGTCGATGTAGCCGTAGCGGGCTGCATTGTAGGGGTTCGAGAACTTGTCGTTGTACTCCTTCTCCTTCTCGGCGATGAACTTGGCCTTCTCCTCGGGTTTGTCGGCCAGCTCCTTGAGTTCCTTGCCGTAGAGCACCTCGACGGCGCCGCTGGCACCCATCACGGCGATCTCGGCCGTCGGCCATGCGTAGTTGATATCGCCGCGGATGTGCTTCGAGGACATCACGATGTAGGCGCCGCCATAGGCCTTGCGGAGCGTGACGGTGATCTTGGGCACGGTAGCCTCGCAGTAGGCGAAGAGCAGCTTCGCACCGTGGGTGATCACGCCGCCGTACTCCTGGGTCGTACCCGGCAGGAAGCCCGGCACATCGACCAGCGTCACGATCGGAATGTTGAACGCATCGCAGAAACGCACGAAACGTGCGGCCTTGCGGCTGGCGTTGATGTCGAGCACGCCGGCCATGAACTTGGGCTGGTTGGCGATGATGCCGACCGACTGTCCGTTGAAGCGGGCGAAGCAGGTGATGATGTTCTTGGCATATCCGGCAGCCGACTCCAGGTACTCGCCGTCATCGACAATGGCGCGGATGACCTCGGCCATGTCATAGGGCTTGTTGGCGTTGTCGGGGATGATGTCGTTGAGCGAGTCCTCCAGACGGTCGATGCGGTCGGTGCAGACAGCCAGCGGAGCATCCTCCATGTTGTTCTGCGGGATGTAGGAGATGAGCTTCTTGATCAACTCGATGCCCTCCTCCTCGGTATCGACGGCGAACTGGGCCACACCCGACTTGGTAGTGTGCATCGTGGCGCCTCCCAGCTGCTCCTGGGTCACATCCTCGCCCGTCACGGTCTTCACGACCTTCGGGCCCGTGAGGAACATGTTCGAGGTCTCCTTCTTCATGATGATGAAGTCGGTCAGCGCAGGCGAATAGACGGCACCGCCGGCGCAGGGACCGAAGATGGCCGAAATCTGCGGGATGACGCCCGACGACATCACGTTGCGCTGGAAGATGTTGGCATAGCCGGCCAGGGCGTTCACACCCTCCTGGATACGGGCGCCGCCCGAGTCGTTCATGCCGATGCAGGGGGCACCGTTGCGCATGGCCATGTCCATGACCTTGCAGATCTTGTCGGACATCGACAGCGACAGCGAGCCGGCCGTCACCGTGAAGTCCTGTGCAAAAACATAGACCAGACGGCCGCCGATCGTTCCGTAGCCGGTCACCACGCCGTCACCGAAGGTGTGGCTCTTGTCCATGCCGAAATCGTAGCAGCGGTGCGTCACGAACATGTCGAACTCCTCGAACGAACCCTCGTCGAGCAGCATTTCGATACGTTCGCGGGCCGTGTACTTGCCCTTGGCGTGCTGCGCGTCGATACGCTTCTGGCCGCCGCCGAGCCGCGCGGTCTCGCGGTTCTCGATCAGCTGGTTGATCTTATTCTGAATTTCGCTCATAATCGGGGAAAATTATTTATTCTTGTTTTCGCAAAGTTCGGTCAGGATGCCCTGCGTCGATTTCGGGTGCAGGAAGGCAATGGTCATGCCCTCGGCGCCCTTGCGCGGCGTCTTGTCGATCAGACGGATACCCTTTGCCTCGGCATCGGCCAGCTGCTCCTCGATGTTCTCGCAGGCCAGAGCCATGTGGTGGATGCCGATGCCGCGGTTCTCGATGTACTTGGCGATCGTCGAGTCCTCGGAGGTGGGCTCCAGCAGCTCGATCTTGGTCTGACCCAGCATGAAGAATGCGGTGCGGACCTTCTGGTCGGCAACCTCTTCGATGGCGTAGCACTTCAGGCCCAATACGTTCTCCCAGTAGGGAATTGCCTCATCAAGACTCTTCACGGCGATGCCGAGATGCTCGATATGCGATACTTTCATAACAGATGAAATTTAAATTGGTGAATATTTCAGTGAATGATTTTTGCGATGATTTTCCGGTCAAACGACACACTTTATTTTTTGCGCACACAAAGATAGAAGTTTCTTTTGGGATTCGCCAAAATTCGGCGGACTTTTTTTGGCGTTTTTTCAGGTCCGGAATTCGCGGAAAGTGTCCACAAAGACCATGCGTCCTGTTCCGCGGAAAGATGCGGAAGCCCTCCGGCCGAGAGCTCCGGGAGCGAAAACAAGCCGAAAAATTGCGCATCTTCGAGAAAAACGCTATCTTTCCGCTGCAAAACGAGGCCATCCATGAAGAAAAAGATACTTATCACGCTGGCCGCGATGGCATTCAGTGCCGCCGTATCAGGACAGGAGATCGCTCTCGGAGAACGTGTTCCCGAGTTTCGGATCGCGGCATGGCTCGACGACCGGCAGCCGGAGGCCGCGCCGCTCACCTACATCGAGTTCTTCCACTCGTCGTCGCCGGCGGGTGTCAGGTCACTCGAGCGGCTGTGTGAACTCTCCCGACGCGAGGGTGAACGGTTGCGTATTGTCGTCGTCACCCGCGAACAGCACGAAAAGATAGCCCGGCTGCTGCGCCCCTACCTCTCGGAACGCATCGGCGTAGCCCTCGACGCCGCACGGGGTTTCGAACTCTTTGGCGTGCGCTACGTTCCCTTCGGAGTGCTCACCGACCGCCGCAACCGCGCTTTGTGGATGGGCAACACACTCCAGTTTGACGAAGAAACGATCCAACAATCAACCCGATAAAAACCATGTCCTTTACGAAAATAAACCACTACGAGAAAGAGTACGCGGACGCACACCACGACACGGCGCTCAACGTTGCAGAAGGCGTTGAAGACCAGCCGATCATAAGCCCATACTTCACGCGGCACAAGAAGCGAATACTCACAACAGACGAATATGTCTCGGGCATCCTTGCGGGCAACATCACCACTCTCTCGCAGGCCATCACGCTCGTCGAGTCGTCGAACCCCGCGCACTATGCGCAGGCTCAGGAGATTATCGAACGCTGCCTGCCCCACGCCGGACGCTCGGTGCGCATCGGCATCACGGGCGTTCCGGGAGCCGGCAAATCGACCTTCATCGAGGCCGTGGGCAACATGGTCACATCGCTCCGCCACAAGCTGGCCGTACTGGCCATCGACCCCTCGTCGGAGCGCAGCGGAGGCTCGATCCTCGGAGACAAGACCCGCATGGAGAGCATCTGCCACAACCCCGACGTCTTCATCCGCCCCTCACCGTCGGCCGGATCGCTGGGCGGCGTGGCGCGCAAGACGCGCGAGACGATCGTGCTGTGCGAGGCCGCGGGATTCGACGTCATCTTCATCGAGACGGTGGGCGTCGGACAGTCGGAGACGGCCGTACACTCGATGGTGGACATGTTCATGCTGCTGCAGATCTCGGGTGCCGGCGACGAACTGCAGGGCATCAAGCGCGGCATCATGGAGATGGCCGACATGATGGTCATCACGAAAGCCGACGGCGAGAACGTTCACAAGGCCGAACTGGCCAAGACGCAGTTCCAGGGAGCCCTGCGGCTCTTCCCGGTTCCCGAGTCGGGCTGGCGCCCGAAGGTCTACACCTGCTCGTCGGTGGCGCAGACCGGGCTCGAGGAGGTCTGGAAGGGAGTCGAGGAGTATCTCGACCACATCCACGCCAACGGCTACTTCCAGCACAACCGCAACCGGCAGAACAAATACTGGATGTACGAGACGATCAACGAAGCGCTGCGCAGCAGTTTCTACCGCGATCCGGCCGTCGAGGGCAAGATCGCCGAATACGAACAGCGGGTGCTCGACGACAAGATCTCGTCGTTCGTCGCCGCCAAGGAGCTGCTGGACCTCTACTTCAAGGACCTGAAATAGGCGCCCGGTCCCGCGCAGAAGCCGCGGACATACGGAAAAGGCATCCGCCCGCAGAGGTGGATGCCTTTTGTCTTGCCCTATTGCCCTTGCCGATTGCCGAGCCGCGCTGCCTGTCGGCTGGTGCGGAACGGCAGTCCCGCTATTTCGCCGACTCGCCGGGCGCCTGCTTGAGCGACGGGAGGCTGAACCCGAAACGCACGGAGACCACCCGCGCGGCGATGACACTCACGGCCGTAACGATCTGCAGCGTACCGCCCGTCATGCCGGCCAGCTGACAGATGCCGTAGACCATGCCGCCGAAGACGCACGCCAGCGCATAGATCTCCTTGCGGAAGATGAGCGGCACCTCGTTGATCTGGATATCGCGCAGCACGCCGCCCGCGGCTCCGGTGATCGCCCCCATGATGACGGCCACCCAGAAGGGGAACCCGGCCGCGAGGGTCTTCTCGATGCCGACAACGGTGAACAGCCCCAGTCCGAAGGCGTCGAAGATGAAGAACGTGTTGTTGAGCCGGACCAGGTAGCGGCTGAAGACGATGACGATCAGCAGCGCCGCGGCCGTCACGACCAGGTAGGAGCTGTTGAGCATCCAGAAGGGGGTGACCGAGAGCATCAGGTCGCGGAGCGTACCCCCGCCGACGGCCGTGGTGAAGCCCACGACATAGGCCCCGAACCAGTCGAACTGCTTGGCCGAGGCGAGACGGATGCCGCTGATGGCGAAGGCCAGCGTTCCCAGAATTTCGATGATGGTGAAGAGTGTCATGACCGATCGGTTTCGGCGGGCAAAGATAGTGCAATTTTTTTATTTTACAGCCTGCCGCAGCAAATCATCGACCAGTTCGGGCACCCCTTCGGCCGCACGCTTGCGGATGACGGTCAGCGGATTGCGTATGCCGCCCGTGTCGGGGTTGCCGGGATCGACCACCCAGATCGGGATCTCGGGCCGCACGTAGCGCACCAGCGAAGCCGCGGGATAGACCGCCAGCGACGTCCCGACGACCAGCATGGCATCGGCCGTTTGTGCGATCTCCGCCGCCCGCTCGAACATCGGCACCGATTCGCCGAAGAAGACGATGTGCGGACGCAGCAGCGACCCGTCCGGCGCCGTGGCGTCCAACGGCTGCTCCCATCCTTCGATCGGCACGATGAGGTCGGGGTTGCGCGACGAGCGCAGCTTGCGCAGTTCGCCGTGCAGGTGCGTCACGCGGGTCGAGCCGGCCCGCTCGTGGAGGTCATCGACATTCTGGGTCACGACCTCCACATCGTAGTCCTGCTCGAGGCGGGCGATGGCCTCGTGGGCCGCATTGGGACGCGCGGCAAGCATCTCGCGCCGCCGCTTGTTGTAGAATTCGATGACCAGGGCCCGGTTGCGCGCCAGCGCCTCGGGCGTGCAGACATCCTCGATCCGGTAGTTGGCCCACAGGCCGTCCGAGTCGCGGAAGGTCGCCAGACCGCTGTCGGCACTCACTCCGGCACCGGTGAAAACCACGATTCTCTTCATGTTCGGAAACATTTTTTCGTCAAACAAAGATACGCACTTTTCCGCAAACCGCACGCCGGAGGACGGCCGGAAGTGACAAAAAAAGCGTCGCCGGGGACGCCTTTGTGCGACCGGCCGAACACGGCGGGGCTATCCGCGGCGCGCAGCCAGCCATACGGGAAGCAGGACGGCCCCGACGGCGAGGACCTTGAGCAGGATGCCCGAGAGGGCGCGTACCGTCTGCCCGGCCCCCGAAAAGAGCAGCTCGAGCTGCGGTGCGCAGACCGCGGCCAGCGCCGCGAACACGAGCACCAGGCCGAGCAGCCGGCCTGCCAGGGCGCTCCGCTGTCGGAGGCGGTCGATCCACCGCGACAGGAGATCGTCCGCGTCATCCGTCTCTTCCGACCCGGCCCGGCCTGCCTGCTCGCCGGAGTGCGGCCCGCCGGTCGAAGCCCAGATGCCGATCGCCCAGCACAGAGCGACCACCCCGGCCGCCATGCCGCCCCGGGTCAGCGCCTCGGTCGCCGGAGAGTCGATCATCCGCAGCGGGAAACAGAGCAGAAAGGCGACAACCGCCGCCGCGGGCATCCCGAGCCACAGCCGTCCGCGCGCACGAAACATCATGCCCAACCGCACGCGCAACCGCTCCCCTCCGCGCTGATTCCGGACGACAGCCCGCCCGACCCGGTCGCGGAGGCGGTCCTTGAAACGACCGCCGCGCGCCATATCGCCAAAGGAATTTCCGTTCATGATTCCGGTTCTTTTGCAGGGTTATTCGACGCGGCCGGCGTCGCCGGCTTTCCGTCCGGAGCATCGGCACGGGCAGCCTGCGGACGGCACTTCTTCAGCCGCCCGCTGCGCCGCAGCGCATCGGCGATGATCCACTGGAGCTGGCCGTTGATCGAGCGGAACTCGTCTTCGGCCCACGCCTCAAGCGCCTCCATCGTCGCCGCATCGACACGCAGCACGAAACTCCGGGTATTTGTCTCACGCGCCATCGGGTCAATGGTGAAGCGTTCCGGCATTGACCACGGGCTGCGCCGCCTCGTCGGCACAGAGCACCACGAGCAGGTTCGAGACCATCGCCGCCTTGCGCTCCTCGTCCAGTTCGACGACCCGCTCGTCGGAGAGGCGGTCGAGCGCCATATGCACCATCGACACGGCCCCCTCGACGATCTTCTCGCGGGCGGCGATCACGGCATCGGCCTGCTGGCGGCGCAGCATCACGGCGGCAATCTCCGGCGCATAGGCCAGGTAGTTGATCCGCGCCTCGACGACCTCGATACCGGCCATCGCCAGGCGCTCGTTCAGCTTCGCCTCGAGCTGCTCGTTGATCTCCTCGCTGTTCGAGCGCAGCGTCAGCGCCTCACCCTTCACGCCGTTGTCGTCGTAGGCATAGCAGCCGGCCACCTGCCGCAGCGCCGCATCGCTCTGCACGTTCACGAAATTCTGCAGCACGTTCATGCGCGCCGAAGCCGAGACACCCTGTCCGGGCGCAGCCGGCGCCGCGTCGATCTCGAAGACAGCCTTGTAGATGTCGTCGCGCTTGATGCGCCAGACGAGCACCAGACCGATCAGGATCGGGTTGCCCGTCTTGTCATTGACCTTGATCGGATCGACATTGAGGTTGCGCGCACGCATCGAGACGGGCTTGGCCGACATGAAGGGATTGACCCACCAGAAGCCCGTCTCATAGAACGTGCCGCGGTAGTTGCCGAAGAAGACCATCACCCGTGCCTCGTTGGGTTCCAACAGCATGAAGCCGCACAGGCCGATCACGACGGCAAGCAGGCCCGCCGCCCCGCCGGCGATCATCCACGCCCCGCCCGGCTGCAGGGAATCGGCACGCAGGGCGCCCCATACGATCAAAGCGATGAATCCGGCCAGCAGAACGAGTTCGCACGCCAGCGCCACAAAACCGTTGGCTTTCCAGCCGTCATAGACGAAGTTTCGGTCCTTCATATTTGAAATGATATTAATTTGATATCACAAATATATCCTTTTTCCCCGAAGATTCCAAATGTCCAGCCGTTTTTTCCTTCCGGCCGCAATGCCGCCAACCGGCCGGCGGGAGGATCGGCGGTCTCTGGCACAGTTCGTGCAACCCGACAGGCGGAATATACCGCAAATTCTAAAACTGAAACGTATGGATCTTTTGAAACACAAGGAAGACACGCTGACCGACGTATTCGGCACGCGCGAGATGCGTTCGCCCGCACCCACGGAGTTCATACCCAAGGGCAAGACGGCCCCCGAGGTGGCCTACCAGATGGTCAAGGAGGAGACCTACCCCCAGACCCAGCCGCGCCTGAACCTGGCCACGTTCGTCACGACCTACATGGACGACCACGCCACCCGGCTGATGAACGAGGCGATCAACGTCAATTACATCGACGAGACGGAGTACCCGCGCGTGGCCGTCATGTGCGGCCGCTGCCTGAACATCCTCGCCAACCTCTGGAACACGCCCGAGAAGGCGCAGTGGAAGACCGGAGCTCCGGGCATCGGCTCGTCGGAGGCCTGCATGCTGGGCGGCGTGGCGGCCTGGCTCCGCTGGCGCAACCGCCGCAAGGCTGCCGGCAAGCCCTTCGACAAACCCAACCTGGTGATGAGTTCGGCCTACCAGGTCGTCTGGGAGAAGTTCTGCCAGTTGTGGCAGATCGAACTGCGCACCGTGCCGATCGACATGCAGCACCCGACGCTCGACATCGAGGCGGCGCTCAGGCTCTGCGACGAGAATACGATCTGCATCGTGCCGATCGCCGGCGTCACCTGGTCGGGGCTCGACGACGACATCGAGGGGCTCGACAAGGCGCTCGACGCCTACAACCGCCGGACCGGACTCGAGATCCCGATCCATGTCGATGCCGCCTCGGGAGGCTTCATCCTCCCCTTCCTGCACCCCGAAAGGAAGTGGGACTTCCGCCTGAAATGGGTGCTCTCCATCTCGACCTCGGGCCACAAGTTCGGACTGGTCTACCCGGGGCTGGGCTGGGTCGTCTGGAAAGACAAGAAATATCTTCCCGACGAGATGTCGTTCTCGGTCAATTACCTCGGGGCCAGCATCACGCAGGTCGGGCTCAACTTCTCGCGCCCGGCGGCGCAGATCCTCGGGCAGTACTACAACTTCATCCGGCTCGGGTTCGAGGGCTACCGCGAGATCCAGCAGAACTCGATGGACATCGCCGCCTACTGCCACCGCGAGATCGGCAAGATGTCCTGCTTCCGCAACTTCGCCCCGGAGGTGGTCAATCCGCTCTTCATCTGGTCGCTCGACCCCGAATACGAAAAAACGGCCAAATGGACTCTCTTCGACCTGCAGGCCCGCCTGCAGCAGAGCGGCTGGATGGTGCCCGCCTACACGATGCCGGCCAACATCGAGCAGACGATCGTCATGCGCATCGTCGTGCGGCAGGGCATGTCGCGCGACATGGCCGACATGCTGCTGCAGGACATCCGCAACGCCGTGGCGGAGTTCGAGGAGTTGCAGTATCCCACCCCCTCGCGGCTCAAGTTCGAGCGCAGCGAACACCAGAAAGGCAAGGTCTACACGCACTGACGTCTGCCGTGCGGCCGTCGGCCCCGGACGGATGCACCCCCGTGGGGCGCATCCGTCGTCTTTTTGCGCCGCAGCCTGCCATTACGGAGGTTTCCGAGGCCGAAACGGACAACTTCGGGAGGGAAAGAGACTTGTCCGTCCCGGAAAAAAAGCGTAACTTTGGTGCGTTTTACAGTCCGACACCCTCCGATGGAACATGCATTCGACATCTTTCTGACCGTCATGGCCCTCCTGGCCCTCGCGGTCTTCATCGCCCTTCACTTCTTCGAGGCCGGGTACGGCTACCTCTTCAACCGGCGGTACGGCCCTCCCGTGCCGAACAGAATCGGATGGATGGTCATGGAATCTCCGGTCTTCATCCTCATGTGTGTGCTTTGGGCCACTTCCGACCGCATGCTGCAAGCCGGTCCCCTCGCACTCTTCCTCCTTTTCCAGGCCCACTACTTCCAGCGGGCGTTCATCTTCCCGCTGCTCATCCGCGGCAACTCGAAGATGCCCCTCGGCATTGTTCTTATGGGTATGGTATTCAACACGCTCAACGCCCTGATGCAGGGCGGCTGGATCTTCTACGTCTCCCCTGCGAACTACTACGACAATTGGTTCGCACAACCCTACATCTACATCGGAGGCGTGCTCTTCCTGGCCGGTATGGCGATCAATCTCCACTCCGACTGGATCATCCGTCACCTCCGCCAACCCGGCGACACGCGCCACTACATCCCGCGCGGCGGCATGTTCCGCTACGTCTCGTCGGCCAACTACTTCGGCGAGCTGCTCGAATGGGTCGGCTTCGCCGTGGCCTCGTGGTCGTGGGCCGGCGCGGTCTTCGCCTGGTGGACCTTCGCCAACCTCGCGCCCCGCGCCGCCTCGCTGCGCCGCCGCTACGAGCGGGAGTTCGGCGAGGAGTTTTCCAAACTCCGACGCAAACGCATCATACCCTTCATCTACTGATACCGAACCATGTCAAACCTCTTTACACCCTATAAGCTGGGGCCCGTCACGCTGCGCAACCGAACGATCCGCTCGGCGGCGTTCGAGTCGATGGGCAAGGACTTCGGCCCCACCGAACAACTCAAGCAGTACCACGTCTCGGTGGCCCGCGGCGGCATCGGCATGACGACGCTGGCCTACGCCGCCGTATCGCGCAGCGGCCTGTCGTTCAACAAGCAGCTGTGGCTGCGCCCCGCCATCGTTCCGGGGCTGCGCGAGATCACCGACGCCATCCACCGCGAGGGGGCCGCGGCCGCCATACAGATCGGCCACTGCGGCAACATGACCCACCTGACGACCGCCGGGCAGATCCCGATCGGTGCCTCGTCGGGCTTCAACCTCTACGCCTACACCCCGGTGCGCGGGATGCGGCACAGCGAAATCGAAGAGGTCGCCCGCGACTTCGGACGCGCCGTCCGCACGGCCCACGACGCCGGATTCGATTCGGTGGAGGTGCACGCCGGCCACGGGTACCTCATCTCGCAGTTCCTCTCGCCCTACACGAACCACCGCCGCGACGAGTACGGCGGATCGCTCGAAAACCGCATGCGCTTCATGCGCATGTGCCTCGACGAGGCGGTCGGAGCCGCCCGCTCCTGCGGTATGGCCATCACCGTCAAGCACAACATGTACGACGGCTTCAAGGGCGGCATCGAGATTCCCGAGAGCATCGAGATCGCCAAGGTCATCGAATCATACGACGTGGACGGCATCGTCCTCTCGGGCGGATTCGTCTCGAAAGCCCCGATGGCCGTCATGCGCGGGCTGATCCCGATCTACACGATGAGCTACTACTCCCCCTGGTGGCTCCGCTACTTCATCCGCTGGTGCGGACCACTGATGATCAAGCAGTTCCCCTTCGAAGAGTGCTACTTCCTCGAGGACGCCAGAAAGTTCCGCGCCGAGCTGAAGTGCCCGCTGATCTACGTCGGCGGCCTGGTCAGCCGCGAAGGCATCGACCGGGCCCTCGACGCCGGCTTCGAGCTGGTGCAGATGGCCCGTGCACTGGTAAACGACCCGGATTTCGTGAACAAGCTGCAGGCGGGCGATGCGGCGACCCGCAGCGCCTGCGACCACCGCAACTACTGCATCGCGCGGATGTACTCCGTAGACATGAAGTGCTGCAAGCACTGCCCCGACCTGCCGCGCAAGATCGTCGAAGAACTCAAGCGCCTGCCATGAGCCGCACCGACACCGCCTGCCGCACCGCACGCCGCGGGGCCGTCGCCCCGGGCAGCGCCTGGGCGCTGGTCACCGGAGCCGGCTCGGGCATCGGACGCTGCTACGCGCTGCGGCTGGCCGCCCTGGGATACAACCTCGTACTGGCCGGCAACCGGCAGCCGCCGCTCGAAGAGACGGCCCGCGCCATCCGCGAACGGACACCGGAGGCCGGACGGCGCATCGTCACCCTCACGACCGACCTGGCACGCCTCGGCGCCGCGGAGGAGCTGCACGACTTCACCCGCCGCGAAGGAATCGAGATCGACGTCGTGATCAACAATGCCGGCATCTTCTCCTTCTGCGACATCCTCCATACGCCCCCCGAGCGGATCGAGCGGATCATCCTGCTGCACGACGTGACCAACACGCAGTTGTGCCGCCTCTATGCCGCCGACATGGTGCGCCGCGGCTGCCGGGGGCACATACTCAACATGTCCTCCTACTCACTGTGGATGCCCTTCCCGGGGCTGTCGCTCTACAGCGCCTCGAAGGCCTACCTGCGGGCCTTCTCCGTGGCCTTCGCCAAGGAGGTCCGCGAACACGGCATCCGCGTCACGGCCGTCTGTCCGGCGGGCGTGGCCACCGACCTCTATGGACTGACGCCCCGCTGGCAGCGGATCGGACTGCGCCTGGGGGTACTCATCTCGGCCGACTCCTGCGCCCGGCGCGGGCTGCGCGCCCTGTGGCGGGGACGCCGCACGATCGTCCCCGACTGGTGGAACCGCATCTGGATTCCGCTGTGCAAACTGCTGCCGATGTGGGTAATCCGACCGTTGAGACGTTACACCATGCAATTTCAGAAATAAGGATGGAAAACATACGAAACGTGGTCTTCGATCTGGGAGGCGTCCTCGTGGATCTGGACATCGACCGCTGCAAGGCGGCATTCCGCAGCCTCGGCATGGAAGCCGTGGCGCAACTGATCGACCCCTGCTACCCGGCCGAAATGATCGGCCGCCTCGAACACGGCGAGATTTCGTTCCACGAAGCCTGCGAGGAGATGCGCCGGCTCGCCGGCCGGCCCGACATTCCCGACGAGCGGATCGCCTGGGCCTACGGAGAGTTCCTCACGGGCGTATCGGCCACGAAGCTGCGGGCCATCGAACGCCTGCGCGACCGCGGGCTGAAGAGCTACGTCCTCTCGAACAACAACCCCGCCTCGATGGAGGTCATCCGCCGGATGTTCCGCTGCGACGGACACGCGATGGAGCACTACTTCGACCGCATCTACCTCTCCTACGAACTCCGCGAGCTGAAGCCCTCGGAGGCGATCTTCCGCAAGATGATCGACGACAGCGGAATGGTCCCGTCCGAGACGCTCTTCATCGACGACGGACAACGCAACGTCGAGGCGGCCCGGCAGATGGGCTTCGCGGTCTACATGCCGGCTCCGGGCGAAGATTTCACCCACCTGCTGGAGAGCCTCTGCGAAGCCTGACGGCCGATGCTCCGCACCACCCCACACCCGTGCGGGGAATGTTTCGCGGGAAAAGTTTGCCGGAATGGAAAAAAGCGGTATCTTTGCACACCCGGCGACCGACCGGCAGCCGGAAAATTCGGGGTGTAGCGCAGTCCGGTTAGCGCACCTGCTTTGGGAGCAGGGGGTCACAGGTTCGAATCCTGTTACCCCGACAAAATGAAAGCCAGCCGTTTGCAGCAATGCAGACGGCTGGTTCGCTTTTGGTCCGGCCATGCCGGGCGGGGAAAGGCAAGTCACCGGCAAGAACGGATGCGGACGGCCTGACAGAATGGCCGGACGCACGAGATTTCATGCCCGAAGCTGCGGCCAGCCACAATGGCCGGACGTAAACCGTCCCATGCAGCCGGGCTCAATGGCCCGCCAAGCGCGCCACAGCATGGGCCCATGCCGAACGGAAAAAGGCCGCAGGCAGAGGCTCGTCGTAGACCAGCCGGTGTTTCCACCGGCTCCGCCACCAGCGAAGCAGCCGCCCGTGAAGCGGTGGCGGCGATACGTCGGGGCGCCGCATGGCCTCCTCCAACACCCTGCTCTCGAGCGCTGCACTGCACACGGCCGGCGGGACCGCCGCGGCGTCGAGTCCCAGATGACCGACACACAGCGCATCGAGGCAGTCGAGAAACCGCTCCATCCGCAGACTCCGCGCCTGCTCCGCAAAAACAGCCCAATCGATCTCTTTCCCGCACCGGTCCAGGAACTGCCGCCAGTCGGCCAGGTGGCGCAGGCCGAACCCTGCCGCGGCGAAATGCACGGCGGCATGCCGCAGCAGATGGAGTGCCCCGAACTGCGGCGAGGGCAGCAACACCCGCTCCCCGCCGACATCGACCGCTTCCGGGCCCGACACCGCCAGGCGTTCCAACAGCGGTTCGAGCCGCACATTCGAGGCATGGGTCCGCGGATCGAAAAAGCAGGCGTGGTTCTCAACCGCCACCCTGCCGATCCGGAAGGTCGTATGGTGGCCGTCGAAGGCTCGTTCCGGGGGGCCGAACCGCTCCGCAAGGCAACGGTCCGCTTCGCGCCGGCGGCCGAAAAACCAGACATCGACATCGCCGCACGGACGAAGAGCCGGCACGGGATAGAGCCGGCTCAATCCGTAACCCTTGAGCAGCAGCATCGGCAGCCCCTCTTCACGTGATAGCGCAGCCAACCGCACGATGGCATCGCGTTGCGCAAGCCATCGCTTCTCCAGCTGCAGCACGTGGCAGGCCCATGTCAGCCGCACCTCCCGGGGTGGAGCAGCGGCACCGGACAAACGGCCGACCACGGGCCACACCACGCCGGCCACCCCGTGTGCGGCCGCCAGGCGGAACATGCCGTGCCACCACACGGCGGCTTCGCCCGGCCGGAACCCGTCCCCGAAAGGTTCCGTACCGACCGCCGTGCGCTGCAATGCCTCCCGCATCCAGCCGATCAAACACGCTTCGGGTCGCTGCATGGTTGAAAAACGGGCAAAAGCCATACCGGATTCGAAAATAAATGGGCCGCCACTTCTTCGAAATTCATAAAAAAGTCGTACCTTCGTAGTCGATCCGGACCCCTTTTTATACAAAATGATCCTCCTGAACGAAAAAAAAGAGTGCTGCGGCTGCGGTGTCTGTGCCGAGAGTTGCCCGGCCCGCTGCATCCGGATGGAGGAGGACGCCGAGGAGTTCCTCTACCCCGCGGTCCAGGCCGACGCCTGCACCGGCTGCGGGCTCTGCGAGCGCATCTGCCCGATGCGCCACCCCGCGCCCGAACGCGCGCCGTCGGAGGTGTGGGCCGCACGAAACAACGATGCGGCCACCCGCACCGGCAGCTCGTCGGGCGGCATCTTCCTGCCCCTGGCCCGCCTCACGCTCCGCAAGGGAGGTCTCGTCTTCGGCGCCGCTTTCGAGCCCGATACGTTCGGGGGGGGGACAATTCGGCACCGCAGCGCCACATGCGAGGAGGAGCTCGCGACACTCGCCAAATCCAAATACGCACAAAGCGATACGTCCGGAACCTTCCGGGAGGTAGCCCGCGCCCTTGACCAGGGTCGCGAAGTCCTCTACACAGGCACCCCCTGTCAGATCGCCGGGCTGCGGGCCTTTCTGCGCGGCCGCTCCACCGACCGCCTCGTGACGGCCGAATGCCTCTGCCACGGCGCACCCTCCCCGGGCCTGCTGCGCCGTTACCTGCAGGAGCTCACCGAAGGGCATCCGATTCTCGGCATCGACTTCCGCGACAAGCGCGACGGCTGGCGCAAATACCGCTTCACGGTGCGGACCGCACGCCGCACCTACAGCATCACGGCCCGCAAGGATGTCTATTTCCGGGCATTCCTCGACGACTGGACCCTGCGCCCGAGCTGCTACGCCTGCCCCTTCAAGTCGGGGCGGAGCGGCAGCGATCTCTCGCTGGGCGATTTCTGGAACGTCCGGGAGGTCCTCCCCGAATCCGACGACGACCGCGGCACGAGCCTCGTGCTGGCCTATACACAATCGGGAGCCGGCCGCCTGGCCGAACTCTTCGCCGCAACGGATGAATCGGGCCGGCCGGCATTCGACTCGCAGCGCCTCGAATGGGACGGGCGCATCCGCCGGCGCAACGGAGGGTTCAAGACCGAGGTCGAAATCCCCGCGGCCCGCACGGCCCTTTTCGACGAGCTGGCCGCATCGGAACGGGTCACCCGACCGCTTTTCCGCCACATCTGGCCCGGACGGATACAACGGCTCAAGCGGCTGCTGCATCGCATCACGGCATACAAGCACCACAGATCCATACATGAAAATCGCATTACTGACCCTGCCGCTCAACTCCAACTACGGCGGCGTTCTCCAGGCCTTCGCGCTGAAGAGCCACCTGACCCGACTGGGCCACGAGGTATGGCTCATCGACAACCGCAAACGCCTCAAACCGGTGAGCAACGCCTTCCTGAAGACCGTCCTGCGCCGGGCCGTGGAGTCGCTCTTCCACCCCAAGGAGATCTTCGCCGAGATGAACACCCTGCTGACGCAGGACTACAAGAAGTCGGAGATTGAGAAATTCATCTACCGCCGCCTCACGCCGAAGACCCAGCCGGTCTTCGACGCCGCGGATTATGCCGAGCTGGCCGCTTCCGGGAACGGATTCGACCTCTACATCGTCGGCAGCGACCAGGTCTGGCGCCCGCGCTACGCAGGCGACCCGGAGCCCTATTTCTTCTCGTTTCTGGAGGGAAGTGGCGCCCGGCGCATCTCCTATGCCGCTTCGTTCGGCGCCGCCGACTGCGAATACACGCGCGAACAGCGCATGCGCTGCGGAGAGCTGCTGGCCGGGTTCGAAGGGGTTTCGGTGCGTGAAGACACCGCCGTCGGGCAGTGTCGCGAATACTTCGGCTGCGACCGCGCGGTACACGTGCTCGACCCGGCGATGCTGCTGACGGCCGACGACTACCGCACGCTCTTCACCGCCGGTTCCGCACCAAGCGACACGCTCTACTGCTACCTGTTCCGCGTGAAGCCCGGGGCCCGGCATATCCTGCAGGATTTCGCCGAACGTCACAACCTGCGCATAGTCCGCACGACGGACCGCCCGAATGCGGCGCGGGGAAAGATGCCCGGCATCGGCGAGTGGCTCGCCGGGCTGCACGAGGCGCGCTACGTCATCACGGACTCGTTCCATGCATGCGTCTTCTGCATCCTCTTCCACAAGCCCTTCGCCGCCTACATCAACCGCAGCCGCGGCTCGGCGCGCATCCACTCGCTGTTGAAGCAGTTCGGGCTCGAGTCACGCATTCTCTCATCGGGGCTGCAGGAGATCTCGATGCTCGACACGCCGATCGACTGGGAGGCGGTAGACCGGATCCTGGAGCGGCGACGCGCCGAGTCGTCCGCATTCCTCGATGCACACCTCTGCCCGGCGCCCGATACGGTAACGGCAGCCGAGCCGGACGGACGGGCGGCAACCGCCAAGGCTCCGGCCGGAACGGGCAAACGGATCCCCGCGGCCAAGGCCCCGCTGCCCGAAATCGTCTGAAGGAGACGTACCGACACGCCGTTTCGCGCGCCCGGAGGTCGTGCGGAACGGACCGTCAAACGCCGGCCTCGCGGCTGATGTCCGCCACCGTGGCGCGGACGTAGGCGATCAGGTCCGCCGGTGCGATCTTCAGCTGCAGGCCGCGCACCCCGGCACTGATGTAGATGAACGGCTGGGCTTCGACCGACGCATGGATATAGGTCGGGAAGGATTTTTTCATGCCGATCGGCGAACAGCCGCCGCGGATGTATCCCGTCACGGGCAGCAGTTCCTTCATCGGGATCAGATCCACCTTCTTGTTGCCCGAGACCCGGGCCGCCGCCTTGAGGTCCACTTCGTGGTTGCCGGGAACCACACAGACGAAATAGCCCGTGCGGTCGCCCTTGAGCACAAGGGTCTTGAAGACGCAGGCGATCTCCTCGCCCAGCTGCTCGGCGACGTGCGTCGCCGCCAGATGCTCCTCGTCCACGCGGTAGGGCACCAGTTCGTAGGCGATCTTCGCACGGTCGAGCAACCGTGCGGCGTTCGTTTTCTCTATCTTCGAATGGCTCATATTGTCTCTTTTGTCGTTCGATCTCCCGCAAAAGTAATTTATTTTCGGCGAATCGGTACTTTTTGGTTACATTTGCCCTTATGATGCTCTGCCGGATCATCCTCCTCGCAACAGCCCTGCTGTACGCACTCGGTGCCGCAGCCCAGACCACGCGCGTGCGCGGCCGGGTCACCGACGCCGCCGACGGACATCCCCTGCAGTTCGCCAGCGTCGTCTTTCCCGGCACCACGACGGGAATCACCACCGACGAGAAGGGCATCTACGCGCTCGAGACACGCGACACCTCGACCCGCGTCCAGGCCTCGATCGTGGGTTACACCCCCGCCACGCAGACGATCACCCCCGGAGCATTCAACGAGGTGAACTTCGCCCTGCAGGCCATGGAGTTCGGCATCGACCAGGTGGTCATCACCCCGGGCGACAACCCCGCGCTGCCTATCCTGCGCGAAGCGATCCGCCGCCGTGCGGAGAACGACCCCGAGCAGTACGACACCTACCGGTGCCGCACCTACACGAAGATGGAGCTCGACCTGACGAACATCCGCCCCGGATTCCGCAACAAACGGCTCCAGCGCAACTTCGGATTCGTCTTCGACTACATGGACACCTCGGCGCTCACCGGACAGCCCTACCTGCCGGCCATGATCTCCGAGTCGTCGGCCGACCTCTACCACAGCCTCAGCCCCTCCTTCACGCGCGAGGTGATCCGCGCCAGCCGCGTCTCGGGCGTCGAGGACAGCTTCGCCGTCGCCCAGTTCACGGGCGGCATGCACGGCGACGTGAACTTCTACGACCACTTCATCGACCTGTTCGACGTGCACTTCGCCGGGCCGCTCGGTCCGGGCGGCACCTCGTTCTACAACTATTTCCTGGTGGACAGCCTCACGGTCGATGGCCGCAAGACCTACAAGATCCGCTTCCACCCCCGCCGCCTGACCTCGCCGGTGCTCGACGGCGAGCTGCACATCGACTCGGCCAGCTATGCCCTGCGCTCGGCCTCGGCCCGCATGCCCCGGGGCGTGAACGTCAATTGGATCCGCCACCTGCGCCTCGACAACGAGAACAGCCCCACACCGGACGGCCGCTGGTTCCGCGACCGCGACCGCGTCTCGGCCGAGTTCTCGCTCACGACGGCCGACTCCTCGAAACTCGTCTCGTTCATCGGCACGCGCGAAATCACCTATTCGGACGTGCACATCGGCGAGCCGATCCCCGAGGAGGTGCTGCGCATGGACAACCGTGTGGTGCTGGCCGACGAGGAGACCAACCGCCGCGACGAGGCCTTCTGGGATTCGGTGCGCCCCTACGCGCTGAGCGACCGCGAACGGGGCATCTACTCGATGGTCGATTCGATCCAGGAGGTCCCGCTCTACCACAACATCTACACGCTCATCAATACGCTGATCGTCGGTCACTGGAACACGAAGTACATCGGCATCGGCCCCTACTACAAGATGGCCAGCTTCAACCGCCTTGAAGGGTTCCGCATGCAGCTCGGCGGGCGCACGACCACCGAGCTGAGCCGCCGCTTCCGCATCTCGGGCTATGCGGCCTACGGTACGCGCGACGGACGGTTCAAGGGAGGCGGGAGCCTCGAGGTAGCCTTCAACCGGCAGCTGACGCGCGAGCTGACCCTCTCGGGCCGCCACGACGTGCTGCAGCTCGGCGCCGGAGAAAATGCGCTGACCGAGAGCAACATCCTCTCGTCGATCCTCTCGCGCGGCGACACGCGGCTGTCGATGGTGGACGAAGGCGACCTGGCCTACGAACACGAATGGCGCCACGGCGTGACGGCCTTCCTCGGCACACGGCTCAGGAGGATTCATGCCAACCGCTACGTCCCGATGTGCTACCCCGACGGCCGCCCGGCCGGTTCCGTCGCCGACGCCTCGGTGCGCGTGGGGCTGCGCTTCGCCAAGGACGAAACCGTCTACCGCCTGCCCTTCGACAAGCAGTCGCTCGGATCGAAATACCCGATCACCACACTCTTCTTCACGGCCGGCATCCCGGGAATCCTCGACCGAAGCAGCCGCTACTGCCGCATCGAGGGATCGCTCCGCTACCGCCCCGAACTGCCGCCCCTCGGCTACTCGGACCTCACACTGCAGGGCGGTCACATCTCGGGCCGGGTCCCCTACCTGCTGCTCAAGCTCCACGAAGGCAACGGCACCTACTTCTACGACCCCTACGCCTTCTCGTGCATGGACTACTACGAATTCGCCTCCGACACGTGGTTCGCCTGGTTCTACGAGCACCACTTCAACGGCATCCTGCTCGGGCGCCTGCCCCTGATCAAGCGACTCAAGTGGCGAGAAGTGGCCATCTGTAAGGGTGTCTGGGGCACACTCTCCGAACGCAACAACGGCGCACGCCCCGGCTCGGGCGCCCCGCTGCTCTTCCCGCCGGGCATGTCCTCCGTCTCGACGCCCTATGTCGAGGCGGGCTTCGGCATCGAGAACATCCTGCGCATCTGCCGCGTCGATTTCATCTGGCGCCTCACGCACCGCGACCCGCAGCCCGGCGAACGGATCCAGCGCTTCGCGGTCAATCTGGGCGTGCAGCTCAAATTCTGAGGCCCGAAGGTTCAGGGTGTCGGATTTTTAGCTACCTTTGCCCGCTGAAAACGACACGACGATGAAAAAAGCTGCGCTTTTCGACATGGACGGCACGCTGGTGGACAACACCCCGGCCCACATCCGCGCCTTCGAGATCTTCTGCGACCGCTACGGAGTCCGCAACTGGAAAGAACGCCTCTCCCAGGGATTCGGCATGGGCAACGACGACATCATGCGGCTGATCCTGCCCGAGGAGGTGATCGCCTCGCGCGGGCTGCAGGCCCTGGCCGACGAGAAGGAGGCGATCTACCGCGAGATCTACGCTCCGGAGATCCGCCCCGTCGCAGGACTCCGCGACCTGCTCCTCCGCCTGCGTGCGCTGGGCATCCGCTGCGCCGTCGGGTCGTCGGGCTGCCGGGCGAATGTCGATTTCGTGCTGGAGCGCTGCGGCATTGCCGGATTCTTCGACGCCCGGATCTCGGGCGATGCGGTCACGCGCTGCAAGCCCGATCCGGAGATCTACCTCAAGGCAGCCGAAGCCCTGGATGTCACACCAGGCGAATGCATCGTTTTCGAGGATGCCAAGGCCGGCATCGAGGCGGCCCGCCGGGCCGGAGCCGGACGCATCGTCGCGCTGGCCACCACCCTGCCGCGCGAGACGCTGCTTGCGGAGGCGGACGCCGACCGCATCGTCGATGACTTCACGCAGGTCACCGACGCCGACTTGGCCTGACCCACACACGGAAAATAACCCAAAAACACCCTATATCCAATCATGTTCCGCGGATTCCTTACCGTCACGCTGCTGGTCGTCTCCAACGCCTTCATGACGCTGGCATGGTACGGCCACATCGCATTCAAGTCGAAACTCGAGCGCTTCGGCCTGATGGCCATCGTGCTCCTGAGCTGGGGCATTGCCCTGTTCGAATACTGTTTCCAGGTACCGGCCAACCGCCTCGGTTCGGCCGAATTCGGAGGTCCCTTCTCGATCTGGGAGCTGAAGGTCATCCAGGAGGTGGTCTCGCTCTCGGTATTCACCCTCTTCGCGCTGGTCTTCATGAAGTCGGACACGCTGCGCTGGAACCACCTGGCCGGATTTCTCTGCATCATCCTGGCCGTCTACTTCATCTTCCGCAAGTAAACCCGGCAGACTGCCGGTCACAAACACGGTGCGGGGACGGATGATCCGTCCCCGCACCGCATCTTTTCCTACGGGAGGATCCCTTTCCCGCCGCTATCCGAACAACGAAAGATAGAACTCCCGGTCGGCGACGTCCGAGGCCTTGATCCGCGACTTGAGGCGCGACTTGCGGGCATAGACGTTGGCCACGCTGTCGCGCATGAAGAGGCTGATGACCTGCGGCGAGAAGCCGCCGAAGACGTAACACAGCAGCCGGCAATCGGACTCCTTCATGGCGGGGAAATCATGCCGCAGGCGCCGCATCGCCCCGTCGTGCACGGCATCGACCATCTGCTCGACCTCGCGCAGCATTTCGCCGCTCTCGGCAAACCCGTCGATGAGTTCCTTCACCTGACGGAACATCACGGCCTGCTGCGAGGCCGTGTTCTCCCGCTCGTAAAAGGTCTTTCCAAGCCGGTCCACGATATCGAAGCGCGTAGCGACCAACCCCTTGAGCCGGTCCTCGACGATCCGCCGCTGCTCGAGCCGCTCGGACAGACGTCCGTATTCGGCACGGGCTTCGCGTACAAGCAACAACTGCCGTTCGCTGCGCTCGCGCTGCAGTCGCATTTGCTGCCGTACGACCCAAGCTGCGCCCCCGGCCGCCAACAGCGCCATGGCGGCAATGACCAACTCCCAGTGCCTCCGGCTCCGCATCCGGTACTCGGCAAAGGCGGCCCGTTCGCGCAGAAACTCCTTCTCGATCATGCCGGCCGACTGCCTCAGGGCATTGCGGTTGAGCGAGTCGTTCATGAGAATATACCGATGGATGTCGCGCGACGCCTCGCGATAATGGCCCGCACGTACATTGGCCCGATAGGCCGTATAGAGCAGCGCCGGCAGGTCATTCGGATCACTTGTCCGGCGCTCGGCCTCGTGCAGCGTGCAGAGCGCACTGTCCGGATGGTTCCGAAGCAGCTGGACCCGTGCCCGGGTGGCCAGTCCCGCATGCGTCGTGTCGCCCCGGACCGAAGCCTCAATCCGGCCAAGCAACTCCTCGGGGATGCGCACCGTGTCGGGGATGACATAGAGGCGGGCAAATTTTCCAAGACACTGGCGGGCCAGCGAATCGTCGTGCAGTTCATCGGCCAGGTCGAGCGCCATCGAGCAGCATCGCCGCGCCTGCGCGGGATCGCGCATCCGCAGCGCCGTCTCGGCCATGCCGAGCAGGGCGATGACGGCATCGCGCGAATCTCCGCCCCGGATCACCAGATCGCGGGCTTCGCGGTAGTAGCGGTGGGCCCGAGCAAAGTTCTGCTCGGCGTGATAGACCTCGCCGATACGCAGATAGAGCAGTCCGAGGTAACGGGGCTCGTCGATGCGGCGCAGTTTCTCCTCGACCTCGAGGTACATGCGGAGCGCCCCCGACTTGTCGCCCCGCTTCCAGCAGGCGCGTCCGCTGTAATAGAGCATCTTGCAATGGTTGCGCAGGTCGTGCTCACGCGGTCCGTAGTAGGCCTCGGCGATGCGCAGCAGCGAGTCGTCGGGCACATCGAGCGCTCCGCGGTCGGCGGCCTCGACATAGAGCAGCGCATAACGGGCACGGCGGGCCTCGCCGCCGAGCGCCTCGGACGGAATCTCGCGCAGGATGCGCAGGACGCTGTCGGGTTGCGCGGCGACAATCCGGTCGGCGGCATCGAGCATCCGGTCGGTGATCCGGTCATCCCCCGAGCAGCCGACACAGGCAAGCAGCGCGCCGATCAGGACAAACAGGGTTCGTAGCATAACGGTACAGTCAAGGTTTCGAAGGTACGGAATAATCGCGACCCGTGCAAGAGCCGGAGGCGGTTTTGGCGCGAAGGAAACGGCCCCGGGACCCGCAGCGGCGCGATACGCTCCGCCGCACGCCCCCGTACACAACGATCCGAGGACGGGGGAGCAAATCGCGCGCCCCGCCTTCGGGCCCGGCTTGTCCGGACCGCATGAAGCGGGGCGCACGGTTTGTATATCCGATTGCAAACCTTGTGTTTGCGGAGATTATTTCAAGTTTTCCCTGTCCTTACGGTAGATCTGGTAGGAGTTCACGAAATTCTGCCAGACGATGTAAGCCGTCGGGGCAATCGATGCGATCGGGTCGAGGAACGACTGGGCCATCCATACGGCCAGCACCGTATTCTTCTGCCCGAGCGACTGCCCGCCGGCCACGGCATCGCCGTAGCGGCGGCCGAGCATCCGCCCCACCTTGAACTGCGCCAGGCAGAGCACCAGAGCCGCCACGGCCAGCCACAGCTCGGTCCGCAGCGACGCGTCGTGCAGATCGATGATGAAGGCCGTCGTGCGGCCGATGATGACCACCAGCGACAGCAACCACATGTAGAACGAGATCTGCCCGTGGTCGCCGATCCACTGCGCACCCTTCGGGAAGACGAAGCGGCAGAACTGCGCCGCGGCGAAGGGCATGATCAGCAGCGGCGCGATACGGGCCAGAATCTCGGTGAACGAGCAGACGCCCGTGCCCGTGAAGGAGATCACCACGGGGGCATAAACCGCCACGGCCATGTTGCACAACAGGCTGTAGGTGGCCATCGTCGCCACGTCGGCCCCCAGCATGCCGGCAATGACCACCGCGGCCATCGCCACGGGAGCCAGCACGCAGATCATCGCCCCCTGCGCCACGACGGGATCGAACGGATGCAGGGCGACATAGACGCCCAAGCACGCCACGGCCTGGATCAGCAGCAGCCAGAGATGAAGCATCGAGGGCTTCATCTGCCGGGGCTTGACGCGGCAGAAGGTGACGAAGAGCATCAGGAAAATCAGTGTCGGGGTGATCATCTGCCCCGACCAGGCCTCCAGAGCCGTCACCTGACGGCAGAAGAGCGCCCCGACGACCATGGCCGAAGGCATGGCCACGGTCTTTACGTTGCGGTGCAACGATTCGAGCACATGCATGATCCTGCGTATTTACCGTCCGGCCGAAGCCGGGCGCCGGGGCCTATGCCAGCAGCTCCTTCACCTTGGCCGAGATCTCCTTGCCGTCGGCACGGCCGGCCAGCCGCTTCGACGCCACGCCCATCACCTTGCCCATCTCCTTCATCGACGAAGCGCCGACCTCGGCGATAATCGCGCGCACCTCGGCCGTCAGCTCCTCATCCGTGAGCTGTTTGGGCAGAAACTCCTGATAGACGGCCACCTGGGCCAGTTCCTCCCGGGCCAGGTCGGGACGGTTCTGCTGCGAGAAGATGGCCGCCGAGTCGGTACCCTGCTTGGCCAGCTTCGAGATGATCTTCAGCACGTCGGCATCGGGCAGTTCGGCGATCTCCGGACCGGCCGTCTTGGCCTCGATGATGTACTTCTTGGCATTGCGCAGGGCGCTCAGCCGCACGGTGTCCTTGGCCTTCATGGCCTCCATGATTCCTTTCGAAATCTGTTGTTCGAGTGACATAATCAAAAACTTTAGGTATTAATTGTTATCTATCAGAAATTCCATCACATCGCGCATCATCCGATCGCGTTGCACACGATCCGTGAGGGTCTCGAACGGGAATCCCGCCACAAAGGTCCGCCCGCCCGAACCGGCTCCTTCCGATGCAACGGCTGCCGTACCGCCGCCCGCATAGCGCATCACCGGGAAGGCACCCTCGCCTGCGGGCTGCAGCCGATCGACCGTTTCGACCGTGTAGGCATCGGGACGGGGCGTTGTGAAGTAGCGGTACTCGCCGCGCGAGAAGGAGGCATGAGGCGCCACCACCCGGATCCGCCCGCGCAGGGCCTCGGTCTGGGCGCGCGTCGCGAGCAGGCTGTCCGAAGCACAGTGCAGCACCTCGCGGGCGAAGTCGCGGCCCGACTCGGGGGCATCCGCCCGCCAGAGGTCCGTCGTGACGTAACAGCCCGAAGCGAAGAGGTTGCCGCCCTGCCTGAGGTAGTCGGCAATAAGGTCCTGCAGCTCATCGGGAAACGCCTCGAACTCGGGATCGAGCACATCACGTCCCATCGATGTGGTCCGCTGCTTGCCGAGGATCAGGTCCACGGCCCGGTTGCCCGCCAGGTGTTTGTCGCCGCGCAGCACGGCCTGCAGCGAGGCCGAGTGGAACGAGTAGCCGGCCGCCGCAATCGAGCGTCCGTGCAGGGCGGCGTAATCGAACGTATTGCCGCCGATCACATCGGTTTCGTAGTCGCAGCAGCTCGCGCCGAGGGCCAGCGAATCGACCGGGCAGCGCGCCTGCGTCAGGTCGAAGACCCGCTGCGGCCCGATGTAGGAGATGTCGATCCGGTCGGGCACGCCGTTGTCCTCCCCGGCCAGGAACCCGGCCAGCGAGTCGCACCGCATGCTTCGCGGGGCGCTCACCCGGTCGAACCCATTGACGACAAGCACCGTGCCGCGGCTCTCCGGAACCCGGCAGGCGGCCACCGTCTCGCTCGGGAGGCTCTCGCCGCCGGCATTGACGGCCGTCACCCGGTAGCTGTAGATGCACCCCGGCTCCTGATCGGCCATCAGGTAGGGGCGCTCCGTGTATCGTCCGTTGTCGAAGCCGCCGTCATCCACGCGCGTATAGACGACATAACCGTCGGGCACGGCCGTCGCCTCGAGCGAATCGACCGCCGGGACCCACGAGACGCAAACCCGCCCGTCATCGACGAAATCGGTCGTAAGGGCCTCGACGGGCAGTGGCTGCACGACATAGGGCACGTCGTACTGCGAGCAGACGTAGCGCAGAATCCCCTTGTAGACCGCACGGCTGACGAGGAACTTGAAGCGCGGGTCGCTGCCATATCGCATGTCGGCGAAATTCTGGTGCGAGAGCAGTTCGAGCAGCATGGTCGGAACGCCCGGCACGCGCGCCTCGTAGTAGGCGCGATTCCACAGCCCGCGCCGGTTCCACGCCGGCTCCCACGTGCGCCGGATATCCGAGACGACCTGGGTCATCACCAGGTCGGTCAGGTCGCGCGAACGGTAGCGGTCGGCGCCGCCGTGGAAGCGGCCTCCCTGCTCGCGGGTGTAGAAGATGCCCAGCGTGCCGATCGTCTCGTCGCCGTCGCGCACCCCGGCATCGGAGTGGAAGGCCAGGGCCAGGTCGATCGGGATGCGCAGCCCCGCGGAGTCGGGCATCCGTTCGGATCCGCCCGCCAGCGCATTGACCCAGTGGGCACGCGACATGTAGTCGTCCTTGTAGTCGTCGGTGAAGTTCTTGGGCGAATAGACCGAGGCGTCGAACCCGGCCCACTGCAGCCAGTAGCGCGCCCCCTCGCAGAAGCGGGGATAGCCGCTCGTCTCCTCGGGATAGAACGTATCCGCCTGCCGGAGCGAGTCGCAGACCGTGCGGGCCACGTTGCCGTAGCCACCGCCGATCTTCACGGCATCGGCCGAAACGGTGCGGCCGGCCACGCGCGAACGGTTGGTGAGCGTAACGACCGTCTGCTCGCCGGGCGCGAAGGCGAAGCGCCCGAGGTAGATCCACGTGCCGCCGCCCATCGTCTGATTGACGGCGAACTCCGTATCGCCGCCCAGGTGGTGGACCGTATAGCGGGCATCGTCGGCACTCCCGGGCAGCGACTCGTAGCTGACATAGAGGGCATATTCGCCCCGCTGCGGCAGCGTGGCCCGCCACTCGGCGCGCCCCGTCGGCTCACGGCCCGCAACCGTGGAGATGCGGCGCGTCGTGCCGTCGCGGAAGGGATTCTCGTTGCCCCGATAGACCTGGCGCAGGTGGGCGAAGCCGCGGCCGCCCGGCTGCCACGCCCCGCTCTCGGCATACTGCTCCGGGACGTCGTTGTCGGCCAGCACCTCGACCCGCTGCACGTCGCGCTCGCGCGGCAGCAGGACACAGGCCCCGGCGTTCTCAAGCATCGGAACCAGGTAAGGCAGCACGTAGCTCTGCGTGTAGAGGTCCTCGCAGGTCTGCCACAGCTGCGAGCGCTGCCACCGCCAGCGGTTCTCCTTCTGGTCGAAGTAGCGGCCGTGGCTTTGCCACAGGGCGATGTGCCGGCCCGAAAGCCCCCGTTCGGGGGTTGCGGCGGCCGACAGGCGGGTGACCAGCGGCCGTTCGGAGCGATTGACGAAGGGGACGACCTGCCGTTTGGCGATCTGCTTGTGCAGCACCGCAGCGTTGCGGCAGGCCATCGGGATCAGTTCGCCGACCTCGCGGCGGTCGGTGTAGATCTCGATCCGCGCCTTGCGGTACTCGGCCGGCAGGGCTGCGCGCACCGAGTCACGCATGGCCCGCACGTTCTCCTCGCGAAAGGGATAATAGGAGAGCCCGATCGAGGCGTAGACCCGCACGCGGCCGCGCGAGGCCTGCATGCTCTGCACCCTCACATAGCCGCCCGAGACCTCGCGGGCCACGATCCGCGTCAGCGTGCGCCCCACGGCCAGGCGGGTCGAGGCGCTCACGGCGGCAGCCGGAGCCGCATGCGCGGCACCGAGGGCCGCAAGCAGGAGCAATATGCGCAGAAATCTATTTTTCATGTCGTTGCGAAACAAGGAACATTCCGATCATGGTGAAGGCCGCGTTGTAGACCAGCAGTTCGAAGCCGATCCGGTAGTCCCACGCCTCGCGGGCCCACCACTGCACGAGGGCGCTCAGCACGGGGGCCGCAACGGCGATCCATGGCATCCAGCCGTCGCGGATGCGGCGCCGCGTGAAGAGGCCGAAGAGGAACATGCCGAGGATCGGCCCGTAGGTATAGCTGGCAACCTTGTAGACCAGGTTGATGACGCTGTCGTCGGCCAGGTAGCCGAAGGCGAGGATCACACCCGCCATGACCAGCGCCATGAGCAGGTGCACGCTGCGGCGCAGGCGCGTCAGCCGCCGCTCGTCGCAGCGGCGCGTACCCTGCAGGATATCGACCGTAAAGGAGGTGGTCAGGGCCGTGAGGGCCGATCCGGCGGCCGAATAGGTGCTCGAGATGAGCCCGACGACAAACAGGATGCCGACAACGGGCGGCAGTTCCCCGTCCACGGCCACCAGCGAGAAGACCTGGTCGCTCTTGGCCGGAAGCTCCAGCCCGGTGTGTCCGGCGTAGAGGTAGAGCAGCACGCCGAGGACCAAGAAGAGGAAGATCACGAAGATCTGGCTGACGGCCGTCAGCACGATGTTCTTCTGCGAGTCGCGCGGCGTGGCGCAGCTCAGGTTGCGCTGCATCATGTCCTGGTCGAGGCCGGTCATGGCCACCAGCAGCACGATGCCTGCGGCGAACATCTTCCAGAAATAGCGGTCCGATGCGGGGTCGTCGAAGAAGAAGATGCGCGACATGGGCGAATCGGAGACGGCCTGCACCACCCCGCGGGCCGAGAGGCCGAGCCCGTCGGCGATGAAGACGATCGAGAGGACGAGGCTGCCCACCAGGCAGACGGTCTTGAGCGTGTCGGTCCAGATGAGCGACTGCACGCCGCCCTGCTGCGTGTAGAGCCAGACGAAGGCCATCGTGACCAGCGCGTTGGCCCACAGCGGCAGGCCGTAGTGGTCGAAGACCAGCAGCTGGAGCACCGCACAGACGACGTAGACGCGCAGGGCGGCGCCCAGCATCTTCGAGATGAAGAAGAACCAGGCGCCCGTGCGGTGCGAATGGATGCCGAAACGGTCGTCGAGGTACTCGTAGAGCGAGACGACCCGCAGCCGGTAAAAGGCCGGGATGAGCAGGAAGGCCACGACAAGCTGCCCGACGGTGAAGCCCGCAACCATCTCCATGTAGGAGAACGAATCGGCGGCCACCGAACCGGGGACCGAGATGAAGGTCACGCCCGACATGGCGGCGCCGATCATGGCGAAGGCCGCCATGTACCACGGGGTGCGGCGCCCGCCGGAGAAGAACCCGGCGTTGTCGGCCCGGCGGCCCGAGAGCCATGCGACGAGGAAGAGGACGGCGATATAGCCCAGGACGGTGGCGATGACGGCTGCAGGTGTCATGGATGCGGATTCGGTATCAGTTTACGATTCGCCAAAGATACGAAAAAACGCGATACGGAGTCCCCAAAAAACGCGCGATTTTCAGCTTCTCCGCAGCGGGACGCCCCGCGCGGCGCACGATTTCGCGTCACCGGGAGTCCGAATGCCCCGGAATTTGCATATCTTTACGCCAGACACCTAAAAACAGCGGATATGGCATTTTTCAAGGAATTCAAGGAATTTGCGCTCAAGGGCAATGTCATGGACATGGCCGTCGGCGTAATCATCGGCGGGGCGTTCGGCAAAATCGTCTCGTCGCTCGTGAACGACATCCTCATGCCGCCGATCGGCGCGCTGATCGGCAATGCCGACTTCTCGAACCTGCGTATCGACCTCTCGCGCGTGCGCGACGTCACATCGGAAGCGCTCGGTTCGGTGGCCGAGCTGGCCGGAGGCGGCGAGGCGGCGGCCAAGGCGGCCGAACCAATCTACTGGAACTACGGCGCCTTCATCCAGCAGTGCGTGGATTTCGCCATCCTGGCGTTCTGCGTCTTTCTGATGGTCAAGTTGATGAACCGGCTGATGAAAAAACACGCCGCGACGCCGCCCGCACCGCCCGCACCCTCGAAGGAGGAGCTGCTGCTTACGGAGATCCGCGACCTGCTCAGGGAGCGGCAGGCCGATGGCCGGTAACCCCGCGCGGAAAACGAAGGATCGGACGAGCAATCCGCACGGATCACTCGTCCCGATCCTTCGTCTTCGAAGGGGCATACTCCTGCAGCACGTAGGTGGTGAAGATCGGGAAGAACATCATCCCGAGCGACGGCAGCAGCACGCTGAAGAGTTTGCCGATCGCCGTGACGGGGAAGATGGCTGCGCCGACGGTCGTAACATTCATCCAGGCCCACCAGAGCGCGTTGCCGAATCCGTGCAGGTGCGGATTGACGGGTAGTTCGTAGTCGTAGAAGATCAGCGCGGAAATGTAGGTGAAGACGACTACCGTGAAGATGTAGGCAGCAAGCAGGCGCCGCACGCGGTTGCCGACCAGCCAGCCGACGACGATCGTCATGGCCAGGAAGGCCCGCAGCAGCGGAACAAGTCCCAACAGCATGGCGGCTCCGCGCGACAGCGTCACCCCGCTCCACGAAACGATATTGAGGTACGGCACCGAAAGGAGCAGGTAGAACAGGTTGCGCCAAAAGAACCGGAGACTCCAGCCGTCGGCTCCCCAGCGGACGAAGAAGTCGCACAGAAAGAGCAAACAGACAACAAACTGCACGGCCAGGTACGGGCGCGAAAAGTGCTCTCCGCCGGCAATCACCTCCCACGAGATTGCCACGAGCAGCAGCAGGCCGGCCAGGACCTTGATCACGCCCAGTATTTGCAGGAAACGCGGGCCCGGCCGCAGGGGGTAACCGGAGGCCGAAGCAGAACTGCCGGCAACAAACCGGGATACACTGTCGGCAGACACGCGACGGTCGGCCGCAGAACAGGATACAGACCGCGCATCGGCCCTGCGAGACGGGCTGCGCCGGGAATTGGGTGCGGAAGGCCGGGACGGACGGCTGTCCGGACGAAGGGAAAGATTTTGCGACATGATGTTTGTTTTTTATGACCGGCGCATCATGCTCAAAATCAATGCCACAGGCGAAAAACCTTCCGAAAGGGCAAAAATCGGACGTATTTTTTTGGCGAAAGTTTTTGCAGGTATGGATTTTTCTATTACCTTTGCACTCGCTTTCAGCAATGGCGGGATAGCTCAGCTGGTTAGAGCGCATGATTCATAATCATGAGGTCGAGAGTTCAAGTCTCTCTCCCGCTACCAATTAAAAGCCAAGCACTTACAGCAATGTGAGTGCTTTTCTTTTCTCCATATCTTGCTTTTCTTCTCCAAATTTACCACCTTTATAACGCATTGTGGCGGCATTGTGTCGCATTGTCATTACCGCCCCACTTGCAAAAAACTTGCACAAAATGGCCACCATCTCCTTAAAACTAGACCGCCGGCGGGCAAACACCCGCGGACTATACCCGATCCAGTTCCTCCTCTCCTCGAAAGGGAAAGTTACAACCATCGGCACCGGCATCAATATCCTGCCCGAACACTGGAACGGAGAGGTCAACAAGGCCGTCGTCCCGAAGTGCCCGAATGCCCGCGCGATCAATGAGAGCATCGAGGCGCTCTTCTTCCGATATACGAACACACTCCGCGAACTGGACAACAGCGGGAAGCTGGCCGGAAAAAGCGTCACCGAAATCAAAGCACTGTTGACCGAGGTCAAAACGACGTCGAACAAGGAGAGCCTCTCCGACTATTTCCACCGATACGCCGACTCGAGGCGCACCGAGAACAGCCGACTGGCCTGCCTCTATACCCTCAAAACGATCGAGGCGTTCGACAAGTCGGACCCATCGTTCGAAGCGATCACCGTCATATGGATGAAGGCATTCGATGCCTATCTCGAAAAGCAAGGCACCAGCATCAACACCAGGGCCCTGCATTTTCGGAATCTCCGGGCGGTCTTCAACAGCGCCATCAACGAGGATCTGATCGGGCTCGAACACTACCCTTTCCGGAAATTCAAGATCGCATCCTCACGCAAGGACAAGGAGGCGCTCACCGAGGAGCAGCTCCAGCGGCTGATCGCCTACGAGACACCCTACCCTTTCCGCCGGACGGCCCGGGACCTCTTTCTGCTGTCATTCTACATGTGCGGCATGAACCTGGTGGACCTGTTCCACCTCGACCGGCTGCGCGACGGCCGGGCACACTTCGTGCGGACGAAGACATCGGGCAAGAACATCAACCCGGTGTCGATCCTCGTCCAGCCGGAAGCTGCAGAGATCATCTCCCGCTACGCCGGCACGGATCATGTTCTCCGCTTCGCCGAGGAGCCAGCGACCTACCAGACCTTCAACAACCGAATCCAGAAAGCAATTCGCGCAATAGCCCAAGAGTTGAACATCGAGGGGCTGACCTTCTACTGGGCACGCTACACCTGGGCGACGCTGGCCGACAAGCTCGGGGTCTCGGAGAAGGAGATCAGCAAGGGACTCGGCCACGTAGACACCTCGATCGCCGGGAAGTTCTACATCTCTTACGATTGGACCAAGGTAGACCGGGCAAACCGGACGGTGCTCGACTACATCAAATCGCTCCGAACAGCGTAGACTGGTTCGTGTCGGCATAGTTGCAGACGATCCACTCCTCCTGCCGGCGCCGGCTGGTCTTCGAGGCGCTGATCGTGCGTTCAATCCGGTGGATGGTCCAGCCGTTTCGCTGGGCGCGGCGGTCGATCAACTCGAACGGGAACATCGTCAGCATGAAGCGCCCCTTCACCGTCTCGAGCAGATCCAGCAATTGCTCGAGGTTCTGTTCGGAGAAGACCCCCTCGTAATGGCCGCAGTCGGAGTTCACGTAGGGAGGATCGACAAAATGAAAAGTATCCGGGGAATCGTAGCAGGCAATCACATCGAGCGCATTGCGGTTCTCGATCGTCACGTGTTGCAGCCGAAGGCAGATCCGCTCCGTGAACTCATCCTTGGCATTGCGCACCTTTTTAGGCATGGCGCCATTGAAGTCGTATCCAAACGTGCCGTCGAGCATCGAGGCGAACGACATTTTGCTCAACGCCCAAACAGCCCAGGCCCGCTCGACCGGAGTGAAGAACTGCGGATAGGCGTTGATATGCGCCGCGTGCGCATGGAGATCCCGACAGTGCAGGGTTTTCTCGATCTGCTGCTTCAGTTCGGGATAGCAGATCTTGGCCATCCAGTAGAAGTTAGTCAGTTCCATATTGAGGTCGTTGATAATCTCGGCCTCGGCCGGACGCTTGGCAAAGAGGACGGCAACACCGCCGCAGAATGCCTCGGTATAGATCCGATGCTGCGGAATAAGTGGGAGGATATGCTTCAGCATGGTCTGCTTCCCGCCGTAGTAAGAAATGGGAGTTTTCATGATTGAATTATTTTTTTGAAAAACGCTTGCAATATTCAAAAATTCATCCTATATTTGCATTGTCAAACCAATAGAACAGCCGACGGGCTTTAAGCGGTGATTATGAAAAACACTATTTCAATTTCCACCATCATCGAAAATGCGGTGAACAACCGCGAGATTCCCTACCACATCTCCCTGGACGATGCAAGCCGAATGATTGCCAACGCGAAGGGTTCATTCCAGGTCAACCCCGACATATTCTATTCTGGCCGAGTAGGAGCATATCAAGAAGGCGATCAGATCGTATCCTTCGGGAAAAAGAATCTGAATGTCGATGAGCTCCGCCGTGTGATGGAGCAATTCATCGGAAAGGGATCCGTCACGATCCGCGTGAAGAGTAAAATCCTAAAAGGAGAACTTATCAAATAATGGGAAGAGAATACCCCGCATTCATCATTGACCGGAGCCGTCGGCCGGAAGCGTCTCGCTTCTCCGACGACTTCGTGGTATGCCCCGACAAAGAGGTCGGATTCATTGCCCGCGTCTACAAACTGCCAAAGTCCCGCCGCGGGGAGTTCGAGAAGAGCCTGGAAGGGCTCACCGAATCGGAGATCGACAACCGATACATATTCGCCGTCATCGGTGAGGCGATCTGTGTTCTGGAGATCGTGCGAATGCTTTACGAACCGGTTGCGCATATCAACCGGCTCCGGCCGCTGATGAAGAAGGCATTGAAAGCCTATCTGCACGGCGAGGAGTCAGCAGTCAGGCGAGAGGGTCTTCCGTTTGACGATCAGATCGCCGCAATCGACGACGTAATCCGCATGGCCGAATCGCAACGAGACCGCCTTGAAGACATGAACGGGGAAGCCGGATCCGACCGATTCATCAATGCACTAAAATCGGCACGCGAGTCGGTCTCGCTGCTTCAAAAAATCACGAAACATGAATAAGGGCGCGATTGGGTCGCGCGTTTGCCGACAGCAAGAGACTGTAGAAGGAGATCGACGACGAGATCGAGCTGGTCAAAAAATGAACGAACCTAAAAAAACTAATTGACAATGCCATACCTAACAGTAAGCAATGCAGGGCAAGAGGTAATATGGTACTTCAAGCCGGTAAGAGATGAGTTTTTCAAGCAATGGATTTCGAAAGAACGCTATCCATACGACGCATTTGTAGAGCTTCCCAAAGGCTCGATCGAAAAGTTAATCGGGCGAAAAATGACGTGGGATGATGAGCCTTTTCTTTTGAAATTTAAGGATTTTTAGACATGAACACGAAACGAGGAGGAGCGCGACCAGGTGCCGGCAGAAAGCCGTCCGACGTCGAGACAGTCACCATGTCGTTTCGGATTCCGGTCGACACCCGAGCTGAGCTGAATGCGATTCTAAAAGAACGAGGATTGAGCATGGCCGACTTCGTAAAGGCCGCACTCAACGCCTTGAAATAGGGTTACCGCCTCCACAGCGCCATACCGGCCTCGACCTGGCCGAAGGCGCTTTTGTTGCGGGCGTCGTATCCCGCGGCGGCCGACACGCTGAACCGGCCGAACGTTCGCCGGGCGTAGGCGCCAGCCCACATCCCGCTGCCATCCCTAGTCATCCAGGTCCCCATCGCGGGCCCCAGTTCCCAGGCGTAAGGTTCACGGACTAGCTGCACCCGCTCGACCGTCTTGTTGTAGGTTTCAAAGTAGTCGAGCCGGGGGCCCAGCGTCCCCACGGCCGGCCCGACCACCCGGGCGTAATAGGTTGAGTCGCGGTACTCCAGCGTGCGCTCCGTGACCGTTATCTGCACGCTGTCGCCCACGACGACCGCCCGGTCCACCGTGTCGGCCGGAGCGAACAGCATCCGCGGCACATGCACCGCCACCGGGCGCTCCGCCACCGCGAACGGCTTTGGCCGCTCGTAGAACACCGTATCGACCCGCACCCGCTCGACGATCTCCGGCCGGGAGACGTATTGCCCCAGCCACCACCCTCCGAGGAAGGTGGCGGCCAAGGCAATCACGGTTGTCTCCCAGCGGCTCATATCCGTCCGAAATAATGCAGGAAGGCGAGGTATTTCCGCGTTTCGATGTACCCGGCAACATCCTCTCCGGCCCGGGCCTCCTGCTCGAACATGGAGTTCGCGTAGGCCATCTCTGCCGCCGCGGTCCAGCCGCTCGTGCACAACCGAATGGTCCACGTGATCGCCGCTTCGAGGAAGTACAGCACGTAATACACGACCGGAACCGGTGCGAACCACCAGCCGCCGCCGAAGAGGATCTGCAGGATCAGGGCAACAAGGAATGCAAGCATCGTGACCTCGTTATACTGCTCGGCGTGGATGCTCTCATGCTGCTTCGTCTCATACGATAGCGGGTTACTCGACTTACGCTTCGTGCAGATATAGCCGAAGAGCATGGCCGTGGAATATCCCGGCCAAAGCAGGCACTTGGCCAGCCAACTGTTGTAGAATATACGTCTCATGGCTATCAGTTTTGCATGAACAACTTCCATCCGGCTTCCACATCCGGCATTTTGGCCTCTACGCCGTTCTCGACGAACGACATGGCAGCCACGATAGGTACCATGACGTCACGATTGGTAGTAGTTATGCGGCTGTCTGCCGGCACGCCGGACCGGTTGGATACTACATTCACGTAATTGTCGGTGTGATTCTCATTGGCCGGCGCCCAGCGGGAGATCATCTTGCGAATTGTGTCAATTCCATAGTTACGCTGGTAGTTGTTCAGCAGTTTGAACGCTGCCCGATAGCCGTAAGCCATGGACGTAAACTGCGCGAATCGGCTGTCCGCGGACGGCACGATCTCCCCTTGCCACGGATTCCCGCCCTTCGTCTTCTCGATGTTCAACGGGTTGTTATTCCGAAGACCTCTCGACATGACTACTCCTCCTTTTTGGTTTCACGGTCATACCACGTCTTGGCGATGATGCCGGCCACAAAGCCAACGCCGGCGGAGATAGTCGAGGCAATGCGAACACCACCGGGCAGGAAGTTGAACAGCACGACGAGAGCCACCAGCACGGCGGCAACGATCAGAATGGTTTTGGTTGTCTTTGTCATAATCGCAATGTTTTATTGGATTTGGTCTTTGGTTTTACTCGCAGCCTCGGCCCGCACGCGGTCGAGCTGCCGGATGAACTCGATCACCTCCTTCATGTCCTGCGTCTTGGCCAGTCCCGCCACGATGTCCGTCACCTTGGCCGCCGAGGAGCGCGCAGCACGCAGGTTCTCGCGCACGCTCCACGCCTCGATGCCGACCGCGATCACGGCGGCAGCTCCCGAGGCGTAGGGCATCGAGTAGAGGCCGAACAGCAGGCCCAGCACATCCACGCACATGAAGAGCGCCGTGACCTTGCCGTAGTCGCCGAACTTGGTGAAGGTGCGGCGCAGGCCGTGCGAATCAATCGGCTGGTGCAGCGCCCGGGCCTTGCGGATCCCGGCCCGCATGTCGATCATCACGGCCACGAGCATCACCGCCCAGATGATGATCTCCAACAGGGCGGCCCGCCGCAGGACGATGGCCTCGAGCCCGAATGTATCGAGGAGGATGTCGAACATATCACTACACAATCAGGATTGCAATCAGGAAAGGGAGCCACACGACGGCGCCTCCGCATAGGGTGGCCACGATATCGCGGAGATCCGTCTTGGCGTCGGCCTTTTCCTTGCCGACAGCCGCCACGATCACCGCCACGACCGAGGCCGTCAGCGCCAGCCACTGGGGAACGAACCACACCAGCGCCAGCAGGACGACGGCCGCGATGTCCGACCCCAGCGCCTGGTGCTTGTACTTGTCGGCCCCGATGCCGTTCAGCCAGCCGACGATCTTGTCAAAAATCTGCTTCATGGTCGTTATGCCTTTTCAACGTAGAGCCCCACCAGCGCACTCAAATCGTGGTACACGGCCTGTCCCGTGGAGCGGGTGCACTTGTAGGTCACGCCGTTCTGTGAGTAATATTTGCCCTCGAACAACTCCATATTTCCGTTGTACGGAATCGGGTCGTCCAGCGTTCCGGCTGCCGTCTCGTTGATCTCCTCGTAGAGCGCAGCCGTAAGTTCCGACGGGGCCTGATTCTCCAGCACCGTGGCAATCTGCTGGCGGACCTTGTAGAGCCGCCCTTCGTATAGCACCTTGAATCCGGCGTCGAGCGACTTGCCGATGAACGAAGCCCATTCGGGATAGAGGTCCTTGATCTCCAGCGACTGTTCGTCGGATAATGACATCGTATTCACCGCCATAGTGGCGAACATGGCCACCTGCCTGATCGTCGTGTCGGGGATCGGCTCGGGGACATACGGCGCCGGCTCCGGAGTGTACTCCTCCCACGTCACCGTGATGCGGTCGCCGTTGTCTGTGTAGACCTCGCGGAGTTCGTTGCCCGGGGTCGTGATCTCCGGGCGCTCCGTGTATTCCACTGGTTTGTACCCCATCGGACCGAGGATCTCCAGCCCGGAGTTCATGATGACCATCCCGCCCTGCCGCACCTCGCCGGGGGCCGGGATCAAATATCCGTTTTCAAGTTTTGCGTATTGCATAGCGATTGCTGTTTGTTATTCGTTGTAGAGGATCTCCGGCGCGCCGTTGGCAGCCATGTCGTAGCCGCCGATCGACTGAAAGAGCGGCTCCATGTACTCGTCCGACAAAGGCATTTGCTTCGCGCTGTCGAGCCAGGAGGTTGCGATCGCCTTGTCATCACGTCCGTACATCAGATTCTGCGGCAGGTATTCAGCGAGGAGTCCGCCCCTTCTCGCCTTCGGCACGACATACCCCATCGGGTCGCCGTTGTTGTAGAGCGTGGCGATCTCGTCGGCAGAGAGGGCGTAGTTCCAAACCCGGACGAAGCCGATGTTTGATGAATTGATAAATATCAATTCAATATTTTTCATGTCTAATACATGATTTACGGTAAGTTGGGCATAGACCGAACCATTTACATAAATTTTAATTTGCAAGCCTTGGCGTGTTATAAATAAATGAAAAGGGGCATCATTATCAGACTTAAAATTTACATATCCTTGATTAACAGTTCCGTCGGGATTGTTCCCGAATCTAATATAATCAATGCCGTTTATATCGACATATCCCCAAGATAAAATAAAATCAGGCTCATCTATATAACTATTTCTGATATAAGGGGCGCTTATATTAGAACCTATCGCGTTCCCAAAATATTCTATTGAATAATCAGATAACCCAATATTTATGGGCGGCATTAAGAATCTTTTAGATGTGGTAGCCAGCGAATTTTCCAAATACCCCAACTTCACCCCGCGCTGCATCCTCTTGGCCTGCCGGTAGGCGGCCATCTTCTGCACGTTGTTGTAGTAGTACAAAAGGCTATTCATCGTAGGTCATGTTGCCCGCACCGAACAGGATGCAGATGGTGTAACTCTTGTTTTCCTCGGGTTTCGTCCAGCCCGTGATGCTGAAATTCTCCGGGTATGAGAATTGCGTAGCCGTAGTTCCCGACGTGAAGCGAATGATCGACGGCTTCGTCGAGTTCTCGACGCTCGCAATATTCAGCGAGGTCAGTTCTCCGCAGACGTACATCGTCCCGCCCTTGACGTCCAGCGAAACGGCAGAGCCCTCGACCTGCTGCACGATGGTGCCGTCGTCGGCCCGGAACTCCGAGGTGACGTACTGCTGCGTTTCGAGATCGTAGAAAGCCCAATAGGCCATGCCGTCCACCTCCACGATCTTGGGAGGATTGTCCGCCAACGTCCGTACCCGGGCGGCTTCGTCCTCCGCTTTTCGGGTCGCCTCCTCGCTGTTCCGAATCGCCTCGGCCGTATTCTCCTCGCGCTTCGTCTCCGCCGTCTGGCGTCCCGCCTCGGCCGTCTGGCGAGCCGACTCATTCGTCACCCGCGTCTGCTCGGCCAGGGTCCGCTGCTGTTCTGCCGCGACGCGCTCCTGCTCGGCCGTGGCTCGGGTTCGTTCCGACGCCTCCCGGCCCTGCTCGGCCTGCTCGCGGAGCTGCTCTGCCTGCTTCACCGCGGCATCCGTCTCCTCGAGCTGCTCGACCATCGCCAGCGCAACTCCTGCAGCCCGGACAGGCATCTCGGCATACTCCTCCTCGGTCAGTTTCGAATCGGGATTGTACTTCTTGAAAAGTTCGTAAGCCGAAGAGCCTGGCACTCCAGCTTCGAAATTGGATGTTCCCAAATCCAACGACATGATTTCGAGGTCCGGGTCTTCATCCGAACCGTCCTTTGCTTCCTCACAAGACCGAGAGACCAGACAGAAGGCATCGCACCGGTCTACGACCGTCTGCCCTTCTTTCCCCAGGTTCTCCCACATGGTCACCGTATACGGACCGACATAACGCTGGTCCGTCCCCTGAAATACGGCCTCCGCTACGTTCCCGTCGGCGACAAACGGCAGCGTTGCCCGTACCCGGTTTCCGGATGATATCTCGAGTGTGAGATCTCGGCCCGTCAGCGGCTCGGGAGTACCTCCCGACAGGATCGACCAACGGATTTTCAAAGTTTTTCCAATTCGAAACAGTCTCATTGCAGTTTTTCTATTTTTCCATTCTCCTAAAATCCGCTCTTGATCATAACCTCGGTCTCCCCGGTCTTGTCGTACACCTCCCTCTTGAACAGGTCGTACTCGAAGACATACCTCCGCGGCGCTGCCGATTCCCAGTGCCCGCACTCTACGCCCGACACAGCAGACACTATTTTCAGAATAAGTGCCGGTGTGGTCATCTGATAGAACCCGATATCACCCTCGGGAACGATCCGGACATCCGAACCGGCATCGACCGTTCCGTATGCGCTGGTGATATCCGGGTTCTTGAAGTACAGCTTCAGGCTGGTGAGGTTCGAGAAGGTGATCTCAACGTGAGGTTCGGCCTTCTGCTGCGTAATCGTCACATATCGCTGCACGGAGGAGTCCTCCTCAAGGGTGATCAGAGCCTGAATGACGCGGTCCTCGGACGCGGTATTCTCATCCAGCGTAAAGGTCACGGACCTGCCGTCCGCCGAAAGTTCGATCCGGATGTATTCGAGCGGCAGAGGCATGACCTTGGGCGTGCCATTGGTCTCGACCGGAAGCGTGAACGACTGCGCAGCAGAACTTACGGTCGTCTCGTATCGATCCTCGCTCCCGTTCAACCGCAGGTAATACGGCGCCGCAAGCTGACTGACGGATATTGCGCGACGCACGGCATTATCCTCCTCAAGGTCAATGACGATATTCTCATAGGTCACGGGATCAGCCATATCGTTTTCGGGGACCACAATGTCTATTCCGGAAACCCCGGATGCTTCTTGGCGGAAAACAGCCTCCAGTCTGTTGTCCTTGGATACGATACGGGGCGTGCCATTGGTTTCGATCGAGGGATGGTACTCGGCGCCTTCGGCCGGCACGTCTCGGTATGCGGCATCCGAATCCTGACCGTTGATCTTCAGGCAGTAGGACGACACATTGCTCTGCCTTACAACGATGAATCTCTCCAGATCGGGATTCTCGGCAATACTTACCCTTATAGTTCCGTTTCGCGACACTCCCCCGTCATTGGGATCCACGGTAATGGTTACCGACGCATTGTCATCCGATACGACCGGCGACACGAACGGGGACCCTTGCGCAAAAACCGTTGCGGTTCCATTGGTTTGAATCGGGACTGTAAGTTCGTGAGCCCCGGCATCCACGTCCACATAATAATCATCCGTGGAACCGTTGATCGTAAGGTAATAGTCTGCCTGCGCAGCCCCCGACTGTTTAAATGACGTTTTCCGGCGCAGGGAGTCATCCTCCCGGATGCCTGTTACGAGATCCTCGTAATTGACCGGGGAGGTGCTGGCGTTTTTCGGGATAGTGACCGCGATATAATACACCGTGGATCCGTCGCCGGACAAAGATGCTTCGATACGGTCGTCTTTCGACACGATGTACGGAGTCCCGTTCGTCTCGACTTTCAGACTGTAGTCCGCACCGTCGGCGGGTATATCTGTTATGCCGGTATTGAAAGTGGTGCCTCGCACCTTCAGGTAATACGAATCCGATGCGCCCTCCTGCTTCACGGTGATATACCGAACGATGCTCGTATCTTCGACCAGTCGGACGGTCAAGGTCCCGTTTCGGGCTTCCCCGGCGTTCGAGGCCACGGCGATGGAGATGGACGTATTGTTCTCCGACACAGAGGGCGTCAGGAAGGAGGCGCCATTGGTCAGCACCTCCACCGTTCCATTGGTTTGGACGGGAACTGACAACATGCCGGTGCCCGAATCTACGGACGCCACATAATCCTCCGTCGAGCCGTCGATCGTGAGATAATACGGGACCTGCACCGCACCCTTCTGCGTGACCACCACATATCGCTGCACCGTCGGATCCTCCTCCAGCGTGACGAGTATGCTGCAGACACGTTCCTTCGGAGAGGTGTTCTCCGACACCGTGAACGTGATCGACCGTTTGTCGGGCGCTACCTCGGGATGGATATAATCGATCCCTTCATACTTCACGACCACAGTCCCGTTCGTTTCGAGCGGAACGGCAAAGAATGTCGTCAGGGCCATCACCGTAGTCGAATAATTTCCGTCGGAATTGTTCAGCCGGAGGAAATAATCCCTATCCGGCGTATCGTATAACCGACATCCCAACAACTCGGAACCATTCTGTATGTAAACCCGATCCGCACATACCGCCACCTGCACATCCGATCGGAAACTGTGAGTCATCGTTCGCCCGGTCCTGGCATCATAGCATATGACAATCCGGTTCGACAATACGTCTTTATACAGAATGGCCGCAATGGCACAGTTGCACGTAACCGAAATCCCTTCCAGGGAATGGCTCGAGGTATTGATCCGCGAAAGGAGCTGGTCGGCATCGAGCATCTGCCCGGACCTGCGGCGAGCAGCCACTGAAATGGTAACGAGACTCTCTTCCCGGGACATCAGCAGCGAATCCGAAATGGCACCTGCGTCATAAGCCGACAACTCGATCTTTTCCGAGGGATGCAGTTCGTAATTGTGCCACCAGGCCGGACCGTCGGCCACCTGCAGCACGTATCCGTTCGAGATCAGCGTCAGGCCCGTAGCAACGACCGCCATGTCGTTCTTCGATTCGAGTTCCATGTTGCGCGTGAAGATCGTGACGTCGGTCTTCGACGCGGCCGCGTTGGCCGTGTAGGAAACCCACGAGTGCCGGTCGCCGTCGTAGAGCGCCGTAGCGTAGTTCAGCACCGACGACGGCCCGGCATCGAGATGCGACAGCACGCCACCGAGGTTGTCCACGGCATAGAGGTCGGTCGTCCCGACCTGGATAACCACCGCGCTCAACCCCTTGCGGATCGCAAGGTCGCCGGAGGAGTAAGGCAGGTACCGTAGCTCGCCGTTCTCCGTGTTGTAGATCGCCACGCCGTAGGGACCCTCGCCGGTCCGGAAGAAGAGCGACCCGTAAAGCGAGCAGACAAGCGTCATCGGCTCGTCGAAGGTACGGATCGAAGTCAGCACGCCGGCCGGCAGCATCCGGTCGAGGCTCTGCAGTTCGCGCAGCTGCACCTTGTAGACCTGCCGAGCCGCGAGCAGTTCGAGCGAATTCAGGTAGTAGACCGATCGGGTGAACTTCCCGTCCTCGAAGAGCGAATTGAGATCCACGGACCGTTGGCACCGTTGCTCACCGGCTATCTGGTGGCGGACCGCGGAACGCAATCGCAGAATATCCTCTCCGGCCATGTGGAGCAGATCGCCCCGCTCGGTCGGCGCCAGCCAGGAGACAATCGGCTCGTTCTGAACATCCGTAATCGGGCAAGTAAGCACCGCCTTCATGTTCAGATGGTAGCCGCCATCCCGGATCGGGATGCTCACCTCGCAGTCCGACGTGCTCAAACTCGACACCGGCACATCGGCCGACAGGACATCCGCACGTCCGTCGCCGGCCGTGGTCTGGATACCGATTCCGGAGACGAGAATCAGCGAGCGGGACTCTGTTTCAAGGTTCGCGGGCTGGAAGATGATCCGCACGAAGAGGCGATATTCGACCTCTTCGTCGTTCGCCGGCAGATTGGTGATCGTCGTCCGGAAGTCATACCCGCCCAGACGGGAGGCCGGCGTGTAGATCGAAACCCGATATCCCCACGTAGGATCCGTTCCCCCGACGGGGTCGATCGAGAAGTTGTACTCGAAAGATCCCGTATCCTCCGCCCATGTATTGTTGTCGGGGTTCCACTTCATCGTCCTGGACCCGATTTTGGCAATCACGGCAATCTCGCCGGTCACGCAGGCCGCCGTCATCATGTTGGAGACCGTGAGCGAAACGTCCACATTCGCCGCATCGGCCGGTTCGAAGAACGGAGGCAGCTCCATCGCAATGGCGCTGGCCGTGACTCCGGCAATAACCACCCGATCCCCGAAAAAATAACTGTTGGCGACATTGACCTTGTCCACCCAGCTGTCCTCGGAATAGAAGGAGGTGTTCGAATCTGATTCGGCCGAGTTCTCGACCGAAACCGCCACGTTCCGATAGGGTGCACACAGTTCCAGATCCGACGAACTCCGAAGATCGCACCGGTCCTCCCACAACGGCAAGATCCGGGGACGTTCCAACCCGATCAGCCGTTCATTCGACAGGAACGAGGCCGGACGGAACGCCCCGGCGAGCGATCCGATGCGCCGCACGTGAATCGCACCTCCCGCCTGGAAGATCTGTCCGAGGAACGGCTTCACGGCCAACTCCAGCACACTCTTCCAGGAGATCTCTCCGTCGATCTGATAGATGCGCGTCCGATCGACATAGATGTTCTTCAGGGTCCGTTCGGCGCCTCCTGTGCCGTCAATCGACACCCACTCCGACACCGGAAGCCCGATCCCGAGTGCATCCACACAACTCGAAAGAAGACTCGACAAGGAGGCCTGCCCCGAGAATTTCGCACCCGAATCATCCCAGAACGGCATGCTGTCGAGCAACGCGAATCCGTCCGTTGCCGAAAGCGTCACCACATACGGAGGCCGTGCAAAAGCCTCCTTGTAACTGCCGGCCGACAGGAACCCCCGCCACAGCATCAGTTTCCTGTCTTGCCCGGAGACGTCAGTGCGGTATTCGTAGATCGTGATGCGGTATTTCAACGGATCGACCGAGAAGAGCGACAAGTATTCCATATCGTCCACGCAGAGGATCTTCAGCGTCAGCGAACTGCCTTTCACGGCCGTATACTCCGGATCGTCCGAATTTCCCCACTTAAGAGAGAACACATCCGAATAGGGACGCATCCGCAGGGCCGTATCGTCCGTTCGCGCCGCGGCATCCCGCTCCTCGACCTCGATCCGATAGAGAAGCCGGCCGCGCATCTTCGAGCGGTACTCGCAAAGGTATTTCAATCCGTATCCAGCCATCACGCAAGGGCATTTACATAGTTGATCTTCGCCTGCTCACGGCTGATCGCGAGCACCAGGTCCGAACCGCTCAGGCGGAACGTGCCGCCCACGAACTCGATCGTCTGATGTCCGAGCCCGTACTGACGGAGTTTCGACAGCGGGGCGATCACTTCGGGGTCGCTCCCCGCACCGCGGTTATCGCCCACCAGGGCCATCGTCGGGCCGTAGGCCAGGCCCCCCTCGGCAAGGGCTACGCCACCTTCGTTCCGACGGTTGAACGAGTTGATCATGGCCTGCCCGGCTGCGATAGCAGCCACACCGGCGACGATGGCCGCCCATGGCGTAGAAAACGATGCTGCAAGGGCTGATTTGATCTGCAGCATCTCGATACCCAACTGAATCATCTGCTGTCCCAAAGATTTCAGGAATTGCCCCATCACCTTGACAATTCCGCCGAGCAGGTCTTCAAACGTTCCGTCGCCGGATAGGATATTGCCCAGTCCTTCGCCGATGGCCGTTCCGACCCCCGACAACAGATTCCGGATTGCCGGCAAGACATTCAGCACCTGGTTCTGCGCCTCGGAGACGAAACCCGAAAGGTTGGCCGCAAATCGCTGCCGGGCCGTCTCCCACTCCTCTGCAGGTGGATTGATCGCATCCGGATCGAACGCCAAGGGAGAGATCCCGCCTTTTCCGAAGAGATTGCCCGTATCGCCCGCGATGGATTCGGCGGCGCCGATCTGCTGCAGCTTCGACAGTTCGTCGCGCAGCGTGGCGATCTCCAGCGTCACATTGTGGATCTCCATGGTGGAGGTTGCCTCCCTTTTGGCTGTTTCGAGCTCCTTTATCTTCTGCTCCAACTGCCCGATCAGTCCCGTGCTCTTCTCGATTTCCGTATTCGATCCCTGAATGACCTTGCTGAAATCTTCTACCGTCAGCCCGGTCGTATCGGCAGTCTGAGACAAAACAGAGATCGCCTCGTCCAAGGCCTTGACCTGCTCGTAATAGTATTGCGTCCGCACACTGTATTTACGCAGATCCTCGCGGTTTGCCCGATACGAAGCGACGAAATAATGCAGGCTGCCGGCTTTCAGCGGGTTGGTTGCGTCGCGGGCCCGTTCCTGTTTCCCGTAGTACTCGAGATTCTTCGCCAAAGCCTCTTCACGCATCTGTTTCAGTTCGTCGATGCTTTTACCGCTCGATATATACTTCTGGGCCTGTTCCGAAATCCGTTCATTGACGATCGCGTCGGAATTCGCCTTGAAAATAGCCAGAGCCGATGCCGCCCCGAGGATGGCCGCCGTGACAAGGCCCACCGGCCCGGTAATCGCGGCCAACCCTATTTTGAGCATGGGCAGCAACTTGACCGCAGATCCGAGAGCCACGGACAATGGCCCCAAAGCCGCCGCAACTCCCCCGATGACGACGATCGACGTCTTGGCCGCAGGAGAAAGTCCCTGCAGCCAAGCTGCAAAATCTTTCAGCATACGGGCCGCAGCCTGAACCATCGGCATCAACACCTTGCCGATCTCCTCGCCGACATCGCCGATCGAGTTTTTCAGCTGCTGCATAGGTCCGAGACCCGTCTCGGCGGCCGATTCGGCATATCCCTTGTAGTTTTCGAGGATGAACTTCACGGCCTCGCCGTTCTTCATCTGCTCGGTGGTCAGCTCCTTCAGTTTCGGAATGCTCTCGCCCAACTCGCCGGAGAGACCGCCGTAGGTCTTCGCCAGGTTCTTCACGGCACTGTCGAGCGTCATACCCGTGGCCGACGAGAGTTGCGCCGCCGCCTCGATCGTGTCGTTGATCTGCTGTTCGGTCAGTCCGAGCGACGCCAGGAAGGCCTGCTGTCCGATGATCTCCTCGTCACCGAACAGCGAGCGAGACTGCAGCTCCCCGGCCTGCTTGATCAGCCGCTGCTGGATATCCTCACGCCCGCGCAAGGCCGTGAGCAGACGCTTCTCGTTCTTGAGCTGCACATCAGCCGCCTTCACGGCAACACCGGCCGCCGCCGTCAGAGGCGCCGTCACATAGAGCGACCAGCTCTTCCCGAAACCGGTGAGATCCTTCTGCAGGGAGTTGAGTTGCTTGCGGACATCCGCAGACATCTTCGTAACCCCCAATGTGTCGGCGCCGAGTTTGATCAGCAGCTCCGCTATTTTCCTTGCCATAGTCGCTCCAATTTTTCAACATCGCGCAGCGCGCTCTCGCGCATCTGCGCCATTTCCCGTTTCGAAATTCTCCGTTCAGCCGATGCCGGCCGACGCCCGTCCTCCCGGTCCCACGGAAGAGGCAGCACCTCCTGCATCTCCCGTCCCTTCATGTCGCACATCGACGCCATGATGGCGAAACTGCCCCACCGCTGGATGTTCATCGCCGTGCGGAAGTCATACTCCCGCCTCCGCATGAACCCCTGCTCGGCCGCCTCGAACTCCGCAAGGGTCATCATCTCGAAGTCCGCCGGCGCAATACCGAGCATCCCGACCGCTACGGCATAGAGCCGCCCGTAGGTGACTTCCTGGTCTTTTTGACCCCGTGCCCGACCTCGGCGGCCTCGGGGTTTTCGGGCCGGGCCGCCGTCTGAAAAACCGGGTTTCCGCTGCCGATCGACTGGCGGAACAACGCCAGCAACGCCGGCAGCAGCGCCGGATCCCCGTCGATCAGATCGACCACATCATCCGGCGTGTAGCGCTTCGGTTCGCCGCTTTTGCGGGCGCCGTCGGTCATGGCCTCGGCCGTGACGACCGTGACAATCTCGATCAGCCGACCGAACGGCATGTCGGGGACGACCGTCTCCCGGACCAGGTTGTCGAGGGTGAGACCCAGCTGGTCGGCCGTGGCCGCCAGCGCGCGGATCCCGAAATTGACCGGATAACTCCGGCCGCTGGTTGTGAATTGCTGCAGCATCTTGTTTCGTGTTTAACCGGCGGAGGAGAGCCCTCCGCCGGAGTTGTCATACCCGGTCTGCTACTCCACCGGAGCCAGGCCGTACCCCTTGAACGAAGCCTTGTAGGTTGCCTTCTGGGCCACCGTCTCGCTGACCTCAAAACTGTCGATCACGCACTTGCACGTATAGGATTTTTCGGTGGTTCCCTCAATGGCCAGTTTGGCCACCACATCCACTGCCTGCCCCTGCATCGCCTGGGCGATCATGTCGGGCGTATCGTGTGCGTCGGCCGGATCACCGTCGCTCTCCTTCACGCATGCGAGGCCGTCCACGGATGCCGTGAAGGCCACTTTCGAAAGCTCGTACTCGGGTCCTTTGGTGTCCTTGGTCTCCCACTCTTCGTACTGGGGCGAGATCGTATAGGTATGTGTCTGCGCGTGATAGATGCTCTTGTCGGCGCACAACATCGTAAGACTGCGCCCTTTCCCTGTCTTCATGGTATCAAAGAATTTTGAAGGTTAATTCATAACTCGAAAGCCTCTCGTCCGCGTACATCACGAACTTGCGGCCCTGAAAATAGAAGGCATAGCCATCGGATACTTTTCCGCCTACCGCCTCGACGATCCGGTCGGCCAGTGCCCGGGCCGCGCGTTTGGTATGCGCGGCGACAGTCACCACCGTCGTATCGGAATCGCCTGCGTTCCCGTCGAACGTCTCGTTGGGGTCCGTCTCCTCCGAGTAGGCCGCGAACGGAGCCTGTACCTCCGCCGGCACGACATCCGGATAGATCTTCTCTTTCGGCAGAACTGCCGACATCAGTTGCACAAGCGCTTCGGTCGAGGTCATATCTTTCGGTAATTACGGTTTACAAATCGTTCGATCGCCGTAGCCAGATCCGTCCCGAAGTCATTGACCGAAGCATCGGCCGACTGGTTGAAGGCATCGCGCAGGAAGGGATTCGGCTTCATGCCCCGGGCCGTCGGGGTGTAGACGACACCTCCGTCGCGACCCGTGAACTTGAGAACCCGGGCGCGGTGTATCCCCTTTCGGGCATCCCGACGGTCGGCCCGGGCGCTGTTGCGGGAAACGGCATACGGCTTTCGTTCACGGGTTCCGTCGTGCACGAAGCGGGCATAGAAGGCGTTGATCTTACCGTTCTTCGTTACGCTGAAGACAGGCCCGACGGCCATCGGGATGACTGTCGGAACACGATCCCGGCGCAGCGACACGACGCCGATCGAGCGGCTCAACTGCCCGGTCCGCTTCGGAGCTCGGGCCCGGGCCGTCGCGACCATCGGCCGGGCCGATCGGCGCAGCGCCTGCCGCACAAGCGTGCGCTGCACCTGGTCGGTCAGCCGAGCGAAGATCCGGATCGCCTCGGCATATCCTTCGATCTTAATATCCTGCGTCATAATCCAAATCCGATAACGAGATGAGAATATGCAACTTCTTGCGGAATCCCTCCTCGTAGACGCTTTCGATCGGCCGGCGGCGGCCGTCGATCTCGACGAGCATCCGCGCATCCACGGCCGGCGAGCGTCCATCCTCTCCCTTCACGTAGGGGATGGTCAGTACGGCCGACCCTTCGTGGACGATGCGCGAAGCGAAGAGGTTCTCGCGGCCGCCGCTCTCGGTCTTTGTGGCCCAGAACGAGCGCCACGGGGTCGGGTCCCCCACGATCTCGCCACCGGCGTCCTGCATCGTGGCAGGGCGCAACAGCGTGATTCTAACCTTTCCGGCCGACATAGGGCGTCATGCGATAGGGGTTCAACAAGCGTTCGACGGTCACGGGCAGCGCCGAGACCGAGCGTCCGATCACGGCATCGCCGTCCGCCTCGCAGAGCGTCCCGGCACGGAGCGCCACCGCCGCCTCGATGTTCCCGGGGAGGATGATCCCCCCTTCGTCTTCCGGTTCGCGGGTGAGCGTGTCCCGATAGTCGCTGTATCCGCAGACCGCCTCGACCCGCACCCGGGCCCGCTGGCGCCGGGTGGAGAGGGCCGGAAGCGAGAAGATCTCGAGGACGGAGGTCTGTTCCGAGGCAAGGAGCCCGTAGGACGACGGATCGAGCGTCTGCTCGCGGTCGTCGGCGTCGAGGTACTTCACCGACCGGATACTCAACACGGGGGCCGTCGGCAGGTCGAGCAACGGCTCGAAGCGGTCGAAGGCGAACGTCACGACGCTGCGCACCAGGATCCGGTTCGTGTACTGCTCGGCTATGTCGAAGGCCGCGTAAACGTTCCGCACGGCATTCTCGTAGAGATCGCCGTCTTCGGGGACGAGCCGCATCTGCCCGCCGACAATCCGCTCGATAACCTGCCGCGGATAGACCTTTTCCGTTCTGGTGAGTATCATGGCCGCAGAGGGTTAGGCACCGGCACCCATTTCGAGGTACTTCACCGGATGCGTTCCGGCGTCAATCAGGTTGCCGTCGGCACGGACGTGGCCCATGAAGCCCACTTCGAGTTTGTCGGCATACTTCTCCTTGAAGACCGTCATGCGGATGCCCTGCACCATGCGGAGATGGTAGTACTTGAAGTCGCCGAAGGCGATCGGCTTGGCGCTCGCGGCGATATCGGGCATCGACTCGTTGACGATGACCCGGCGGCCGAGGATGTGCGAGACATCCCCCGTCTGCACGTCCCGGATGAAGATCGGATTGCCGTTGTCGTCCTTGATCTTCATGATTTTCGCCTTCGTCGTCGAGTTCATCATGAATCGGCCGCGCTCGCTGTTGCCGTAGGCGTTGTCTACCGACGACATGAGATCGACCAGATCGTCGTAGGTGATGGCCGTATCCGATGCGGCGGTCACGCCCTTCGTTGCGGCCGTGAGCAGCGCCTTGATGTCGTTGGACCCGGTGCCGGTCTTCGTAGCCAGTTCCTGCAGACCGCGGCGCACGCACTCGGCAACCGCTTCGACGATCGTCGCCTCGACATCGACGTTCGTGCCTTCGAGCAGCGCGATGTGGATCGGGAAGATCGGCGTCACATAGTCGTAGGCGCTGATCGATACACCCTGGAACTGCACCTTGTCTGTCGTGTTCGCATCACCCTCGTTCAACTTCTTCAGCGCCTTGTCGGTGGTGTTGAGCGTGGCCTTCGTGTAGGGGGTCGCATTCTGGGTAATCACCAGGTCAATCGCCTCGAGGAAGGTTCCGGTCGATTTCAGAGCATGCACGACCTGATCCGATACGAGTTTCGGGATGATGATCTGATTCTCGGCCGTACCGGTGAACAGTTCGGCACGCAGTTCGGGCTTGATGTCGCCCTTGATGGCGGCGCCGCGCATGTAATCGATGAAGGCCGAGCGCAGCTCCTCCTGATGCCGGGCTGCACGTTCCTCGGCCGTCTTGCCATCGTCGCCGCCGACACGGCGTGCCGACGATGCCGCACGCGCCTCGTCCTCCTCGAGCAGCGCAATACGCTCGTCGAGGGCTTCATACTCCTTCTTCAGGCCGTCATACCGGGCCCGCTCCTCGGGGGTGAAGCCCTTTGCCTCACGCTCCTCGGCCACATCCAGCATCTGCGACATCTTGGCCGCCAGCGCTGCACGCTCTTCCTTGAGTTCCTTGATTGTCTTCTTCATGATGTGTATGGTGGTTAATGGTTTGCGATTCTGGCGTACAGGGCCACCCGCTCGCGGGCGAGTTCCATGGCTGCCTCCGACGGACGCGCCGCCGCCCGACGCAGTTCATCGACTGCCTCCCGTTCGTCAGCTGCCGCACGTTCGGCCACGGCCGAGGTGGTCGGATAGGCGCCATTGACGACAATCGACAGATCGTACAACTTCGAGATCTTCGTCACCACGCGCTGGTCGTACTCCAACCCGTTTGACTCGCTGCGCCACGTCCAACGGTCCTCCGCCACCTTGAACTTGAAGCTGCACTCCCTGATATCGCCCCGGCGGACGAGTTCCAGCAAGTCGTTGCCGCGGGTCGTGTCCGGAGCGTCGAATGCGAAGTGGAGGCCGTTGTCATCGATGCGGATCCCGAGGGTTCCCTCGCCGTTGCGCGAGCGGGCCAGCACATCGACACAGCTCGTACCGTGGTCCGTGCACATGATGACGTCCGACATGTCGCACCCATCGAAGGAGCCGGTGGCGATCATTTCGATCCATTCGCCCCAGATCGGGTTGCTCCACTCATTGAACGGTACGGCGCGGCCATCGATCCGTCGGGAGGGCTGGCCGTCGGCTCGCTGCTCGACGTGCAGATCTACGATCCGCATCGTGCGCATCACCGGCCGATTGATTGCCTTGTCCTTATTTTTGTCCATTGCCTTGTGATTTTACAGATTCCATATTCAGCGGCCGGAAGAAGTCGTCGCCGCCCTCGTAGGCATCGAGATCCTCCGCCGCGCGGATCTCGTTCGGCGACATCGCCCCGATGTTGTACATCTGCCGGTAATAGTTCGTGCGCGATGCCGTGTCGGCCCGCAGCAACCCCCGGGCGTCGATATCGACGTAGAGCCGCCCCTTCTCCGACTCGAGGAACAACTTGTCGTTCATCTCCTCCTCGACCTTGGTGATCCACGGCGAGAGGGTCACGTTGTAGAACTCGATGTTCTGCTGCTCGTTGTTCGAGTAGGTCGAGTGGCTCAAGTCGCCGACCATGTGGGGCGGTACACCGAAGATGGTCGCAATCTCGTCGATCGACTGAACGCGCGTGGCGATGAACTGCGCATCCTCGGGCGGGATCGTGATCGCCGAATAGTCGAGACCGCCCTCGAGCAGCAGCGGTTTCCCGGCATTCTGCGCCCCGAAATAGTTGTCGGATAATTGTTTGTAGAGCCGCTTCCACGCCTCCTCGCTCAACTCCGTCGGGTTTTTGAAGACACCGGTCGTGCGGCAGCCGTTGCGGTAGAACGAGCGGGCGAACTCCACGGAGTTGTTCGCCAGTTCGAGCAGACGGGCATGGTGGCGGATCGGCGAGAGGCCGAGCAGGCCGTTTACCGAAAGGCCCTTGATGTGCACGACGTCGCGGCTCGGGATCCGGGCCGAGTTGCCGAGTATCGAGTAGAAGATGTCGTCGTCACCCTCCCACAGCGAGACGTTCTCCGGCAGGACGAAGTCCAGACGCGTCGGGTACTCGTGCCGGTCGCGCTCGGTGATGAATGCGTAGGCATTGCCCCGCAGCAGGGCCGAGACCATCAGCGCCTCACGCAGCGAGACGCCGTTCATCTTCGGGCTCGGCTTCATCAGCAGCCGCGTCACCGGATGGTCGCTCCGCAGGATCCGACGGCGGTCATCGACGCGCTCCTTGACATGAACCGGGAGAGTAGAGAAGCAGTCGGAGATCAGCCGCACGCACGACCAGACGGTTGAGATCTTCAGGGCGAGATCGTCGTCTACGTCCTCCATCTTACCCATCGTATTGGAGAGACCGCCCCGGCTGACGATAACCGGAAGGCCCGCCCAGGAGGCGGCGCGTGCCACTATGTTGCGTAGGAATCCCATCGTTTGCGATTTGCTCACCACAAAGTTCCGACACGGATTCCAGGAAAAAGGTTAATGCCATTAACTTTCGGAGGTTAATGGCATTAACTTTTTGCAAAATCGCCCCTGCATGCTATTTTGAGCGGGGTCGCTTCCGCCGGCAAAACTGGCTGTAGGCACTCTTGAAACTCTGAAAACTTGAGAAGCGCCGCTCCCCTACCACCTCGGCATACTGCCGTTCGGTGGCCTCGTAGGCCTGTTCGTTGGTTTCGTAGTAGGCCAGCATCTTCACGTAGCGCTCGTAGAAGCCCTGCGACCCGGAGATGAACCGCCGGGTGGGCTCGTCCAGTTGGTAATTCGTCGTTGTCTGATTCATGATATCATTCGTTAAAAGGTTCGCAATCCTCGTTCCTCGTAGATCGACCGGGCCGGCGGCGTGCGCTGTGCGCTCATCCACTCGCCGATGGCCTCGATCGCGGCCACCACGCCGTCGATCTTCTCCGGACTGCGGTTCTTCACCGGCTTGAGGTTATCGTTCGCATCGCGGTAGACCACCACGTTCGAGACCATCCACCGCAGGATCGGATTTCCGTAGTGTTCCAAATCCCCCGACCGGGCCAGCCGCTCGAACTCCTTGGTTGGCGGCGAGATGTTCGAGATCGACTGCTGGAAGCCGTCCATCGGCAGGCCGTCGTTCAACAGGTCGATGACCAACTGCGAGGAGTTCCAACGGTCGTAGCCTATCTTGCGGATGTCGTACTGCCCGGCCAGGCGGGCGATATCGCGGCGGATCACCTCGTAGTCGGTGACGTTGCCCGGCGTGACGCGCAGCAGCCCCTGCCGCACCCAGACGTCGATGTTCGCATTCTCGCGCTGCATCTCGCGCCGCGTGCGGTACTTCTCTTCGGGTATCCAGAAGAAGGGCAGGAGCTGCGTGCGGTCGTTCTCGTGGAAGGCCAGCACCAGCGACGAGAAGTCGTTCACCGACCCGAGGTCGAGCCCCGCGTAGCACGCGCACCCGGCCAGCGACTCGACGGGCGTCTCCGAGCGGCAGGCGCACCAGACGTCGTCGGCGATCCAGATGTCCGAGGCCTGCACCCAAAGGTTGAAGTTCTTCGTCAGGATGGCGCTCTCCTGCTCGGGCTTCGTCCGCATCGTGTGGTACTGTTCCTCGAGGAACTCGGGCTTGACCGAAGCCCCGAAGCAGGGGTTCGACTTCACCCACGTCACGGGGTCCGAGAGCTCCTCGCGCGAGTCCTGGGTGTAGATCATCGCCAGCAGCGCATCGTCCTCGAAGATCCCCTCGAGCATCTTGATCGCACTCGACCGGTAGGTGAAGCAGGGCCCCGCGAGGTTGAACCCGGCAGTCGTGATGATGCACAGCAGCGGCTGGCGGCGGGCGCCCATCGACGACTTCATGACGGCATAGACCTCGTCGGTCTTGTGGGCGTGGAACTCATCGACAATCGTGCAGGAGGCGTTCTTGCCGTCGAGCGTGTTGGCGTCCGACGACAGCGGCTTGAAAACCGAACCGGTCGCCTCATAGGAGATCGACCCGCCGGCCGAGCGGAAGACCTTCGCCCGCCGCGAGAGCGAACAGCGGCGGACCATCTCCTGTGCCGCCCCGAAACACTCGCGGGCCTGGTCGCGCGTCGTGGCGCAGGAGTAGACCTCGGCCCCCGACTCGCCGTCGGCAAAGAGCATGTAGCAGCCGATACCCGCCAGAAGGGTCGTTTTGCCGTTCTTGCGGGCCACCTCGAGGTAAGCCTCCCGGAAGCGGCGCGTGCCCGTCGCCGCGCGGCGGAACCCGAAGAGGTTCCACAGGAAGAACTGCTGCCAGGGCTCCAGTTCGATCAGCCGGCCGGCCCACTCTCCCTTGATGTGCGGCAGGTGGCGGATGAAGTCGATCGGCCGGGCTGCGGCCCGTTCGTCGAAGTACCAACCCCGCTCGACGGCCTCGGCCCGGTCGCGGAAGTAACGCTCGACAGCCATGCGGACATAGCGGCTCACCGGGATGCGCCCGTCGCGCACATCCACGGCATACTGCTCGGCCGGATGCAACTGCTTCCTCATGACTGCCCCACGAACTGGTCAAACGGATCGGTGACCTTAGCCGCATCTTTGCGCTCGCCGGCATCGGCCGACTCGACCTGGCGGCGCGACACGGGCGAGAGGCCGAACTGCGCCCCGACCTTGTTCACCACGTCGAGCGAATCCTTGAAGAGCCTGGCCGACGGATGCATCGAGACCGACACTCCGTTCTGGGTCTTCGTCTCGATGAAATATCCCGGGCCGGAGGCGATGTCGGCGTAAGCCCTCTTCAGGTTGGCATAGGCCGCAGCGTAGGCCGCCAGCAGCGGGATGTCGAGTTTGGTGAGCACCTTCCAGGAGATCAGCATTCGGGCCGTGCGGTCGAAGATCTTCCGCGCGTCGTCGGCCAGCCAGGAGGGCGCCGTGGCTTTGGTGACGGGTTTGCAGACGCCCCGCGCCGGGGTCTCCGTCTCCGTTTTCGAGGTCCGGCATTTCCGAAGCGTGCCGCGCATCGCCTTGACCTCATCAGGCAGTGGTTTTCTTCCCATACGTGTTACTCAAAATATTTTCAGATTTTGGATGTGTGTCTTCGTGACTGGGGTGGCGGTTGGTTAGCGTCAACCCTCCCGTGATTTCGACCCCCTACCCCCCGCAGGTGGTCCGATCGCCTCCAGATCGTAATCCGGACGGGATTCCGACCCGTCGACAGCTCCGAATCCGCCGGTCGCTGTTCCGCTCACGGTCAGCCACTTCGCGCGTTAACCCTGCGCTGTCTGAACGCCCGTAAAACCGTAAGAAGGGCCCGAATTTCGTATCATATAAGTCCCGGAAGTAATTATATATACACACCTCATCCGCCCAGTCTGCGACCCGATTCGATGGCCTTTTCGACCAGCTTCGCCGGCGTGTTGCGGATCAGCATCCGGGCGTGGACCTCCTCGGCATAGATGCGCGTCGTGTTGGTGGTCGTATGCCCGAGCATGTCGCGCACGGTCTCGAGATCGACACCCGACTCGACCATCAGGCAGGCGCACGTGTGACGCAGCGAGTGCGCCGTGATGTTCGGCCGGCGGATCCCGATCGCGGCCAGCCGCTGGTGGACGATCTGGCTGATCGACGTCCGCCTCAACCGGTGGCTGTTCTTCGGATAGGCACTTGCGAAGAGCGCTTCTCCCGGCCGGGCGCCGCGCACGGAGATGAAGTCCGAGAGCAGTTCAACGATCGTATCGGGCAGAGCCAGCGCCTCGACCTTCTCATGGCGTCCCTTGCGCTGGATGTAGAGTACGGGCACGCCTTCCTCCGTAAAGTCGAAGTCGTCGATATTCACGCGCTCGACCTCACACGTGCGCAGCGCCAGCAACAACATCATCGCCAGCATCAGCCGGTCGCGCTTGCCCTTGAAGGTCGAGACATCCACCGAATCGAGCAGCCGCGCCGCCTCCTCGGAGGTGAGGCGTCCCTTGCGGTGGCCCCGGTAGCGAACCGACGAGCGGACCTCGCTGCCGATGTCGGAGTAGTAGCCGCGGGCCGCGCAGTATTTGTAGAACATCCGCACGGCCGTGACGTAGCCATCGACCGTGAGGGCCGACCTCCCCTGCTGCTCGAGGGCCTGCTTCCAGGCGAGGATGTGGCGCCGGGCCGGGCATCGCGGATCGACACGCTGCGCCGCGAGCCAGCGGAACCAGAGCTGGACCTTCGTCCGGTAGCTTGTGCGCGTGGTCTCCATCACGTCGAGGTTCTGCATCCATTCGTCGATCACCTCGATGATCGTGGCGCTGGTGTTCATCGGCGGGAGGTTCGTTTGTGGGCCTCGCGGCCCGATTTACGGTTGTGGCAGGCGTCGCACAGGCTCTGCAGGTTCTGCAGGTCGAGGGCGGCACCGCCTTCGTTGATTGGGACGATGTGATCGACGACCGTGGCTTCCGTGACGAGACCCCGGCTCCGGCACTCCTCGCAAAGCGGGTCGGCATTCAGTTTGATCCGGCGCAGGCGGCGCCAGCGCGAGGACTGATAGAAGGCCGAGTTCGCATGAAGGCGGCGGCCCTGGGTTTCGCGCGGCGGCAGATAGGCCCGCCGGGATGGTTTCGGGATGGTTGGCATAGCTTACTTTGTTTTGAGCAGGTCCGGATTGTCGTAGATATTGCCGACTATGTATTTGCTCCACCTATCAATGTGCGATTGACATATATAGCCCACATCAGGATTACCCACTTTAATAGCCCATGGATCTCCGCCTTTAATTAAGAACAAAGCAAAATATCCTTTTTCGGGACAGAACCCAACGCGATGTCTGATTGGACCATCAAAGCTATCGAGGCTCTCAATAACATCCCCCTCGAAGATCCGCGTCCCGTTCTTGTCCTTCACGCCCGTGAACTGGCCGACCGTTTCCGGATCGACTTCGTACTGATTGAATCCTTTCGGCGCAGGATCGGGGAATATGAACGAATGGCCGCCCATACGCAACAGATCGCCCTCGATCCACTTTCCTGTCTTGATCTCTTTCCCTCGAAACAATATCTCCCGTTTCATCTCAATGCTGCTTTAATGGTTCCACTTCGTCCACGAGTTCGTTCCCATCGAGCAGCATTGCCAGCTGCTCCTTCGTCATTGTTTTCATATCCGTTTTCCCAGTTTGATAATGAATGTTTCATGATCCGGTGCGCCCCACTCCGGACGCCCCTGTCCCATCGTAATCCTCCTGCATTCGAACATCATCCTGCACCGGGTGTAGCCATACGAAAAACACACGGCATCGAAGTGTTTGAATATCGGCCCCACGGAGCAACCGCCGCACAACCGGCCGTCAAATCCTCGCACGTTACACCATCCGAAGGCTCCGTAACACTCGATCAACCGCCGTCTCCAATACGGAGACTCCTCCCGGTACTCTTCGGGCTTTTCGCCCCGCTCGATCATTTCATACCACTCCTTTTTGAGCGGCAGGTAGAGTATTTTCATATTCCTCGATTTTTCGTCTCATCCTTTCCTCGGCGGCCTCAACTCCGGCGATCTTCCGGACCAACTTCGTCCGGAACCGGGCGAGCTCTTCGTCCGTATCCTCGTCGAAGAAGAGGTTGTTCGCCCGATTCCACGCCACGTATTCCTCCAGCTTCCGCCGGGCCCTGGTGACTTGCGCCTTGGCGGCGACCAGTCTCCGGAGGTCGTCGGTCAGACGAACATCATTCCCCAGCCTCCGATCGTAGTACGAACAGAACCGACTCACATTCGCCCGGGGGAATCGGCAAACCAACGCCGCCTCCCGCCACCGGATAACCCACCGCCGACGTTCATAGACCTCGCGCGGGAGATCGTAGGAAAAGATCCGCTCGCTGGATCCATCACCGGTATTCTTCGTAAACTCAATGAACACCCAGTGCTGAACGCCCAGTTCCGCCTCGGCTCGGGCATAGTCGCGGGCCAATTCATACAGATCGTCGCAGTTTTCCTGTTTGCTCTTTTCCATCGATCAGAACAGCGCCAGTTGGACAAAAGTGAATCGGCGGATCTCGTCTTCGATCTGCCGGACAACTCCCGTCAACGAGGTGCGCATGGTCGTATAGCTGCAACCCTCCGGCAGTTGATCCCGGTAGCAATTCAGCATGCAGATCTCCTTCTCGACCAGCTCTCGGATTTCGAGAAGAGCAGCGCGGACGGCCTTGTTCTCCGTAGGATATCCCGTCTCCACGCGATCGACAAACCCGCACGGGTGGCTACGGTATCGCGAAGTCTCGAGCCGGACGGAATAACCGGCTTCCCATCGTCCGTTGTCCGACTGTGACGTGTGGACCTCGAAACATCCGTGTCGCGACTCGACGGCCACGGGGCGGTTCGGATTCAGGCAGACATCGAAGAGGTTGAACCCGAATCCGGACGGGCTCGAGTGCACAACTTCACCGCCGGCATCCGGATGCGCCTTCAGATAGGCGATCCACTCCTCGAAGGTGAACTCTCGCCCCAGGCAGCGACTTGTGTGGTGAATCTGCCGGCCCATCTTACTCGAGCCCGTTCGGGCGATGTGCGTAGTAGACCTCCGAGAACTCCCGCTCGATGAAGCCGTAGCAGGGAATCGTCACCCCGGAGATAACCGTCAGATCGAAATCGAGGGCAGCGGCCTTCTGGGTGTCGTCCAGATCCGGGTTGTTGCGGACATCATGGACAATCCAGTCGTGGATCGCCGTCGCCGCCGTATCCACATCCTTCGTCAGCAGGACGAACGTGTCGTTGCGGGTCGTGCCCGTGTCGCGATAGCGAAGGGCCACCTCGACCTTGTAGAACTCCGGAGTCTCGTCGTCCTGCTCCTCGGCCGACTCGTTCGGATCGACCTCTTTCTGCGGCTCCTTGATGAAGACACAGTGGTCGAACATCTTCAGGCCGACAATGTGGAACGTTCCCGAGCAGTTCAGTTCAATCCAGTCTTTGGCCACGTCGAGGGCCATCCGTGCCGAATCGGCATAGAGCAGCAGCTTGCGGCGCTTCTTGCCGATGAGGGCCGTCACGCTCCACGGGATCAGCCCATAGGCCGCGCGCTCCTCGCCCAGTCGCAGCTGGTTCGTCACCTCGACACACGTGATATCGCCCGCCTGCAGGTGAAACTGGATGCGGGTCAGCAGATCGTCATCGATCTTCGTACCGGCGGCCGCGATCAGCTCGCTCCGGTCGACGGAGATAACCTCGCCCGTCTCGTCGTCGAAGAGATCCTGCTGCCATGTCCGCTTGAGCGGTGCAGCCACGTAGAGCCCGAGCATATCTTCTGGCAAGTAGGCCTGCCCCCGACGTTCGCTGTAACGGGTCTGCACCTCCTGATCCCGGGGTTCGGGTGTTGCGTTTGCATTCATGTTTTTCGATATTTGTTTGTTTTGCGGATCGCCGGGAGTCGAACCCGGGCAACGGCTGCAACAGGCCGATGGCATCCTCCGCCGGCACGGAGGCCCTGCCGATCCATTGGTCAGTCCTGTGTCGTGCGGATCCGCCAGCGGACCCCCTGCGGAGTCTGTACCGTCTCGAAATCCTCCGCCCGGTAGCGGCCGCCGTTCGTCGGAAGCATCTGCACCATCTGCAGGTAGGTGTACAGCCGGCCACACTCGGCCTCGGCCTGCCGGCGCGTCAGCAGCTCGTGATCCCGGCCGACATAGGAGGTGAACGTGCAGAAGGCGCTCCGGTTCCGCCAGGCCCCCTTGTTGTCCATCGCCGCCACGATGCGCCGGATGTCCTCGACGTCATACTTGCGGAGCATCCACCCCAGTTGCTGCCGCGTGAAGGGCTCTGCCATCGCGGCGATCTGCGGGAAGCGTTCGCCGATCCACGCCTGCAGCACATCGACCGCCTCGGACATCTCGGCCGGTTTTCCCCCTGCAACCCCCTTTTCAGAACCTACCGTGTGTGTGTATTCTTCTCTTCTTACTTTCTTACATTCTTCAGTTGTGGTCGATGGCTGGTCGGCGCCCGGTCGGCAGTTGGCCGCATCCTGGTCGGCAGTTGGCCCGCAGGCTGGTCGATCGGCCGTTTCAAACGACTGATATTTTTCGTAATTACAGATCGTTACGATCGTATAGGAGCTGGTCGCACGGATGGTCAGAAAATCCGATTTTTCAAGTTTTGAAATCGCCGTCCGCACCTCCCGCTCGGAAAGTCCCGTTTCGCGGGAGAGAATCGACCGGCTCGTGACGAGCTGCCCCCGTTCGACGGTGATCCCCCGCCAGCGCTTCGTTTGGAAGTTCGCCATCAGCAGCAGGTGCAGGGCCAACCGCACACAGTTCGTATCGGAATACCACTCCCAATCGAGCAGCCCGCGATGTATCTTGATCCACCCTTCCATGGTCATTTCACTTCAAAGCAGACGAATCCCCGACGCCGCCACATGTGGGCAACGGTCTTGTCGTCATCGAGTATGAACAGAACCCGGCCGCGCTCCTCCTCGGTCGTCTCCTTGCGGAACTAGTCCCACTTCTGCACCACGGCAGGACGCACGTCTCCGTTCTCGCGCATGATGAGCCGGTAACCGCCGGAGACCAGTCCGAGGTGGCGAGCAATCCACCGTTGCGTCTTCAGCCGCACGCTCTCCCGGCGCGAGGTACAGAATATCACCTCGAGCCGCCGCGCCGCATACGACACGAACGAGCATACGTTCCGCTTGGGCGGATCGTCGAATTCGTCCTCGTAGAAGGCCTCCCAATCGACGGGCGACTCCTCGAGCAACCGTCTGCGAGGCCCCACTTCGGACAGGGTGCCGTCGATATCGACGACCATGATCGGTCTCTTCGCACTGTGTTTCATTCCGGGAAAAATTTGTGGTTACCACCGGCCACGACGGCCGCGGGCAAAGGGATTCGGCATGCAGTCGAGACGGCGCCGCCGCTCCTCTACAGAATGCTGACGACCGTCTGTATTACAACACATTCCGAGCCGGCATCTCAACAATCCGTTCCGATTGACCTGACACCGCTTGAATGCCACCGCCTGAGCCGTGCGTCCAAGCGTCGCACCGATCTCCCTGTAGGGGACTCCCCGATCGGCCATGTCGAGCATCCGGCGGATCTCATCATCGCTCCAGGGTCTGCTGCTCCGTTTCATCACATCCGGCATTTACCGATCCAGCGTTGCAGTGCACAGCGGACAATGGCCCGCCGACGACACCAGTTGTCCCGGCGGTTCTGCCGGGCGATCTCCTCCGGCGTCAGGGTATAGACCCGGATCTCGGCCCCGTGATCGGGCCAGCGTTCAATCATCATCATGGCATTCATGGTTAGGTTAATGATTCTTTCAACTGCTGCGGCGCATAGAAGCGATTCAGGAACTTCGTCACCTCCCGCGGATCATAGAGGAAGGTCCCGTCGCCCATGACGAGGTATTTGAGCCCCTCGCTTCGCCATTTCGCGTGCGTCTTCTCGCTGGTGATGCCGGTCGCACGCCCGAGTTCCTCGCTACCTTTGAGGTAGAGAACCGGAACTTCCCGGTCTAACTTGACTTTCATATCGCTCTATTCTATGATGTATTCAATCGTTTCACGGCGTCCCCGGCGGGCCCGGCGCACTGTTCGCTCGAACTCCCCGCCGCTGAACACATAGGTGCAGAACAGCCCCAGCAGACAGGCGGCTCCGATGCGTCGCCCGAGATCGGACCGGTAGTACCAGACGACCAGTGCCTGGATGGTCCGGTTGCCGTCCAACTCCCCTTGCAGCTTGTCGTACATCACCGACAGCGTGTTGGCCACGGCCTGGTAGGTCACGTGCAGCGCTTCGGCAATGCGGGAGATATTCCCGCCGCGGGTCTCGATCACCGCCCGCATCACTCGGGTCTCGGCCGGCGAGAGGCTGTCTGCATCGCGTTTCATAGACCCCAGGGTTGCGTCACCTGATGGCGACGGAAGATCGTCTCGATGCCGCTCCGCTCGACCGGCGAATGCGGCGTAATACCCCACTGCCGGTAATAGTAGGCCGAGCGGCTCAAATTGCCGAGGACCTCACGGATCTCCATACGCACCTCGGCAGCTTCGCGGCGGTCGCGTGCAGCCACCTCGCGGATCCCCTTGGTGAAGGAGTTGTCGGGATTGCGTGTCTGATTTGTTATCATCGCTATTTGTTTCCTAAAATCAATTTCATCACAGTTCGAATTCTTTTCACAAAACCGCATCGATAGGATCGTTCATTCTGCTGGCCCTTTCCCTGTTCCGATGAACCAATCCCGAATACCAGCCATTGCTCAAACCGCCACGGCTCTGTTTGCTTGTAGTGGACAAAAGACTGCCGGATATCATACACTACTTGGCCGTCCACTTCAATCGTACAATCAACCCCACCCCGTGCCAAGGGCTTCAATAGAGAATCATCGAGCGTTCCGTGCATTCGTCGTGTGATGATAATCTGCACAATCCGATCATCCTTTTTTACCTCCGCCATTTGCTTTTGTCCAAAAAATTGTAAATCTTTACATTTCAAATTGTCCAATTCGCCGTACCTTTGTTGTACGATTGATTGGACACCACAAATATACAGACGATTTCTGTATATCCAAACAAAATGTAAAGATTTTTTCTGTATTTTTTTATGAGCGGAGCTGATATAATTTGTAAAATACTGACCCACTATCAGTTAAATCCGAAGTCATTTTCGGAGAAAATCGGCTTAGAACGCCCCCAGGCAATCTACGACATCCAGAGCGGCAAAACAAAGAACATCTCCGCGAAGATGGCCGACAAGATAATTTCTGTATTTCCAGAAGTTGACCGAAGCTGGCTGCTAACGGGAGAAGGTAATATGCTGAAAGAATCGACCGACGTTGCAACCACACACAGCCGGATCCGCTACTGGGTCGATGTGGATGCGACGGCCGGAGGCATCACTCTGTTCGACGACCAAGTGACAACCAAATACATCGACCTCGACATTCCGGAGTTCCGCGACTGCACGGATGCCGTGAACCTCTACGGAGACTCAATGCTGCCTCTCTACAAGAGCGGCCAGATCATCATCCTGAAGGAGTGGATGGAGTCATTCATCGACTACGGCAATGTCTATCTGGTCATCACAAAGAAGGGCAACCGCATGGTGAAATACCTGCGTAAGGGATCCGATGCGCAACATGTGCTGTGCGTCTCGGAAAACAAGGACTTTGACCCGTTCGAGATCGAGAAGGACGACATCCTGCGCCTCTACCTGGTCAAGGGCGGGATCTCGAAAAATACGTTATAGATCATGATAACTCTTCAAATATAACGAACAGTTAGCTATGAAAAAGGCCATTCTTATCATTGCAGTTGCATTGTTCACTGCCTGTGCTGCAATCCCTGACTATGTTTCCATAGTCGACTATCGTCCCTACCTGACAGAAGGATTCAGAATCTATTCATCGGACGCAGTTCCCTTCGAGTACGATTGCCTGGCAGACATTTCAATCGACAAATACGCCATCCGTCGAGACCAAAAAAATCCGATGAATCGAGCCGTATATGCAGTAAATGGCGAGAAAATTTCCGGGGCGAACGAATACATATCGCACGACGAAGTTTTGGCCGAGATAGTTGAACGGGCGAAATCGATGGGAGCCAACGGGATCATCGGTCTACACATTAAATTTGACCGCAGAACGAATTACTACACCATCTCAGGGACAGCTATATCAATCAAAAAATAACCTATCATGGACTTCAAAGATCAAATCAAGCAGTTGAGCGACCGTGTTGTCAAGCTCAAAGAAAATATTCTGACCGAAGAGGCTACCAAAACAGCGTTTATCATGCCGATGATTCAGGCACTCGGCTATGATGTATTCGACCCTACCGAAGTCGTTCCCGAGTTCACCTGCGACCTCGGCATCAAGAAAGGCGAAAAGATAGACTATGCCATCCACAAGGACGGACAGCCCATTATCCTGATTGAATGCAAGCACTGGAAAGAGGATCTGAATTCCCACAACGGCCAACTGTTCCGCTATTTCCATGTATCGAACGCCCGTTTTGGCATCCTGACAAATGGAATCGTCTATCGGTTCTACACCGATCTGGTAGAGAAGAACAAGATGGATGAGAAGCCCTTTTTCGAATTCAATCTGGAAAAATACAGGGAATCACAGGTCGAAAAGTTGCGCGAATTCCACAAGAGTTATTTCGATGTCGACACGATTCTCAATACGGCCAGCGAACTGAAATATACGAACGAGATCCGGAACGCCATCGTCCAGGAGGTGAACAACCCCAGCGATGAATTTGTGAAGTATTTCGCACGTCCGGTTTATCCGGGACGTTTCAACGATGTAACGTTGGAACAGTTCCGCGCCATCGTCAAGCAGGCATTCGCACAATATGCGAACGACTATATGAACGAGCGCCTGAAATCCGCAATTGGATCAGATGCGGTCGTAGAGAATCGGGCCGAAGCAAAGGTTGAATCTCCGGTTCAGAGCCCGCGCGCGGAAGAGACTCCGAACGATGAGCCCGAAAACAAGATAACAACAACAGACGAAGAGTTGCAGGGTTTCTACATTGTTCGAGCTATTCTATACCCCGAGATCGATGACATAACCCGGGTCGTTCAACGGGACACGCAATCATATTTCGGCATTCTGCTTGACGACAACAACCGCAAACCAATCTGCCGTCTGCACTTCAACAGCTCGAACAAATACATTGAAACCTTCGATGCTGATAAGAAGGGGACCAAGCACCTGCTTGAATCTTTGAACGACATCTATAAATACAAAGATGATATCATTGCAACCTGCAAAATGTACTGAATAAATTTGCAGAAAAGTTGTGAATAAACTTGCAAAAAACTTGCAAAAATGAGCAGATAAATCACAAATGATTGACTGCAAAATACTTGGCTTTAATTCATAATCATGAGGTCGAGAGTTCAAGTCTCTCTCCCGCTACTGAAAAAGAAGAGCACTTACCTCAAAAAGGCAAGTGCTCTTTCTTTTTGCATTTTATCGCGGGCGACGCCGGATCGGACGGAAGCGGCCCGATCAAAAGGCTCAGTCGTCGATCACCTCCGCCTCGGCGAATCCGTCGTCATCGGACGAGCGGATCTTACGGTTGATCCGCCGCCACTCGAACGACAGTACGATGCGGAAGATCCCATACAGCACGAACGACACCCCGGCATAGGCCAGTATGAAGATGCCGCCATAGACGGGAGCTGCCAGGAAGACGAACGAGCAGATCAGGCTCAGGATGTTGCAGGCCAGCAGCCACCCCCAGCCTCTCACTCCGATCCCGGAGAGTTCGCTCGCCTCACAGATGCCCAGCACGGAGTGGAACAGCATCCAGAATCCGACAACATAGATCAGCATGGTCGTAACGAGCGGCAGAGGCATCAGCAGAAGCCACACGCCGAAAAGGATCTCGAGCAGCCCCCGGGCCAGGCTCCAGCCCCAACTGTCGTTCCACTCCCGGTTGGCAAAAGCCCAAAATACATTGACGATCCCGGCGACGACCAGTACCGCGATAAAAAATGCGGTCATCACGGCCAGCGAATCCACCGGAACGGCAAAACAGCAGATTCCCGTCACGATACTCAGAATTCCCACGACGAGCGAAACCCACCAATACCGGAAAAGGTTCCGCGTGCGATGCATTTTTTTCCACATAATTCTGCTTTTTTGATTGAACTCAGCAAAGATAACCGCAATAGGCAGCATCCGTATTACCCCACCCGACCTGAAAATGTGCAATTTTTCGTATATTTACCCCACACAAACCCATAATCAAGATGAAAGATATACGAAAAATCCGGGCCGAAGAACTGAAGGTAGGTAATTTCGCGTTCATGGATCTCACAGCCCGCGACACGGAGGAGTGGATCGGACAACCGATGCTCTTCGACGGCATCGTCTTCGGCTTCTGCCTTTCGGGAAACTTCTCGTTCCGGATCAACCACCGTGAATTCCGCATGGCGGCCAACGAGGTATTCATTTGCCTGCCCCGACACCTGTTCACGGCCACCGAAAGTACTCCGGACCTATCGGTCAAGTTCCTGCTCGTATCTCCCGAATACCTTTACGCGCTGCCCGTCTCCTTCGGATTCAACTGGCTCAAGCAGGTCGAGACATCTCCCTGGCTGCAGCTATCTGCAGGGAAGATTGCAGACCTGACCGCACTCTATGCCCTGCTCGATCGCTACGACACCGACGACAAACAGGCCTCCCCGATCCGGGATTCCCTGATGCTTTCGTTCCTGCTGATCATCATCGCGCAGGTCGAGCCCGCCGCCACATCCTCCGGCAGCCTGAAGGTCTCGCGTCAGGAGTGGCTCACCCGCCGCTTCTTCGAGCTCATGTCGGAGCACTTCGAGTCGCAGCGGCAGGTCGCCTTCTATGCCGACAGGCTCTGCATCACCCCCAAACGACTCTCGTCCGCCGTCAAGGAGGTATCGGGACACACCACACTCGAATGGCTCAACGAAGCAACGCTGGTCGAGGCCAAACGCTGCCTGAGGACAACCGACCTGACCGTGCTGCAGATCTCCGAGTCCCTGCATTTCTCGACCGCCTCCTCGTTCGTACGTTTCTTCCGGCAACATGCGGGATGCACCCCGCTCGAATACCGGCGGCGATAACAGAAGACAGCTACGCGCAATCCGCATGTGCGCGGACGATGCGCATGAACTCCTCGCCGGTGATCGTCTCCCGCTCGATGAGGAACGCCGCAGCCTCGTGCATGATCTCCAGATGTCCGGCGATCAGTTCCCGTGCCTTGGCATGAGCCTCACGGATCAGACGCAGCACCTCGGCATCGACCTCCGAGGCCGTAGTCGCCGAGCAGGTCAGGGTCGCATCACCACTCAGGTAGGCGCTGTTCACCGACTCGAGCGCCATCATGTCGTACTTCTCGCTCATGCCGAAACGCGAGACCATCGCACGAGCCAGCCGTGTGGCCTGCTCGATATCGTTGGAGGCCCCCGTGGTAATCGACCCGAAGATCTCTTCCTCGGCGGACCGTCCGCCCGTAAGGGTTACGATGCGGTTGAAAAGCGTCTCGCGGCTCTGCAACAACTGCTCGCCCTCCTCGACCTGCATGGTATAGCCGAGTGCCCCGGAGGTACGGGGTATAATGGTGATCTTGTGGACCGGTGCCGAATGGCTCTGCAGGGCTGCGACCAGCGCATGGCCGATCTCGTGATAGGCCACAATACGCTTCTCTTCGGACGAAAGCACCTTATTCTTCTTCTGCGCACCGGCAATTACGGTTTCGACACTCTCTTCAAGATCAGCCGTTGTTACCAGCTTGCGTCCCATGCGCACGGCCCGCAGCGCCGCCTCGTTGATGATGTTGGCCAACTCGGCTCCTGAGGAACCGGCCGTGGCACGGGCCACAATATCCAAATCGACCGTCTCGTGCTTCACCCGCTTGAGGTGCACTTCGAGAATCGCCTTGCGCCCCTCGAGATCGGGCAGTTCCATCTGGATCCGCCTATCGAAGCGCCCGGGACGCAGCAATGCCTTATCGAGGCTCTCGGGACGGTTCGTAGCGGCCAGGATCACCACGCCCTTGCGACCGTCAAACCCGTCCATCTCGGTCAGCAGCTGGTTGAGCGTCTGCTCGCGCTCGTCGTTGCCGCCGACGGCCGAATCCCGGCGCTTGCCGATGGCGTCGATCTCGTCGATGAAGATAATACAGGGGGCCTTCTCGCTGGCCTGTCGGAAGAGGTCGCGGACTTTGGCGGCACCCATGCCGACGAACATCTGCACGAATTCCGAGCCCGATATGGCAAAGAAAGGTACCTTGGCCTCACCCGCAACAGCACGCGCGATGAGTGTCTTACCCGTCCCCGGAGGGCCTACCAGAAGGGCACCCTTGGGCAGCGAGGCCCCGATTTCGGTATACCTTGATGGATCATGCAGAAAATCGACAATCTCGCGCAGGGTCTCCTTCGCCTCGTCCTGACCGGCCACATCGGCAAAGGAGGTCTTCACGTCGGCATCGGCATAGATCTTTGCCCCGCTGCTGCCGAACGACATGAAGTTGCCGCCTTCACGCATGCGGGCCTGAATGCCCCGACTGGCCTGACGCCAGATCAGGTAGAAGGCCAGTCCGGGCAGCACCCACATGAGAAAGAAGTTGAGCAGCGGCGAGTTCTCGCGCGGAACGACCCGGTTGAACGCAATTCTCCCGTCGGGATTCGGGCTTTCGGCCTGCAGCAGCCGATCGACCAGTCCGGGGTCGTCGATCGCACCGGTACGGTAGGCCTCCGTGCGGTCGCCGGCACCCGATGAGGTGAAGTAGATCTCTCCGTTCTTGATAACTACCTCGCGGACCAGACCACTGTCCACTTTGGAGATGAAGGTACCGTAGTCGGTCTCGACGATCCTGCCGCCCGAAAAACTCGGAAAGATCAGTCCGTTGAGCAGCAAGACGATCAGCAGGCCCCACAGTATGCCCATGAACGGGCTGCCCTTCGGGGCGGTTTGATTTTGCGGATTCGAACGCTCCATGGCTTCATGCATATTCAGTTTTGCAAAAATCGGGAAATCCGCCGAGCCTCACCCTACCCGATCGGTCAAAAAAATGTGCAATTTTTCCCGCAAAAGCATGTTGCCGACCCATCGAAAAGAGGGGAAGCCGGAGTACGGGGACGGTTCAAAACCGACAGGACAGACAACCGGACCGTACACACAAATCCGTAATCGAGGTAATTATACCGGGAAAATAGATAGCGTTCCGTTGTACGAGGCTTCGTATCTTTGCCGTCGGAAAATGACATCAGACCAGGGCGAGGGAACACAACACCCTGCCGCCCGGGCAAGCGGACCGAACAACGGACGCAACAACCGACAAATACAAACAACTGAACAGATGAGACCCCATATCGTATGCCACATGGTGGCGTCCATCGACGGCCGGATCGACTGTGCGATGGTGGAGAAGATCAGCGGCGACGAGTACTGCTCGACCCTCGAGCAACTCGACTGCCCCACCCTGCTCGAAGGGCGCGTAACGATGGAACACTACTATGCGGCCAAGGAGCCGTTCACACCCTCCGCAAACCGTCCCCTCGGGCACAGTTCGGTGTACGTCGCCGAGGAGTCCGACGCCTACATGGTGGCCACCGACACGTCGGGCCGCCTGCGCTGGAACTCGAACCGCATCGACGACGTGCCGCTGGTGTGCATCACCAGCGAAAAGGCCCCCGAGGAGTATTTCGAAATGCTCCGCGAGCAGGGCATCTCCTGGATCGCCGTCGGCGAGGAATGCATCGATCTGAACCGGGCGATGGAGACGCTCTACTGCCGGTTCCACGTCCGGCGCCTGGCCCTGCTGGGCGGAGGGCATATCAACGGCGGCTTCCTCGAGGCCGGGCTGATCGACGAGGTGAGTCTGCTACTGGCCCCGGGTATCGACGGCCGCAAGGGCGAAACGTCACTCTTCGACGGCATCGGCGACGCCTCGCGCATTCCCGTGCCCCTGCGGCTCGAACACGTCGAACGACTGGATAACGACGTACTCTGGCTGCGCTACCGAACCATACGATAAGGCCCATGAAACGGACCCTGCTCTATCTTGTCCTGCTGCTGTCGGTCGGTCCGGCGGCCGAAGCACAAGAGACCCAACGCGACTCGCTCCGCACCGACCGCAACTATCCGATCGACGAAGTCGTGGTAACCGGAGCACGCCACAGGACCGACGTCCGCCACCTCTCGCAGACGGTCTCGGTCGTGGACCGTTCGCAAATCGAGACCTCGATGCAGTCCTCGCTGCTGCCCGTGCTCACCGAGCAGGTGCCCGGACTGTTCGTCACCTCGCGCGGCATAATGGGTTACGGCGTCTCGAACGGTGCGGCGGGCAGCATCTCGCTGCGCGGGTTGAGCGGCGGATCGGGCCGCCTGATGGTTCTCATCGACGGGCACCCGCAGTATGCCGGCATCTTCGGACATCCGATTGCCGACGCCTACCAGTCGTTTCTGGCCGAACGTGTGGAGGTATTGCGCGGCCCAGCTTCGGTGCTCTACGGATCGAATGCCATGGGCGGTGTGGTGAACATCGTCACGCGCAAGATGGACTCCGACGGTATAAGAACCAACCTCCGCGCCGGCTACGGATCCTACAACACGCTCGAATCGGAGGCGACCAACCGCATCCGCAAAGGGCGCTTCTCGAGCGTCGTCTCGGGATCATACAACCGCACGGACGGACATCGGGCCGACATGGGATTCGAACAGTACGGCGGTTACGCCCGCGTGGGCTATGAGGCAACCGAGCATTGGAACCTGCGCGGAGACGTGAACGTGACACACTTCAACGCCTCCTATCCCGGTCCGGTCGGCGCGCCGCTCCTCGACGGCGACCAGCGCATCACGCGGGGCATGACCTCGTTTGCCGCCGAGAACCACTACGGGAAAAGCTCCGGAGCCCTGAGTCTCTTCTACAACTGGGGCGACCACCGGATCAACGACGGATATACCCCCTCGGAGGGTGAGGGCCCGCAGGACGACCGATTCCTTTCACACGACGACATGATGGGGATCTCTCTACCAGAGCGTGCAGGCATTCCGCGACAGCCGCATCACGGCCGGCTTCGACTGGTTCCGCTACGGTGGCCGGGCATGGAACGAGTACGTGAGCGGCGAACAGGAGGGAACCACCTCCGGCCTGGTGGACAAACACGAAAACGAACTGGCCGGATACATCGACGCGCGCCAGGAGATCGGGCGGTGGCTCACGCTCAATGCCGGATTACGTGTCGATCACCACTCGCGCGTAGGGACGGAGTGGGTGCCGCAGGCGGGCGTGGCCATCCACCTGCCGCGGGCCATCGAACTGAAGGCCTCCGCATCGAAGGGCTTCCGCTACCCCATTCTCCGCGAGATGTACATGTTCCCGCCGCAGAATCCCGACCTCAAGTCCGAATCGATGTGGAACTACGAACTGGCCTTCTCGCAACGGCTGTGCGGCGGGCGGCTGACCTATGGCATCAATCTCTTCTTCATCGACGGCAAGAACCTCATTCTGACCCTTCCCAATCCCGCAGGCAGCGGCATGCTGAACCAGAACTCGGGCCGGATCGAACACTCGGGAGTCGAGATGCAGGCCGCATGGTGCATCAACAGCAGTTGGTCGGTGGATGCCAACTACAGTTTCCTGCACATGGAGAACCCCCTCATCGCAACCCCCGAACACAAGCTCCACGCCGGAGCTGATTTCACACACGGACGCTGGGCGCTCGCTTCGGGCATACAGTACATCGCCGGGCTCTACACGCAGACCGACCCTGCAGCCACCGAAGAGTTCGTGCTGTGGAACCTGCACGCCTCATTCCGCGCCGCCCGACACTTCACGCTCTGGGTCCGCGGTGAAAATCTGCTGGCCCAGCGCTACGAGATCAACGCCGGATACCCCATGCCGCGCGCCACGGCCATGGCCGGCATCGAACTCGATTTCTGAACAAAGCGGCCCAAACACGACGTACAATCACATGAAGACAAACATCATGGCAATTCTGCTGACAACGATGCTTGCAGCATCGGATTGCGCCCACGCCCAAAACATCCGGGAGGAGTCCGGAGCCGGATCGGCTCCGGCCGGGGAGGCGCTGCCGAAGGTCTACTTCTTCCGGGAGATCTCATCGGAAAATCTGGTCAGAATCTACGAAGCACTCGGGCGTGAGGCCCGGGGCAAGGTGGCTGTCAAACTCTCGACGGGCGAACCCGGCGGGCACAACTTCCTGCAGCCGGAACTCATCGCCGCACTGGTCAAGCGGGTGAACGGCACGATCGTCGAATGCAACACGGCCTACGGAGGCAAACGGGCCGACACGGAGAGCCACCTGAAGGCAGCTGCCGACCACGGTTTCACGGCCATCGCACCGGTCGAGATCATGGACGCCCGGGGCGAGTCGGAACTGCCCGTCAAGGGCGGCAGGCACCTCGACCGCGACATCGTCGGGAGGGGATTCCTCGACTACGACTTCACGATCATCCTCTCACACTTCAAGGGGCACGCCATGGGCGGCTTCGGGGGTGCCATCAAGAACATGTCGATCGGCATCGCATCGGCCCGAGGCAAGGCGTGGATCCACTCGGCCGGAACGACCACGGACCCGGACCGCATATGGAGTCAGTTGCCTGCCCAGGACGACTTTCTCGAGTCGATGGCCGAGGCGGCCAAGGCGGTAGCTGACCACTGCGGCCAACGAATTCTCTACATCAGCGTCGCCAACAACCTCTCGGTCGATTGCGACTGCGACTCCTCGCCCGAAGATCCCCGCATGGGCGACATCGGCATCCTCGCTTCACTCGATCCCGTAGCCCTCGACCGCGCCTGCACCGACCTGGTGCGCGCGTCGGACGACCCCGGCAAAATCCACCTGATCGAACGGATCGACTCGCGGCACGGCATGCACACGCTCGACTGGGCCGAAGCGCTCGGGATGGGAAGTCAGCGCTACGAACTGGTCACGCTCGACTATCCGGCCATTGCACAGGAAACCCATGCAAACCCATGAAGACACTCCTTCCCGCAGCCCGACCTATTGCAGCGTCGAACGGACGATCAGCGGCAAACACTCTGAAATGCAGCGATCGTACCCCTTCGTTCCTTCGCCAAGTTCGCAATAGGGTCGGATATCAACATGGATGAAACGTTTGGTCTTGTATTCCTTGCAAACATCGTCGTCCCGACAGAGGATCTCCTCTTCGGACGTCGGTTTACGGTAGCCAAGCAGCAGTTTCTCCATATTCCAGCGGTTGTGCTCGACTTCGGCCATCAGCTCGACCTGTGCAGCAGTCAGCCGCTCGGGAGGCGCCACGCCGAAACCCAGCGAGCGCAGCTTGATCTCCACCGAATCGGCGCAATAGAAGTTCGACCACTGCAGCGCCACCGGCAGTTTGCTCCAACCACCCTGCAGTTCGTCATCCGAGGGACAAGACGTGGGGATTGTACCGTATTTTGTCTTGAAATCGTAGATATAATTGACCAACTGTGCCCGGCGCGTATTGCGGCGGTCGAGGTCAAACGGATTGGCCAGCATCCCGAACGGGAAGACGTGCGAATAGCGGTTCTGCGGCTCTTTCTTGAGGCGGTTGTTGAGCAGGTCGAGCAGCGCGCTCGAGGTCTCCTGCCGCACGAAGACCGGAACATTGCGGTCGTAAACCGTATCGGGCATGTAGAGGCCCATGGCCATGCTTTGCGGCGGAAAGTTCAGGCAGACGGCGATCGACAACTGTTGCGACTCGTCTTTGGCCCACTCCGCCAACAGTTGTTGCACGCCCGGACTCTCGGCACGTCCCTTCACAAATTCGAACTCCACATCGAGAAAATCCGTTCCTTTGCCGCAGGCCCGGTTCGGCGGCAACGTCCGGCTCTTCCCGGGAGAATCCATGTCCCGGTAGAGGCTCGATGCCAGGTCGAAGTAGTGTCGATAACGTCCACGGAAGAAGTTCATCTCCTCGTCAGCCACAGCGTCGATGAAGGTAATACGGCTCTTCAGCCGCCGGTCACGGCAGAAGTTCGGAAAGTGGAGCAGGTGTGCAGCCTCGACTCCCAGAGCCACCCCCATGCGGCTCATGCCGATGATGACCAGATGAACCGTCCGATTGCTCTCCCGAGTGATCGGTTCGCGGTCCAAAGCCGGATATTCAACTCGGACAGCCTCCTCTCCGTAACTCCGTTTGACCAACAGTTTCTTGGCCCACTCCTCGTAGAAGTTGAAGGGGTGGAAGTCGATCTGCTTGCGCCACTCTTCGGCCAGGTCCGAGATCTGGAAAGCGGCATAGGTCGTCTGGTATTCGAACAAGACCGAAACCGGAATACGCGGACAATTCGGGGAGCCTTTATGTATTGCCACGATCTTCCGCAGCGAATCGATGTTGAGCGAATCGTGGTCGTACTCGTTCGCCTCGCCGATCAGAAAGATCTCGCGGGCTCGGGTCGTGCAGAGCTTTGCCAACTCCTCGGTCGAATTGCGCTGGGCGTGCAGCACCAGAATACGCCGCTCCTGCCGGGCATCGAGCACCGTGTGGATGCGGTTGCGCACCTTGGCGGCGGGTTGCACGCTCTGAATCAGGATATAGCAATTCCCGTAGCGAGGGTCCGAGCAGATTTGCCGCACGAGCATCGGGACCATCTCGTCGAAACCGATGACCACGACGTGATTCTCAAGCAGATAGGCAATCTCGCCCTCGCGATAGCGTTCGACACGCCGCTCCAACATGTTCGATACCACCGAGATCAGCAGGCCCGTGACGAGCAGCAGTCCCAGAATGGCCACTCCCAGCGAGAACCAGCGCAGTTCGGGCGTGACATTGGCCACGCTGCCCGGATCGATAAACAGGCAGATCAGTTGGAGCAGGCGCCCCATCGGAACATCGCTGCCGCTGGCTCCATGCTGCGAATCGGGTGTCGCCACATCCGAAGGCTCCGGGAAGGAGAAGAACCAGCTGACCAAATAGATCACACAGAAAAAGAGCAGCAGGATGCCGACCAGCCAGGCAAACTGCTTGCGGCCTCGACCCGAAAAGGCCCGGTCGAAGCCCAATGTAAAGAATCGTTTCAGTGAGTTTCCCATGGGTTGCAACTTGGAGATTACGGGCCGAGGGGATTACCTGAGGGACTGGAGTTCCTTTTCCAGCCGGGCCAGTTCCACCTCCCTGCGTTTGGCCGCTATCTCGGGATCCGGGCCAGCCGCCTCACTCTGTTTATCCCGCACCGACCGTTCGTGGCGGACAGCCTCCTGATAGAGCGTCAGTTCGGTCTCCGAAAGCCTTCTGTGGCTTTCGGAACAGATTCCCAGCAACCGCTTGCAGCAATAGCCCAGCCAGCACAGGGCGCATCCGGCAACAAGCACCCAGCCTGCGAGAACAAGCACGCCGAAGCAAACCGGCATGTCATGTCCGAAGACGGCATAGCAGACGATACCGGCCAGTGCCACCAGTGTAACTGCCAACATCCAGAGACGTGTCCGTCTAAACGACCGGGCGGCTGCTTCGAGCCGTTCGGCGAATTGCAACGCATTCGGTTCCATAGGGCGATTATTTGCGAATTTCGAATCCGAGTTTAAGGATCAGCTTGAGGGTCTGTACAGCAGTCTGACGGTCGTATTCGCGCTCGGCCTCGGGGAGCTTCTCGTAGGGCACCAGGCAGGGGTGCGTTTTCCGCCTGTCATCGCGCCGCTCGCCCCAGGTCCACCCTTCGGCGAGGCGGCCCTGCGCCCAGACTTCGTGGACGTTGCGGGCCATTTGTTCGGTCAGTTTCCCGAGAGTCTCGGGCAGCTCGACATCCTGCGTGTCGAGCGGTGAAGGGATATAAGTTTCCATGCAATAGTTCGTTTTGCCTGTCCGCAGCAGGACATTTGCCGATGCAAGTTAAGTATTTTTATCCGAATTCGGAATTGCAGGCGCGGATTGGATTGCACGAACGAGATTTTATGCTTAATTTTACTCACTGTATGCCCGGACGAAAAGTCCCGGTCGCCGGAACCCGCCTCCACCCCACGCCGGAGGCCCCAAACAACCCCCGAATGAAACTGCGCTATTTCATCTCATCATCGCGTTTTTCCCGAAACAGGGAGACGGTCAAGGAGTGCGTACAACAGGTCTGCGCCGAACAGAACATATCCCTGCCCCAAGGTGCCGAAGCCGCGAAATACGACTGCAACCTCGACGACTCGACCCTGCGCGACACCCCCAAACAGAACGAATATCTGGCAACCATCCGCCACGACACGGACCTGTTCATCGCCATACTCGATGCCGCATACATCGGATACTACACCTATCTGGAGATCCTCCATGCCTACAAGTCCTATCTGCTGACGGGATTCCCCATCTGTCTCATACTGGAGAGCAAGCAGCCCGTCGCCTGCTCCAAGGGGCCGACCGACCGTACGCTGGAGAACCTCTCGAAAGCCATCGCCAACCTGTCGGACACCTACGCCCCGGCGGACCGGGCAGCGGGCCGGAACAAAACAGGCGGGATTCCCCACTTCCTGACCGACTACGACAATCCGCTGGCTCCCCATCCGCTCGGGGAGGTCTGCACGGAGAACATCCGGAAGATCCTGACGAACGAGCGGCTCAAGATGAGGCGATTCGCCAAACCCGGCAGAGAGGTGGGCAGCGAGGAGATCATGAATCGGCGCGGCCGGGTCGAGAACGGGTACATCGGGGAGATCTACTTCGAGCGCAGCGTAGACCGGGAGGAACTGGCCAACCCGACCAGTTCGTTCGTCCTCATCAAGGGGCTGCCAGGCGCCGGAAAATCGCGTGCCCTGCTCCACTACATCCACAACGCGCTGGGCAACCAGCAGATCGTCGTGCTCCACAGCCACAGGGAGTTCGATGCCCTGTTCGATACGCTGTTCTCCGAACGGAACGGATGCTACGAATTCGACGAGCACGTCATCAAGGAACCCTACTACCTGATCATCGACGAGATCGACAAGTTCTGGCTCAGTTCGGTCCACAACGACGATTTCGTCCGCCGCTGGGAGCGTCTGTGCGACGAGGTGTACACCCACAGCCGACTGCACATCTACGCCACTACCACCCTCGAAGGATACCAGGCCGTCGAACAGGCAATCGAACCACAGAACACCCAGATCATCACGATCGGAGTCCTTGACCCGAACAACGAGGACGACGCCCGGATCATACATTACTTCGGGAACGGAGCCAACCGCCAGTCGCTCACCGTAGGTTTTATCGTCCCCCGGAGACACGACATCGCCCAAACCGTGGACCAGTTGCTGCAAAACAATTATGTACGCGCCTTCTGCATGGCCTACAAAACCGTCTGCACCTTCTCACGCAACAGCCGGCAGCTGCTCCGATACTCGGTCATGGCCACGGCCGAACTGATGGCCATGCGCAACCAGCAGATGGATCCGGACGTCATGGCGGAACAACTGACCGCACTGGCAACCCGCGGAGTCATACGGCTGTTCGATCAGGACGACGAGATCGACCGCATCACCGGCGACTACTTCAACTTTCGTAACAGGGAGGTTATCGAAGGAGCCAGCGTGGTGCCGATTCTCCCCAAATGGCTGACCTTCTATTTCGACGACATCCTGCTCACCTGCATCATGGAGCATCCGTCCATCGTCCGGTTCGGGCAGGAGCAGGTCATCGAGCTGATGCTGGCGACGTTCCCCATGACCGAAAGCTATTCGAAGGCGATCACCCGGGCCGAAGACAAGGCAGCCGCATGGCAACAGATTCACGACCGGTATGCGGACCAGATTCTGCGCGACCAGGCGATCGACCCCGAAGAGCGGCGCCGCATGCTCTCGGTGCAGATCTCCTATGCCCCCACGTTCGAGACTGCGATCGGGCTGATCGAGACCTACCGGGAGATCTTCCCGCTGACCAGCATGCAGATCGGCGGGCTCTACTCGCATGTACTCACGGCCCGCCGCAACGGGCTCGACCCAAACTCCATGCTTCAGACAATCCGCAAGTACGAGGAGGCGATCTCCGAATACGACCTCTTCTACGTCCAACGGCGCGTACAGCTATCCGACAGCTACTCCGAAGTTCGCGAACTGGTCGGGCGCATGGCCCCGGAGCTGACGGAGCCGCACGGACCGACCATCGACTCCTTTCAGAGATACAGCATCAACGCCCTGCTCTACTGGATCAGCGACCGCGTGAGCGAGGCCGAAGAGTTGGACGACATCATGGCCCGATACGCACACTGGAACCAGAACAACCCCTCCTGTCCGTTCTCTCTCACGGTCAAGCCGGTATATTCTCTTATCGACAACACCGACGGGCGGGCGGAGCGGCTCGAGGCCATATACGACACGGCAATCGTACGGCTCGATCCTTCAGCCTTTGCCTCCGACCGTGACCGGCTCCACTTCAAATCGATCGCCATGGGGCTTCTGATCAAGAACGCCACGGACTATACGCAGGCACGCAGCTTCGTCGAACGACTGCAACCCGGAGAGATCCACATGTCCTATTTTTCATCGATGATCGCAAAATGGGACTTCAAGGAGAGCGAAGACTTCGAACGGCTGTACGAGGACATCGAACGGCTGAAGGAGCGTTTCGGAATCGAGCTTCACATCAACAACTACAACTCATTGATCCGCAAGGCTCCGTCGGCATTCATCGCACAACGGATCGTCGCGGCCATGCCATACCGCGACAACTACACACTGAACCTCTACCTGCAGAAAATCTTCCAGACCTGCATCGCGAGCATCTCGCACGCGAAACAGCATGAGCGCGGACGCACCATACGCACCTCCTACGCCACGGCCTGCAAGACCGTGCAGGAGCTGATTCCGGCAATCAACCCGCAAGGGGTGATCTGCAACCGCGACGGAAAGGTTTCCGACTTCGCGGGCGTATCGCTGGATCCCTTTGCGGTCAATTTCCTCTACCGGATCTTCAAGAACGACCCGCAATGGGTCGATACGACCATACGCAACTGCCGCCCGCTCTGCGAGAACGTACGCTCCAACGAAAACATCCATGCCATCCGCATCCGCGGATGCGACGACTATCCCCGGGCGCTAGAACTGTTCCGGCAATACGAAAAGGCCTGCCTGAAGCCGCTGCTTGCAATGGCCCGGCCCGGATCGCGCCCCATCTGCCCGATCTGTTTCTGCAACATGTTCCGGGTTCTGACCTCGGGCAACAACAAATTTACCCCCGCATACAGGGAGGAGTTCCGGGCGATCTTCGAACAATACCGGCCCTACATCTCCATGAACTCTGACACGGCCTCCTTCTATTATGCCACCTACTTCGAAGAGATCTTCGACGGGCAGAAATCGACGGAGATCGCCCCGGCGTTTGCCGAAGAGATGGAACAATTTCCCCAGCTGAGCTACGTCCCCTACTATCTGCTGATCGGATGCCTCCATAAGATCACTTTCGAGCAGGCCCTTGCCGTCTATGACTTTTTCCACAGACGGGCCGTCGAAACGGGGATCGAAAAGCACATGCCGGACAACAAGAGCATCGTTCAGCTGTGCAAGTACATAAAAACAGACCAGGAACTCATCCGCCTGCAGAGGTACCTGCTCGCCGGGAAGGTCGAGCCGGGCAAAACGGCCGGAAGTGTACTATACAAGCTGTGCAAAGAGCGCCGGATGGGCTACCTGCTCGGCGGGAACAACCGGCAGACCGACAGCGACAAGATCAAGGGGCAGATTGCACGCATCAAGAACCTGGAAGAGATTTTCCGGCTGCTCGACACATATGCTACCGAACACGATGCAACGATCGACATACATCTGTTCGAATATGCCCTGGGAGCCCTTCACGGCCCGGCTTTCCAAACGAGTGCGGCCCGCAGCGAGGCCACGGAGTATCTGAAGCTTCTCCGCGAACGGCATCTGGTACGCTGCACGCAAAAGACCTACAACCAGCTGCTGTCGATCTATTATCCCGAAAAAGAGAAGGTCCGGTTGCTTGCCGAGATGCACGAACACTGCCCGTTCGACATATACACATATGTAGCCATCGTCACCGACTGGTGTTGCAACACGGAACTCAGGCAGGAGTATTACGACCGCATCATCCGAGAATACGGGGAGAACATCGCCCCCGAGACCTTTTTTACCGCCCTGAAAGTTGAACTCAGCCACGTCATGCAAACGGACAGCCGCGATTTCTCTTTTGCCGTAAAGATCCTGCGTGAAATCGAGCGACGCGGCTACACCATACACCGCAGCGTATTCGACAAACTGGAAAAATGCTGCACATACAACTCGCACGCCCATATCCGCCAGGAATATGCATCGATCGGAGACATCCGGCAATTCATGCTGCTCTACATGTTGCGCTACGTTGCTGACGATCAGACATCTGTAATCTATGATGTAGCCGATCGGAACGGGATCGACATCTGACACGGCAAACGTCTCTCTCCGCCCCATCCCTTTCCATTCGACGGCGACCGATCCCCGACCTGGCGGCATCGGAGGCAAGGCCGTCCCCGCAGGAAACACCCCCGTTATCGGCTCGGGTGCGCGACTTCGTATTCGAAGCAATATAGCGCGTGGCGGACCCTGCCGTCTCACGGTTTGGGCCGGACACGATTTGCGGGAAGTGAGGCCGCAACCGGAGTCGCAAGGAAGGACAGACAGCGGGGGAACCATCGGATTTTCAGATACAGATATATGCAACAAAACAAACAAATTGGATCGAGTATCAGACGTTGTGGTTTGATGTAGAATTTCAATAACAAAGCACACAAAGAACTTAAACATCATGCAGGGAAGAATTAATAAATTCCGGTAGATCGAAAACGAGATGATTTGACCTGGTAAATATGGACAGATACCTTTAGCGTCTTGTCATTATCATCTACTATGCCGTCAGCACCCTACAGATACGACGCATCTCGCGGCTGATATTCGCCTCGGAGGTCTTCACATAGCGTCGTGTCATGTTCGTATTCGTATAACCCGGAATCTTGACGATAATGTCGATCGGCATCCCGTATTCGCCAAAATAAGGTACGATATTCGCAAATCAGCTTGAAATGCCGGACATCCATATTCGGATTCCGGCGCAGAAAGACATGGCGCATGCCCACCACGCCGTTCTTGGCCTCCTGCTCAAGGTCATCGGGATGAATCCGCCCCCCGCATAACCGCCCTGCGGATCGCTGAAAAGCGCCCGGTGAAACTCCGACTCGTAGACGTGTTCGCCGCGGTGCAGGCCGAAGACCGAAACGGCACACCCGAACAAAAGGACCGACGTGGAGAGTACGGCGATGTGGCGGTCGAGCGCGGCGGGATCGAGATCCTCCTCGCCGAATCGCCGGCTGGCCTGCAGTCAGGCATATGGTCTTTGCGGGGCATCTATTCAGGTCGGAGATTGTGGAGGCAAAGATTATAAATCGGAAGCTATTCCCGGTTGAAAAAGCACCATTTGAGACCTCACACAAGACAGGCGGCAGGGATTTGCGAATCCATAAGGATCTCCGCCTTACAGCTCGGACTCCTTTCGGTGCAATCGTCCCACTCGCCGGACAAGCTCCGGCATGCGCCTCCGCTCGGGACAAACGACGCACATGTCAAAAAACAACCCCGCAAGCCCCAATCATGGAGAATTATTTTCTACTTTTGCCTGCAAAACAATCAGTTCGAATTTATGATTCAGCCTGCATCGAAAACCGCAAGGATTGCCTATTCCCTCATTACGGGTGTAATGATTATCCTCTTCTGGAGAAACATCGGCTTTGCGACAACACTTCTCGATATGCCGGGCAGCTCTATTCTCGGGCTGTCGATCAAGGCGTTACTCCTGACTCTCGCTGTCCTCATCCTGACGACAGTCGTCGTCAAGCCGAAAGAAGTGTTTTCTTTTCTCGGGCTGAGTGGAAACATGCTCAAGGGATTCGGGATCGCACTCCTTTGCGTGCTCCCCCTGTATCTTGTATTTCCTTTCTTCGGCAGCCTCAATACAGAATTGACATTCACCGTGTTTTATGACCGATGCATCCTTACCGGGTTCAAGGAAGAGCTGGTGTTCCGGGCGCTTATGTTCGGTTTGCTTTTCCGATATGCAAAAACAGGATTCTTCTGGGCTGTCATATTGCCGGCCCTCTACTTTGGCTCCGTACATCTCTATCAAGGACACGATGCCCTTTCGTCGCTCGCCGCTTTCGGTGTAACCTTCATCGGCGCACTCTATTTCAGCTGGATGTACGTCGAGTGGAATTTCAACATATGGATTCCGGTCGGATTGCACATACTGATGAATGGAGCCTGGCATATTTTCATTATGGAGGGTACGGAGGTCGCGGCAGGTGGCCTGATATCCAATATGGCCCGAATAGTCAGCATGGCATTGGCTATTGCCGTTACAGTCTGTTACCACAAAAGGAGAGGCGAAAAAGTTCTTGATTATCCCATTTGGAAGTTCTAAATCGCGGTCTGCTTTCGGTCCGGGCAAAAAAGGTCACGATGAAGGACGGAAATGCTTGCTGCCTTTTGCTTCAACAGGAGTGGGGAAATACAAGAAAAAGCCTTGCATATCGCTGACATACAAGGCTTTTTGCTTTCTGTCGGGGTTTCTTTCTGGCCCCCTCTGGAGCGGAAAACGGGACTCGGACCCGCGACCTCAACCTTGGCAAGGTTGCGCTCTACCAACTGAGCTATTTCCGCATTGCTCGATTGCGAGTGCAAAGGTAGGCAAAAAATCCGAATCTCCAAATTTTTCCTGAAAATTCCCGTATTTTTCTCTTCAAGCAGACAGCAACCGGCCGTTTCGGGCAGGTCCGCAAATCATATCCCGAAGCAGTGGCTTCGGACAAAATAGCCGGAACAGGGCAAACAAACAGGACATCGTCAAGAGGGGGGGGGAGATCAGGCCAGCAGTACGTCTTCGTCCTTCGCAAGAACGCATTGATGGAGCAGAGGATCACACACGAGGCAACGCAGACCCGTTCTGAATACGGATTACCGAATGAAAAAACAGGAGCAATGCGCATTTTGCGTTCGGAATCCGGTGCGATGTGTTATCTTTGCCGTAATGAAAAACGCGATCAAACTCTTTTCCGCGCTGGGTGAGCGCCTGCACACGTTCGGATGCGACGACACGAGCTGCCGCGTTATCGCCCAAGCGTGCACGGAGAACGGATGGTTCACCCCCGACGACATCCGCCGCGCCGTGAAGGCCCTGTGCGACGAGATGCTGCAGGAGGAGACGCTCGGCCGATGGCTGGAGCTCTACCCCACGCTCCCCGTCGCTAAGCCCCGCCGCGTGCTGGTCATCATGGCCGGCAACATCCCGCTGGTCGGCTTCTTCGACCTGCTGTGCGTCGTGGCAAGCGGCCACCGCTGCCTGGTCAAGACCTCGGCCAAGGACTCCGCACTGATGCTCCACGTCATCGGGCAGCTGCTCGACATCGATCCCGAAACGGCCGTCGAACAATACGACGGCACGGCGCCCGTCGATGCCGTGATCGCCACCGGGAGCGACAACGCCAACCGCTACTTCCGGGCCCACTATGCCGGGATTCCCGCCCTGCTGCGCGGAAGCCGGCAGTCGGTGGCCGTACTCTCGGGCTCGGAGAGCGCAGCCCAGCTGGCCGGGCTGGCCGACGACATCTGGGCCTACTCGGGTCTGGGATGCCGCAACGTCTCGCTCCTGTTTCTGCCCGAGGGCTACACGCCGCAGCTCCACACGCCGCCGATGCACCCCGGATACCGCAACAACTGCCGGCAGGCCCGGGCGCTGCTCACCATGCAGGGGCGGGAGTTCCTCGACTGGGGCGACTCCGTGGCGGTCGAACAGGAGGAGTTTCCCCCGATGCTGAGCCAGGTTGCCTGCGCGCACTACCGCTCGACGGACGAGGTGGCGGCATGGCTCGCCCGGCACGACGAACGCATCCAGTGCGTCGTTACCGAATGCCTGCCCCACAGCCGCCGCGTAGCGTTCGGGCAGGCCCAGTCGCCCGCACTGACCGACTACCCCGACGACCGGGACGTGATGGCTTGGCTTGCCGGGTTGGGATAAATTTCTATTTTTGCAAAGAGAAAGACCTTTAATACAGTATCACAATGTCGATGGTATTCCGATTCCGGATGTTGAGCGACGAGAACGACCACTTCGTACGCGACTATGAGGTGATGTACGACACGACGCTGCTCGAATTCCACAACTTCATTCTCGACTCGCTGGAGTACGAGCCCTGCATGGCATCGTTCTTCACGGCGGACGACCGCTGGGAGAAACAGCGCGAATTCACCCTCATGGAGATGGGCGACAGCTCGGGCGAAGGGCCCGAAACGATGGAGAGCATCCGCCTGGGGCAGATCATACACAACCTCCGCGACCGGCTGATCTACCTCTTCGACCTGTTCGGCGACCGGGCCTACTACCTCGAGCTCACGGGGGCCTACGAGGCCGACCCGCAGGCCTCCTACCCGCGCGAGATCTACGCCGTGGCCGAGGCCCCGGACCAGTATGACCCCTCGAAGAACCGCGAAGACGAGGACGAGGGTTCGGCCTTCGAGGAGATGATGGGCGACTTCAACGACTTCGAGGGCGACGACAACTACGACGATGAGTATTAAGCGCCTGCTGGTCATCGTCGGGCCGACCGGTTCGGGCAAGACGGACCTGAGCATCCGCATTGCCCGCCGTTACGGCGCGCCGATCCTCTCGACCGACTCACGGCAGTTCTACCGCGGAATGCCGGTCGGCACGGCGCAGCCCACCGCCGAACAGCTGCAGGCGGCCGAGCACCACTTCATCGCCGACCGCGAAATAGACCGGCACCTCAACTGCGGGGCCTACGAGGCGGAGGCGCTGGCGCGTCTCGAAGCGCTCTTCGCCACACACGACGTCGTGGTGGCGGTCGGCGGCTCGGGGCTCTATGTCCGGGCGCTGTGCGAAGGGATGGACGACCTGCCGCCGGCCGACGAGGCCCTGCGCGAGCGGTTGAACACGCGCCTGCGCGAGGAAGGGATCGAATCGCTCGCCGACGAGCTGAAGCGGCTCGATCCCGCCTATTGGGAACAGGTGGACCGCAGCAACCCGGCGCGTGTGCTCCGGGCCCTGGAGGTCTGCCTGCAAACGGGACGCCCCTACTCGTCGCTCCGCACGGGACGGCAGCGCACACGACCGTTTGCCGTCACGAAGATCGGCATCGACCTGCCCCGCCCCGAGCTCTACGCACGCATCGACCGGCGGGTGGAGCTGATGGTCGGCGAAGGGCTCGAGGAGGAGGCACGGCGGCTCTACCCGTTCCGGCACCTCACGGCGCTGCAGACGGTCGGCTACCGCGAATTTTTCGAATACTTCGACGGCCGCATCACGCGAGACGAGGCGATCGAACTCATCAAACGCAATTCGCGCCGCTACGCCAAGCGGCAGCTCACATGGTTCCGGCGCGACCCCGCGATCCGCTGGTTCGCCCCGAACGACGACCGGGCGATCCTCGACTACATCGACAGTACGGCGGCCGTACCGGCGGCCTCCGGCAAAGAGTAGGTCACCTCGGACCCCGCCTCTGAAAAAGCCTCCCGAATGCGGGTCTGTTCCGGATGCGCCGGCCATGGGAAGGGGCTGCAAGCCGGAGCAGGAATCCGGAGTGCCGGCTCGAATCCGGCTCGGTTTCCAGCCAAGGAGCGGGTCGGAGATCGCGGCTGCAGGTGCAAATCCCGACTTCGGAACACGAATCGGCAACGGTTCCAACGCCGGGATTTTGCGGATCGCAAATTATTTCGTACTTTTGCCGACGTCTTCCCCGCGGAAGGCTGCGCCCGGATGGTGGAATCGGTAGACACGCCGGACTTAAAATCCTGTGGCCAGCAATGGCCGTGCCGGTTCGATCCCGGCTCCGGGTACCAGCAAAAGAAATCCCAAAAGGCTTCAACAGTCGTTTGGGATTTTGCTTTTGGCCCGCAGCCGCAATTTATAACCGATCCTCGTTCCGCCACAAACAGGAGATCAGCGACAAACGGCCTGTTCAATCAATACGCCTCGGGCAGATGGTCCAGTTGCCGTCCGACAAGTGTTTGGACATCATCGTCTGATCCGCAAAACCGCACACGGCATGCCCGTCGGCCGCAATCCCGTCAGTTCATGTGCAGGGCCTCCATAAAGCGCCTGATCGTTTCCGGATTGCCCGTGTGTTTGCCCTCGTCTTCGCTGATCTTGCACGTCTCGTTATAGAAGGGCCACGATTCCGTAATCTTGGCGGCAATGAGTTTGATCACGATATTGAGCGGCCGGATTCCCTCGAAATCATTGGTTATGTGCGTGCCTATGCCGAAAGAGGGCTGGCAATAGTCTTTGGCATACTGTTGAATCCGAATCGCAGCGGACGTGTCGAGGGCGTTGCTGAAGACGACCTGCTTCGTTCGGGGATCGATTCCCAGCGAACGGTATTTCCCGACAATCCTCATGAGCTGCTCGTAATTGTCCCCGCTGTCGATGCGCAACCCCTTGAACTGGTTCGCAAAATCCTCGGAAAAATTCAGGCTGAAGATATTCCATCCGAAACTGTCATAGAGGAAGAGTCCCAGCGCCCCGCGGAAGGTGTTGCGCCACAGGTTCATGGCCATGTGGTTGGCCATCTGCGGACCGTACATGCCGCCAATGGCGCAGATGAATTCGTGCGCCATCGTGCCGATCGGCAGCAGGTCGTACTTCATCGCCAGGTGCACATTGCTCGTGCCGACGAAGCGGCCGGTCCCGCTCGATGCGCCACGGCAGCTCTTCAAAGCGGATATGGCGGTATCCTGCGCCCGGTAGGAGGCTCTGCGGCGTGTCCCGAAATCACTGAATACACACCCGGCATCCAACAGCCGCCGGCCCTTTTCGGCGGTCTTGTCGTAATAGGCCTGATAGTCGAAACAACGGTCGGCGCCGGTCATCATGTAATAGAGTTCGGAAATGATGGCAAGGAGCTTCACCTCCAGCAAAATAGTCTCCGACCAGCAGCCTTCGATATCCAGATGCAAATGACCCTCCACATCCTGCCGAACCCTGACCCATCGGTGGTCGAACCGGAACCCTTTCAGATAAGTATAGAACCAGGAGGGGATGAAGCTGCACCGACGCTTCATGAAGTCGATCTCCTCATCGGTTATGATGACCGACTCCAGCATCAGGATCTGCTCTTCCAGCGCCTGTGCGAATCCAGCCGGATAGACGGTATTGTCCCTGTCCGTAAATGCATATTTCACACGTGCTCTGGGAAAGTTGTCGATAACGGCACAGCACATGGTGAACTTGTAAAGGTCATCGTCCGTGAAATGGTTTATGATCTGTCTCATGGCAATAATGTTTTGATGACGGTAGCGGAATGCTCGCTCGAATAAGGCTCTGCCCCAACAACAGCCATTCCATTGCATCGAGGTTCCCGTTCGTTGCTTTCCAGAGATCCGAAAAAACGCGCATCAAAGCCGGCATTTTTCCCACCGGAAACAATACGAGCCGTCGGCAAACCCGGAAATCGCACACAAATTTAACAAATTGTCCTGGTTTTTCAGCACATGGAGTTCCGTATCTGATCAGACAACCCGACTGAAGACCGCAACGCAGAAACCGATGGGACCACGGCTGCACATGTTGCCGGGGGGGGGCCATGGAGATCGGAATACTCCCCAGAGTTCGTTCCGACCGGATGCGCATGAACCTCGCCTCTGAAGAGGATTTCGGGATCAGCAAGCCGGCCGCCCCCGAAAGACAAACAACCTCGCAACCGCGACACGTACGCTGCGGCATCGCCGCGTCAGGCAGAAAACGGGTGCCTGACGCGGCGATCATACGCCTTCGCGCAGCGCTACTCCTTTTCAGAAGGGCTGAAGATGTCCCGCGATTCGTCGTAAACCGGGCTGTCGATCCCGAGGAAACGGAGGATGCTGTGGAAGACATGGTACTGGCCGACCTGCTTCCCGGCATCCGCCTTCAGCTCCCCGTCCGACGTCCATACGAGGAACGGGATCTCGATCTGCTCCTTCGGGGCGACAAGCATGGGAACCCCGTGCATGTAGAGATTTCCCTCGCCGAGGGACTCCCCGTGGTCGGAGACGAAGATCAGGCAGCTGCGCCGGGGCACATCGCGAAGGATCTCGATTACCGAATGTATCAGATAGTCCGTATAGACGATGGTGTTGTCGTAGGCGTTCATCAGCTCCCCGGGGTCGGCTTTCGACATCTCCACGGTGGTACATACGGGCTTGAACGCCTCGAACTCGGCCGGATATTTCTTGTAGTAGGTCGGCCCGTGGCTCGTGCTGGTGTGGAGCACGATCAGCAGTTTGTCCTTGTCGCTCGAAAGGATTTCGTCCCTGAGTCCGGCAAGCAGGATGCCGTCGTAACGGTCGTCGGCCTCGGGATAGCGCGCCTTGAGCTCCCTGGTGCCGTAGTATTTGTCGATGTGCAGGGGTGGCTCGCCCCAGTTGGCACTGCGCCACACCACATCCACACCGTTCCGGTAGAGGTAGTTCGGAAGGATCTCATAAAGTTTGTTGGTCGGCTTGTGGTCGAGAATGGCCTTCACGCCGGCCGTGGTGTAGGTCGCCGCGGCATCTGCCATCAGGGCGGTCACGCTGTCCCTCTCGAGGAGCGGATTGGTCGGCCGCCCGTATCCGTAGAGCGAGAAATTCGCCCTCCGGGCCGACTCCCCGATCACCAGGACGCAGACGTCACGGCTGTCGGTAGCGATCCGTGCGTCGGGCAGCGGAATCTCCTTCCGGTTGCGTTTCCGCTCGGAGTTGTAGTAACGTACGGAATTGACCACATACGACCAGGGCATGATCAGGCTTCCGATCTTGGGGGCGTGGCGGTCGATCCAGGGCCAGTTCTGCATGTTGATCAGCGCCACGGCCAGGGAGAGCGCCAGCGCCGCACCGGTACGGGTCAGAAAGCGTCGCCTGCTGCCATAGTCTACGCGCCGGGCAAAGAGGTAGATGCACGGCACGACACCCAGGAAAAGGAGATACCACACGGCATCCCAGGAGAAGAACCCGGAGGCTTCCGAATAGCGGGTGTTGAAGACGTTGCCCATCATCTTGTCCGTGATGAGCACCTGATAGGTGTTTATGAAATAGAGACTCAGGGCATTGCCGATGAAGGTAAAGGCAAGGATACATTTCCCAACAAAGCGGCCCAGAAAAAGCAGCAGGTAATAGACGAGGAAGTTGAGCGCCAGCATCACGACGACGAGCCCTCCGGCGATCATCACGCCGTTGAAGCCCCCTTCGAGGTTGTCGAGCACCAGCCGGAAGAAGGGCCGGTGGTATGCCACGAGCGTAAAGAGGCTGAGCACCGAGGCCACGCGCGTGAGGCTGGCCTTCTCTTTGAGGAATCCTACCATTTGATCACAATTTTATAGAATGCGAACAGGGTCCCGGCACACAGGACGAGGATCACGAGGTTGAAAAGCACCGTCAGCGGGATGTTCACCGTGTGCGCCGGTGCCACATAGGGGCTCTCCGCCGCAGAGGCGTCGTATCGTGCGAAGGGATTGGTGTAGATCACCTCACCGTCGGGGAAATAGGCGGTGATTCGGGCATAGGGGTCGTCGGGCGTCAGGGTGTACCGGGCCTCCGAGGTGTTCAGCGCCAGCGCCAGGGTGGCGTGGTCCTGCCCCGTCACCTTGATGCTGTCGGCCGGGCACGACAGGGCGATGTAGACCGTCTGTCCGTCGAGGCAGATCCGCTCGACCGACGGAAGGTGGCGGTTCCGCTCGTATTTCACCTCCCAGTCCCCGCGACCGTAGTCGGGTACGCGCATCGCGTAATAGCACCCTCCGAGAAGCGTCTTCCGGATATCCTCATAGCGCGCCGAGGGGCAGCACAGGAAATTGCACCGGACGGCGATGGCGCTCGACCGGTCGGGGAAATGGAGGTCGTCGTTGGCCAGTCCGAAACTGTAGTGCCCGGCACTGAGGGCCCAGTCCCAGTACTCGTTCTCCTTGCTCTTGCCGCTGTCGAGTTCCATGATCCGGTAGCCGCCGAGTTTCCGCATGTGGTCCTCCGACGTGCCGATCGTCCGCAGGGGATGGTTCATCTGGATGAAGTCGGACTCCTTGCCCAGCAGGTCCAGCTGGAACTGTTTCTGCGAGGCGAAGAGCGGGACGAGGTGATCGAAGAGGTTCACGTCGCTGCACCCGAACACCAGTTTGTGGTATTTGAACAGGTTATAGCCGTGCTCGTAGACATTGACCTGCAGCAGCGAGTCGTACGGATGCACAGTCAGCTCGTTGTGGTTCGAGAAGGTCACGATGTCGTAACCGAATTTACGGTAGGCCGCATCGGTTTCGTCGGGCCAATGCTCGCACTCGTTCAGGATACCCTTTACACGGGTGTGGGTATGGAAGTTTGCCCGCTTCCAGCAAAAAGCCGAATCACCGCCGTCCCGATAGGGGTTGAAGATGTCTGGCCCGCTGAACGGCTTTGGTTCACCGAAATCGTAGATGGGACTCACACTGGTGACGAAGACCGCCAGAAGGGCAATCAGGACCAGTGCAGCCAGGGTCTTGAGCGCGACGACCGATATCTTCCCGAACAGGGAGGTCGCGATTCGCTTCTTGTGGCGCAGGTCTTTTTCCATAAGTAGCCGATATTAAATAAGCAAAATAGATTTTGCAAAAATAGAAAAAATGTCAAAAGTGAGAAAAAGGCGGATGCAGATATTGTCGGGAAGTTGCTTGAGAGACACTTTCTGCATTTTGAGGCACGTTGTCAAGTTCTGACGGCAGTCATACCCATGCAACAACCGGATGGCACAGAACTTGCAACCGCCGGATCGTTTATGACAGTCGCGACGACAGTGCCGCACGGCTGTCTTCGTAGCATCACACAAACGTTCAAAAAATAAACATATCCAACCCGCAACTTGGATTATTTCCCCAAAATACCTACCTTCGAAGAAAAACAATCTTCATACAAGAGAACAAAAACGCTCCATACATACCCGAATCAGGCAAAAATCCTCCCAACGAACAAGAACAGCATAAAACCCCAAACCTCATAGATATCGTTGGCCTATGAAAAAACTGTTACTTCTGCTGATGGCCGGTTTCTGCTCACCGGTTATCCACGCCCAACAACAGACGGCCGATTTCACGGAAGCCTCAGAAATCTGTTTCCCGGACAGCCTGTCACGGATCCCGGGAGACTCTTCCGACAGTCTGATCTATTTCACCGGCGGCTTCGTTACGCCGGTACATTACGCCGTCAATCGGGATGTACCGCAACCAAACGACCGGCTTGAACCGGCATTCGGGCTGCTCGACGAAATCCGGCACGACCCGGTATATCGGCTTACCTTTGTCTGGATCGGAGGCAGCGCCTCACCCGAAGGTCCCGCCGGCTGGAACCGGAGCCTGGGACAACGGCGCGCCGATGCCCTGGTCCGACTCATCGGGGACCAAACGGGTCTTTCGGAGGAGTGGTTCCGAACCGACAACCTGGGTGAAGACTGGACGTCATTCGAGCGCATGCTCGCCGCCAGCCGCCACATTCCGAAGCGCGACGAAGTGCTGGAGATCCTCCGCAGCACCCCCGACAACGAGGCGCGCAAACGGAAGATCAGCGACCTCGACAGCGGACAAACCTGGCAACAAATCATCCGCGAATTCTTCCCTCCGCTGCGCAACGCCCGCATGGTCATCGTCTACCAGCGGCCGAAAAACGACGGTATCGGCGCCGAAGCCGCATTCCCGGCCCCGCTTCTCCGCGCTGCGGAACAGCCGCTTCGGGCCGTACACCTTCCAACCGACGGAAGAGGTTGCGACTGCGGGAGATGGCAGATCGCCGCCAAGACCAACCTGCTGTTCGATGCGGCGCTGGTCGCCAACCTCGGCATCGAGATCAGCCCCTGCACCCACTGGTCGCTCGACATTCCCGTGTGGTACTCGCCCTACAACATCACCTCGCGGCGCAACATCCGCCTGCTGGCCGTGCAGCCCGAGATCCGCTGGTGGCCCGAAGAGGCCCTGCGGGGCCATTTCATCGGCCTGCATACCCACGTTGCCGGCTTCAACATCGCCCTCGACGACTACGCCCGCTACCAGGATCCCAGCCACGCGCTCTGGGGTCTGGGTCTGAGTTACGGATATGCCCTGCCGCTGGGCCGGGCACAACGCTGGGGATTTGAGTTCACCATCGGCGCCGGATTTGCCAAATACCGCTACGACGCCTACCGCAACCGGGAGAATGGCCCGAAATTCGCATCGGGATCCGACTGCTACTGGGGCATCACCCGTGCCGGGATCACCCTCTCCTACAAATGGGACCTCTCCCGCAAAAACTCCAAAAACTGAACGCCATGAAACTTCGTTCCATATATCCGGTAACCGTCTGCGGAATCGTGCTGCTTGCTACGGCCTGCGACGCAACCATACACGAATACCCGGGGAAGAGCGAATCGCTGATAGTCGTGGAGCTGAACGTCGATCGAACCCCACCCCAATACTACAAGGAGCTGACCTACGACCAGGACGGCAACCGCACCGAGACCGAGCTCGCTCCGGAGTTTTCACAGACCTACACGGCCGACGAGAGGCTCTGCATGCGCATCATCACCGAACTCTACGAGGTAGCCTCGACCGAATCGCGCACGAATACGGGGCGGCTCGTCGCCCGGCGCGAAATTGCGGTCGAGCGACTCATGGAGGCTCCGCAGGACACGTTGCAGTTCCGCGTACCCGAGGGCCGCTACCGGGCCCTGAGCTGGGCCGATTACGCCCCGCAGAGCGACGTATCGGACTGGCACTTCGAGACCGGTTCGCTCGATGCGATCCTGGTCAAGGTCGAGCACAAGCCCCAGGTAAACCACCACAAGAGTTCGGCCGCCGGATCGAGCGACTTCGCCATTGACTTCGCCACCGACAGACAGGGAACCCCGATCCTGTTGCGAAGCGGACGCGCGACGCGCGCCGACGACAGTAGCGTGCCGGTCTATCTCGAGCGGGCATCGGGCCGCTTCAGGCTGTGGGCCACCGACCTGCAGGAGTTCCTGGCCAGCGGCAAGCGAATCGAGGACCTCGACGTGCGGATCATCTACAAACAATACGTCAGCGCCGGATACAACGTCGATACGCAGGCCCCCAACACCTTCGTACAGAGCCGCACGATGGAGACCTCGCCCTCAACGGTCGAGGCCGACGGGAGCGTGCTCCTGGCCTATGACTACGTGCTGACCTCGAGCGACAAGGAGGACCACGTACTGATCGACGTATTCCTCTACGAGGACGGCGAGGAGCTGAACCACTACCAGGACATCGAGATCCCGCTGTGGAGGAACCGCGAGACGGTCATCAAGGGTCCTTTCCTGACCAAATCGGTCGGCAGCGGAGACATCGGCATAGACGAGGGATTCGACGACGAATTCGTCGTCGTCATCCCGGACTGACACCTATCGAATTCAGAACATCAAAGATCACCCAATAAATTATTTATTAGCTATGAAAAAGTTGAACCGTATCCTGATGGGCGGGCTCGTCGCAGTGACGGCGGCAAGCTGCTCGCAAAACCCGGACCTGCCGGGATGGAACCCCAACGGGGAGACAATCCGCATCCGTCTCGACGCACCCGAAGCACTGCAAACGACGCGCACCGTGGCCGGGACGAACAGTGCACTCGGAGGCTTGACAAACGTAGACTGGGAGCGCTACGACCTGCGTTACCAGATAGCCGTCTATTCGTCCGACGGCAGCCGGCTGCTGGTCGCACCGCAGGCAAAGACCTCGGACACCTACGGGTCCACGGTCTTCGAGTTCCGCCTGACGCCGAACAACACCTACAAGTTCGTGGCATGGGCCGACTTCGTGGCGCAGGGCACCTCCGAGGACCTGCACTACGACACCTCGGACTTCACAAACATCACCACCCGGGATGCCCTCGACGCGCAGATCAATGACGAGAGCCGCGACGCCTACTTCATCTCGTCCAACATCGCCATCTCCCAGACCTTCGACGCCTCGCTGACACTCAAGCGGCCTTTTGCCAAGATCCGCGTGGTGACCACCGACTGGGACGAGGCCAACGGAGCGGCGGCCAAACCCGACAACTTCCGGATCGCCTACCACGACTGCGAACGCTTTGCCGGATTGAACGCCGTGACGGGCGAAGCCGTGGGCGGCGCCGATGCCGACGCCTCGACGGTCTATACGGGAGCCATCGCAACCGACCAGGCCGGCGGCAAGTTCTACGCCGAAGGCTACGACTCGAGCGATGCCAACCGCACGCTGACGGTCGATTACCTGATCGCAACCCCCGAGCAGCAGGCCGTCCATTTCAGCCTGGAGATGTTCGAGGGCGACACCGAGGTCGCCTCGCGCGATTTCCAGACCAGCATCCCCGTACAGCGCAACTACCTTACCACGCTCCTCGGCAACCTGCTGACCGTCGGCGGATCGGTGACGATCTCCATCGACGAGGGCTTCACCAACGAGTGGATCGAAGGCGAGGAGTGGTGGAACGGGCAGGCGATCACCCCCGTCGAGCCGGGTTACGACGCCGCCTCGAACACCTACGATGTCTTCACGCGCGAGGAGTTCGCCTGGCTGCCGGGACACATCGACGAGATGCTCGACGCCCATCCCAACTTCACGCTGCGGCTGAACAACGACATCGACATGAGCGGCATCGAGTGGAAACCGATCTACCCGAACTCGAGCGCACGGATCTACACGGTGGACGGACAGGGCCACGCCCTGCGCAACTTCTCGATGAGCGGGGCCTACGGCGCCATCTACGAATACAAGCTCGGCCCCTTCGTTCTCGGTCGGTATGACGCCTACACGGGCGTATGGGGCAAGTTCGACGGAGTGATGAAGAACCTCACGTTCGAGAACATCACCATCAACGGACTGGCGGACGCCGAATTCCCGGTCAAGGACGAGGACGGCAACCCGGTGGACCACAGCAAGGAGTACGCCTACTTCGCCGGCTGCATCGGATACACCGGCGGCAACCAGTGGAGCATGACGAGTCAGTTCGAGAACGTACACGCCAGACACATACGGATCAAGTCGTCGGCCACGTCGCAAAACCTCGGCGGACTGATCGGCTGGGTCGGCTCGGGCGGCGGAGCGCAGGGCAGCCGCGTGGCCGCACTGAAGGATTGCTCGGCCGAAGACATCCACCTGACGGGCTATCAGGCCGGCGGACTGGTCGGCCAGGTGCTGGGCGACCGCGGCGTATCGTTCGACAACTGCCGCACGGAGGATATCTACATCCGCTACTCCTATATCTCGGCATCGTCGGGATTCATCGGCAACATCGGCGACGGAGGCATCAACATCTCCTGGTCGGCCGCCCTCGAGATCAACAACTGCTCTCCGGCCTCGAACGTCCGTTACATCAACGACCAGGACGGCGGGATCAACACGTCGTACCAACCCCAGAGCCCCTACTACGGCCACAAGAACAACGTGGACAAGGTGACGATCACCCCCGAACCCTGACCGGTGCGGCGCATGCGGCCCGGCATTCGGGCTGTCGGAACGGGGCGGAACCCACTGCGGGTTCCGCCCCGCCGCTTTCCGGTCCGGCAGGCATTTTGCAACATCCGCGTCATACGCCCTGCCGAAACGCCGCACATGAACCTCTGCCCCACTGCCCCGCTGCACCTCCTCCTGCATGCCGCCTCCGGATTCCGGGGAAGGATCGCCACGATCCTCTTCCTCGGCACGCTCCGCACGGGATGTGGCCTGCTCTTCGTCGGATGCAGCCGGCGGCTCATCGACCTGGCCGCATCGGACACCAGTGCCCCGCTGCTCGCCCCGGCGCTGGGGCTGGCCGCCGCCTCGGCACTCGGCATCGCCTGCAGCCTCGGACAGGGATACACCACAGCACGGACCGAAGTCCGCATGGCGAACCGGCTGCGGCGCCGGCTGTTCGACCGGGCGGTCGGCAGCGTCTGGAACGGCCGGGAGCGGCTCCACACGGGCGATACGGCCGACCGGCTCGGGGAGGATGTACGCCTCGTTGCCGAATGCTGCTGCCGGACGCTGCCGGGCTGTATAAACGACCTGCTGCAGGCCGGCTGTGCTTTTCTCTTCCTCTGCATGCTCCACGCCGGGCTGGCAGCAGGCGTCACGGTGCTGCTGGCCGCCTGCCTGCTGGCCGCCCGGGGGACTTCGCGGCGGATCAAGCAACTCACCACCGCCGTCCGCCGAGCCGAAGGAGACAGCCAGGCGCTCATGCAGGAGAGCCTCCGCAAACGGGTAGTGCTGCTCGCCCTGCGCCGCACGTCCACAGCTGTGGCGCGGCTTGCGACGCTGCAGCGCGAGGTGCGGCGGATGACCGACCGCCGCGCCCGGATGACCCGGCGGATGCGCGGCCTGCTCCTCGCCGGATTCGGGGCGGGCTACCTCGCGGTCTTCATCGGAGGCACCCTGCTGCTGCGCCACGGCACCATCACGGTCGGGACCCTTGCGGCCTTCATCCAGCTGGTCGGGCTGCTGCAGCGCCCTGCAGCGGACCTCGGGCACAAGGCGCCGGAGGTGGTACGCGCCGCGGCATCGGCCGAACGGCTCGAGGAGATCGGACAACTTGATCCGGAGGATAAGGTAACGCCAAACGACGCATTGAACTTCAACCATTTAAACGGTATCAGTTGCCGCAACGTCACCTTTGCCTATCCTAACGGCCGGCGCAACATCCTCGAACGTTTCACCCACGATTTCCGCCCCGGGAGCACCACGGCCGTCATCGGGCCCACGGGAGCCGGGAAGAGTACGCTGATCCGCCTGCTGCTGGGGCTGTTGCGTCCGCAGGAGGGGTCGGTGACGCTCTACGGCGAAGGGTGCAGGCCGGTCGAGGCGTCGGCCGCCGCACGCCGCGCCCTGGTCTACGTCCCGCAGGGAAACAGCCTGCTGAGCGGTACGATCCGGGAGAACCTGCGCGCCGGGAACAGACATGCTTCGGAACTTGAGATGAGACGTGCATTGTATTCGGCTGCAGCGGATTTCGTCGATTTACTGCCGCTCGGACTCGACACCCCGTGCGGAGAGGGAGGCGAGGGACTCAGCGAAGGGCAGGCGCAGCGCATCGCCATCGCCCGCGCGCTGCTCGGCCAGGGAAGGATCCTGCTCTTCGACGAGTTCAGCTCGGCGCTCGACCCCGCGACGGAACGGCTCCTCATGGAGCGGCTGACGGCCTGCACGGCAGGCCGGACGCTGCTCTTCGTCACCCACCGGGCCGAGGTGGCCCGAGGGTGCCGCCACGTGGTGAGACTGACGCGGCGGGAAGGCGGAGAGGAGCCCCCGGGCGGAGGCGATCCGCACCCCGCCGACACGTAAGATACGGCCGGCAAAAATTTCGGTGTTCAACCCAAAAAGGCTATATTTGCCGCATGGAACGAGGATACATCCACATCTATACGGGCAACGGGAAAGGCAAGACAACGGCGGCGTTCGGGCTGGCCGTACGGGCGCTGTGCGCCGGGAAAAAGGTCTATGTCGGACAGTTCGTCAAATCGATGAAGTACAACGAGACGCGGATCGAGGAGCTCCTCGGCCGCGCCGGAACAGGATTCGGGCAGATCCGGATCGAGCAGCTCGGCCGCGGCTGCTACATCGACCGGCAGCCCGATGCCGCGGACATCGCGGCGGCCCGCGAGGGGCTCGCACGCTGCGCCGGGCTGCTGCACGGCGGCGATTACGACATGGTGATCCTCGACGAACTGACCATAGCGCTCCACTTCGGGCTGCTGACCGAGGAGGAGGTGCTCGAGGCCCTGCGGCAGCGCGACCCGCGGGTCGAGGCGGTCATCACGGGACGGTATGCCCCGCAGGCGCTGCTCGACGCGGCGGACCTGGTGACCGAGATGCGCGAAGTGAAGCACTACTACACGCAGGGCGTGCTGTCGCGCGACGGCATCGACCGGTAGCGGCGTGCCGGCACGGCCGGCTACTCGGCGGCCGAAAGGTCGGCGAACCAGTAGGAGTAGGTGTGCACCGAGCCGTCGTCGTGGCGGATGTCGTAGCTCTGCATGAAAGGTTCGCCCAGGCGGAACGGCACGGGCGAGCGGAAGATCGGGCCGTCGTAACAGAAGGTGTGGTACTCGCCGTTCTCGCCGTTGGGATCGACCCCCGCGGGCAGCGAGGCGACGAAGTCACGGTCGATCTCCCGCCCGACGGCCGCGGCGCCCAGGCCGTCGGCCATCGTCGTGACGACCACCGTGCGGAGCCCCGAGTCGAGGAAGTCGCGCATCACCTCGGCGGAGCTGCGGCCCCACAGCGGTTCGACCACCTCGATGCCGAGCGGGGCGAGCTGCGCCTCGCGGTAACTGCGCACGTCGTGCAGGAAGATGTCGCCGAAGATGAAGTGCGTGACGCCCTGCTGCCGGAAATGCCCGACGGCGCGGGTCATCGCCTCGCCATAGTCCTCCATGCCGCCCTGCGGCACAAGATCCACGACATGAAGCGGTACGCCGATCCGCTCGGCCTGCGCGAGCAGCAGCGACTCGGGAATGCCGTGCATCGTCGAGCGGCGGGTCGAGCGGTTGGCCGTTGTCAGCAGCGCGACGATCTCATACTCGTCCGACTGCATCGCCCTCCAGAGCGCATGGGCCGAATCCTTGCCGCCGCTCCAGTTGAACACCGATTTTTTGCGTTCCATATCCGTTTTTGTTCCGTTTGGTTCCGGTACGGCTACAACACCGCCCCGGGCAAAGGACAAAGATAGTGTTTTTTGCCGGAAGCCGGCACCGTCCGAAAGGCCGGATATCAGAAGGCGCACCCCAGCTGCAGGCGGGCCGTATGGCGCATGGCATTGCCCAACGCGGTCGTCGAGAAGGCCTTGTCCCAGGCGTAGTCCAGCGCGACGAACCCGCGGATGCCCCGGCTGCCGAAACGGCGCGTCAGCCGCACGTCGAGCTCGAGGCCGACGCGCGGGGCGGTCAGGAACTCGTACTCCTGCACGAGCAGGTCGTCGAGCGTGCGGGTCAGGGTCTCGCTCTGGCCCGAACTGTCGTAGCTGCCATCCGCGCAGAGGGCGCCCGAGCCCGAGGAGTATCCGCCCCCGAACCCGAAGGTCCAGAGGTTGCGGCCGCGCACGAGGTTGCGGCAGCCCGCGGCGCGGAGGTGCCACCACGCCAGCCTCTGGAGCCGGTAGTCGGGATAGTTCACGGCCAGGATCCGGCGGGAGCCGGCCCCGCCGTCGAGGGTCGCCCGCCACGCCGCCACCCCTTGCCCACGTCCGAACTCACCCGTATAGACGACCGATGCCGAGCGCCGCGTACGGCTGCCCACGTCCGTCTGTCCGAGGTAGAGGATGTAGCTGCGGCCGACCTCCTCGGTCTGGTAGGTGTAGATGTTCTCGCGGTTGGAGACCGTTCGCTGCCCGAGTTCAAGCCGCAGGATGTGGCGCTGCCGTCCGGCATCGAGCGTCAGCTGCGCGGTGTATGCCAGTTCGCTGCCGTCGTGGTCGGTGTAGACCACCGTCGTGGGCGACGGGCGGCCGTAGTAGCCCGCGCGCGTGCGGAACGAGCATTCGCTGAAGAGGGTCAGCCGCCGGCCGAGACGCCAGTCGATCTGAAGCGACCCGCCGTGGTAACGGTCGAAGAGCGGCTTGGTTTCGTTCTCCTTCGTATAGCCGTTCTCGCCGAAGACCTCGCGCTTGCCGAAGAAGGCCCCGTAATCGAGCAGCGACTCGTAGACGCGGTCGGTCTTGCCGTAGACCTTGAGCAGCAGGCTCTCGATGCGGCGGCGATAGATATAGTTCGCCCCGAGCGCAAGGCGCGGGCCGAGACGGAAAAGCACCCCCGGGGAGACGGTCATGTCCATGAGCGAATTGATGTGGCGCAGGTCCTTGCGTTTGGAATAGTTGGCCGTCGTGTAGTCGAAACGGACGCCCGCGGCGAGCCGGCGGGTCAGGTCGCAGCCGACGGCCCCGTTCAGGCGGTAGCTCTCGAGCTGCTTGTCGCCCGCATGGTCGGAGGTGTACTCCACCAGGTCGAAGGGTGTCTGCGTCGGGTCGATGAAGTAGGATCCGGACATCCGCTTGCCCGAGAAGCGGTCGTAGCCCACCGCACCGGCGACAACCGTGCGTGTGCCCAGCCGGTAATACGAAGAGGCTTCGGCCCCGATGCTGAAACAGTCGTCCGAATCGTAGTAGTTCTTCAGTCCGCCGTTCTTGCCGGTTGCCGAGAGCGACACCTCCGAGAGTCGCCCGTAGCCGAAGGTCACCAGCCCGGCGGCATTCCCGCTCCGCAGCCATCCGTCGGCAAGTTCGGCATCGCCGATACGGGTCCAGTCGGGCACGGGCGGGGCCTGAGCCATCGAGGCGGGGCCGAAAGCCCCGCCTGCGACAGCCCATGCCAGCAGCATGGTTCGGAGGATCGGTCTGATTCCCGTCACGGCACCCGCTACTGTTTCAGACTCGCCTTCGCACGCTGGTGGAAGTCGTTGCTGCTGTTGTTCGTATCGCTGTAGACGATGTGCGCGCCGTTGCGGATCGAAGCCTCGGCGTCGATGCCGCTCGGGTCGGTGGACTGGGCCCCCTTGTAGTCGGTCGTGCCGAGCGAATAGCCGTAGACGATCTTGCCCTCGTTGCCGGCCAGAGCCTCGGTCGCCTCCTTGTCCACATTGCGGTAGATCGAGTAGCCCTGGAAGTTCGTCAGCACGGCATAACCTGCATCGAGGCCGGTCGAGAAACGGGGCAGCGACTGCGACACGTAGTTCGAACCGTAGATCTCAACCGCATCGAGGATCCACTCGTTGGGAATCTTGGCGCAGGCATAGACCTCGTTGTTCTCCTTGCCGGGGAAGTAGTAGCGGTTGTCGGTGCTCTGGCCCCAGGCGTGCGGATCGTTGTCTCCAGTCGAGAAGATGAACAGGCCCGGGCCGAAGACACTCACCGGCCAGGCGTTGCCCTTGCCGTAGAAGGTTGCTTTGAAGTAGTTCTCCGAAGGGATCGACTCCGACGGTGCCGGGTAATAGCTCGTGTTGGTGAAGACCTCGGGATCGTAGGTGCAGTAGTCGGCGTGGCTCAGATCGACCGAATTGGCGTAGGTCGTCGTGTGGTCGATGGCCCCGCACAGCACGATCGTTGCCGATGCCCAGGGATCGAGCACCAGCTCCTTCGGAAGGTACCAGAAGGCGCAGATCGACGGGGTGTAGCCGGCATCGGCGTAGTAGAGCTTACCATCGACGTAGTTGTTGATGGCCGCATTGGCGTTGTAGGGGCCCGTCATGCCAACACAGAAGTTGCGGATCTCGGCCCGTTGGTCCGAGTTGTTGCAGATGACCATGTACTTGTCGAACTGGTAGGTTCCGGAACCGTCGTCTTTCTGACAGCCGCCGCTGTAGATCTCCTTGATGAGAATCTGACCCGCCCTGCTGGCCACCAGTTTCAGATCAACGGTCATCCCCTCGCTCCACGTCGAGGCCGAGACGACGACGTTCGACTGCAGGGCGTTGAGCGTGTAGGTGTAGCCTTCGACGCTGCGGCGATCGCTGGCGGCCGCCTCGTAGATGCCCTCGGGCAAAAGGAAGGAGGCCACTCCCTGAGCATCGGTCGCCGCCTGCACGACTGTACCCGAACTGCTGTTGGTCATCCGCACCTCGACCCCTTCGGCCGCAGTCAGGGTGCCGTCGTCGGGATAGACCAGTCGTACGGAAACGGAATAGGTACGCACTTTCGTGCCGCCATCATCTTTGGTGCAGGCCGTGAAGAGCGTCACGGCGCAAGCGAACAGGGTAAGCAATCTTTTCATAATTCTGTATTTATTGGTTTGGTCATAATTTCAAGCGGAGCGAGAGTCCGTAGTAGAACTGCGGGATGCGGCTACTTTCGAACAGCGAGCTTTCGAGCCCGGTCTGAGACGAGCGCACACGGCCCATGTTGCAGAAGAAGTTGCGGGCGTAGAAAGTGATCGACGCAAAGCGTCCGATCTCCTTCGTGAGGTTGAAGTTCATCGCGAAGCTCGACGTGATGCGGTTCTCGTCGAAGTAGTAGCTCGTGTTGCTCTTCACGACGAGTTTGGCCAGCTCCCGGTAGAGCGCCGGGTCGTTGTCGCGGGCCCAGGCGAAGCGCTCGGCGAAGGGAATCTTCACGTCGGGCTCCTCCCAGGTGGTGTAATAGGCCGGATAGACGGCCACGTAGCGGCCCCGGTTGTAGAGCCGTTCGGAGGTGCCGAAGTAGTCGCCCGACGACTCGAGCACGAAGCCGCGCGGCGAACCGTCGCCGTACTCGCTCAACGCCTGCGCATAGTCGAGCAGCGTGCTTTCGAGACGCACGGAGAAGATCATGCGGATGCGCGGGATGTGGGTGATGACCGTCAGGTTGAGGTTGAGCTGTTTTTCGAGGCTACCGTTGCTGACGGAGGTCGAGCCGACGTAGTACCCGACATACCTGTAGGGGCTGCCGTCGGCCATCGAGGAGGAGGACGAGAGGGTCGAGGCCACCTCCGTGAGGTTCAGCCCCTTGTAGCGGTAGTAGTTCCCGTCGATGCGCAGCTGCGTCCGCAGGGGCCGGATCTGTGCGAAGTCGGCCGCGAAATCAAGCCCGATCCGCTCGACGGGCGACCCGTTGGTATACTGGGTCTGCGCGACGAAGGTGTTGCGCTCCTTGTAGCCCATCACCTGATCGGCCTGTGCGCCCGTGCGGTCCGAGACGGTCACCACGCCGGTCTGGCGGTCGATCGTGTAGATGCGGTCGGCGGAGGGGATCGTGCAGCCGGCCTCCAGATCGGCCTGCGTCGTCAGGCGGTAGGTGAACGGGGTATAGATCGTGCGGCTCATGTAGGGGTTGAAGGTCCGGTTGCGGTAGAACGACACCGAGAGGCGCGTGCCGAGGATCGTGGCCTCGACGCCGATCTCGCTCTGGAGCGTATACTGCCACTTCAGATCGGGGTTCCGGACCGGGGTCGTGGGCTGCGTGTAGTAGGCGTAGAAGGAGGTTCCGTCGGCCGTCGTGCCGGGAGCGAAGGCCAGGCGGTCGCTGTACGACGGTGCGGGATAGAGTACCATGAACGAGGGCTGCTTGACCGACTTGCCCCAGCCGCCGTAGAGGCTCAGGTCGCTCACCGCTGCCTGCCGGTTCTCCCAAAGAACGTATTTGGCATTCAGACGCGGCGAGAGGGTCGCCACGGTGCCGTAGGCCGACTGCCGGATCCGCGTGATGTCGCCGCGCAGGCCGCCCGTCAGGCGGAGCGACGAGCGGCTGCCGACAGGCAGGGAGACCTGCTCCTCAGCGAAAAGCGCAAGGTTGTTCATGAACGGCAGCAGGTCGTAACGGTATTCGCGCCACGTCGGGGCATAGCGCAGGTCGTCGTAGTAGAGCCCGCGCCCGAGGTTTCCGCTCGCCGAGAACTCCGCCCCGGCCATCGCCTCGCTCCGCACGCGGCCCCAGTGGCGCGTCCAGTCGGCCTTGGCCTTGAACGAATAGCTCAACGGTTTGGAGTCGGTGCGCGAGAGCGTGTACCAGTAGCCCGTGGGGCTCAGGATGATCCCGGCCGAGGGGTTGTCGTCGTAGTTCTGCGCGATGTAGTAACCCGCCTCGGTGGTGTGGATGCAGGGTTGCGTCGAGGCGCTGCTCCGGTTCTCGTTCACCTCGGAGAGCCGGTCGCCGTACGATACGGAGCCCTGCAGGGAGAGGTTGGTGATCCACCGCTTGTCGAGCAGCCAGGCAAGCTGCACGGAACCCCGCACGGCCCGGTCGCGCGTCCGCGTATAGGTCTGCTTGAACTCGTCGGGGTCGGCCTCGGAGTTGTATCCGCCGAGGTTACCCGCCGTCGAGAGGGTCAGCTGCAGGGGGCGGTCCTGCGCATCGTGAAGGGTTCGCGAGTAGGTAACGTTCAGATTGTTGCGGTCGTAGGCCGTATAGGGCGAAGCGATGTCGGTGATCGAACGGGCCCGCTCCACATTGAGGTTGAGGATGCCCCCGCCGACCACGAAGCCCTTGCTCAGGGCGATCTGCTTGGTCTTCGGCTCGGCCGTCATCTCGACGATGAACGGGGTTTTGCCCTTGCGCGTGCGGATCTTCACGACCCCGTTCGACAGGTCGCCGTACTCGACCGACGGGATGCCGGTGACCACCTCGACCGACTCGATGTTCGAGACACCGAGGTTGCGCAGGTCGGCGCCCTTGGTTTCGGAGAGCGTCGCATTGTTCGCAAGCCGCATGCCGTCCACCTCGACGGCCGTGCCGAACGAGGCGTTGCCCAGTTCGCTGCCGCTGCCCGCATGCAGGGCGATGCGCGAGCTGCCCGAGGCCAGGTTTTGGTCGCCGACCGTCTTGCCGCCGGGCAGCAGCGTGGCAATGTGGTTGATGTTGAGCATCTGGGCATGTTCGATCGTGCGGCGGTCGATGACATACGATGAGCCCGACTCCTCGCTGCGCCGCTGCGCCGTGACGACCACCTCGCCGATCGAGAGGTTCGACTCGCGGAGCGCCACATCGACCGTAGCATGTCCTTCGCCCAGGCGCACCTGCAGGGTTTGCGAGAGGTAGCCCAGGCAGGAGACGTGCAGATCGACCGTCGTCTCCCCCACTTTCGCCAGGCTGTAGCGACCCTCGGAATCGGTGATCGCCCACTGCCGCGAGTCGCCCACGACCAGCGCCGCACCGCAGACGGCCTCGCCCGTGCGGGCGTCGGTCACGCGGCCCTCGATGCAGCCTCCCGCCGCGGGCTGCGCCTGCGCGCTCCTCAAGGCAAGGAGCGCGCAGGCCGCAGCGGCCGCAAGGCGGCAGGCAATCCGTATTCCGATCTGCAGGGCCATCTGTTCCGTCGTTTGCATGGTTTTCAGCGACACAAAAGTAGAGTACACCGGACTGCCGCACAATCCCGAATAATGGGGTAATTCGCACCTCGAAATACCCATTTCTGGGTATGTTGCGCAACCCGTAAATTTTGCTATCTTTGCACACGGTCTCCTCAGACAGACAATACATTATATTAAATAAAAAAGACACACGATGAAACAGATTCTCACTTCTGCACTCCGTCTCGCCGTCGTATGCGGCGCACTCGCACTGGCCGCCTGCGGCGGCAACACCTCGGGTCGTGCCAAAACCCAGGATCAGACCTCGGCCCAGACCCGCCCGACGGCCGTACTGGAGATCGACGAGCTGCTTGCGGCGGCCGACTCGCTCGCCGGACAGACCGTCACCATCGAGGGGGTATGCACCCACACCTGCAAGCACGGCGCCCGCAAGATCTTCCTCATGGGCAGCGACGACACGCAGACGATCCGCGTCGAGAGCGGCGAACTGGGCAGCTTCGACCCACAGTGCGTGAACCGCGTGGTGCGCGTCACGGGCCGCGTGGACGAGGAGCGCATCGACGAGGCCTACCTCGCACGCTGGGAGGCGCAGGTGAAGGCGCAGACGGCCGAAAAGCACGGCACGACCGAGGCGGGATGCGCCACCGAGAAGGCCGCACGCCAGGAGACGGGCAACACCGTCGAGGAGCGCATCGCCGACTTCCGAACCCGGATCGCAGCCCGCAAGGCAGCCGAAGGAAAGGAGTACCTCTCGTTCTACTACGTGACGGCCACCTCGTATGAAATTCAACAGTAACACGCTGCGGCGCTGGTGCCGCCTCGTACACCGCGACCTGTCGTACCTCTTCGCCGGCATGGTGCTCATCTACGCCCTCTCGGGCATCGTGATGAACCACCGCGACACGTTCAATCCCAACTATTCGGTATCGCAGCAGCGGCTGACGCTCGCCGCACCGCTCCCGGACAAGGACACCTTCACGCGGGCCGACGCCGAGGCACTGCTCGAACGGGCCGGCATCGCCGAGGGGTATGTGAAGCACTACTTCCCCGACAGCCGCACGCTGAAGATCTTCCTCCAGGGAGGCTCGTCGCTGGTGGCCGACACCCAAAGCGGCGAAGCGCTCGTCGAGCGGCTCACGCGGCGGCCCGTGTGGAGCGCCCTGACCAAACTGCACTACAATCCGGGATCGTGGTGGACCACGTTCTCCGACATCTTTGCCGGCGGGCTGATCCTCATCACGCTCACGGGGCTCCTGCTGGTGAAGGGGCCCAGGGGGCTGTGGGGCCGCGGCGGTGCGGAGCTGGCGGTCGGAATCCTCATCCCGCTGCTCTTCCTCCTCTGAAAGACATGGAACCTGTTATCGAATGCCGCAACCTGACACACCGTTACGGGCGGCGCAAAATCTACGAAAACCTCTCGTTCGACGTACCCGAGGGGCGCATCCTCGGCCTGCTGGGCAAGAACGGCACGGGCAAGACGACGACGATCAACATCCTGAGCGGCTACCTCGAGCCGCAGGCCGGCGAGTGCCGCATCTTCGGCGAGAACATCCGCACGATGTCGCCGCTGACGCGCCGCCGCATCGGGCTGCTGCTCGAAGGGCACGTGCAGTACCAGTTCCTGTCGATCGAACAGATCGAGCGCTTCTACGCCGCCTTCTACCCGGCGTGGAACCGCGACGCCTACTACGGTCTGATGGAGAAGCTGCAGGTGGCGCCCGGACAGCGCATCGCCCGCATGTCGTGCGGACAGCGGTCGCAGGTCGCCCTGGGACTGATCCTGGCGCAGAACGCCGACCTGCTGGTGCTCGACGACTTCTCGATGGGGCTCGACCCGGGATACCGTCGTCTGTTCGTCGATTACCTGCGCGACTTCGCCAAGGCCGAGGGGAAGACCGTGTTCCTCACCTCGCACATCATCCAGGACATGGAACGCCTGATCGACGACTGCATCATCATGGACTACGGCCGCATCCTGGTGCAGCAGCCCGTCGCGGAGCTGCTCGCCACCTTCCGCCGCTACACCTTCCCCGCGGCCGACGACGCCGCGCTGCCGCAGGGCGACGGAATCTACCACCCCGCCGTGTGGAAGGGCCGCGGCGAACTCTACTCGTTCGCCTCGCCCGACGAGATCCGCGACCGCCTCACCCGGGCCGGCATCGCCTGCGGGGAGCTGCGGTGGGAGACGCTGAACCTCGAGGACGCCTTCATCGGGCTGACCGGAAAATACTGATCGAACCATGTGGAAAGCCATCGTATACAAGGAATGGATCAAAACGCGCCGCTACCTCTTCGCGGCGCTACTCCTGACGGCCGGATTCGCAGGCTACGGCCTGCTTAGGCTCTACCGCGCCGTGGAGCTGATGGGAGCCGGGCACATCTGGGAGGTGATGGTGACGCGCAACGCCGTCTTCATCGACCCGATCAAGTTCGTCCCGCTGCTGGCCGGGCTGTTGCTGGCCGTCGTGCAGTTCGTGCCCGAGATGCAGCGCAAGTGCCTCAAGCTGACGCTGCACCTTCCCGTGCCGGCTCTCGCCACGCTGGGCGCGATGCTGGTCTTCGGCCTCGCGGCGCTGTCGGTCCTCTTCGGCATCGGTGTGGCCATTGTCGGCCTCGGCCCGCTGCCCGTCATCGCCCGCGAACTGGCCGGGAACATTCTCTGCACGGCGCTGCCGTGGTTTCTGGCCGGCATGGCCGCCTACCTGCTCGGCGCGTGGGTGATCCTCGAACCGACGTGGCGGCTCCGCGCCGTGAACATCCTCATGTCGCTGCTTGTGCTGCGCCTCTTCTTCCTGGGGGAGGTGCCGCACGCCTACGACGGATTCCTGCCCCTGCTGGCGCTGTTCACCGCATGCACGGCCTCGCTGAGCTGGATCTCGGTCGTGCGGTTCATGGCCGGAAGGCAGGACTAAACCCGAAAAACACCCGAAAAAGATGACCCGTTTTGCCAAAACATTCTTCTGGTTCCTGGTCCTCGTGCTGATCGCATGGCAGCTGCCGTGGGCGGTCAATTACCTCACGGTGAAGCCGGCGAACACCCCTTTCACCCTCTACAGCGAGGTGCTCGGCGACTTCGCCCTGATCCGCCACCGCGACAAGGAGATCGAATACCTCGACCGCGCAGGCAACCGCTACTCGCGGCGCGAGTTCGACTCGCTGCTGCCGCTCTTCTACGCCCGCCAGCTGGTGGCCGACGGCCGCTTCCCCGACTCGATCGCCGGACGCGCGGTCACGCTGCGCGAGGTGCAGAACGCCTCGTTCTTCTTCCGCTCGTCGCCCAAGGAGGTGAACCGTCCCGAATCGGGCATCCGCTTCCTGCTCGAGTCGAGCTCGGGGCGGGTCGATCTCGAGATGCCCTCCGACGCCTTCCGTCTGACCAACCGTGGAATCGAGTTCATCGACATGGCCTCGAACCGCATCGACACGGCCAAGAGCCGGCGCTTCACGCAAACGATGCTCCGCAAAGGGGTACGTTTCCCCGTGAGCGAGGTATCGGGCAACCCCACCGCCCGCAAGGAGTACGACGAGGGCTACGTGCTGCTCGACGCCGACCGGCGGCTGTTCCACCTCAAGATGGTGCAGGGACGCCCCTACGTGCGGGCGGTCGAACTGCCCGAAGGGGTGCGGCCCCGGCACCTGTTCATCACCGAGTTCCGCGGCCGGCAGACGCTCGCGCTGCTGACCGACGATGCACACCGCCTCTACGCCGTCACCATGCCGGGCTATGCGGTCCGGCCGGTAGGCCGCGTGCAGTTCGACCCCGAGCGGGAGTCGATGACGATCATCGCGACGCTGATGCACTGGACGGTCGGCGTGGAGAACGGCCGCACCGAACGGCTCTACGCCATCGCGGCCGACGACCTCTCGGAACTCGACTCGATGAGCCGTTCGGTGGGAGCGGACCACATGCCGGGACTTACGTTCACCTCTGCGGACGATCGCTATGTGAAGCCGCGCCTGCGATAACAGAAGATCGCTCGTCTGAATGCGCGGGGATTTCCGTCACGAAGAAAAACGTACGGAGAGTCCCCGCGGTCGTTTTATGCCGAACCGCGGGCCCGGCGCCGGAGGATCACGGCGATACGAAACAGGGAGAAAAGAAGGGACAGAAGCATAGGTATCCGAATTGAACTGCGGGATTCGTTTCCCGACTGCAAAATTAGGGTCCCCGTGGCGTTTTTCCACTGCATTCCGGGCTTCGGGATCTAACACCCGAAACATGCTCACACCTGTTTTACAGCAAGTTGGCAACAGTCCCGCAACATCGTTTCCAACACCCGTCTGACCGAAGCCCGTCAAATCGCCCGAAAGGGGTTGCACGAAAGTACGTCCCGCAACAACAGCGATGCGGACAGGAGACGACCGGTTCGCACAAAACAGAGAGGCCCGCCGTCGAACGGCGGGCCTGCAACCCTGGTTTCGGAAATGCGACATCCGGCTGCCGCGCGGTCACTCTCCGCGGATGAACATCTGTCGGTAGCTGATCGTCAGCCGCCGGAACGACCGGACGAAGTCGGACCCGAGCGACCCGACGGTGAGCAGCGTGGCGGTATCCGCCCCGTCATAAACCACCTCCGTATCGTGGAGCATGACGTCGCACCCGGCCACGAGGAAGCGGAACTCAGGGAGCGTCACCGCTTCAAACTCCTCGATACCGCCGAAGCCTCCGTGGCGGGTCGCATGCCGCTCAAGTCCTGCCACGGCGTCGGGGAAGCGCAGTGCAAAAGCGCCGTCCAAATTGCTCTTGACGTTGCCCGTGTCGAAAACCATCTCGAAGGGTTCGCCTCCATATTCGATTCTCACGCGCGGGATGTTGCCCGAGAGGTACATGTTGGGCTCTCCGTCGGAGGGTTGGGCCGGGAAGCGGAACACGCCCGCCCCGTTATCGACCTCGACCTCCCCGACGGCGTGGAGCAGGTCGTAGCCGATAACGCCGTCGAATGCAAATTCGGCATCGACCTCGGGATCGGGCGGAGCGACCAAAAAGAACGGATGGTGGTAGACCATTTCGCCGACCCGCAGCGAGTCGGCTACAGCCAACTTCACGAAACCTACCGTCATGCCCGAAACCGGGATGGAATCGGCCACGATCGTCAGCCCGACCTCCTCGGCATAACGCTCCGAGACGAAGCAGCCGAACGAACAGCCCGTGTCGAAAATGAAGTCGCGCTCGAGGCCGTTCACCTCGACGGGAATGTAGTAGTGGTGGCCGCGGTCGACCGCATCGTATCTCATGGGCACGGTGACCGTGCGGTCGGGCCGTTCGAGACGCGGTGCCGGCACGTCGGAAAGCGCCTTGCCGACGCGCTCGATGAAGACCAGCCCGAAACAGGACTCGAACGGAAGAGAGCCTTCGAGCGCCCGGACCAGATCGCCTCCGGCAGCCCCGGCCGGCGCATACAGTTCCAGATTCAGCAGGTTCATGGCACGCAGGGCCGCCATCGAGAGCGTACTCTCCGCGCCAAGCGCGTCCTGATGAAGCAGCAGGAGCGAATCGAGCGCCGGGGCGGCCTCCTCCGGGCGGTTGAATCCGACGCCCAGCTGGCTGCGGGCGAGCAGGTCAAGCATCCCGATGGAGAGCGAATCCTTCAGGTGCGGATACTCGTCCCGCAGTTGGAACAGATCTCCGCCATTGAGCACGTCGCCCAGCCGCAGGTCGGCCGGCGTCTGGGCCGGGACGCAGATCGCCCACCCGATCGTTACGAGGAGGAGCAGCGTCCTCCGAAGCGTTGAAAGTCTCATGGCTGTCTTGTCCGTTTAGTGTCCGAAACGCGAGGTATCGACCTCCTTGTGTTTTTTGGCCTTGTAGCCGCCGAAGCGGTAGGAGAAGTGTACGGTTGCGGTGCGCGTGTAGCGCTGCGCCCCCATGTCGAGCCACTGCCCGCAGTAGCGTACCTTCGTCGAGGGCGCACCGCTGTCGAAGAGGTCGTTGCAGCGCACCGAAAGCGTGGCGCGCCCCCGGTCGAAGGTCCACTTCACGGCGGCATCGGCCGAACCGAGGGGATTGATGTCGAAGGTGCCCTGAATGGCCCCCGACTGGAAGAAGCCGTTCACCTCGAGGTCGATGGCGGGCTTGCGGCTCAGGTGGAAGGTGTTCACGAGCCGGGCGATGCCGACCCATTTCGCGCGGTCGAACGACATGTCGTGGAACGGGTCGCACTTCTGCCGCATGCGCATCCCCGTAAGCGTCAGCCGCGAATTGAGCCATTTGCCTGCGCGGAACGGGATGACGGCATTGGCGCCCCACTGCCGGTTGAAGTTCCAGTTGAGCGACTGGTAGATCATCGCCAGCCGGTCGGAGGCCTGCCAGGCGGCCTGTGTGAAGTAGTCGGGGCGCTCGTTCCAGAAGAGGACGAAGATGTACTTCTGGCGGTAGATGTAGACGGCCTGCGCCTCGTAGCTGCGCGAGGGGCGGAGTCCCGGCGTTCCGTGGATCTCCGAATAGCCGTCGATGTAGGAGATGGCGCCCTGCATCTCCCAGTAGGCGGGATACTCCTTGTCCGACGAGAAGTTGAGCTGGAGGATGTGTCGCTCGGAGGGCATCCAGTTGAGCGACGCCTGCGGATAGAGCGACCAGTTTTCGTAGTCGCCCATGCGGTAGTACTCCCCGGCAAGCGAGGCCGTGAGACCCACCTTCCCGAACTGGCGGCCGAAACCGGCATAAAGGTTGGCGGTGTACTCGTCGAGCCGCGAATCGGTGTCTTCCGTTGCGGGCGAGCCTTCAAGGAGCGTGTAGTGCTGCCAGTCGTGCGAGCGGGCGAAGGAAAAGGCGCCGCCGGCCGTCAGCTCCCAGCCCGAGGCGAAGGCATGGCGCTCGTCGGCCGTCAGGTTCAGGCGGTCGATGCGCTGTCCCGAGCCGACGTCGAAGGCCGTGGCCGACCCGTCGGCATAGCTGTTTTCGAGCCGCGACTGCTCTGGATTGTCGTAATGGGTGTAGTCGAGGCCCAGGTCGAGGCCAAATGCCGAGGTGTAGCGCAGCGCAAGGTTGTGCAGCGACCGGTCGCTCGATTTTTGCGAGAGCGAGCTGACGTAGCTTCCCGTCGAACGGGAGAGTCCGTCGGTGTTCGGCGAGAACGAGGCGGTGTAGGCGGCGCTCACCCGGCCCCGCTGTTTCGGAGCATACTCGGCAGCGGCGCGGAGCTGGTGGCTCCACCCCTCGGCGGTCATCCATTCATCCTGCCGGATGTCGTATTGCCGTCCCTCGAAGGTGTGCAGCGAGCGCAGGTCGTAGCTCGTCAGCTCCTTGCTCCGGGCGGCCGAATAGGTGACATCGGCCGACCATTTGGGCGACGAGAGGACGAAGTTGCCGCCGGCATCGTAGGTGTCGTAATAGCGGTTCGTGTAGTTGGCATGGAGCTCACCCGAGAAGGCCGTCTCGTGGCTGCGGCGCAGCACGACGTTGATCGCGGCCCCGCGGACGTGGTACTGCGGCGGCGCGCTGAACATCACCTCGGCCTTCTCGACCCGATCGACGGGGGTCGAGCGCAGCAGCGTGGCCAGCTGCTCGGGGGTCATCGTCGAGGGGCGCCCGTTCAGGATCACCGTCACCGACGAGGCCCCGGCCAGCGTCAGCGCACCCTCCTGCTCCATGACGCCCGGCAGGCGGGTCAGGGCTTCGTAGGCGTTATTGACGGCCTGGCCCTCGGTCAGCCGGCCGAGGTCGTAGTCGAGCCGTCCCTGCTCTACCTTCACGACGGGGCGTTCGCCCTCGACCACCACGGCCGCGACCTTCGTCGAGGTCTCCGTGAGGCGGATGTCGCCCAGGTCCGTGCGGTCCGATTCGATGGTGCGGACCTCGTAGGCGATGTGCTGGAACTGCAGCCGGTAGGGCCGCACTGCCGAACGGATCTCGAAGCGCCCGTCGGCATCCGAAGCGACGGCGTCGAGGTAGACCGAATCGCGGTTGAACAATACAACGGCGGCTCCCGCGACGGGCGCATCCGACGGATCAATGACCCGCCCGCGGATCACGGCATCGGAAGGCCTCTCCGTCGGGGCGGCAGTCTGGGCTTTTGCGGCGGCGAGGCTCAGGAGGATCGCCACCGGAATCAACAGAAGTTGCAGATGGTGTGATTTCATGTTTCGATGTGTTTCGAAGGGTCTCTTCGTTCCGCAAAATTACGTCGGAAAAGGCCTTGCCGGTGCAGACAGAATCTTGCTGCACGAAACGCAACTTACTGATTTACAACACAGGCATCCGGAAAAAATCTTGCTGTCCCGGCTGCATGCCTTGCCGCCGGACCGCCCGCCCCGAAAGGCGGCCGTCAGGCGAAATAGCCGAGCAGCCGCTCGCGGTCCGCAGCCCCGGACTCGGCGATGCGCCGCTTGAGTTTCGACTTGAGCGTATAGACCCCGTTGAGCGACATGTCGAGCATGACACAGATCTCCTGCGGAGAAAAGCCGGCAATGACCAGCGCCGCGAAGTCGTAGTTGCGCGCCGTCCAGCCCGGGAGCTGTTCGCGGAGTCGCGTGACGGCCCGGTCGCTGTAGAGGTCGGCCATGTCCACGACGTCGGCCAGCACCGAGGGGCTCAGGGCCAGATCGCGCATCTTGGCCGTCAGGCGCTCACCCTCGCCGAAGGTGTAACAGGTGGCGGCGATGTCGCGCACGGCGGCCACGCGCCCCTCGAGCAGCCGCTTGACGGCCGCCTCGCGGGCATTCGAGGCATCGAGCCGCGACGTAAGGCTGTCGTGCGACTCGCGGTAGGAGTCGAGCAGCGCCAGCGACTCGCTCAACTGCCCGTCGCGGCGGCGCAACTTGCGGCGGTAGCCCACGACGGCCCACCCCGCCGCCATGACGACCAGCACGGCCGCCAGCACGGCGATCCAGGCCCGGTAGCGCAGCGACGCCTCGCGCAAGGCCACCTCGTTGGCCGTGCGGTAGCGTCGTTCGAGTTCGGCGACCTGCGCCCCGCGCTGCGCTTCGAAGAGTGAATCCTTCACCGAAACATACTGCTGCATGTAGTCATAGGCCCGGGCGTCGTCGCCCCGGTCGTGGTAGATTTCCGCTGCCAGGTTGAACAGTCCGACACTCCCCTGATGGAACGTATCCCGGCAGGCCAGCGACTCTTCGATATAGCAGCGGGCCGAATCGAGCTGGCCGTCGCGCTGGAAGATGATGGCCGAAGCCACGTCGTAGAACGACCGCCCGGTATCCTCCGAGACGGCCGAGCCGTACGAAAGCGGTGCACGGCGAATCACCTTGAGATCGATCCCTTTGCGGGCCTCCAGGAGCTGCTCCGGCGTCCAGTCGCCGAGGTAGGTGTGGAAAATGAGGTTCTGCAGGCGGATCTGCTGGGCGAAATAGCGGAACGGGATCGTATCTGCCACCTCGACCAGCGGCGCGAGCGTCTCGATGGCCTGCCGGTAATCGCCCGCGGCACAGTGGGCCGAAGCGAGCATGAAGCGGCTGTATCCCTCCTGCTCCGTGTTGCCGTTGGCACGGGCCGCCTCGACCGCCTTCGCGAAGGGTTCCACGGCATCGTATCCCTGTTCGAAATAAAGCAGGCCCAACGTGTGGTAGACGGCCACGAGCAGCGTCTCGGTCCCCCGCCGCAGCGAATCGTCGGACGACCCGGCGGCCAGGGCCTTCTCGGCCAGAATCGCCGCCTGGGTGTAGCCCCGGATTCCCTCCTCCAGATTGCCTGTCTTGACGTGCGCCTGGGCGTAGGTGTACCACGCCGCGGCACGCTCGCCGTCCGAACCGTGACGCTCATAGTAGCGCATGCCACGGTCAAGGAACTTTTTGCCTGTCAGGGTATCGCCCGACGAGACTTCGGCAAGTCCCATGATCAGCGCCCAGCGGGCCCGATCGTCCCGGTTGAGCCGTTCGGGATCGATCCGCTGGAGGAGCCGACGTGCGCTGTCGGGGTGCTCCGTGGCCAAAAATCCGTCCACCGAGAACTCCCGAGGAGTTCCACGGCGTCCGCACCCCGCGGCCGTGAGTGCCGCAAAAACGAAAATCCAACCGATGATACGTCTCATTTCCATACCGCGTTTCACCCTTCCCATTCGACCGTCCGTTCGTTGTGGAAGAAGCCGCTGACGAGGGTCAGGTACTCGGGCAGCAGGCCGTCGCCGCTCCACCGCAGGGGAATGCCCAGCAGCTCCCCGGTCGTGCGGCAGAGATCGAAGCCGCACGCCTCGAGCGAAGGGCGCACCCACTCGGGATGGCGGCACGGCTTCCCGGCGATCCGCGCGCACTCCCCCGCAGGGCAATAGAGGCACGTGCCGGCATAGGCGAAGGCACGGCCGCCGTACCGGCGCTCCATGTCGAGCAGCAGCCGCTCGTGGCGCACCCGTTCGGGGCGGATCAGCCGCCCGGCCTCGGAGAAGGGAAGCCCCTCGCGGGCCGGGGTGATCTTCGTGGCGACGATCAGGGCCGTCGCATAGCCCGAGAGATACTCCTCCAGGTCGAAGCCGAAGGGCGGGCAGGCCCAGCTGCGCCCGTAGTTGGGGCAGGCGCGGCAATAGCCCGCAATGCGCTCCGCATCGCGGAAACGCGCGATGAAGTCGGCGGCCGGGAGCGATGCGGTGTAGTCCCGGGCCGTATAATCCAAGGCGGATGCTGTCGGATGATCCATGCTGCAAAAATACCAAATATATCCGATCCGGAAACCCTGCGGACCGTGAAAATCGCCTCCGACGGGACAATATGGCGGAGAAATGCGTATTTTTGCGCCGTTTCCCGACAACGACATAATCTCACGGCATATGGCAGACATGCACAAGATCAACCGGGTCGAGGTCCGCAACCTCCAGATGGAGGACTACGGGCAGCTGGCACAGTCCTTCACGCGCGTCTATGCGGACAAGGACGTATTCTGGACCCGCGAGCAGATCCACAAACTGATCGACATCTTCCCCGAGGGGCAGATCGTCACGGTCGTCGGCGAGCGGATCGTGGGCTGCGCCCTCTCGATCATCGTCGATTACGACATGGTCAAGGGCGACCACACCTACGCAAAGGTCACCGGCAACGAGACCTTCTCGACCCACAACCCCAAGGGCAACATCCTCTACGGCATCGAGGTATTCATCCACCCCGACTACCGCGGCCTGCGCCTGGCCCGACGCATGTACGACTACCGCAAGGAGCTCTGCGAGAAGCTCAACCTCAAGGCGATCATGTTCGGCGGCCGCATCCCCAACTACCACAAGTACGCCGACCGGATGCGTCCCAAGGAGTACATCGACCGCGTCCGCTCGCGCGAGATCTACGACCCGGTGCTGACCTTCCAGCTCTCGAACGACTTCCACGTGCGGCGCGTCATGCCCAACTACCTGCCCAACGACGAGGAGTCGTGCCACTGCGCCACGCTCCTGCAGTGGGACAACATCTACTACCAGCCCCCGACACAGGAGTTCGTGGACAAGAAGACCACCGTCCGCGTGGGCCTCGTGCAGTGGCAGATGCGTACCTACAAGACCCTCGACGACGTCTTCGAGCAGGTCGAGTTCTTCGTCGATGCCGTCTCGGACTACAAGAGCGACTTCGTGCTCTTCCCCGAGTACTTCAACGCCCCGCTCATGGCCCGCTTCAACAACCTGGGCGAAGCACAGTCGATCCGCGGGCTGGCACAGTACACCGAGGAGATCCGCGACCGCTTCATCGAGCTGGCCATCAGCTACAACATCAACATCATCACCGGCAGCATGCCCTACATCAAGCCCGACGGAGGGCTCTACAACGTCGGCTTCCTCTGCCGCCGCGACGGCACCTACGACATGTACGAGAAGGTGCACGTCACGCCCGACGAGGTGAAGAGCTGGGGTCTGAGCGGCGGCCGCATGGTGCAGACCTTCGACACGGACTGCGCCCGCATCGGCGTGCTGATCTGCTACGACGTCGAGTTCCCCGAGCTGTCGCGCATCATGGCCGACCAGGGCATGCAGATCCTCTTCGTGCCGTTCCTCACCGACACGCAGAACGGATACTCGCGCGTGAGGGTCTGCGCACAGGCCCGGGCCATCGAGAACGAGTGTTTCGTGGCCATTGCCGGCAGCGTCGGCAACCTTCCCCGCGTGCACAACATGGACATCCAGTATGCGCAGTCGGGTGTCTTCACGCCGTGCGACTTCGCCTTCCCGACGGACGGCAAGCGCGCCGAGGCGACCCCCAACACGGAGATGATCCTCATCTCGGACGTCGATCTGGACCTGCTCAACGAGCTGCACACCTACGGCAGCGTGCGCAACCTGCGCGACCGCCGGCACGACCTCTACGAGCTGCGGCTCAAGAAGTAGGCGCCGCAGCGACGCCCCGCAGCGGCCGGCCGCATGCAAAAAACCCTTCCGGGATCCCGGAAGGGTTTTTCACACACAAACATTAACAATACAAACAATGCAATGGCGAAATACTGTCTTCATTGTTCTGGTGCAAAGGTCGCGCGAAAATGCGGACCGCGCAATCGCAAAAAATAGGTATTTCGCCCGCAGCCCGGAGGCAGAGTCCGCACAGGCCCCGCATCCGGCGGCAGGAAAAGCTCCCGAAAGGGGCAATCGGTGCGACCGGCCGGAAAATTCTCCGCAAGGTCGGAAATCGCTGGCCTGCAACTTTTTTATTTTGAAATTAGAAATAATGCACTATCTTTGCATGCGAATTCCGAAGAGCCGGGCGACCGTCCGGACCTGAAATCACAACACACAATACGAACTTCACAGAATATGCAAGACCTGAATGCGCTGAAAGGAAAGAGCCTGGCCGAATTGCGCGAAATCGCGAAGGTGCTCGGCATCGGCGACGTCATGCTCAAAAAGCGCGAACTGATGGAAAAGATCGCGGAAGCCGCCGCTGCGGAGGCCCCCGCATCCGATAATACCCCCGCACAGGAACCCGTTTCGGCAGAGGCTGCCCCCGCAGCGGCTGCCGAAGCGAGCCAGCCGGCCGCACCGGCCAAGGCCACCCGCGGACGCCGCCCGCGTCTGGGCAAGGCGGAGAACGCCGTACCGGCTCCCCGCCCGGCCTCCGAGCCGGCGCCCGAAGCCGGCGAGACCCCGCAGGCGGCACCCGAAGCCCCTGCCCGGCAGAGCGGGCGCAAACCGGCCGGACACAACGCCGGAGCCGCCGAGCAGCCGGTCAAGGCCGAACAGAAACGCCGCGGCCGCAAACCCAAGGCCGAGGCACAGGCCGAGAGCGGAGCTGAAGCACCCGCGGATCGCAGGGAGCAGCCCGTGCACACCGAACCGGCCGCCGGTCCCGAGCCGTCGGACGAACCGCAGACGCCGCTCGACGAGGAGGTGATCACCAAGGACGACTTCGCCGGCGAGATCGAGGGCGAGGGCGTGCTGGAGATCATGCCCGACGGCTACGGATTCCTCCGCTCGGCCGACTACAACTACCTCAACTCGCCGGACGACATCTACGTCTCGCCGTCGCAGATCAAGCTCTTCGGCCTCAAGCCGGGCGACACGGTGAACGGCACGATCCGCCCCCCGAAGGAGGGCGAGAAGTACTTCCCGCTGGTGCGCGTCAATGAGATCAACGGCCTGGCCCCGGAGTTCATCCGCGACCGCGTGCAGTTCGAGTACATGACGCCGCTCTTCCCGAGCGAGAAGTTCTGCCTGACGGGCAACGGGCACAACAACCTCTCGACGCGCGTGGTGGACCTCTTCTCGCCCATCGGCAAGGGTCAGCGCGCGCTGATCGTCGCACAGCCCAAGACGGGTAAGACGATGCTGCTGCAATCGATCGCCAACGCCATTGCGGACAACCACCCGGAGGTCTACATGATCGTGCTGCTGATCGACGAGCGCCCGGAGGAGGTGACCGAGATGGCCCGCAACGTGAAAGCCGAGGTGGTGGCCTCGACCTTCGACGAGCAGGCCTCGCGCCACGTGAAGGTAGCCGAGATGGTGCTCGAGAAGGCCAAGCGCATGGTCGAGTGCGGCCATGACGTGGTGATCTTCCTCGACTCCATAACGCGCCTGGCGCGCGCCTACAACTCCGTGCAGCCGGCCTCGGGCAAGGTGCTCTCGGGAGGTGTCGATGCCAACGCGCTGCACAAGCCCAAGCGCTTCTTCGGCGCCGCGCGCAACACCGAGGAGAAGGGCTCGCTGACGATCATCGCCACGGCGCTGATCGACACCGGCTCGAAGATGGACGAGGTGATCTTCGAGGAGTTCAAGGGTACGGGCAACATGGAGCTGCAGCTCGACCGCAAGCTGGCCAACAAGCGCGTCTACCCCGCCGTCGATGTCATTGCCTCGGGCACGCGCCGCGAAGACCTGCTGCTGCCGCGCGAAGTGATGAACCGCACGTGGGTGCTGCGCAAATACCTTTCGGACATGACGCCCGTCGAGGCGATGGAGTTCCTCCAGAAGCAGATGGGCCTCACGGATACCAACGAGGAGTTCCTCGCCACGATGAACCATTGACCTTAAAACGCCAACCCGATGAACATGAAGAGACTAATTCTGCTGGGGCTGAGCCTGCTCATCGTCCGCAGCGCCCTGGCCTGGGGACAGAAGGGACACGACGTGACGGCCTACATCGCCGAATGCCACCTGACGCCCGCCGCCGCAAAGAAGATCGACAAGGTACTCGACGGACATTCGCCCGTCTACTATGCCAACTGGCTCGACAACGCCAGCCATACGCCCGACTACGCCTACACGAAGACGTGGCACTACCTGAACGTGGACGAGGGGAAGACCCTCGAGACGATGCCCGCCAACCCGAAAGGCGACGTGCTGAAGGCCGTGACGGAGATCGTCGCGAAACTCAAGGCCGGCGGTCTGACGCATGAGGAGGAGGCCCTGCAGCTGAAGATGCTCATCCACCTGGTGGGCGACATGCACTGCCCGATGCACCTGGGCCGTTCGACCGACCTGGGTGGCAACAAGCGGCCGGTGCGCTACTTCGGCCGCTCGACGAACCTCCACTCGGTGTGGGACACGTCGCTGGTCGAGTCGGCCCACAACTGGGGCTACACCGAATGGCGGCAGCAGATCGACCGCGTATCGCAGGCCGAGGCCGAGGCAATCGCCGCCGGCACCCCGGCCGAGTGGGCCGCCGAGACGTGTGGCGTCTGCCAACAGGTCTACGAGGCGACGCCCGAGGGGGCGAACCTCTCCTACGACTACGTGGCGGCACAAACCCCCGTCGTCGAGCAGCAGTTCCTGCGCGGCGGCCTGCGGTTGGCGCGCCTGCTCAACGAGATCTACCGGTAGAGACCGCATAAATCCGATCCAACGTCCCTGTCGCCCCCTGGCGGCGGGGACGTCTCGTTTTTCCGCCGGTTCGCTACGCAGCATGCACGGGGTCCCGCGAAAATTTCGTATTTTTGCCCGAAACGAAACCGATACCGGAGATGGCCGAGACGCTCTACATAAAGAATATGGTCTGCGACCGCTGCATCATGGCGGTGCGTGCCGTGCTCACCCGATGCTGCGGCATCGAACCGCTCGCCGTGGAGCTGGGCGAGGTGCGCCTTCCGCGCCCGCTCACGGAGCCGGAGCATGAAACACTCCGCCGGGAGCTGGAGGACCTGGGCTTCGAACTGCTCGAAGACCGCCGCCAGCAGCTCGTCGCCCGCCTGCGGGGCGCCGTCATCGAGCTGGTCCGCCATCCGGAAGGTGTCAGGCGCGAGCGGCTCTCGGACTGGCTGGTCCGCCGCCTCGGCCACGACTACGACTCGCTGAGCCGCCTCTTCTCCGAGGTGACCGGCACGACGCTCGAAAAGTACCTGATCGCCCAGAAGATCGAATACGCCAAGGAGCTGCTGATCTACGATGAACTCTCGCTGGCCGAGATTGCCGACCGGCTGGGCTACTCGAGCGGCGCCTACCTCAGCGCACAGTTCAAGAGCGTGACGGGCATGACCCCCTCCCACTTCCGCCGGCTCCGCATCCGCTCCCGCCGTCCGCTCGACCGGCTCTGATCCGTACCCGGCCGAACCTTCCCGCCCGACGGGGCCGCCTGCCGCCACTCCCCGGATACGCATACACCGCAATGCCGAATGCTGCCGCCCCGTCCGCCCCGTGCACACGGCCGCACCGCCATCCGAAATCTTGTAAAACAAACCCGGAATTCCGTAACGCCGCAACCGCCGGCAGGCACTACCTTTGCCTGCGGAACTTCAAACCGAAAAGAGATGATGACCAAACGCATCTTCCCGGTGACGGGCATGAGCTGCGCCGCCTGCGCCGCACGGGTCGGCAAGACGCTCGGCGCCCAGCAGGGCGTCAGGCAGGCGGCAGTGAATTTCGCGGCGGCAACGGTTGCCGTGGAGTACGATCCCGACCGGACCTCGCCCGAACTGCTGGCACAGGCGGTCGCCGGAGCCGGATACGGACTGATCACCGACCTGAAGGAGGGCGCAGAGCAGGCCGAACGCGAACACGAGGCACACTACCGCGCGCTCAAGCGCCGTGCGGCGGCGGCCCTCGCACTGGCCGTGCCGCTGCTCGTCGTCGGAATGCTCTTCATGCACCGCCCGTGGTCGCCCTGGGTGACGTGGCTGCTCGCCACACCGCTGGTCTTCGTCTTCGGGCGCGGCTTCTTCGCCGGAGCCTGGCGCCAGCTGCGCCACCGCTCGGCCAACATGGACACGCTCGTGGCGCTGAGCACGGGCATCGCCTACGCTTTCAGCCTCTTCAACCTCCTCTACCCCGCATTCTGGACCTCGCGCGGCATCGAGCCGCATGTCTATTTCGAGGCGTCGGGCGTCGTGATCGCCTTCGTGCTGCTCGGGCGGCTGCTCGAGGAGCGGGCCAAGGGCGGCACGATGGAGGCGATCCGGAAGCTCTCCGGACTGCGGCCCGATACGGTGCTACTCGTCGATCAGGCGGGTGCAGAGCACCCGACCCCGATCGGCCGGGTGCAGCCGGGCGACCTGATCGCCGTGCGGCCGGGAGGGCGCATCGCCGTGGACGGCACGGTGGCCGATGGCTCCTCCTACGTCGATGAGAGCATGCTGAGCGGCGAGCCGCTGCCGGTGCGCAAGGAGGCCGGCAGCCGCGTGTTCGCCGGAACGGTCAATCAGCGCGGGTCGCTGCGCTACCGTGCCGAACAGGTCGGCGAAGACACGATGCTGGCACAGATCATCCGCCTGGTGCAGGATGCGCAGGGCAGCAGGGCCCCCGTGCAGCGGCTGGCAGACCGCATCGCCGCGGTCTTCGTGCCGACGATCATCGCCGTGGCCCTGCTCTCGTTCGGGGCGTGGCTCCTTCTCGACCCTGCAGAGGGATTTGCACACGGCATGCTGGCGCTGGTCACCGTGCTGGTCATCGCCTGCCCCTGCGCCCTGGGGCTGGCTACCCCGACGGCCATCATGGCGGGCATCGGGCGCGGGGCCGGGGCGGGCATCCTGATCAAGGACGCCGAAACGCTCGAGACGGCCTGCCGCGTAGATACCGTCGTCCTGGACAAGACGGGCACGCTGACCGAGGGACGCCCCGCCGTGACGGACCTTCAGTGGGCCGCCGGGGCCGAAACCGAGGCCCCGCGCCTCATGGCCCTCGAGAGCCGCTCGGAGCACCCGCTCGCCGAGGCACTCGTCGCGCATCTCACCGCTGCGGGAATCCGTACCAACGAGGCCCCCGGGGAGTTCACCAACCACGCCGGACGCGGCGTCACGGGACGCTTCGCCGGACGCGAATACTGCGCGGGCAACCGGCGGCTGCTCGAGGAGCGCGGCATTGCCATCGACCCCGGGCTCGACGCCCGGGCACGCAGCCGGGCCGCGGAGGCACACAGCATCGTCTGGTTCGCCGACGAGCACCGAGCACTGGCCGTAGCGGCCGTTTCGGACCGCCTGCGCGAGGGATCGCGTGAAGCCGTCGCGGAGCTCCGCCGCCGCGGCATCGAGGTCCACATGCTGACGGGTGACCAGGAGGCCTCGGCCGCCGCCGTGGCTCGGGCCGCCGGAATCACCCGCGTAAAGGCCGGGGTGCTGCCCGGCGAGAAGGAGGCCTACATCCGCGACCTGCAGCGCGGAGGCCACGTCGTCGCCATGGCCGGCGACGGCATCAACGACAGCGCGGCGCTGGCCCGGGCCGACGTGGGGATCGCCCTGGGCAACGGCAGCGACATCGCCCTCGAGGCGGCCCGCGTGACCATTCTCTCGTCCGACCTGAGGAAGATTCCCGCGATGCTGCGTCTGGCGCGGCTGACCGTCAGGACCATCCGGCAGAACCTCTTCTGGGCTTTCGTCTACAACCTCGTGGGCGTGCCCGTCGCCGCGGGGGTCTTCTACCCGCTGTGGGGCTTCCTGCTCGACCCGATGATCGCCGGGGCGGCGATGGCCATGAGCAGCGTCAGCGTCGTCACCAACAGCCTGCGGCTGAAACGGCGCCGGATCGAACCGATACAAAACACCCAAAAACACGATACGATGGAACGCAGATTCAAAGTGGAGGGCATGATGTGCGGCCACTGCCGGGCACATGTCGAAAAGGCACTGAACTCGATCGGCGGAGTCTCCGCCACCGTGACGCTCACCCCGCCGGAGGCGGTCGTCACCTTCACGGGCAGTCCCCTGCCGACCGAGGAGCTCCAGCGCACGGTCACGGAGCAGGCCGGCGACTACCGCCTGACCGAGATCGGCTGACGCCGGCGCCCGGAGCGCAACAGCGAACGGCTCCGCCGCAAACTACGCAAACGGGGAGCGCCTCCTGCGAGGCGCTCCCCGTTTTTCCGTTGTACCGGACGGGCAGAAGGATCACTGCCGTCCGAACGATGCGTTGTACCGCATGGCCAGCGAATCGCCGTACTCGCGCTGCAGCCGCCCCAGTTTCTCGAAAAGGGCGTTCTGCTCGCCGGCATAGGCCGGATCGCCGAAGAGGTTGCGCAGCTCGTGGGGGTCGTTCTCCAGATCGTACAGCTCCCAGCAGTCGATGTCGTTGTAGAAGTGGATCAGTTTCCAACGGTCCGTGCGCACGCCGTAATGGCGCTTGACCATGTGCTCGGCCGGATACTCGTAGAAGTGGTAGTAGAGCGCCGGACGCCAGTCGGCAGGATGTTCGCCCCGCAGCAGTGGCAGCAGCGAACGCCCCTGAATGTCCGCGGGAATCTCCGCTCCGGCCAGCTCGAGGAAGGTCGGGGCGTAGTCGATGTTCTGCACCAGTTCGCCGATGTCGCCGCGGGCCCCGCCCGGCATGCGCACAACCAGTGGCGTGCGCATCGACTCCTCGTACATGAAGCGCTTGTCGAACCAGCCGTGCTCACCCATGTAGAAGCCCTGGTCCGAGGTGTAGACCACCAGCGTGTTCTCCGCAAGCCCCGACTCGTCGAGGTAGCGCAGCAGCCGGCCCACGTTGTCGTCGAGCGACTTGAGGGTCTTGAGGTAGTCGCGCATGTAGCGGTTGAACTTCCACTCGGCCCGTTCGCGGCCCTGCGGGTTGCGCGCGTAGAAATCCTCGATGATCGGATCGTAAAAACGGTCCCAGGCGGCCCGCTGCGCCGAATCCATGCGGCTCAGGATCCACTCGTAGGCCCCCTTCAGCCGGCCGGGATGCCCCTCCTTGAGCATCTTGAGGTCGTAGACCGGGTCCATGTCCACGTCCGACGCGATCGACATCTCCTGTGCCGCGGCGGCCGGACGCCCCGCATAGTCGTCGAAGAAGGTCTCGGGCAGCGGGAAGGTTCGGTCCTCGTAGAGGGTCAGATTGCACGTGTCGGCCATCCAGTTGCGGTGCTGCGCCTTGTGGTGCACGAGCAGGCAGAAGGGTTTTTCGGGATCGCGCCCCTGCTCGAGCCACTCGATGCTCCGGTCCGTAATCAGGTTGGTCAGGTAGCCGTGCACACGCACCGTATCGCCCGTCTGGCGGATGAAATCGGGGTTGTAGTAGTCGCCCTGTCCGGGAACGATCTCCCAATGGTCGAAGCCCGTCGGCAGACTTCCCAGGTGCCACTTGCCGATGACGGCCGTCTCGTAGCCGGCCTCCTGCAACAGTTTGGGGAAGGTCTGCTGCGAAGCGTCGAAGGCCGGGCAGAGCGTGTTGTCCGTATAGCCGTTGGCGTGCGAATGTTTGCCCGTGAGCATGCAGGCGCGGCTCGGGCCGCTCAGCGAATTGGCCACGAAGCTGTTGGTGAAGCGGACGCCCTCGGCGGCGATGCGGTCGAGGTTCGGGGTCGAGGCGTAGCGGCGGTCATAGCAGCTCATCATCTGGGCCGTATGGTCGTCGGTCATGATGTAGAGGATGTTCATCCGCCGGTCCGGCTCGGGCTCCGGACGCCCGCATCCGGCAGCCGCGACGGCAGCCAGGCCGCCGGCCAGGAAAATTCGGTTGGTTTTCATGCGAAGTCCGTTAAAGCGCATGCGCTATTCGGCGCAATAAAGCTGTACGTTCGACAGGTTGGCGGCGGCGCGCGTGCGGTCGATCGTCACGCGGAGCCGGGCGGCCTGCATCGGTTCGGGCAGACGGATCATGCGCTTGTAGCCGATCGTCGTGCCCTCGGCCACCTGCCGCCAGGCCTTGCCGTCGTCGGAGACTTCGACCCGGAAGCGCTCGACGCGCTGTCCGCGGGCAATGTCCTCCTGCAGCATCACCACATTGAACGGCCCGCCCGCGATGTCAAATTCGCGGCTCTGGCCGGCAGCGGCGGTCCACGGCGTGGCTCCGTCGGCAAGCAGCCCCCGGGTGAAGCTGTCGCGGATCCAGGCGCCGAACTCGCGCAGGCGCCGCTCGTCATTCTCGTGGATGCGTCCGCGGCGGTCGGGTGGCACGTTGAGCAGCAGCACGGAGTTGGATCCCACCGAGGCGAAATAGATATTCTTCAGTTCATCGAGCGTCTTGACGCGGTCATCCTCCTCGGCGTGGTAGAACCAGCCCGGACGGATCGAGACATCGACCTCCGAGGGATACCAGAAGAGCTCCCTGGCCCGCGAAAGAATGGCCCGGCTGCCCAGGTCGGGCGAGGTATTGCCCAGGGCGGCGATCTCGGGATCGGGGTCACGCAGGGTGACCGAAGCGGGCGGCAGCACCGTGGCGCTCCACTCCTCGTCGCGGCCCTTGCCGGCCTCGTTGCCCACCCAGCGGATGTCGTCGCCCATGATGGCCGTCACGGCATCGGGCTGCAGCGACTTGACCGTCGCCACGTAGCGCGGCCAGTCGTAGACCTGGTGTTTGCCGTCGGCCTCCGAGCCGTTGGCCCCGTCGAACCACACCTCGGCCACCTCGCCGTAGCGGGTGAGCAGCTCGGTGAGCTGCGCCACGAAGTAGTCGTCGTAGGCCTTGCCCGTACCGTACGAAGGCGCATTGCGGTCCCACGGCGAGACGTAGAGGCCCATCTTCATGCCGTATTTGTCGCACGAGGCGCGCAGCATCGCCACCGCGTCGCCCTTGCCGTCCATCCACCGCGAGTTGCGGACCGAGTGTTCGGTGGTCTCCGTAGGCCAGAGGCAGAATCCGTCGTGGTGCTTGGCCGTCAGCATGACCATGCGGAACCCGGCGTCCTTGAGCACCTCGACCCACTGGTCGGTGTCGATCGCCGTCGGGAAGAAGAGGTCGGGCGACTCCCGCCCGTCGCCCCACTCCTTGCCCGAGAAGGTATTGACCGTGAAGTGGATGAAGGCCGTCAGCTCCCACTGCTGCCAGGCCAGTTGTTGGGGCGTCGGCACCAGGTGCGCGGCCATCTCGACCTTGGCCAGCGAATCGGCATCGCCCAGATCGACGTATTTCTCATAATAGGTTTCCGCCGGAGCGTTCCCGGGACCGGAGCAGGCGCAACCCAGGGCGACGGCACCCGTCAGAGCCAGGCTGGGCAGTAGTTTTGCAAACATAGGCAGACAAAATTTTTCATGATTCGAGATACGACGGCACACCGTGCCGATTCGTACAAACTTACATATTATTTCGCAGAATCCGAAATTTTTACGAAAAAACCCTCCGTCATGCCGCAATCCGGCCTTCCACGCCCATACGGAGTCGGTGCCGGCCTCTGCTCGAAGCCGGGAATCGCAAAAAAACAGACTAACAATTCCTTGTATTCGAAAAAAGATTCGTAATTTTACCCAAATTCGGAATATGGCGCGCCGGCAGCGCAGGGACACCCCGTCACAGGGAGACAGAAGACAAACAGAAATGCGCCCCTAATCTGCGGAACAACGAACTTATGTACTTAAATCCATACTTTATGAAAAAACTTCTATTGCTCTGTTGCATGGCCGGTTGGATGTCGGCACATGCCCAAACCGAACCGCTCGGCGGATTCGCCTACGGCACGGCTGACGCACCCGACGGCACGGAGTGGGAATCGCCCGAACGGCTCGCCCTGAACAAGGAGCAGCCCCGCACGTGGTTCTTCACCTTCCCCGATACGGAGAGCGCACGCCGCATACTGCCCGAATGCGGAGCCTGGTACATCTCGCTCGACGGTGTGTGGAAGTTCCACTGGGCCGGCAACCCCGAAGAGCGCCCCGCGGAGTTCTACAAACCCGAATACGACGTGGCGGCATGGGACGACGTGACGGTGCCGATGCAGTGGAACGTGGCGGGCATCCAAAAGGACGGCAGCCTCCGCTACGGCGTGCCGATCTACGCCAACCAGCCGGTGATCTTCGCCCACAAGGTGGCCGTGGACGACTGGCGCGGCGGCGTGATGCGCACCCCACCCTCGGACTGGGTCACCTACAGGCACCGCAACGAGGTGGGATCCTACCGCCGCTCGTTCACGCTGCCCGAAACATGGGAGGAACGCGAGGTCTACATCAACTTCGACGGCGTCTCGTCGTTCTTCTACCTCTGGGTGAACGGCCGCTACGTGGGATTCTCGAAGAACTCGCGCAACACCGCCTCGTTCGACATCACCCCCTACCTGAACGCCGGGGGCGAGAACGTCGTGGCCGTGGAGGTCTACCGCAACTCCGACGGCTCGTTCCTCGAGGCGCAGGACATGTTCCGCCTGCCGGGCATCTTCCGCACTGTCTCGCTCACCTCGACAGCCCGGGTGCAGGTCCGCGACCTGCGTGTGCGGCCCGACCTCGACGCCGCCTATGCCGACGGCACGGTACGCATCGAGGCCGACATCCGCAACCTCGGCCGGAAGCCCGCCAAGGGCTATACGCTCTCCTACACGCTCTACGCCAACGAGCTCTATTCGGACGAGAACGCACCCGTCGATGGGGTGACGGCCTCGGCCGCAGTGGCTGCAACGGAGGCCGGAGAGACCTCCCTGACCGTAGCCGGGATGCGGGTGCCCGACGCCCGCAAGTGGTCGGCCGAGGAGCCGTGGCGCTACACGCTCGTCGGGCAGCTGCGCGACCGGAAGGGCCGCGTGGTGGAGACCTTCTCGACGGCCTTCGGCTTCTGCAAGGTCGAGATCCGCGACACGCCCGCCGCAGAGGATGAGTTCGGGCTGGCCGGGCGCTACTACTACATCAACGGCCGGACCGTGAAGCTCAAGGGCGTGAACCGCCAGGAGATCGATCCCGCCGTGGGCAACGCCATCACCACGGAGCAGATGGAGCAGGAGATCATGCTCATGAAGCGCGGCAACATCAACCACGTCCGCAACTCGCACTACTCCTGCGCCCCGCACTGGTACTACCTCTGCGACAAGTACGGCATCTACCTCGAGGACGAGGCCAACCTCGAAAGCCACGAATACTACTACGGCGAGGCCTCGCTCTCGCACGTCGCGGAGTTCGAGGCAGCCCACGTGGCCCGTGTCATGGAGCTGGCCCACGCCCATGTGAACCATCCCTCGGTGGTGATCTGGTCGCTGGGCAACGAGGCCGGCCCGGGCCGGAACTTCGTCTCGGCCTACGAGGCCCTGCACGCCTTCGACCCCTCGCGTCCGGTACAGTACGAGCGCAACAACGACATCGTGGACATGGGCTCGAACCAGTACCCGTCGATCGACTGGATCCGCGGCGCCGCAACGGGCAGATACCCCATCAAGTACCCGTTCCACATCTCCGAATACGCCCACTCGATGGGCAACGCCGGAGGCAACCTGGTCGATTACTGGAAGGCCATCGAATCGACCAACTTCATCTGCGGCGCCGCCATCTGGGACTGGGTGGACCAGGCGCTCTACGCCTATGACCCCGCAACGGGCGACCGCTACTGGGCCTACGGCGGCGACTTCGGCGACAAGCCCAACAGCGGCATGTTCTGCATGAACGGCATCCTGCTCCCCGACCACTCGCCCAAGCCCGTCTTCCACGAGGTGAAGCGGATCTACCAGAACGTCGGCGTCGAGCCGGTGGACATGACGCAGGGCCGGATCGCGATCTTCAACAAGCACTACTTCACCACGCTGGCCGGATACCGCATCGCCTGGACGCTCTACAGGGACGGCGAACCGGTGGCCCGCGGCGACGCCCTGCGCGGCCCGCGCAAGATCGTCGGCCCGCGCGAAAGGGTCGAGTATACCATCCCCTACGACTATGCGGCGCTCGACCCCGCAGGCGAGTACTTCGTCACGGTGCAGTTCCTGCTCGCCGAGGACAAGCCGTGGGCCGAGGCCGGATTCGTGCAGATGGAGGAGCAGCTCGAGGTGAAGGCGGCCGGTGCGAAGCCCTCGATGACCGAACTGACTGCCCGCCTCGCGGCGCCCGAGGTCACGGAGCGGAACACGGGCTGCAGCGGCTGCGCGGCGAAAGGCTGCACAGCGGATGACGGGGACTTCACCGAGGTGCGGGGCGACGGGTTCGTCGTCATGTTCGACAACCGCCGGGGAACGATCCACTCCCTCGAGTACGACGGCCGCAAGGTGATCCGCGACGGAGAGGGTCCGCGGCTCGACGCCCTGCGCGCACCGACCGACAACGACAACTGGGCCTACACGCGCTGGTTCGAGAAAGGGCTGCACAACCTGCGCCACACGGCAACGGCCTGCTCGCGCGTGGACAACGGCAAGGGCAACACCGTGCAGCTGATGTATACGGTCGTATCGCAGGCACCGAACGCCGCCCGCATCGAGGGCGGTACGTCGGGGCGTTACCGCATCGTCGAACTGACCGACCGTCCGTTCGGCGAGGAGGATTTCCGCTTCGTGACCAACCAGATCTGGACCGTCTACCCGGACGGCTCGATCGAGCTCCGCGCGGAGATCACCTCGAACGACCCGTCGTTTGTGCTGGCCCGCCTCGGGTACTCCCTGCAGCTGCCCGAAGAGCTGCAGCGCTACGACTACTACGGCCGCGGTCCGTGGAACAACTACAACGACCGCATGACGGGTTCGTTCGTCGGCCGCTACGGCAACACGGTCCGCGAACAGGCCGTACGCTTCCCCAAGCCGCAGAGCATGGGCAACCGTGAGCAGGTGCGCTGGTGCGCGCTGACCGACGGCGAAGGCAACGGCGTGGAGTTCGTCGCCGACGGCACGATGTCGGCCTCTGCACTGCCGTGGTCGGCCGTGGAGATGACGCTTGCCCCGCACCCCTACCAGCTGCCCGAACCGACGGCCACACACCTGCATCTGGACCTCGCGGTGACGGGCCTGGGCGGCAACAGCTGCGGGCAGGGCGGCCCGCTGGAGCAGGACCGCGTCAAGGCTTCGGACCATGCCATGGGGCTGCTGATCCGCCCGGTACGCAACGGTGCCTTCACGCAGACGGCCCACGCAGCCCTCTCGGGCGAGGTACCCCTCTCGATCTCGCGTTCGCGCGATGGACTGGTAACCATTTCAACTCGCAAGGCAGGAGCCGAAATTCGCTACTCGACCGACGGAGGAAAACAGATGCTCCCCTACGAGGGGCCGTTCGACCTGCGTGAAGGCGGAACGGTGACGGCAAGCTATGCCGACAACCCGGCCGTGAAGAGCACCGCCACCTTCGCCCGCATCGAGCGCATCCCGATGACGGTGGTCTACGCCTCGAGCCAGGAGACCGGCATCGGCGACGCCGCGAACCTCGTGGACGGCGACCCCTCGACGACGTGGCACACGATGTACTCGGTGACGGTGGCCAACTACCCCCACTGGGTCGATTTCGACGCCGGGGAGGCGAAGCTCATCCGCGGATTCGTCTACCTGCCGCGGCAGGACGGCGGCACGAACGGCAACATCCGCGAATACACCGTGCAGGTGAGCGACGACGGCAAGACATGGAGCAAGCCGGTGGCCGCCGGATCGTTCGGCAAGGGGACCGGCGAGCAGCGCGTCGAACTGGAGCGCCCCGTCAAGGCGCGCTACATCCGCTTCACGGCGCTCAGTTCGCAGAACGGAGCCGACTTCGCCGGAGGCGCCGAGTTCTCGGTGATTGCCGACTGACCGGCACAAGGAGATGAATAAAAGCATTAGATAAACGACAACATGAATCTGAAAACCAACATACTGAACGCAGCATTTCTGGCATCCGCCCTGCTGGCGGCGGCTCCGGCCGCAGCCGGAATGCGGGGCGACCACGTCGCGACGGAACAGCAAACCCGGGCGGCCGGCAACGCCCCGATCGAGGGGATCCGGCAGCTGAATCCCGCAGCGGTCGAGGTGCTCTTCACCGACGGGCGGCGCATGACCCTCGACTTCTACGGCCCGAACATCTTCCGCATGTTCCTCGACCCGCAGGGCGGCATCGTCCGCGACCCGGCGGCCGAACCCGAGGCGCAGATCCTCGTCGATGAGCCGCGGCGGGCGGCGGGAGAGCTCGAGATCGAACAGAAGGAGGGCTCCGTGGCGGTGGCCACCGAAGCCGTGCGCGTCGCCTTCGACAAGGCCACGGGCCGCTTCAGCGTCACCGACCTCCGGCGCGGCGAGGTGGTGGCCGAGTCGCTCGGCGCCGCCGCGTTCGAACCCCGCCAGAGTTCGATCGCGCTGAAGGAGCGCGCCGACGAATACTTCTACGGCGGCGGCGTGCAGAACGGCCGCTTCTCGCACAAGGGACAGAGCATCCGCATCGTCAATACGAACCAGTGGACCGACGGAGGCGTCGCCTCGCCGACCCCCTTCTACTGGTCCACGGCCGGCTACGGCATCATGTGGTACACCTTCGCACCGGGACTCTACGACTTCGGGGCCTCGGAAGCCGGAACGGTGCGTCTGACGCACGACACGAACTACCTCGACCTGTTCGTCATGGTGGACCGCACGCCCGTCGAGCTGCTCAACGACTTCTACCAGCTGACCGGCAACCCCGTGCTGCTGCCCAAGTTCGGATTCTACGAAGGGCACCTGAACGCCTACAACCGCGACTACTGGGCCGAGACCGAGGACGGCAGCGGCATCCTCTTCGAGGACGGCAAACGCTACAAGGAGAGCCAGCAGGACAACGGCGGCGTGCGCGAATCGCTCAACGGCGAGGCGGACAACTACCAGTTCTCGGCCCGTGCCGTGATCGACCGCTATGCCGCACACGACATGCCCCTCGGGTGGATCCTGCCCAACGACGGGTACGGCGCCGGGTACGGCCAGACCGGAACGCTCGACGGCAACATCGAGAACCTTCGGCAGCTGGGCGAGTTCGCCCGCGAACGCGGCGTGGAGATCGGCCTGTGGACCCAGTCGGACCTCCACCCGAAAGAGGGGGTCGATGCCCTGCTCCAGCGCGACATCGTCAAGGAGGTGCGTGACGCCGGGGTGCGCGTGCTCAAGACCGACGTGGCATGGGTCGGCGCCGGTTACTCGTTCGGGCTGAACGGCGTGGCCGACGTCGGACGCATCATGCCCTACTACGGCAACGACGCCCGCCCGTTCATCATCTCGCTCGACGGATGGGCCGGGACGCAGCGCTACGCCTCGATCTGGTCGGGCGACCAGACGGGCGGCGACTGGGAGTACATCCGCTTCCACATCCCCACCTACATCGGCTCGGGCCTCTCGGGGCAGCCGAACATCTCGTCGGACATGGACGGCATCTTCGGCGGGCGGAACATCCTGGTGAACGTCCGCGACTTCCAGTGGAAGACCTTCACTCCGATGCAGCTCAACATGGACGGCTGGGGCGCCAACCCGAAGTATCCCCACATCCTCGGCGAGCCCGCGGCGTCGATCAACCGCTGGTACCTGAAGCTCAAGTCGGAGTTCATGCCCTACACTTACTCGATCGCCCGTGAGGCCGTGGACGGCAAGCCGATGATCCGCGCCATGTTCCTCGACGACCCGAACCCCTACACGCTCGGCACGGCAACCCGCTACCAGTTCCTCTACGGGCCCTACGTGCTGGTGGCCCCCGTCTACCGCAACACGCAGGCCGACGACAAGGGCAACGACCGCCGCGACGGGATCTACCTCCCCGAAGGGAACTGGATCGACTTCTTCACCGGCGACCTCTACACGGGAGGCTGCATCGTGAACAACTTCGACGCTCCGCTCTGGAAAATCCCCGTATTCATCCGCCAGGGGGCCATCCTCCCGATGACCGCCCCGCACAACAACGCCGCACGCATGAACCGCGAGGTGCGCACCTACGAGTTCTACCCCGCCGGACACAGCGAGTTCACGGAGTACGACGACGACGGGGTGACCGAGGCCTACCGCCGCGGGGAGTCGGCCCGGACGCGTATCGTCTCGGACCTCGAGGGAGACAACCTGACGATCCGCGTGGGCCCGACCGAGGGATCGTTCGAAGGCATGGTTGCCAAGAAGGCCACACGCCTGCGGATCAACGTCACGCAGCGTCCGGGAAAGATCACGGCCCGCATCGGCGGCCGCAACGTGAAGCTAAGCGAGGCCCGGACGCGCGAGGGGTACGCGCAAGGAGTAAACGTGTGGTACTACGACGCCGCACCGGAGATGAACCGCTTCGCGACGACCGGCAGCGAGATAGCCGACCTGCATGTGGTGAAGAACCCCGTGGTGCGCGTGCGGCTCGAGCCGACCGACGTGACACGCAACGCCGTGGAGCTGAAGATGAAGGGATATGTCTACGCTCCGGCCGACCCGATGCTCGAAAGCATCGGCGCGCTGGAGGCGCCCCGGGCGGCGATCGCCGAAACAGACACCGAGGCCTACACGCTCACCCCCTCGTGGGAGGAGGTGCCGGGTGCCGACGGCTATGAGATCGAGTTCGACGGCATGCGCTACACGATGATCCGCGACACGCGGCTCCGTTTCGAGGACCTGCGCCCGGAGAGCGACTACACGTTCCGCATCCGCGCGGTGAACGCCTCGGGCGCCTCGCCGTGGAGCACGCTCGCGGCACGCACGAAGTCCGACCCGCTGGAGTTCGCCATCCGCGGGCTGAGCGGCGAGACCTCCTGCCCGAACCAGGGCGGACAGGGCATTGCCCGGCTCTTCAACTTCGACGAGTCAGATACATGGCACACGCGCTGGAGCGAGTGGGCCGTGCCGTTCGATCTGGTGATCGACCTGCACAGCATCAACACGCTCGACCGCTTCGACTACCTGCCCCGTCAGGATGCCGGGAACGGCACGCTGGGCCGCGGCCGCGTCTTCACGAGCATGGACCGCACGAACTGGACTGAGGCCGGCACGTTCGAGTGGAAAGGAGCCGAGACGAAGAGCTTCCGCTTTGCGGAGCAGCCCACGGCGCGCTACATCCGCATCGAGATCGAAGAGGCCGTCGGCGGATACGGCTCGGGACGCGAGCTCTACGTCTTCCGCGTTCCCGGCTCGGAGAGCTACCTCCCGGGCGACATCAACCAGGACCGCCGGATCGACGAGAACGACCTCACGTCGTACATGAACTACACGGGACTGCGCCGCGGCGACGGCGACTTCGAGGGATACATCTCGAAGGGTGACCTGAACACCAACGGGCTGATCGACGCCTACGACATCTCGGCCGTGGCGACGCGGCTCGACGGCGGCGCCGACCGCCGGCCGGCCGACCCCGTGGCGGGAACGGTCACGGTGAAGGCCTCGAAGCGCAGCTACGCCCCGGGCGAGACGGTCGAGATCCGCGTCTCGGGCCGCGGGCTGAAGAGCGTGAACGCCCTGAGCTTCGCCCTGCCCTACGACCCGCAGCAGCTGGAGTATGTCGGCATCGAGGCCCCCGGGCTCGGGCAGATGCGCAATTTCACCGCCGACCGGCTCCACACCAACGGCGTGAAGGCCCTCTACCCGACCTTCGTGAACATCGGCGAACAGGCGACGGCCGAGGGCGACGGCGAACTGCTCGTGATCCGCTTCCGCGCCCGCAAGGCCTATGTCTACGACCTGCAGCCGGCAGACGGGCTGCTGGTGGACAAACGCATGAACCAGGCGGCATTCTGACACCGTCGGGCAAACGGTCTGACACAGGAGGGGCTTCCGGAGATCCGGAAGCCCCTCTTCGTTTGCCCGGCAGGAATTCGGTCCGGCGGGGGCGCCTCCCCGTCGGACCGCGAGCCCGATTCGCGGGCCGCCGGGGCACGGCTCAGGCGCCCCCACTTGCCGCACCGGAAGCAGCCAGCGGTATCGGAGTCGAAAAAAAGGGGAAAGAGGCTGGTTTCAAACGAAAAAAGATTATTTTTGCAACCGGTATGAAGACCAAAGAAGATCTGATCGCAACGCTCGATTTCGTGGCCGAATATGCCACCTACCTGCTCGGATCGGGAGTACATACCTCGCGCGTGATCCGGAATTCGCAGCGGATCGGCACTTCGCAGGGCATCGACATCCAGTTGTCGAGCTTCCAGCGGAGCACGATCGTCACGGCCCACGACCCCGAGAGCGGCGAGGCCGTCACCCGCGTGGTGAAGATCCCCGCCCTGCCGATCAGCTTCGAACGCAACTCCGACCTCAGCGCCCTGAGTTGGGACGCCCTCGACGAGCGGCTGCCGCTCGCCGAGATCCGCGCCCGCTACGAGCAGCTGATCTCCAAGCCGCGCATCGACCCGATCTTCGTGCTGCTCACCGTCGGACTGGCCAACGCCTCGTTCTGCCGGCTGTTCGGCGGCGACTGGACCGCCATGTCGATCGTCTTCACCTCGACGCTCGTCGGATTCGCCGCCAAGCAGCGCATGCAGGCACACGGCCTGAACCACTTCCTGACGTTCATCATCTCGTCGTTCCTGGCCTCGCTCTGCGCCTCGATCGCCCTGCGCTTCGACTGCACGTCGGAGACGGCACTGGCCACGAGCGTGCTGTTCCTCGTGCCCGGCGTGCCGCTCATCAACGGCGTGATCGACATCGTCGAAGGACACATCCTGATCGGATGCAGCCGGCTGATCAACGCCCTGCTGCTCATCATCTGCATCGCCGTGGGGATGTCCGCCACACTCATGATGGTCAAAGACAGTCTGCTATGATCGCGCTCGACATCCTGCTCGACGGCTTCTTCGCCGCCATCGCCGCCATCGGCTTCGGAGCCATCTCCGACCCGCCGATGCGCGCCTTCCCGCGCATCGCCCTGCTGGCCGCCGTGGGCCACGCCCTGCGATACTGCCTGATGAACTATGCCGACGTGGACATCGCCTCGGCCTCGCTCTGCGCCTCGATCACCATCGGGCTCGGAAGCCTCTGGCTCGGGCAGGGGATTCACTGCCCGATGACGGTGCTCTACATCCCCGCCCTGCTGCCCATGGTGCCGGGCATCTACGCCTACAAGACCGTATTCTCGCTGCTGATGTTCCTCCAGTCGCTCGACGATACGCAGCAGGGGCTGGCCTACATGCAGCAGTTCTTCCTCAACGCGACGGTCTCGTTCAGCGTGATCATCATGCTGGCGGCCGGAGCCACGCTGCCCATCTTCATCTTCAACCGCCGGGCCTTCTCGCTCACCAGGCGCAAATCCGACCGCATATGACCGTATTCTGGGAGACGATCGCCGCCTACAACGCCGCCACGTGGCCCGTGCAGATCCTGCTCGTGGCCGTGGGAATCGTCCTCACGCTGCTGCTCTGCTTCCGCCCCACGACAGCCGTGAAGAACGCCATGAAGGTCTTCATGGCGCTGCTCAACTTCTGGATTGCATTCGTCTACTACCACATCTACTGCGAGCCCCGCGAATACAACGACCTGCTGACACTCTTCTGGGCCATCATGGGCTGCATGTGGATCTACGACCTGGCGGCACGCAACGCCACGCTCGAACGCACCGGGCACCACACCGGATTCGCCCTGCTGCTCTTCGCCATGCCGTTCATCTACCCGCTCTGCTCGCTCGCACTCGGGAGGGAGTTTCCGATGATCACCTCGCCGGTGATGCCCTGCTCGGTGGCGGTCTTCACCCTCGCGCTGATGCTCGCCTTCGCCGAACGGGTCAATATCATCCTGGCGATGCTCCTCGGCCACTGGGCCCTGGTCGGGCTGTCGAAGGTCTACTACTTCGGCATCCCCGAGGACTATCTGCTGGCCTGCAGTGTGGTGCCGGCGCTCTACGTCTTCCTCCGGGAGTACATCGTCGCCATCTCGCAGCGGCCGAGCAAGCCCTCGCCGCGCGTACTCAACGGCCTGCTCGGCGTGCTGTGCATCATCATCGGCGTGTTCATCGCCTACACGCTCCTGCACCAGTTCAACCTCTTCTCGGAGATCTGATGCGGCCGGGAAACCGGACCGGACAACACAATACGAAACAGAGCGGCCGGGAACTGTAAGGTTCCCGGCCGCTCTGTTTCATGGCAGCGTCCCGTCAGCGGAGCGGTTCGATGCGGAAGCCAAGGCTGTAGGCCGAGTCGCGCCGCAACTCATACTGCTGCCGCGGCTGCGGGCCGCAGCTGGCGTTGCCCAGGCCGCGCTGCACGCAGTCGAGGTTCAGGATCACCTCCGAACGGCGCACGTTGTCCAGGTCATGGGCGTATTTCGTGGCCCACAGATCGGCATCCGTATAGTGGAGCGCACTGAACTCGAGGTAGCCCAGCGCCGTGATCCGGAGCCCGGCCCCGTCGTCGGAGCGGAGCGTGAGCCACCGCACGTCGCTGCGGCCGCCCATCGTCTGCGGGCGCACGTAGGACTCCTCCATCTCATCGACCGAGCATTCGTACACGCCGAAATAGGCGGCATTGTGCCGATCGACGTAGTTCTCGATCGGACCGCGGCCGTACCACGCCACCTGCCCGAGGGCGGGACTGAGCGCCGCCGTCAGCCCCAGGCGCGGGAGGTTGAAGTCGGCAGCCGTCGGGAATTCGGCCGTCACATCGACCGTACCGTCGGCATGGACCGTATACCCGACCGTATAGGGCTGGCGCACGTCATCGCCGATGCGGGCCTCCATCGGGGTCGAGATACACACCGAACGGCCGTCCCCTGCGGCCTCCCAGGTGACCTCGGCATCGGGACGCAGCGCGCAGACCGTCGGGCGGTAGGTGCGCTTGTCGTTGTCGATCGAGCGGTACCAGTTCAGTTCGAAGCCCGCGCCGGCGTGGATCAGCTCCCTGCCGGCATAGCGCAGCGAGGTCACGATGCCGCGGGTGAGGTCCATCTCCATGCGGAAGCCCGTGGCGGCAAGCGTCAGGCGTCCCTCCTCGCTCGAAATCCGGAGCGGCTCGTCCGTACGGGGCTGCACGGCTCCGGGAAGGCGGCGGTCGGTGACAGCCAGCTGCTCGCTGGCGACCTCATGCCCGGCGTCGGCCCAGACACATGGTCTGCGGAGCCGTACCGAGAGGTTCACGAAGTACTCGCCGTCGTCGCCCACACGGTCGGCATAGGGCAGCGTCAGGGTGGCCGTACTGCCCGGAGCGGCCGACGGCAGGTCGGTATCACCCTCGGCCACGGGGAGGCCGTCGCGCAGCAGCGTCCAGTGCAGGCAGAAGTTGTCGAGGTCGAGGAACGCATAGCGGTTCTCGATGCAGATGCGGCCCGAGGCCGGATCGTCGGCATGCAGGCGCAGATACTGGTAGACCTTCTTGACCTCGAGCAGTTTGGGAGTCACCTGTCGGTCGGGGGTCACGATGCCGTTGCAGCAGAAGTTGTTGTCGTTGGGGGCATCGCCGAAACCGCCGCCATAGTAGTAGTTCGTCGGCAGCTCGCCGTACTTGCACAGGCCCTGATCGACCCAGTCCCAGATGCAGCCGCCGATCATGCGGACCGAACGGTTCTCGATGTAGTCCCAGTACTCCTCGAGGTTGCCGATCGCATTGCCCATGGCGTGGGCATACTCGCACAGGAAGTAGGGTTTGTCGCGGTCCTGACGGTCCTGTTCGATCATGCTCTCGATCGAGGGATACATCCGCGAGTCGATGTCGGCCACGTCGTTCTTGCCCTCGTAGTGGATCGGACGGGGGTCGAGCGCACGCGCCGCGGCGTAGACGGCCTCGAAGTTGCGGCCCGATCCGCACTCGTTGCCCATCGACCAGAAGATCACCGACGGGTGGTTCTTGTCGCGCTCAACCATCCGCACCATGCGGTCGATGAAGGCCGGGCGCCAACTCTCCTTGTCGCTGATCGAGTGGTTGCCGTGGCACTCCACGTCGGCCTCGTCCATGACGTAGAGGCCGTAGTAGTCGAACAGCGCGTACATCTTGGCGTCGTTCGGATAGTGACTCGTGCGGATCGTATTGAGGTTGTGGCGTTTGAAGAGCAGGATATCCTCGATCATCGACTCGACGGGAACCGCCTTGCCCAGCTGCGGGTGGATGTCGTGGCGGTTGGCGCCCTTGAAGAAGATCCGACGGCCGTTGATCCAGACGCGGCGGTCGCGGATCTCGATCTTGCGGAGCCCGTACTGCGAGAAGGTCGTCTCGAGCGTCTGTCCGTCACGGTCCTTCAGTTCGAGGAGCACCGTATAGAGATAGGGCGTCTCGGCCGACCAGAGTTGCGGCGAGGAGACGGGAAGCACGGCCTCGGCAACGGCCTCGGAGCCACGGGCCACACCGCTGAACGGGAGGCTCTGCTCTGCGACGCGGTGCCCTTCGGCATCGAGCAGCGTGACATCGACCGAGGCGGCCTCGCGGCCCCGGCCCCCGACGTTGGCCACATGGGCGCGGACGCGCAGGCCGGCGCTGCGGAAGTCGTCGGACAGGTCGGCATCGAAGCGGAAGTCGCGCAGACGCACCTTCGGGGTGGCGTAAAGGTAGACGTCGCGGTGGATGCCGCTCAGGCGGAACATGTCCTGATCCTCGAGGTAGCTGCCGTCCGACCAGCGGTAGACCTCGACGGCCAGCGTATTGCGGCCCGGACGGACATAGCGCGTGATGTTGAACTCGGCATCGTTGTTCGCGCCCTGGCTGTAGCCTACCCTGCGGCCATTGACCCAGACGTACATGGCGCTGTAGACGCCGTCGAAGTGGAGGTAGACCTCACGGTCCTTCCAGTCGGCCGGCAGGTCGAAATCGCGGCGGTAGGAACCCACCGGGTTGGTCTCCGTCTGGTTCGTATAGCCCTTCTGCGGAAGGATGAAGGGCGGCTGATTCTTGTGCGGGTAGGTCACGTTCGTGTAGATCGGCGTACCGTAGCCGTGCATCTCCCAGTTCGACGGAACGGGAATCTCGTCCCACGCCGAGACGTCGTAACGTTCCCGGTAGAAATCCGCGGGACGCTCGTCGGGGCTCTTCACCCAATGGAACTTCCACATGCCGTTGAGCAGCATGTAACGGCTCGAGCGGTTGCGCACCCACGGCCGGCGGTAGCTCGGGTCACCCTGCATCTCGGCCACCGAGGCGAAGGGCACGAAGGTCGCATGGCCCGGCTCCTTGTTCACGGCGAAGACCGTCTCGTTCTCCCAGTCGTTGTCGCTGGTCGGGCGCAGGGCCGAGAGGTCGATCCGGGCCGTCGAACGGCGAATTGTCCACCGTTGAGCGGGGTCATCGGCCGAAGGGGCCACCTGCCAGGCCGGCTTGCCCGGCTGCACGTCGGGACAGCCGATATTGAGTCCGCCCGCACGGCAGGTGATCGTATAGGTATCCTCCCCGACAGGGGTCAGTTTCCACTCCTGGTTGGCATTGCCGGGGCTCGTGCTCCATTGGATCAGCGGCCCGGGCTGCGAGGCGCGGTTGGCGTTGTCGATGCTCTGGTCGGCAAGTACGGAGGTAATCTGCCAGTAGCCCCCGGTCGAGGACTCGGTGATGATCCAGAGCTGCGACGGCAAGTCTCGGCCCCGGTTGTTCAGGAAGATCTCGGTTTCGTTGTCGAGGCTGCCCTGGTTGTCGAGCACCAGCCCACCCGGGCCGACGATCTCGTAGAGAGCCTTCGGATCGAAGTGCTGCGCCGCCGCGGGACGGGACGGGCACAATCCGACGGCAACCAGCCCGCAGAGGGACAGGAAGCGTTTGAGTGTCATACGCGGTTCAGTTTTTTGGGTTAGATTCGGAATCCAAAGGTAGCAAAAACACGGGCAAGTACCAAGCGGCCGGAGGTTTTTTCAGCGGAGGAGCGGACGTTTGCAGCATCGGAAAAACAACGGGTCCGCGGCGCCGAAACGCCGCGGACCCGGAAAACAATCCGCATGCAGGAATTCACTATTCGATCTCGAGCAGCGGAGCGTCGGTCGGGACATTGTCGCCCTCGGTTACGAAGATCTGCTTCACGGTGCCGGAGTAGTCGGTCGTGATGGCGTTCTCCATCTTCATGGCCTCGAGAACAGCCACCTCCTGGCCGGCCTTAACCGTATCGCCCACCTTGACGGAGAGCGTCAGCACGCGGCCCGGCAGCGGAGCCGTCACGGCATGGCCCGTAATCACGGCCTTCGGGCGGGCGGGAGCGGCCTCCGTAGCCTTCGCCTCGGGCTTGGCGGCAGCAGCCTCGGCGGGCTTCGCAGCCGCGTAAGCCTTCACCTTCTGGTCCGTGAGGAAGGTCTTGGCCACGGCCGGGAAGAGCTCGAGCAGCAGCACCTCCTTCTCGTTGGCCGCCAGCTTGACGCCTCCGGCTTCGGGGAGTTCGGGGTTGGGCTGCATCTTGTACTTCGACGTGTCGTAGGGGGTCTCCTCACGCACACCGCAGATCTTGAAGCGGAACTCGGGATCGATCTTCACCGGCGTTTTGCCGTATTCGCCCTTCACGAGGCCCACAAACTGCGACGACTTGTTGGTATACATCGGACGTCCGGCCTTCTCGTCGAGGGCGCAGTTCACGGCCTGGGCACCCACGATCTGCGAGGTCGGGGTCACCAGAGGCGGCAGACCGGCAGCCAGACGCACCGACGGGATGAGCTCCATGGCGCGCGGCAGAATCTCCTCCGACTTGAGCTGCTTGAGCTGGGCCACCATGTTCGAGTACATGCCGCCCGGGATCTCGGCCTTCTGCACCAGTTCGTTCGGGGCCGGGAAGCCGAAGTATGCCTCGATCTTGCGGCAGAGGTCGATCGTCGCGGCCTCGTCGTCGCGCTGTGCGGCCTCGATGGCACGGTCGAAGAGGGCATCCACCTCGTCGGGCAGTTTGTCGGTCAGCGGGTTGAAGGGCTTCGGCTCGGGTTTCTCGACACCGAATACCGACATGTTGAGCTCCTTGCGGATCTCACGCAGCTCCTTGTTGATCTTGGCCACGGCCTCCATGTTCACGCCCGTGTCGATACCCAGCTTCTTGCAGAAGACGTAGACGAGCTCGATGGCCGGAGCACCCGTACCGCCGGCAAAGTACCAGCAGTTGGTGTCCACGACATCGACGCCCGCAACGATGGCGGCCAGCACCGAGGCCAGGCCGTAACCCGGCGTACAGTGGGTGTGGAAATCGACGGGAATCGACAGGTGCTTCTTGAACAGACGCACGAGCGTGGCCACGCGGCGCGGCGGAATCAGACCCGACATGTCCTTGATGGTGATCATGTCGGCGCCCAGTGCGGCCATCTGACGGGCCTTGTCGAGGAAATAGGCGTCGGTGAAGACCGGATCGGGGTTCTTCTTGCCGAAGAGTTTCGAGAAGAAGCCCTGCTCGGGGTATTTCGGATCGACCGTATAGCATACGGCACAGTCGGCGATGCCGCCGTACTGCTTGACGTACTTGACCGTCGATTTGACATTGTCCACGTCGTTCAGCGCATCGAAGATACGCATGATGCCCAGACCGCTCTCGATGGCGTTGCGGCAGAAGCCGTCGATGATCTCGTCCGTATAGGGCGAGTAGCCGAACAGGTTGCGGCCGCGCGACAGGGCCGTGAGTTTCGACACATTCCCGACAGCCTTATGGATCGTTTCGAGGCGCGTCCACGGATTCTCGTTCAGGTAACGCATCACCGAGTCGGGCACGGCGCCGCCCCACACCTCCATCGCATAGAAATTCGCATCCTTGTAGAAAGGCAGGCAACGGTCGATCTGTGCCTGATTCATTCGGGTCGCGAACGACGACTGCTGGCCGTCGCGCAACGTAAGGTCTCTGATTTTGAGATTTCTTGCCATTGTGATAAGACTTTAGTTCCTGTTTCGGAAATTTGTGTTATTCGAATAACAAAGGTAATAAAGTGTTATGAATATACAACTTTTTCGGACACTTTTTTCGAAAAATCTCACTCCGGGACTGCTTTTCGGAGCGCGAAAAGGCCTATCGGAGCGATATTTCGGTCGAAACGGCGAATCGAAGCAAGGAAAGCATCCGAAACCGGACCGCGAGGCCGTTCAGTGCAGGCGGCCGCCGCCGGTCGGCGCGGAGGGACCGGAAGGCGCGGAAGGGCCCGATGGCTCGCCGGCGTCGGGATGACGGTCGAGATAGAGCCGCTTGAAGACATGCACGCAGAAGACGAACATCGACAACAGCAGCGGCCCGAAGATCACCCCCATGAACCCGAAGAGCGAGAGGCCGATGACCACGCCGAAGACCGTGATGAGCGGGTGGATGTCGGCCATGCGGCGCTGCAGGACGAGCCGCACGACATTGTCCGACTGCGTGACCACCGCCACGCCATAGGCCGCCAGCCCGACGGCGGCCCCCGTGTGGCCGCCGAGCCCCAGCCAAAGCGCCAGCGGCACCCAGACGAGCGCCGTGCCGACAACCGGAATGATCGTGGCCAGGCAGGTCAGCACACCCCAGAAGAGCGGATCGGGCACCCCGAAGAGCAGGTAACCCGCCAGTGCGACGCCTCCCTGCACGACGGCCAGCAGCGGGACGCCGATGGCGTTCGATCTAACGATCATGCGAACCTCGTGCAGGGCGTCGCTCCCCACCCCGCGGCTGAAGGGGAGCAGCTCGCGGATGTACTCCTCCATGCGGCGGCCACCCAGCAGCATGAAGTAGAGCACGAAGAGCAGGACCACCACATTGACCGCAAAGCCCGTCACCCCGCCGAGGAGCCACTGCCCAAGGTGCGGAAGCTCCGAGAGCAGGCTCCGCAGGTTGCTCTCCTGCCACAGGTCGTAGCCCGTACGCTCCTGGACCAGCGCCGCGAGGTGTCGGGCCGAGGCGACAAGCTGGCGGGGATCGAGCGTAAAACGCTGCACGCGCTCGGCAACCATCCAGACCAGCAGCGAGATCGGCACCAGGAAGCAGCACACCGCCTCGCCCAGCAGCAGCCAGGCCGCCGCACTGCGCCGCCAGCCGTGCCGCCCGGTCAATCGGCACATCTGCCCGCGCAGCAGGACATAGATCGTCGCGGCCCCCATCAGTCCCCCCAGAAAGGGGGTCAGTTCGACGAAGACGACGGTTCCCAGACCTACGATCAGCGCCACGAGCGAATAGCGCCAGTATTGTTCCCGGACAGACGGCATGCGATACCTTGATATATAATACCGGAAAGGGAGATGACGCAAGGAGCGTGCCACCGGTCCGATACGGCGCCGCGCACGGTATTCCGAACGGGCTGCGGCATGGCACGTCAAAATTTCCGCAATGTACTATTGCGTTCCAGATATATTTCATTATATTTGTAATCCTTATAACGAATGGCAGTTCGTCCTCTATGTTGTTGGAGAGATTCCGCCCGCACCCTTCAGGCCGTCGTTCCGCACGGCCTCTGCGCAGTTTTCGGTCCTGCGCCCGGATCCGTCGGGCCGCAGACGAGAAACGCTCTGCCGGGTCCTGTCACCTGCAAAAAGGCACTCCAGGTGCCGCACGGGAAGTTAAAATACGATGAAATCCGACCTCCCCGACATCTGCTTCCCCCACAAAGAGACTACCTTTGCGATGGGAATCCGCATCGAAAGAAACCCTTAATCCATATTTTATGAAAAAACCTCTACTTCACTTTCTCCTGATGGCTGCCTTCATCCTGATCGGCTCGTCATCGGCAATCGCACAATCGACAGTGATCGGTAAGGTCGTCGATGAGAACGACGCGCCGCTCATCGGTGCGACCGTCATCGTGCCCGGCACCTCGACCGGTACCGGAACCGACGCAGCCGGCAACTTCTCGCTGAAGGTCGATGCCGGAACGCAGAGCGTCGAGATCTCGTTCATCGGTTACGTGACCGAGACCCGCGAGATCAAGGGGGGGGGTCGCATTGACCTCGGCACAATCGTCCTGAAGACCGACGCCGTGACGCTGCAGGACGTCATCGTCTCGCAGTCGGTGGCCGTGCAGCGCAAGACCCCGGTGGCCGTATCGACCGTCACGGCCGACGAGATCACCTACAAACTCGGCGGACAGGAGTTCCCCGAGATCCTCAAATCGACCCCCGGCGTATATGTGACCAAGGACGGCGGCGGCTTCGGCGACGCCAAGATCAACATGCGCGGCTTCCAGTCGGCCAACGTCGCCGTGATGGTGAACGGCGTGCCGGTCAATGACATGGAATGGGGCGGCGTCTACTGGTCGAACTGGGCCGGTCTCTCGGACGTGACGCGCAGCATGCAGACGCAGCGCGGTCTGGGCGCCTCGAAGATCTCGGCCCCCTCGGTGGGCGGTTCGGTGAACATCGTCACCAACGGCATCGACGCCAAGAAGGGCGGCACGTTCTCGTTCGGCGTCGGCAACGACGGACTCTACAACCTCTCGCTCAGCCTCTCGACCGGCCTGACCAAGAACGGATGGGCCATGTCGATCCTCGCGGCCAAGCGCTGGGGCGACGGCTACATCCAGGGCACGAACTTCGAGGGCTACAACTGGTTCGTGAACATCTCGAAGCGCATCAACGACCGGCACCAGCTCTCGCTCACGGCATTCGGCGCCCCCCAGAAGCACGGACAGCGCAACGCCCTGAACGACGGTCTGACGATCGCCGAGTGGCAGAAGGCCAAGAACTTCATGGGCGAGAAGGACATGTACCGCTACAACGCCAGCTACGGTTTCGACAAGAACGGCAAGCAGCGCTACTCGAGCTTCAACGAGTACCACAAGCCCCAGATCTCGCTCAACCACCAGTGGCAGATCGACTACAAGTCGTCGCTCTCGACAGCCCTCTACATGTCGATCGGACGCGGCTCGGGATACTCGGGACAGGGCCGCACGTCGGCCGACCGCAACGCCTGGAAGGGCACGAACTACGGTATCCTGAACACCACGTTCCGCAACCCCGACGGCACGTTCGCCTACGACAAGATCCAGGAGCTCAACGCCGCCAGCATCGACGGCTCGCGCATGGTGATGTCGAAGAGCAACAACAACCACATGTGGTACGGTCTGCTCTCGACCTACACCAACCAGATCACCCCGTCGCTCGAGCTCTCGGCCGGTGTCGATGTCCGCTACTACATCGGTGAGCACAACAACGAGATCATCGACCTCTACGACGGCAAGTACTTCATCGACGACAACAGCCGCCGCAACGTCAAGGCCTCGGACAACATCGCCGCTGCCGATCCCACGTGGCAGTACGAGAAGCTGCAGGTGGGCGACAAGGTCTACCGCGACTACGACGGACACGTCCACCAGGAGGGCGTATTCGCACAACTCGAGTGGACGCGCAACAAGCTCAACGCATTCGTCTCGGGTTCGATCTCCAACACCGGATACTGGCGCTACGACCGCTTCTACTACGATGCCGCACACGCCGAGTCGGACCACGTGAACTTCCTCGGCTACACGATCAAGGGCGGCGCCAACTACAACATCACCGACAAGCACAACGTATTCGCCAACCTCGGATACATCAGCCGCGCGCCCTTCTTCTCGGGCGGCGCATTCCTGCAGAGCACCACGAGCAACGTGACCAACCCCGACCCGCTCAACGAGCGCGTCTTCTCGGCCGAACTCGGATACGGCTTCCGCTCGGGTATCTTCACCGCCAACCTCAACGCCTACTACACGCTCTGGATGGACAAGTCGTTCGTCCGCTCGACGCAGATGTCCAACGGCGACTACGCCCGCATCAACCTGGGCGGCGTGGATGCCCGCCACATGGGTATCGAGCTCGACTTCTCGCTGCGTCCGACCCGCTGGATGGACATCACCGGCATGCTCTCGCTCGGCAACTGGATCTGGGACAGCAACACGAAGGGTTACATCTACGACTCGCAGGGCCAGCCGATGACCGCCGCACTCGACGGAACGGTGGCTTCGGGCATCATGGCCGACGACCACGCCTGGCTCTTCCTCAAGCAGAAGGGCATCAAGGTCGGCGGATCGGCACAGACCACCGGTGCCATCGGCATGACGGTGCGCCCGATGAAGGGCCTGCGCGTCAGCGCCGACTGGAACGCCTACGGCAACAACTACGCCGACTTCTGGCTCGGCTCGGGCCTGAACGGCAACCAGACCATCGAGGTCAAGGATCCGTGGCGCATTCCGTGGGGGCATCAGCTCGACCTCTCGGCCAGCTACCGCTTCAAGATCGGCAACATCTTCGCCACGATCTACGGCAACGTGAACAACGTCTACAACTACAACTACATCATGGATGCGCAGAGCGACGCTCTCCAGGAGGGTATCTGGCAGAACGCCTACGCCGTCATGTACTCGTTCGGACGCACCTACACCGTAAGAGTGAAAATCAACTTCTAACCATACTCCGGAATATTCGACATGAACAAGCATATCAAACTCGCACTGATCTTCGCAGCCGCCGCACTCGCCGGTACGGGCTGCACGGTCGATGACTACAACGACGCCTATCTGGACGGCTTCGACTCCGATCAGGAGGTGACCGACATCCAGACGGTGAGCTACACGCTCACCGATGCGGACTACTCCTCGGTGGCCAACAACGCCGCGAACAAGGCGATCGCCGAGGCGGCAGGTCCGGAGGCCGTCGAGGCCCTGGCAGCCGTCGGCACGGCCAAATGCTTCTCCGAGGCGGCTCCCGCCGAGACCTACCTGCCGGCATTCGTATCGGCGGGCTACAACTCCTACCTGTCGAACGGTTCGACGGTGACGGTGACCTACCACAAGGCCACGGCACAGGCTGAGGAGATCGTCAAGCTCACGGCGGCCGAAACCTACACGGTGACGGGCGAAAACTACAAGTCGGTATGGGGCGAGACCCCGGCCAACTACTTCACCCCCTCCAAGCCGCTCGAGGGCTATGCCGACAAGTTCCTCTCGGCTGCCTACCCCGACGCTACGGAGGGTACGGTGAAGCTCGTGTCCTACAACTACTCCGATTCGGAGCCCAGCACGGGTGGCGAGTCGGCGGCAACGAGCATCGACGAGTCGTTTGCCGGCGGACTGAACGCCTGGCAGATCGTCAAGGGCGAGAGCAGCTCGACCTGGACGCTCGATTCGTACAACGGAGTCAATTCGGCCAAGGTATCGGCCTTCAAGACCGAAGGGGCACAGGATCTGTGGCTGATCTCCGAAAAGGTGAACCTCTCGGCGAGCGAACAGCCGCAGCTGGCCTTCGACGTGAAGATCTCCTACTGGACGCATGACGGGCTGCAGGTGCTGGTTTCGACCGACTACAACGGCGTGACGCCTGAGGAGGCCACGTGGACCGACCTGACGCACTGCTTCGCATTCGACGGTTCGACGGCCGGCAAGTGGTACACGGCAGGCATCTGCGACATGAGCGCCTACAAGAGCGATGCGGTCTACATCGCCTTCCGTTACACGGGCAACGCCGCCGAGGAGAAGACGACGACCTACCAGATCGGCAACATCCAGCTGGGCGACGGCGTGGTAACCGCCGCCGGGAAGGAGCTCTTCAGCGATGCGTTCGAGGCCGTGGATGCAGAGAACAACAAAATCTTCGACAAGTGGGATGTAAAGGCCGTGGCCGACGAGACGAAGCAGTGGTACCTGACCACCTACTCGAACAACACCTACGCCCAGGAGACGGCCAACAAGGCTGCGGGAGCCGTCGAGTCGTGGCTCGTCACGAAGGAGCCGATCGCCGTGCCGGCATTCGACGCCGAGGGCATGACGGTGCTCGGATTCGACCTCAAGATCGGCTATTGGAATGCCGACTGCCTCACGGTGCTCGCATCGGAGAACTACACGGGCGACGTGTCCGCAGCCGAGTGGACCGACCTGACGGCACACTTCCTGATCCCGCAGACGCCGACAGGAGGCTATGCCGACAACTTCTCGGCAGCCGGTCTGGCACCGCTTTACCAGTTCGCCGGCAAATCGGTCTACATCGCCTTCCGCTACCAGGGCAACGGTGCCGAGAAGCGCACGACGACCTACCAGGTGGACAACGTGAAGGTGGCCAGCATCTCGCGTAACGCCGCATCGGCGGCCTCGACGCTCGCGGCCATGACCCGTGCGGCGATGGTCAAGGAGCGTTACGCCGCCTACACCTTCAACGGCACCAACTGGGAGCCGACGCCCGACACGGCCGTCATCAACCCCGAGGACTACGAGGCCATGGGCAGCTCGCACCCGAACTTCAGCTCGTCGTTCTCGCCCGACGTCTACCTGCCCGTCTACCTCAAGCTCAAGTACCCCTACGCACAGCCCGAGGAGACGAAGGACATCGCCTACCAATACTATGAGGACAACGTGACGAGCCCGCGTGCCGACCGCTACGCATTCGACGGTTCGCAGTGGACCAAGGTCGAGGCCTACGAGACGCTCGAAGGCCCGTTCAAGAAGGTGGACGGCAAGTGGAGCTTCAACCCCAGCCTGACGATCGTCGTGGCGCCCGACAAGAGCGAGCTGAGCAAGAGCATCTACCAGGCCGGCGTAGACTGGGTGATCGCCAACAAGGACCCGATGTACCGCTACGACAACCGCAGCGACTCGTACATGACCGACTCGGAGTACTACAGCGGCTGCGCCGTGGGTTACACGAACCTCAACTGGCGCATCAACACGCTGCCCAAGTACTATTGGGGACCGGCCGGCGAGGACATCTCGGCCTACGAAAACTGGGCTTCGGACGACAAGGAGGCCGCACGCGCATCCTATGCGGCATTCTATGCCGAGACGGAGAAGCGCTTCGGCGAGGTGATGTCCGGTGCGCTGGGTACGCTCTACCCCAACGTCAAGATGATCGACGGCATCGATGTCATCTACACGCTCGAGTTCATGCTCTACACGCAGCACATCGGTTCGAGCACGGGCAAGGTGACCCACGCATTCGAGTTCAAGCTCGTGGCCGACGGTAAGTTCGAGTACGTGCGGATGTACGCCCTCGCACCGGAGTTCGAGCTCATGCGCGACGAGAACTTCAAGTAGCGGAGCCCGCACTGCAAAACGGAAAGGCCGCCCGAGTGATCGGGCGGCCTTCCTGTTTTCAGACGGATGGGCAAAAGTACGACGGGCGCGGGCTGAAGAAGCCGATGAGGCCGGATCCGGCGACAGCCGACCCGGCCTTGGGCCCGGCGATGCAGACGGATGGTCAGAGCAGCATCTGCCTGAGGGCCGTGCAGGAAGAGGCCGGGTCGTGGGCATCGAAGAGGAAGCCCCCGATACCCAACGTTCGGGCCGTGTCGATGTTGGCCGGGCGGTCGTCGATGAAGAGCGTCTCGGAAGGGAGGAGTCCGTAACGGTCGAGCAGGATCTCATAGATCCGCGGCTCGGGCTTGACACAAAGCTCCTCGCACGACACGACCTCACCGTCGAAAAGCCCGTAGACGGGGAAACGGCGCAGGTAGTCGATGAACTCGCGCGACATGTTCGAGAGCACGTAGAGGCGGTAGCCGGCCTCCTTCAGGTCGCGGACGAGCTCTTCGGTCGGCGCAACGGGCTCCTGCAGGTCGATGGCCCGCTGGAGCACGGCCGCGCAGGTCTCGCGCGAACGGCCGGTCATTCCGACCAGAGTGTCGGTAACCTCCCCGAGGGTCGAGGTACCCCGGTCGTACTCCTCCCAGAAACGGGGCATCTTCGGGGCCCGGAGGAAGCTGAAGAATTCGATGATCTCCGGATCGCACTTGCGCTTGTCGCGGGCGAAGAGCACTCCGCCCAGATCGAATACGATGTTTTTCATGGTTGCAAAGATAGTGCATGCGGCCGGGATTTACAAATACCGGGGCCCGACGGCCGCTCGCAGGGAGCACCGGGGAGGGGAAGAACGGCCGGCCCGGGCGGGAACGAATCCCGTCCGGGCCGGATGCCGGAAAAGATGGCGGTGCACCCTGCCGGGTCTGCCGGAAAGGGCTGTCACCGGGAAAGGGTTGCCGCCATACGGGCCGCCACACAGGGCTGCGCCGGAATCAGAAGAGGTGGAAGGCGACCGTGAGCCCCGCCATGACGATGGCGACCATCGACATGAGCTTGATGAGGATGTTGAGCGACGGACCCGAGGTATCCTTGAAGGGGTCGCCCACCGTGTCGCCGACGACCGTAGCCTTGTGGCACTCGGAACCCTTGCCGCCGAAGTGGCCCTCCTCGACCATCTTCTTGGCGTTGTCCCATGCACCGCCGGCATTGGCCATGAAGACCGCCAGCACGAAGCCCGAACCGAGGCCGCCGACCAGCAGGCCCATGACGCCCGCCACGCCGAAGACGAGGCCGACAACCACCGGCACGATGATGGCCAGCAGGCTCGGGAAGAGCATCTCACGCTGCGCCCCGCGCGTCGAGATGGCCACGCAGCGCGCATAGTCGGGCGTACCCTCGCCCGTGAGGATTCCCTTGATCTCGCGGAACTGGCGCCGCACCTCCTGCACCATGCTCTCGGCCGCGCGGCCCACGGCGTTCATCGTCAGGCCGCAGAAGAGGAACGACATCATCGCGCCGATGAAGACGCCGACGAGCACCGTGGGGTTCATCAGCGAGACGTTGTAGTAGGACATGAAGTCGAGGATCGAGGCCTGCTCGACCAGACACTTCGTCCCGTCGGTGAAGAGCAGCTCGGTGACGCCGTTGTGCAGCAGGCCGATGCGGATCTCCTCGACGTAGGAGGCCAGCAGCGCCAGCGCCGTGAGGGCCGCCGAACCGATGGCAAAGCCCTTGCCCGTGGCGGCCGTCGTGTTGCCCAGCGCGTCGAGGGCGTCGGTACGCTTGCGCACCTCGGGACCCAGGCCGCTCATCTCGGCGTTGCCGCCGGCGTTGTCGGCAATGGGCCCGTAGGCGTCGGTGGCCAGCGTGATGCCCAGTGTCGAGAGCATGCCCACGGCGGCGATGCCGATGCCGTAGAGGCCCTGCGAGAGGTTCTGCGGCGTCATCATGTGGTGGATGTCGAAGCCGATGGCACAGAGGTAGGCCAGGACGATGGCCGCGCCGATCGTCACAACGGGAATGGCTGTGGAGATCATCCCCGAGCCGACACCGGCAATGATGACCGTCGCGGGGCCGGTCTTCGAACTGCCGGCGATCTTCTGCGTCGGACGGTAGGAGTGCGAGGTGTAGTACTCGGTGGCCTGTCCGATCACGACGCCGGCCACGAGGCCCGTGATGACCGAGAAGGAGAGACCCACCCAGTTCTCGATGCCCAGCAGGTAGAGAATGCCGAAGGTGGCCAGGGCGATCAGCAGCGAGCTGAAATTGACGCCCACGCCCAGCGAGCGGAGCAGCTCGCGCATCGTGGCCCCCTCCTTCGTGCGCACGAGGAAGATGCCGATGATCGAGAGCAGGATGCCCACGGCGGCGATCAGCATCGGGGCCAGCACGGCCTTAAGCTGCAGGGCCTCGCTGCCGGCCGAGGCGAAGGCTGCGGCGCCGAGCGCCGCGGTGGCCAGCACCGAACCGCAGTAGCTCTCGTAGAGGTCGGCGCCCATGCCGGCCACGTCACCCACGTTGTCACCCACGTTGTCGGCAATCGTCGCCGGATTGCGCGGGTCGTCCTCGGGGATGCCGGCCTCGACCTTGCCCACCAGGTCGGCGCCCACGTCGGCAGCCTTCGTGTAGATGCCGCCGCCGACACGGGCGAAGAGGGCCTGCGTCGAGGCTCCCATGCCGAAGGTCAGCATCGTCGTGGTGATGACGACCAGCTTCTGCGGTCCGGCCACATCGGTGAAGTGGTCGAGGATCAGGTACCAGAACGAGATATCGAGCAGGCCGAGGCCCACGACGACCAGTCCCATGACGGCGCCGCTGCGGAAGGCGACCTTCAGGCCGCGGTCGAGCGACTGGCGCGCCGCATGGGCCGTGCGGGCCGAAGCGTAAGTGGCGGTCTTCATGCCGAAGAAACCCGCAAGCCCCGAGAAGAACCCGCCCGTCAGGAAGGCGAAGGGCACCCACGGGTTCTGCACGCCGGCACCGTAGGCCAGGTAGGCGAACAGAAGCGCCAGGGCGACGAAGACGATCGTGACGACCTTGTACTGCTGGCGCAGATAGGCCATCGCCCCCTTGCGGACATGTGCCGCGATCTCACGCATGCGCTCCGTGCCCTCGTCCTCACGCTTCATCCGCGTGTAGAAGATCCACGCCACGGCCAATGCAACGACCGAGGCGGCGGGCACGATCCAGAAAATCAAAGGTGTGTTCATTGCGGTAGTGGATAATTAGGATTGGTATGGATTGAGAACAAATATAACATTTTTTTCGACTTCCCGGTCGGCCGAAACGCCGGAAATCCCGTTTTTTTCGTACTTTTGTCTCCAAACCCGGCACGCCGGAAAACTCCCGAAACCATCCGCATGAAATGAACCCGCAACAAACCGCAAAACAACCCCGCGTCGAGGTGGTCGATGCCTTGCGCGGCTTTGCCGTCATGGCGATTCTGCTGGTCCACAGCGTCGAGCACTTCAACTTCTACATCTACCCCACCGACCAGCCCGACTGGCTCGCCTGGTTGGACCGCAGCGTCTTCTGCGGTGTCTTCGCCCTGATGGCCGGCAAATCCTACGCCATCTTCGCCCTACTCTTCGGGTTCACGTTCTACGTGCAATGGAGCAACCAGCGGCGGCAGGGACGCGACTTCGGGTACCGATTCCTCTGGCGGCTGCTCCTGCTTGTGGGCTTCGCATCGCTCAACTCGGTATTCTTCATGGCTGGCGATGTGCTGCTGCTCTTCGCCGCCGTAGGCATCATTCTCTTCCTGGTGCGCAACTGCAGCGACAAGGTGGTGCTGGGGCTGGCTGTACTCTTCCTGCTGCAGCCCGTCGAGTGGTTCCACTACGCAGCCGGGGCCATCGACCCCGCCTACCGGGCCCCCGATCTGGGCGTGGGCGCACTCTTCGGCGAGGCGATCGCATACACGCAACAGGGAGATTTCCTCCATTTCGTGCGCAACAACCTCCTGACGGGACAAAAGGCCAGCCTCTTCTGGGCCATCGACGCCGGGCGCTACATCCAGACGGCCGGGCTCTTCCTCCTGGGCTTCTACTTCGGCCGCCGGCAGCTCTTCCTGGGCGGCGAGCGCAACATGCGGCGGTGGTTCGCGCTGCTCGTCGCCAGCGCCGTGCTCTACGCCCCGCTCAACCAGCTCTCGGAGCTGGTAGCCGGCGACAGCGCCCTGCAACCCACGCTGGGGACCGTGCTCGACATGTGGCAGAAACTCGCCTTCACGTTCGTGCTCGTCTCGTCGTTCGTGCTGCTCTACCACCGGTTCGAAGGGTTCCGCCGCCGGGTGGCCGACCTGCGCACCTACGGACGGATGAGCCTGTCGAACTACATCGGGCAGTCGATCCTCGGCGCACTGGTCTACTATCCGTTCGGGCTGGGGCTGGCGACCCGCTGCGGACAGACGGTCAGCCTGCTCATCGGCATCGCGATGCTCGTGCTGCAGATCGCCTGCTGCAAATGGTGGCTCAAGCGGCACAGACAGGGACCGCTGGAGTGGATCTGGCACAAATGGACCTGGATCGGGAGTTCGGCGAAGTGATGCCGGGAAGGACGGCATCGCCGGAGGTATCGCCCGGAAAGGGGCGAAATGATATTTTTTTCCGAAAATATTTGGCGCTTTCGGATTTTAGGCTTATCTTTGTGCGCTCTTAAAACGATAAGGGCACCAAAAAACAGAGTTCGGGGTGTAGCGCAGTCCGGTTAGCGCGCCAGCTTCGGGAGTTGGAGGTCGCTGGTTCGAATCCAGTCTCCCCGACCAAGTCGGAAACGACGGAAACCTTTGCTTCGGCAAAGGTTTTTTTATTTTACCCGCAACGGGAAGGCCGGCCACCCTGCCGCGGCAAAAGGACCGGAACGGAAGGCCCCGCATCCGGTGCGAACCGGACACGGGAAGATCAGAGCAGGATCTTCAGATCCTCCGCATCATAGAGGGCAGGCAGGCGGCGGTTGTCCACCAGAATCGTCGGCGTACGCACGATGCGGATCCTCCGGCAGTAGTTCAGCTGGGCCGACAGGTCGTTGCCGGCCAGCGGATGGATCGGCGTCGCGGGTACCCGGCCCCGCCCGTACCACGCCGCAAGGAGCCGGAAGGTCTCGCCCCACTCGCTGGTGATGCCCGACGAGATCAACCGCAGCGCCACATCGTAGGCCCTCCTGTCGCCGTCGTCCACGACAAAGATCAGGTCGATCCGCACCCCTTTCAACTTGCCGATCACGTCGCAGATCCGGGCACAGTCCGGACAGGAGGGATTCAGCACGACGGTCACCGTATGCTCGGCCTCGGCGTAGTTGCTCACCGGAGCGGCCGTGACACTGTCCACCTCCTCCTCCGCTTCGCGGCCGAGCAGCTGCCAGAACAGATCCGGAATACCCAGCAGCTGTTCGCGGAGATTCCGCAGCCGGACGATCTCCGCATCCCGGTCCACACGGCCGAGAAAACGCCGGGCCAGCAGGATCACCACGGCAAAAGCAACCACAAGCCCGATGCATCCGACTCCGGTCACAAGCAACCGCGCCGCACCGCACATCCCGGTGAGGGCGGGCAAAAGGCAGGAGGCCACCAGACAGACTACAGACACGGCCAGCCACCAGCCCCACGTCCGATCGACGAACGCCAGCAGCTGGCGGACAAGATAACCCGGACGCAGCCTCCCGGCCGGAGCCTCGCCGCGGTCGATCGTCAGCACGGAACCGTCCCATGCGCTCCGAAAGCGGTCGAACGTCTCATCGATCAGCCGGTTGTCGGCCGTACGGAGGCGCACCGTGCGGGTTTCGGGATCGAGACGCTCGACGAGTTGGAACGGATACTCGGCATTGCCCGACACGACCAGAAACGGCCCGTCGAGTTCGAAAAGCTGGTCGAACTCCAGGCGGCAGATCATGTTCGGGATGCACAGCTCATCGAGCGTATCGCTGAGCGAACGAATGCTGTGCGGCAGCGGATGCCGGTCGTAGACCGCGCGAAGGCGCAGCAGATCGATCCGGATTCCGGCACGGCGGAGGAAATAATGCAGAAAGGAGGGCATCGGATTTTCCATGGTTGAATAAAAAGAGCTTGGGGTTTAAAGAGAGATTCAACAAAACAGGATGAGCCGTATTGCCGGATGCAGCCGCACACCTCGCCGCACGGAGCAGGAGCCGGGCCGGATGCGATGCGCATCCTCCGACCGACTGCCCGGCACGAGAAATGGCCGACGCACGATACGCCGGCCATCGGGATCCGCCGGATCGGGCCGGAGCCCGACCGGAGTCCGTTCCCGGGAATCACTTGCCGCAGGCGTTGCGTCGTGCGCGGTCCTCCCCGGGTTGCGGGAGCCGCGCCCTGCGTAAGCAATACGGACCGGGGCGTACTCGACGTCCCGGTCCACGACAACCGGACAGTCCGTCTCTACCGGATGCGGTCCATGAGTATCGGCACCGGTTCCCGGAAGGGATATTTCAGACGTCGTGCGACGATGCGGCGCTGCACGGAGGCCGAATCGGGGACCGTGAGGTCATCGGCCTGATAACGGTGAAACATGCTTCCGGGAAGGAGGAACGAGATGGTCGCCCCCTTGGGGACCGTCATTTCGATCTCCCCCGCTTCGTTGCCGACCTGCAGGATCGGGGTTCCGGAGACCCGGGCTATCGGATAGGCAATCGGCGCATCGTATTCATTGCGTACCGATATACGGGCTTTGCACAAAAGGCTTCGTGGAGGAGTATCCCATATTCCGACAGCGATCCGACAGGCTGAACAGATGGCAACGCCGCACAGAATCCCTACCAAGAGATATCCTCCACGAGCCATATTTACAAAATGGTTCCTACGCCTTCGTAATCGGGTCCAACGATACGGATCGAGTAGGAGTTGTCGGTCGTGAGCACAACGGGGAGACATACCGAAGGTTCGGTGTCGGTGTTGCAGCTGCGCGTGGCGATGCTTGCGCCCGATGCATCGGTAACGTCGATCGTGACCGTTCCCAGCAGATAATCGGGATTGAAGTAGAACTCCAGGCCCGAGCCGGGAACATAGTAGACATCGACCGTCGCACCTCCGCTGCGAGCTTGACCATGAGGTGTTGTCGTTTTAAGATCATTAATGACAATCTCCTGCATCGACAGTTCCTTTTTCTCCTCGTCCTTGGTCCCGCCGTCGGACTCCTGTTTCGGGGCAACATAGGCGACGGATACCGTCGCTACAGTGGCCAGCAAAGTCAGAATGAATTTCTTCATGTGTGTTTTGGGTTAATTGGTTTGAACAGACCCAAAAGTAGCACGACAAAACGCACCGGACAACGCAAGCGCCCGAACGGGATATCATACACACCAGAAATACATACTGGAAACCAGATATTTACAAACACACTTTATCATACCTGCGATCGGATGCCATTCAAAGGGCTGGAGCACAGCCTATTCTGGTATGATGAAAAATAGTGCATTCAATGACATGCATGTCCTCGCCGAATGAGGGTTCGGCACCCCTTGCGGCACACGGCCGATCACTCCTCCTTCGGGACCAGTTCGGCAAGGAGCTCGGCAATGAAGCTCTCGAGCGTCCGCTCGGGCGGAAGCCCCAGCTTCTTGCGCAGGCGGCTCCGCTTGTTGTAGAACGAACCGATATCCTCGTAGTTATAGAGGTAGCAAATTCCGTGCTGCGAAAAGCCGAAGCAGAGCAGACAGCAAAGATCGAGGTCCTGTTTGCGCAGCTCCGGATAGTGGGCCTTGAGGTAATCGACCACGCCGAAGTACTTGCGATTGACCACGTACTGCAGGTCGGACAGCGCATGCTTCGACTTGACGTTTACGGTCATGTAGTCGCGGAAGGATTTCATGAACAATGCGGGTTTCATCGTTTCGGCCTTGTCCACCCAGTTGCGCAGGACGACCATACGCTCTTCGAGGGCGTCGAAGAGCTGCCGCTCCTGCTCGTCGTCCGTATCCACGCGGTCGCCCACCGTTCCCAGCTGCTCCTGCAGTTCGCGGCAGGCCCGGCCCAGCGACTCCTTTTCGGCCTCGGCCTCGCGCATCTTCAGAGCCGCATTCTCGCGCCATTTGCGCAGGTAGAGCAGACCGGCGACCAGCAGCGACAACGAGAAAAGGAGCACCAGACCGGTGATGATCCGCTGCTGGTCGTTGTGCTGTTTGAGGTTCTCGTAGGACTGGTTCAGGATTCGATTGCGGTATTTCTGCTCGAGTTCCAGCACCAATGCCTCCTCTTTCTCCTGATTGATGGAGTCCATCACGGCGATATACTGCTTCACATAACGGTAGGCTTCGGGATAGTTTTCCCGCGCCATTTCTATCCGTTCCAATAAAGAGTAGCAACCGGCGATCTTATGTGCATTAAAAGCCTGTCTGTTTCGAAGAATTTCCTTCCCAAACATTTCGGCTGAATCCAACTGACTTGCTTTCAAATAAATATCTTGCCACAAACCATATGATTGAAGTGGTATTTCCCCTTGATTATACGCAGCATAATATGCTCTTAAATCTCTCTTTATGCTTGCAATATCACCTTTTGCATCCAGTCGCGTTTTAACAACCAAATCTTCATACAAAGGAATAATCCGATCAGTAGCACCAATTGTCTTATATATTTCGATAGCCTTATCATATTCTTCTGTCATCTGTAAATTATCCCCTTTCAAACTACAAATCACACCAATGCCTATATAGGCCAATGCCTCGTTATAAGGAGATTGAGCCAAATGAAAATATGTTGCAGCACGTTGATCTCTTTTTAATGCCTCATCTAAATCATACTGCTTATAATACAAATTTCCGACGGCATTGTTGATCAATCCCAACAGATAGTAGTCGTCGGTGCCGGAAGCGGCATCCTCGGCAAGGGAGTAGGAACGGATGGCGGCATCGAAATTCCCGGCGTTGGAGAAGACCCGGCCCTGATAGTAGTGGGCCATCGCCCGTTCGTGCTTCGTGCCGTGACGGTCGTAATAGTTCACGGCGACAGCCGTCAGCGAATCGCTGGTCACATCCACGTAGTTCTTGTCCAGCGCCTGCGAATAGAGCAGCGCATAGCGGGCCTCGGAGGCCGACGAGTAGATCTTGCGCCGGTCGATATGCCGGATGATGCTCAACGCATCCTCGGGATGCTCGTTCATCAGGCTCTCGGCATTGTGCAGGAACGAATCGATATCGCCGCTCTGCCGACGGCACGAAGGGAACAACAATAACGCCAAAAGAGCGGTATATAAGACTTTCATACTCCGTTTTGTTTGCACAAATGTAAAAATAATTTCCGGTTCGGGGCGGATCACAAGGCCTCCGGGGCGCGAAAATCGCACAGGGAGCCGGCAAAAAAAACGGAGTCCGGACAAAAGAGATGCGGCCACAGGACACAAAAGGCGGCAGCCGGGCCGGGAAGCCGGGGCCGAGGGCAGAAGAGGGGCCGCCGGAGAGCACGGCAGCCGGAAAGCCGGAAAGGAGGCAGCGGCTCAAAGCCGCTTGTAATGGCAATAGAAGAGTTCGCCGTCGTCGCCGTGGAGGTGCATCCCGCCGCCGAGGCAATATTTGAACATCCGGCACGAGGCGCACTCCCCGCGCCGCGCCCACTCCCGGTTGCGGAACGGAAGGAAACGGTTCTCCCACACCTCCCAGAAACGGTCGCGGTAGATGTTGCCCTGGTGGAAATTCGCACGGATCGACGTGCAGCCCGAGATCGCCCCATCGACCCGCACGGAGGCCACCGAGACCCCGGCGGCACACTGGTAGAAGTGGTCGCGGACCTCGGCCTCATAGCCGCCCAGGAAGCCCTCGCAGGCGTAGCTCACGTCGATGCGCCCCTCGCGCCGCATGCGGCGGATGTAGTCGAGCACCGCGCGGAACTGGGCGTCGGAGAGTGTCAGCGAGGCATCGTTACGCGCCCGGCCGGCCGGAAAAATCGTGAAGATCCGCCAGTGGCGCACCCCCTCGGCGATGAGCATTTCGCCGAAAGCCTCGAGCTGCGGCACGAGTTCCCGCGTCACGCAGGTCACCACGTCGCTCGTGAGCTGCGGTTCGCGCAGCACGAGCCGCAGGGCCTGCAGCGCACGGTCGTAGCTCTGCGGATGGCGGCGGAGCCAGTTGTGCTCGCGTTCGAATCCGTCGAGGCTGACCGACACCGAGCGCAGGCCGGCCCGCAGCAGCGACTCGAGCCGTGCGGGCGTCAGGGCCATGCCGTTGGTGACCATTCCCCACGCATAGCCGCGCCGCGTGATCTCGGCACCCGCCCGCTCGAGGTCCTCGCGCACGAGTACCTCGCCTCCCGAGACGATGATCAGCACATCGGCCGGATCGACATGCGGGGTAACCTCCTCGTCGAGCACGCGCAGGAAATCCTCGACCGGCATGTCCGGCACACCGGGATCGACGCGGCAGTCGCTGCCGCAATGGCGGCACGAGAGGTTGCACCGCAGCGTACACTCCCAGAAGAGCGTATCGAGACGGTGTTCGCGCACCTTGGCGGCATAAAGGTCGGAGAAGAGATCGAGGGCCAGGCGTTTGCGCAGCCCGATGCGGCGGCCGGACATCGCCTACCGCTGCTGTGCGGCGTCGTCCGACGCCGGGGGTTCGGGATCGGGCGCCGCGGGCTGCCCTGCCGGAGTCTGCGGCTTGATGCCGAGCGTATCGGCCCGCACGGGGTCCTCGACGAAGGGATAGGCCGGAGTCCGCACGCCATACATCAGCACGAGCCGCGAAGGGACCTTCCGCTCCGTCGTATCGGCCGCCGGTTCGGCCGCAGCTTCCGATGTTGCGAATGCCGCAGCGGCTTCGGAGGTTTCGCCCCGTTTGTCGGCGGACCCGCGGCGCGCCTCCTTAACCGAGGAACAGGCCGTCGAAAAGCCCAGAAGGGCCAGCAGCGCGAGTTTCAGACGTTTGCTCAGAATCATGGCGATCGGATATTTTCTTACGGGAACAAATATACGAATTTTTTCCGCATGACAAAAAAAAGGCCTAAAAAGTTTTGAAAACCAAGGTTTTTTGCATTACTTTGTAGAACGTATTATTTTAATTTCTTAATTTATGACAGGTAAAGTGAAATGGTTCGATAGCAAGAAAGGCTACGGATTCATTACGGCCGAGAACGGCAAGGAGATTTTCGTGCACTTCTCGGGAATCGCAAAGGAGGGCTTCAAGTCGCTCAACGAGGGTCAGACGGTTTCGTTCGAGATCGGCGAAGGCGCCAAGGGCGAGCAAGCCGTCAATGTCACCGTGGTCGAGTAATCCATATCAATCGGAAAACCCCCAAAGGGCTCCCGCTCGCCGGGAGTCCTCTTTTTTTTGCCCGTTTGAAAAATAAGTCGTAATTTTGGGCGGCTGAAACCGAAAAATCCGAGTCAATACTCATAAACAGATCAAAAACCATGAAAGAAGCAATCGCAATTCTCACCGGCGGCGGACCGGCCCCCGGCATGAACACCGTGGTGGGCAGCGTCGCCAAGACGTTCCTCCGCAAGGGATACCGCGTAATCGGCCTCCACGAAGGCTACACGGGCCTGTTCAACCCCTCGCCCCGCACCGTGGACATCGACTACCCGATGGCCGACGGCATCTTCAACCAGGGCGGTTCGTTCCTGCAGATGAGCCGTTTCAAGCCCACCGACGCCGATTTCGAGAACAACTTCAACCTCAAGTTCTTCACCGACAACAACGTCAAGCTGCTCGTGACGGTCGGCGGCGATGACACCGCTTCGACGGCAAACCGCATCGCCAAGTTCCTCGAGGCCAAGAAATACCCCATCGCCAACATCCACGTTCCGAAGACCATCGACAACGACCTGCCGCTGCCGAAGGGCACGCCGACGTTCGGTTACGAGTCGGCCAAGGACAAGGGTGCCGTCATCGCCCGCGCCGTCTATGTAGACGCACGCACGAGCGGCAACTGGTTCGTGCTGGCTGCCATGGGCCGCTCGGCCGGCCACCTGGCATTCGGCATCGGCGAGGCCTGCCACTACCCGATGATCGTCATCCCCGAGATGTTCGACAAGACGGAGATCACCGTCGAGAAGATCGTGAACCTCGTGATCTCGTCGATCATCAAGCGCAAGATCATGGGCATGGACTACGGCGCAGCGGTCATCTCGGAGGGCGTATTCCACGCACTCTCGGACGAGGAGATCCGCAAGAGCGGCGTACACTTCACCTACGACGAGCACGGACACCCCGAGCTGGGCAAGGTTTCGAAGGCCCACATCTTCAACGAGATGATCGAGAAGAAGCTCAAGACGCTCGGCATCAAGGTAAAGAGCCGTCCCGTCGAGCTGGGTTACGAGATCCGCTGCCAGACCCCGATCGCATACGACCTGACCTACTGCTCGGAACTCGGCATCGGCGTACACAAGCTCTTCGCCGAGGGCAAGACCGGCTGCATGGTCTATGTCGATTCGGAGGGCAACGTTTCGCCGCTCTACCTGAAGGACCTGCAGGATCCCGCAACGGGCAAGATTCCGCCCCGTCTGGTGGACATCAAGTCGGACAAGTTCTCGTCGGTGGTCGAGAACATCCTCAACGCCATCACGCCCGAGGATTACGAGGCTGCGAAGAAGTACGTCGCCAACCCCGAGGAGTACGACTTCCACAAGATCCTCAACTGGAAATAAGGTCCCCGAAGGACCCGCAGAGAGACCCCGGAAGCTCGGAGCTTCCGGGGTTTTTCATGCTCTAAAGGAGCGGAGGAAGGACCGGGAGGGAACAGAGAAGGGACGGGCACGGGAACCCGGAAGCGAAAGGACGGCAAGACCGGCGGCTTCAGAAGAGGTGGGGATCGACCGGCCGGACGCTGAGCTGCACGTCGGGATGGAGGTTGATCAGCTCGCGTCCGCCGCGCAGCGCCTCCCGCACGGTGTACTGCGTGCCGCCCGGCGATCCGTCATACCAGGCCACGACGAGCGAGGCTCGGGCCACCAGATGGCGGTTGCGCACGGCATAACAGCCGGGATGATACCCTTCTGCCAGGAACTCGACCGCATCAGCCCCTGCCACGATCCGCTCCCAGCGCGTACGGTCCGCACTCCGGAAGCGGCGCTCCTGCCCGCGGAACGGGACAACGGCCACCAGCCGCACATCCGGATGCTGCACGCGCAACGCCGCGACAGCCTCGGCAGCCGCCAGATCGAAGCCCACGGCCATGCCGCTCAGGAACGTGCGGAAGCCGCGGCCGTAGAGCTGCTCGAGCAGCCGCCCGAGCAGTGTGTCGGCCTGACCGCAGTAGGTGCGGTGGCCGGTGAAGGCCGCCGTGCGGGAGGCTGCCGCAGGACCGGAGCTCATGGAGGACATCTCGGGGATCATGCACCAAAGATACGTCTTTGGCCCGGACTTTGCAACTTACCGAGTGTCACAAAAACAACCGAACCATGAAAAACACAGGTATTGTCATCGCATCGCTCGTGGGCGGCATGATCCTCGGGTCGGCCCTCACGATGCTGCTCACGCCCCAGTCGGGCCCGGAGCTGCGCCGCCAAATCAAGGACTTCGTAGACGAGGAGATCAACCGCGCAAAGCAGAAGGCCGCCAAGGCGCAGGAGAAGGTACAGGAGAAGATGCAGGAGGAGATCGACGAACTCCGGGCCAAAAGCGCGAAGTAGGCCGTGCGGACCGACGACCGAGACGCACTCCGCACGCCGGACGGGTCGTTCCTCGTCGCGCTGGTCGCCTTCGTACTGATCGCGGCAACGGGGCTCATGCTCTTCCTCACGGCATTCGTCCTCTGGATGTACGCCCTCACCGGGTCGCTCATCGCCGGTGTACTGATCGCGGGCGGATGCTGCACACTCCTTGCCGCAACGATCTACGGATGGCTGCTCCGCCCGCACCTCTGCCGCATGCAGGAGCAGATCGAAACGGTCTACGAGGTGGCCCGGGCCGCACGCTGCGGCTACGAATGGGTGCTCGGCAAGGTGGCGTCCCTACTCCGCCCAAGCGAAAGGAGCCACGAAACATGATACCGGGAAACGGTATCACAGCCCGAACGACAACAGACCGGTATAAACCGCCCGCCTCTTACCACCTTCTTTACATACGACACAACAGAACAGGAGCTCTTTCTACATGGAAGGGCTCCTGTCTACCTATTATATATAGGTCACGCCCATTTCAAGCTTCAAGGACATTTCGTTTTGTTCCATCAAAAGTTTAATCACCGACGCTTCATTTCGAAACAAAACCATAGTTTTGGCAGAAAATTTCGATTAAACCCTCAAAAAAGTCATTTTATATTTCATTTTCAACAAAAGTTTATTAGCTTTGTAATACATATTACAAAATAAAGAACAAAAACGGACCCAAGCAGCACTTCAGACGAGGCAAACGAACTTTTGAATGAAACCGCCATATTTTGAAACAACACAAAAAGCGGCATCTTATAATTACAAATCGGTCACCAACAGCCAAGGAAACAGAAAGTATGGAAGCAAAGGAACAACGCGAATACGACGTCATCGTCATCGGAGGCGGAGCGACTGGTGCAGGAACGGCCCGCGATTGCGCCCTGCGCGGATTGCGGGTGCTGCTGGTCGAGCGGTTCGACTTCGCTTCGGGAGCCACCGGCCGCAACCACGGGCTGTTGCACAGCGGGGCGCGCTACGCAGTGACCGACAGGGAGTCGGCCGCAGAGTGCATCCGCGAGAACATGATCCTGCGCCGGATTGCACGCCACTGCGTGGAGCCGACCGACGGTCTGTTCATCACCCTGCCCGAAGATGACCTGAACTACCAGGCAACCTTCGTCCGGGCGTGCCGCGAGGCGGGAATCGGGGCCGAAATCATCGACCCCGCACTGGCCAGACGAATGGAACCGTCGGTAAACCCGGCGATCATCGGTGCGGTCCGCGTACCGGACGGGGCCGTGGATCCCTTCCGCCTGACGCTGGCCAACGTCATCGATGCCCAGGCACACGGCGCCCGGATCCTCACCTACCACGAAGTGCTCGGACTCATCCGCGAACAGGGCCGCGTGACCGGCATCCGCGTCCTGGACCGCAAAAGCGGGACGAAGCACGAATACCGCGCCCCGCTGACGGTCAATGCCGGAGGCATCTGGGGCCACGGAATCGCCCGCATGGCCGACATAACGATCAACATGTTCCCGGCCAAGGGGTCGCTGCTGATCTTCGGGCATCGCGTGAACCGCATCGTCCTGAACCGCTGCCGCAAGCCGGCCAATGCCGATATCCTGGTCCCCGGCGACACGATCTCGCTGATCGGCACCACTTCGAGCCACGTGGGCTTCGACGAGGTGGACGACATGCGGGTCACGCCCGATGAGGTGGACCTGCTGTTCGAAGAGGGATGCAAGCTGGCCCCCTCGCTGGCCTCGACGCGGATCCTGCGCGCCTATGCCGGGGTCCGGCCGCTCGTCGCCTCGGACAACGACCCCACGGGACGGAACATCAGCCGCGGCATCGTGCTGCTCGACCACGAGACGCGCGACGGAGTGCCGGGGCTGATCACCATCACGGGCGGCAAGCTGATGACCTACCGGCTGATGGCCGAGTGGACCACCGACCTCGTATGCCGCAAGCTCCGCATCGACAAGGCCTGCTCAACCGCCGACCGGCCGCTGCCCGGATCCCGGGAGGCCGGACAGCCGGCATCGAGGCCCCGCAAATCGGCTCTCCAGCGCCACGGAGAACTGGCCTCGCACATCGCCTCGGCCGACAACGGCGACAACAGCCTGGTCTGCGAATGCGAGGACGTATCGGTCGGCGAGATCAATTACGCGCTCGGCGAGCTCAACGTGACCGATCTGATCGACCTGCGCCGCCGCACCCGCGTAGGTATGGGCACCTGCCAGGGCGAACTCTGCGCCTGCCGGGCGGCCGGGCTGCTGGCCGGAGCGCACAACTGCGCCAAAGAGGCCAAACGCGACCTGGCGGCGCTGCTGAGCGAACGATGGAAAGGCATCTATCCGGTGGCCTGGGGCGACACGCTCCGCGAAAGCGAATTCACACAGTGGGTATATGCCGGAGTCTGTGACATGCACTTAACGGAGGAGGAAGCATCATGAAATTCGACACGGTCATCATCGGCGGCGGGCTGAGCGGCCTGATGTGCGGCATCCGCCTGCAAAGCAACGGTGCAAGGTGCGCCATCGTCTCCACGGGACAGAGTGCGCTGCACTTCTGGTCGGGATCGTTCGACCTGCTCAACCGCCTGCCCGACGGCACCCCCGTCGAGCAGCCCGAAAAGGCCGTCGGTGCGCTTCCCGCCGGACACCCCTACGCACGGTTGGGCAAAAAGTTCGCCCACTATGCACACATCGCCCGCGAGACACTCGCACAATGCGGCGTCACGGTACGCGGTGAAATGGAGCGCAACCATCTCCATTTCACCCCGATGGGTACGCTCAAGCCCACGTGGCTCACATCGTCCGACTTCAACACCTACCGTTCGGCTGAAGAGCTACGCGGACAAAGGATCAGGATACTGAACTTCGCCGGGTTCCTCGACTTCAACACGGCATTCGTCGCCGAGGCGCTCGAATCCTGCGGGGCGCAATGTACGGCAGGAAGCCTCTCGATCGCGGAGATCGACCGGCTGCGGACCAATCCGACAGAGATGCGCGCGGTCCATATCGCCCGCGTACTCGACCGACCCGAGGTATTCGGCCGGTTCCTCGAGATGGTGAAGCGCCACGCTGCGGAGGCCGACATCGTCGTCGTCCCGGCACTCTTCGGACTGGACTCCGAGGAGCCCGTCAGGCAGCTCAGGGAGGCTGTGCCCGCAGCGGCCCCCATCCCCACGATGCCACCCTCGGTGGCCGGCATCCGCACCCAGCAGCAACTGCGGCGCGCATTCGAACGACTCGGCGGCCTCTTCATGCCCGGGGACACGGCCATCGGGGCCGAAATCAGAGAAGACCGCGTCCGGCAGATACGGACGGCCAACCACGGGGAGGTCGCCCTGCAGGCCGACAACTACGTCCTGGCGAGCGGAAGTTTCTTCAGCAAGGGACTCGTAGCGGACATGACGCGGATCGCCGAACCGCTCTTCGACCTCGACGTGGCATTCGACACGGACCGCACCGCCTGGTACGACCCGTACTTCTTCCACCGCCAGAACTACATCACCTACGGGGTGGCCGTCGATGAGGAGTTCCGCGCCCGCAAACAGGGCCGCACGATCGAAAACCTCTACGTCACGGGATCCGTGCTGGGAGGCTTCGACCCGATACGGGAGGGATGCGGAGCAGGTGTCGCAATGCTCACCGCCCTGCACGTAGCGGACAAAATGAAATAAGACCAGGATATGGATCTGCAGGAACGAAATATCAGCGAGAACAACTTCGAGCAGTGCATCAAATGCACCGTGTGCACGGCCTATTGCCCGGTCGTCCCGGTCAATCCCGCCTACCCCGGCCCCAAGCAGGCCGGTCCCGACGGGGAGCGGCTGCGCCTGAAGGCGGGCAGCTACTTCGACGAGGCGCTGAAATACTGCCTCAACTGCAAGCGCTGCGAGGTGGCATGTCCCTCGAACGTGCGCATCGGCGACATCATCCAGTTGGCGAGGATGCGCTACGCGAAATCGCGGCCGAGTCTCCGCGACCGGATGCTGGCCAACACGGACTTCGTCGGGCGGATGGCCACGACGTTCGCCCCGATCGTCAATACGACGCTCGGATGGAGGCCCGTCAAGGCCGCAATGGACGGCGTGCTGCGCATCGACCGCCGCCGGACCTTCCCCAGCTATGCCGGGCAGACCTTCGAGCGGTGGTTCCGCAAGCACGAGGAGGCACGGCAGGAGGGTTTCGATCGCCACGTGAGCTTCTTCCACGGCTGCTACATCAACTATAACTACCCCGATCTGGGGAAGGATCTGGTACACGTGCTCAACGCCCTGGGCTACGGCGTCCACCTGCTCGAGCGGGAGAAGTGCTGCGGCGTGGCGCTCATCGCCAACGGCCTCTACGATCAGGCCCGCCGTCAGGCCCTGACCAACATGGAGTCGATCCGCCGCTCGGTCACCGGAGAACGGCGCCCCGTGATCGTCGCCTCCTCGACCTGCACCTTCACCATGCGGGACGAGTACCCCCACGTGCTGGGCGTCGGGAACGAGGACGTGCGCGACGGGATCGACCTCGTCACGCGGTTCGTCTACCGGATCATCGATTCGGGAGAGGCGCGGCTCCGCTTCCGCGACGACGTCCGGATGAAGGCCGCCTACCACACGGCCTGTCACATGGAGCGGCTCGGGTGGAGTTGCTACTCGATCGCGCTGCTGCGGATGATCCCCACGCTGGAGCTGACCCTGCTGCCGTCGCAATGCTGCGGCATCGCCGGGACCTACGGCTTCAAAAAGGAGAACTACGCCGCCTCGCAGGGCATCGGCGCCCCGCTCTTCAAGACGATCGAGCAGACCGACGCCGAGTGGGTGGTCACGGAGTGCGAAACGTGCAAGTGGCAGATCGAGATGTCCACCTCGCGGCGGGTGCTGCACCCGATCAGCGTGCTGGCCCGGATGCTCGACCTGGAGGGCACCGCCGGACTGAACAACAGAAAAACAGCAAGATAAGGAACTCTAAAACTACCAACCATCATGCGGAGATTTCTCTCACCTCCTCTCTACAAGCCCGAACAGACCGGGCCCGAGGCCGACCACCGCTACCGGAAGCTGCGGTTGCAGGTCTTCATCGGCGCCTTCATCGGGTACGCGGCCTTCTACATCGTGCGCAAGAACTTCTCGATGGCCATACCCATGCTCGAGCCCTTCGGATTCGAAAAGGGCGAACTGGGGACCGTGCTGGCCATGAACGCCGTGGCCTATGCGCTGTCGAAATTCCTCATGGGTGCGGTCTCCGACCGCAGCGACGCCCGCAAGTTCCTGCCGCTGGGACTGGTCCTCGCCTCGATCTCGATGATGTTCATGATCGTCCCGATCTCGATGCTCGGCCCCGAGCACCACACCGCCGCCCTGGTGCTGATGGGCGTGCTCAACTTCCTGGTCGGCTGGTTCAACGGCATGGGATGGCCCCCGTGCGGACGCATCATGACCCACTGGTTCTCGCAGACCGAGCGCGGCACGATGATGTCGATCTGGAACTGCGCCCACAACGTCGGCGGCTCGCTGGTCGGCCCGATGGCCGTCTACGGTGCGACGTGGTTCGGAGCCTGGTTCTACGGCGCCGATGAACAGAGCTATTTCATGGTCGGAACGTTCCTCTTCCCGAGTGTGACGGCCATTCTGATCGCCCTGGTGGCCTACTGCCTGCTGCGCGACACACCGCAGTCGTGCGGGCTCCCGTCGGTCGAGAAGTGGCGCAACGACTACCCGAAGAACTACAGCGAAAAGCAGGAAGAGGTGCTCACCACACGCGAGATCTTCATGCAGTACGTGCTCAACAACCGCTTCCTGTGGTACATCGCCATTGCCAACGCCTTCGTCTACATGGTCCGCTACGGATGCCTCGACTGGGCGCCCACGATCCTCACCGAACACGGCATCGACATCAAGTCGGCCGGCTGGGCCTACTTCGCCTACGAGTTCGCCGCCATCCCCGGCACGCTGATCTGCGGATGGCTCTCCGACCGCCTCTTCAACGGCCGGCGCGCCCTGCCCACGATCATCTTCATGGCCCTGGTGGCCGGGTTCATCTGCCTCTACTGGCTCTTCATCGACAACCTGACCGTCGTCACCGTCTCGCTCATCGGCATCGGCTTCTTCATCTACGGCCCGGTGATGCTCATCGGCGTGCAGGCACTCGACCTGGCACCGAAGAACGCCGCCGGCACGGCCGCCGGCCTGACCGGATTCTTCGGCTACTTCTTCGGAACGGCCATCCTGGCCAACACGCTCATCGGTTACGTGTCGGACCACTTCGGCTGGAACATGACCTTCGTCCTGCTGCTCGCAGCCTGCCTGCTGTCGATCGTCTTCATGGCCGTTACCTACAAGGAGGAGCAGTATCTGGCCGAACGCAACAAGTCGCACCAATCATAAACCCATGATGCCATGAAAAAAACAGATGTATACGCTTCGCTGGGAGCCGACCGCAAAAGGTTCATGTCGTGGCAGATCCGGACAATCCTGATCACCATGGCCGGTTATGCCCTGTTCTACTTCGTGCGCAAGAACTTCTCGCTGGCCATGCCGGGACTCACGGCCGAATACGGAATCTCGAACACGAATTTCGGATGGATCATCTTCGCCGGGTCGCTCGTCTACGGCTTCTCGCGCTTCATCAACGGCTATGTGGTAGACCGCATCAGGGGACGCATCGTCATGGCCCTGGGCCTGCTGCTGTGCGCCGCCGCCAACTTCGCCTTCGGCTTCGGCACCGACTTCAGCGCCTGGATCACGGGCGTCGAGAACGGCCCGAAACTGGTCGAGACCCTCGTGTGGGTCATGGGCGTGGTCATCATCCTCAACCAGTATTTCCAGGGCATGGGCTACCCGCCCTGCGCACGGATCCTCCCCCACTGGATCCACCCCTCGGAACTGGCTACCAAGATGTCGGTATGGAACTGCTCCCACTCGATCGGCGCCGCCCTGGCCGTCATCGTCTGCGGCTACCTGATGGGCTCGCTCGGAACGAACCTCAGCGCCGACGCCGCAGTCGTCGGACGCATCACGGCCAACCTGGCCGACAACGGCGTGGCCAACGCCGCGGAGCAGGCGCTCGTGTATGCCGGACACATCGGAGCCTGGAAATGGTGCTTCTGGATCCCGGCCTGCATGGCTCTTGCCGGCGCCGTCATGGTCTTCGTCGGTCTGCGTGATGAACCCAAGGATGTGAAACTTCCGGACCTGCCCGACACGGGGCTGGGCGCCTACTCGGAAAAGATGGGCAAGAAGGCGCGCCGCCGCTTCGAGGCGGTGATGGTCTGGCGCAACCGCTGGGTGTGGACCTTCTGCATCGCCAACCTCTTCGTCTACGTCGTGCGCATGGGCGTTCTCGACTGGGGGCCCAAGTTCCTGACCGAGAACCGCGGGCTGTCAATCCAGGACGCCGGTTGGACCGTTGCGGCCTTCGAGATCGCCGGCATCCTGGGCACGCTCTTCGCCGGCTGGGCCACCGACCACCTCTTCAAGGGCAAAGGCCACCGCATGTGCGTCATCTGCATGCTGGGTGCCGCGCTCTTCATGACGATCTTCCGCTTCCTGCCCCAGACAGCCGGACTCACCGCCACGGCCCTCGTGCTCGTCGGCGCCGGATTCTTCATCTACGGACCCCAGGCGCTCATCGGCATCGAGCTGGGCAATCAGGCCACCAAGGAGGCTTCGGCTCGCGCCAACGGCATCGCCGGCATCCTGGGCTACATCGGTTCGGGTCTCTCAGGACTGCTCGTAGGCTACGTAGCCGACGCCTTCGGCTGGACCCGGGTCTTCGAAACAATCATCGTCATCGCCGTCATCGGCATGTTCATCCTGATCTCCATGTGGTCCGCACCGCGCGACGGATACGAGCGGGCCTCAAAGATCGACTACAGCGACATCAAGGAATAACGCAGAAAAAACTTCCGATACCGTACAACATGAAACCTTTTGACAAATACTGCTCTCCCCTCACGGACGAGGACCTGATGGAAGCCTGCTCGCGCATCCGTCACGTCGCGCTCGACATGGACGGAACGATCTACATGGGATCAACCCTCTTTCCCTGCACGAAGCCCTTTCTGGCAATGCTCGAGCAGAACGGCATCGGCTACTCGTTCCTGACCAACAACCCGACGCGGAGCACGGACGACTACCTGAAGAAGCTCGAAGGGCTGGGAATTCGCGTGCCGCGCGAGGCAATGACCACAAGCGCCGTATCGACCATCGACTACATCCGGCTGCACCACCCCGAGGCGCGGAGGCTCTTCCTGCTCGGCACGCCGAGCATGGTGGCCGAATTCGAGGCTGCGGGCTTCGAAGCAACTGCCGACAGCGCAGACGACCGTCCCGACCTGCTGGTCGTGGCCTTCGACACCACGCTTACCTACAGCCGCCTCTGCCGTGCCGCCTGGTGGGCCGCACAGGGCATCCCCTACATCGCCACGAACCCCGACCGCGTATGCCCCACGGACCAGCCCACCGTGCTGGTCGATTGCGGGTCGCTCTGCCGGGCGATCGAGCACGCCACGGGCCGCTGCCCCGACGTGGTGATCGGCAAGCCCAACCCCGGGATGCTGCAGGTCATCCGGGAGCGCTACGGTTTGCGCTCCGAGGAGATCGCCATGTGCGGCGACCGGATCTACACCGACGTGCAGACGGCGCTCAATGCCGGAAGCCTCGGCGTGCTGGTTCTCTCGGGCGAAACGACCCTCGAGACGGCGCTGGCCTCCGACCCGCAGCCACCCGTCACGGTGCGCGACATCGGCGTCTTCGGCGAACTGCTGCTGCGCGCCCGCGGCAAACAGGCCTGAACACGAAACATCACCCTAAACTTAACTTATTTCAACAACCCTAAAAACATTCAATCACCCCATCCCCCATCAACAAACCCTTCAAACAATTATTTTACTAACCACCTTAAACCTAACCCTATGAAAAAGACTACGAAAATGTGGGCGCTCCTGCTGTGCGGTGCCCTCATCTCCCCGGGACTTGCGTCGGCCAATCCGGAAGAGAATCCGGCCCCGGCAACTGAAACCGTGACGGCCGAAGCTCCTGCCGTGGAAAAGGAGAAAACCGGATGGGAGAAGTTCCTCGAGAAACTGCCGAAAATCTCGGGATACCTCCAGTCGGGTTGGAACTACACCTCAAACGCAAACAGCTCCTCATCGTCGTTCCAGGCCAAGCGTCTGCGCCTGCTGCTCGACGGCAAGGTCGGCGAGAAGGTAGACTTCCGCCTGCAGATCGAGGCATTCAACGGCATCTCGGGATCGACCAACGGCAACGGACAAAAGAACCTGCAGGTGATGGACGCCTTTGCCACGTGGAAGATCGTTCCCGAATTCAAGGTACGCGTCGGACAGTTCTACACCCCGCTGGGCTATGAGAACTACGACATCTCGCCCGCAACGCTCGAGACCGTGGACTTCTCGAACATCGTCTACCGCATGGCCTGCCGCAACCCCTACGAGTACAACCTCGTGGACTACGGCCGCGACCTGGGCATCATGTTCATCGGCGACGCCTTCGACTCGGGCAAGGGATTCAGCTACCTGCACTACGATGTGGCCATCACCAACGGCTCGATCCCGTGCAAGGACGACAGCAACCAGTCGAAGGACATCTACGTCAGCCTGACGGTCCGTCCGTTCAAGTACTTCAACATCAAGGGTACTTATAACTGGGGCGAGTACAAGTCGGTCAAGCTGGCCGGCGGCGAGGGCGTCGGAAGCGGCAACTACAACCCCATGAACCGCTACGTCGTGGGTGCCTGGTACGACAACCCGAAGGGACTGAACCTGCGTGCCGAGTACGGCCACATGAAGAGTGCCGTGGGCGGTGTGGACATCGTCAAGGAGAACGGCGCCTACGTACTGGCAGGCTGGCACCTGGGCAAATTCCTCCCGATCGTCCGCTGGGACATGTACGAGGACTGCGTGAACACCGGTACGGCCAACAACTACAACCGCATCCTTCTGGGCTGCACCTACCATATCTTCAAGAACATGAAGCTGCAGGTCAATTACGGCCACTTCATGTACAGCGGCGACGCAAAGAAGGCTCTGGGATACGACACCTCGGAGCAGCTCCAGATCATGGGCATGTTCAAATTCTAAACACGAAACATAAAATCATCAACCACCTTAAACTTTATTGTTATGAAAAAACTGTTTTTTGCATTGACGATGATTGCCGCGGTTTCGACGGCAAGTGCACAGCACCTCGGAACGGAATACCGTCTGAAGAAGGTCGTGGAGGTTCCCGGTCGTCAGGGAATCGCCGCCGATGAGAATTACTATTACGTTTCCGACACGCGCGGTCTCTACAAGTTCGACAAGGAGTGGAATCTGGTGCAGAAGCGTGTCCAGACCGCCGATGATCCCTTGTTCCCGAATCCCGAACTGGCCAACCACTTCGGCGATATCGACGTATGGAACGGCAAGATCTACACCGGCAACGAGAAATTCGAGTATGGCCGCGGCTACAACATCGCCATCTCGGTATACGACGCCAACACGCTCGAGTGGATCGAGGACATCCCCTGGTGCGCCGAGTCGGGACAGGTAGAGGTTTCGGGCCTGGCCGTCGATCGGGAGAAGAACATGATCTGGATGTCGGACTGGGTGGACAGCCGCTACGTCTACTGCTACAGCCTCGAGACGGGCAAGTACTACACCAAGATGCAGTGCCGCCCGATGCCCTACTGGTGCCAGGGTATCTTCATTGCCGACGGCAAGATGCTCTTCGCGGCCGACGACGGTGAATCGACCTTCCACATCGCCGACAACATCTACATCGCCGACATCACCGAAGTTCCCTACACGGGTCTCAAGGAGGGCACCGAGGTAGTCCGCGACACGCCGTTCAGCGTGAAACTCGACAAGAAGGGCAACCCCGTGAAGCGCACGGGTCTGATCGCCGCAGGTGCCAAGGCAGGCCGCCTGGAGCTGTTCCGCGAGATGTCGGACTTCCGCCGCGCCGGTGAGATCGAGGGTCTGTGCATCGACCCCGTGACGGACGATCTGCTCGTACTCAACAACCGCGGCACGCAGATCATCCTCGGCATGTCGCAGGGCCCGTTCACCGAGGAGGGCTACACCGGTGAGATCCACGAGGTGTACATCTACGAGAAGGTGAAGTAACCGATCAGTAGTATCTGACTGCAAGAATGTTGCAGTTCGGATACGCCAAAAGAAAGGCGACCCGGAATCCGGGTCGCCTTTCTTGTTTTTTGTCTTGAAATATGCCGTGCGGTCTCATCGGTCACCGCATCAAAAAGGACCGTCGCCGCACCGGAGCGGAGGGTCAATAGCGGAGCAGAACGTTCATCTCGGTGAAACTCTCGCCGACGCGCAGCAGCAAGGTGTAGGAAACCGAACCGTCACCGTACGACGGCCAGTCGTGCAGCACGAAGACCAGCTTGCGGCCCCGCTTCTCGCAGGAGAGCTCCCCGTTTCCATAGAGCTCGGCCTCGAAGTTGTCACCGGGGAGCGTCAGCGCCACCTCATCCCCGAGGGCCTTCGACGAATAGTCGATCTCGTAGGGCGTCGAACCCCACTCGGGCAGCCAATAGCTGCGGGGCGCCTCGATGGCGAACTTCACGACGGCGCCCAGATCGCCCCGTTCGGGGTCGGTGATGCGATCCGCGACATAGAACTTGAGGTAATTCACGCCGCGGTCCGGATCGACCGGCAGGGCCACGCACTGCGAAGGGAACATATACGCCGCAGCACCGCGTACCGCCACATAGCCGTACTTTTTCATCACGGCAGCCTCGGGCGCAGGGTTCTTCAGATCGGTGACCCGCACGCCGCCCAGCCCCGAGCGCTCTCCCAGCATGAAGAGCTGGCAGCTCGCGGGGCTGATGAAGTTTCCGGCATCGTTGATGTAAATGTCCGAATCACTGAGCAAGGTCTTCCCGTTCTGCTCGTTGTACATGTTCAGCAGAACGGTCCCCTCGGGATCGCCCGGGGTCTCGTCTTTGGAACAGGATACGGCCCCGAAGAGCAGTGCCGCAACCGCGGCCCATCGAATGGTTTGTCTGAGCATTGTTTCGTGCTGTTTGAAAATTTTGTAGCCGACGGCAAAGATAGTGAAAATTCCCCCCCCCGCGAAAAAATAAAAAAAGGGCGGATTTTGTGAAAAACCCGCCCTCAAGTCGTTTCCGGCCGTAATTATTTGCCGAAGTAGCGCTTGTAGAGGCCTTCGAAGCCCTTGCCGTGACGGGCCTCGTCCTTGGCCATCTCGTGCACCGTGTCGTGTACGGCATCGAGGTTCTCCTCCTTGGCCATGCGGGCCAGACGCATCTTGTCCTCGCAGGCGCCACACTCGGCGTTCATGCGCTTCTCGAGGTTGGTCTTCGTGTCCCAGACCACCTCGCCGATCAGCTCGGCGAACTTCGAAGCGTGCTCGGCCTCCTCCCATGCGTAACGCTTGTAGGCCTCGGCGATCTCGGGATAGCCCTCGCGATCGGCCTGACGGCTCATTGCCAGGTACATGCCCACCTCGGTGCACTCGCCCATGAAGTGGTTCTGGAGACCCTCCCAGAGCTCCTTGCTGGCGCCCTTGCCGTCACCGATCTTGTGCTCGGTAACGAAATCGAGGTCACCCTCCTGCTCTACAACCTCTACGAACTTATCCTTGCCGACTTTGCACATCGGGCACTGCTCGGGTGCCTCGGGACCTTCGTGAATGTACCCGCATACGGTACAACGCCATTTCTTTGCCATAGTTTTCAATTTGTTAGTTTGGTATGTCAAGTGTGTGTGTTTCGTTTTAATCCGATGCAAAGATAACGATTCGCCGGGAAGTTTCCATATAAAACCGATTGTCTTTTTTTATGCAACCATAAGCACCGCTTATATCCTTTGCGCACGGGCATGGGAAGGCGCGCATACCGGGCGGCAGACAGCCCGCAGGCTGCGCGGACGCGGGACGGGGAGGTTCAGCTCCGGCGGTCGATCGTCTCCTCGATCAGGGCCACGTCGGCCGAGTCCTTGACGAGCACCCGCTTGTCGGCGTCGAGCAGGTAGAGCGACGGGATGGCACGCAGGTCGTAGAGGCCCGAATCGCGGACCACGCATCCCGGGTCGCGGGCATTGATCCACGCCGGAGGGATCTCGCCGGCATGGGCCCGCCAGGCGTCGAGCTCCTCGTCGGGATAGAGCACCAGCACGGCGAGCCGTCCCCGCTCGATCATTTCGGAGAGCATCGGCGACGAGGCGATCTGCTCGCGCACCTCGCGGCAGAGGGCGCATCCGGGATTGGAGACGAACAGCAGGACGTACTCCGACCGCAGCCCGTAGAGGCTGCCCCGCTCGCCGGTGATCCGCTCGAAGGTGAAATCGTTGGCCGGCTGCCCCACGCGGTTCTGCATCGCCATCTTCAGGGCATACTCCGGGGCCAGCCGCTCGTATGCGTCGTACCACGGGGCGGCGAGCACGGCCTGCAGCACGGGGATGTAGAACTCGTCGTTGCGCAGCGGCGAGTTGGGGTCGTGCAGCACCTCGTCGGCCAGCATGGCGAAGTAGTCGAGCATGGGGCGCGACGCCGAGGCGCGGCGCATGAGCGAATCGATCGGCGCCGGGTCGTTCGGGCGGTCGGAGATCAGCGCCACATAGCGGACATAGGCCTCGACGAGCTGCAGCGTGTCGGCCCGGGCGAGGAAGAGCGTGTCCGAAAAATCGAAGTTGTCCCAATAGTGCCACCGGAGGTAGTCGCGCTGCTCGTCGGGCGACATCCGCGCGGGAGCGAGCGCCGGAAGGAAGACCCGCGGCGCGTCGGAGGCCGTATCGGCGGCCTTGCGGCGGGACGATCCGCCGCCGCACGAGGCGAGGCACAGGGCGGCAAGCAGGATGGACAGGATGCGTTTCATGGCTGTCAGGAAGTGGTTCGGGAGCAAATATACGGAAAAAATTGCACGGTAGTTGCACCGGTTGCAGCGTTCAAAAACAAAATCGACACGTTATGAATGGAAAGAAAACTTCCGTCGGCACGGGGTTCAAGCTGAGCGTCATGACCCTGGCCATCATGAACGTCACGGCGGTGGTGAGCCTGCGGGGCCTGCCGGCCGAGGCGGTCTACGGACTCTCGTCGGCGTTCTACTACCTGTTCGCCGCCGTCGTCTTCCTCATCCCGACGGCGATGGTCGCCGCCGAGCTGGCCGCCATGTTCTCCGACAAGCAGGGCGGCGTGTTCCGCTGGGTGGGCGAGGCCTTCGGGGCCCGCACGGGCTTCCTGGCCATCTGGCTCCAGTGGATCGAATCGACGATCTGGTACCCCACGGTGCTCACCTTCGGGGCCGTCTCGATCGCCTTCATCGGCATGAACGAGACACACGACATGACGCTGGCCTCGAACAAGGTCTTCACGCTGGCCGTGGTGCTGGCCATCTACTGGGCAGCGACGTGGATTTCGCTCAAGGGCCTGGGCTGGGTCGGCAAGATCAGCAAATGGGGCGGCATGATCGGCACGATCATCCCCGCCGGGCTGCTCATCGTGCTGGGCATCGTCTACCTGGCCACCGGAGGGCACAACCACATGGACCTCTCGCAGGGATTCTTCCCCGACCTGACCCGGCTCGACAACCTGGTGCTCGCCAGCGGCATCTTCCTCTTCTACGCCGGCATGGAGATGATGGGCATCCACGTCATGGAGGTCCGCGACCCGGGGCGCAACTACCCCAAGGCAATCATCATCGGTTCGCTGGTGACGGTCTGCATCTTCGTGCTGGGCACCTTCTCGCTGGGCTTCGTGATCCCGGCCAAGGAGATCAACCTCACGCAGTCGCTGCTCATCGGCTTCGACAACTACCTGCGCTACCTGCACCTCTCGTGGGCCTCGCCCGTAATCGCCGTGGCACTGATGTTCGGCGTGCTGGCCGGCGTGCTGACCTGGGTGGCCGGCCCGTCGAAGGGTATCTTCACCGTGGGCAAGGCGGGCTACCTGCCGCCCTTCTTCCAGAAGACCAACCGCAACGGCGTGCAGCGCAACATCCTGCTCATCCAGGGCGGTCTGGTGACGCTGCTGGCCCTGCTCTTCGTGGTGATGCCCTCCGTGCAGTCGTTCTACCAGATCCTCTCGCAGCTCACCGTGCTGCTCTACCTGATCATGTACATGCTCATGTTCGCGGCGGCGATCGTCCTGCGCTACCGCATGAAGTCGGCGCCGCGCCCCTTCCGCCTCGGAAAGGGCAACGGCATGATGTGGTTCATCGGCTCGCTCGGCTTCTGCGGCTCGCTGCTGGCCTTCGTATTGAGCTTCGTGCCGCCCGGGCAGATTGCCACGGGAAGCAGCGCCGTGTGGTACTCGGTGCTCGTCATCGGCTGCCTGGTCATGGTCGGCGCCCCGTTCGTGATCTACGCCCTGCGCAAACCCTCGTGGCGTGACCCGAAGGCTGCCGCCGACTTCGCCCCGTTCCACTGGGAGGAAGCCCCGGACAAGGGCAGCCCCGCCACCGCAACGGATTCGGCACATACAATCAAGAACCGCAAATCGGACAAATCATGATACGCAAAATCGACGCAAACACGGTTCGGGAGGCCGTCGAAGAGGCCTACCGGCACTGCAAGGAGGAGAGCGGCGGCCGGAACGCCGACTACATCCCCTACCTGGCGGGGGTTCCCGCCCATCTGTTCGGCATCGCGGCCTGCCTGCCCGACGGATCGGTCATCACCGCCGGCGATACGGAGTACGCCTTCGGCATCGAATCGGTGTCGAAGGTCCCCACGGCGCTGCTGGCCATGGAGCAATACGGCGCCGGACAGCTGCTGCACAAGATCGGCGCCGACGCCACGGGGCTGCCCTTCAACTCGATCATGGCGATCCTGCTCGAACGCGACCATCCCTCGACGCCGCTGGTGAACGCCGGGGCCATTGCCGCCTGTTCGATGATCCGCCCGACGGGCGATGCCGACGCGAAGTGGGCGGCGATCCTGGGCTTCATCGGCGAACTGGCCGGATCGGAGGTCGAGGTGATCGACGAACTCTACCGTTCGGAGTCGGCGACCAACTTCAACAACCGCTCGATCGCCTGGCTGCTGCGCAACTACGGGCGCATCTACGACGATCCGGAGCTCTCGCTCGACCTCTACACGCGGCAGTGCTCGCTCGGCGTGACGGCCCGACAGCTTGCCGTGGCGGCCGCGACGATCGCCGGCGGCGGAGTGAACCCCACGACCCGCCGGAGGGTCTTCAAGGCGGAACTCTCGCCGAAGATCACGGCGCTGATGGCCACCGTCGGGTTCTACGAACACACGGGCGACTGGCTCTTCACGACGGGGCTCCCGGCCAAATCGGGAGTCGGCGGCGGCATCATGGGCGTCGTTCCGGGCGTACTGGGCATCGCGGCCTTCGCACCCCCGCTCGACGGGGCGGGCAACTCGGTCAAGGCGCAGAAGGCGCTGGCCCGCATCGCCGCCCGGCTCGACCTGGGGGTCTTCCACCCGACGCACTGCATTCCGGCATCGGCAGAAGCCGCAACGGTCTGAACGTCCGCTGCGGGACCGGTTCCGGAGAAGGAGGGGCAACCCGCTCCGGGCAGGTTCCGTCCGGACGCTCCCGCCCCGAGGTCCAACGAACGGAAGAGCCCCGCATCACGATGATGCGGGGCTCTCACGTACACGCTTTCCGGAAAGGTTATGCCACGGGGCTCTTCACACAGGCCCGGATGCACGCCGCGATGCGGTCCACGTCGTCGTCCGTGACCATCGGCCCGGCCGGAAGGCAGAGTCCCCGCCCGAAAAGGCGCTCGGCCGTGCCGTTCACATAGCACGGATTGCCGGCATAGACCGGCTGCAGGTGCATGGGTTTCCACAGCGGGCGGGTCTCGACGCCCTCCGCATCGAGCCGGAGGCGCAGCTCCTCGCAGGTGGTTCCCGACACGGCCGGATCGACGAGGATCGTGCAGAGCCAGAAGTTCGAGTTCCACCGGCTGTCGGGGTTGTCCGCGAGGGTGATGCCCGGCACGCCGGCAAAAGCGGCGGCATAGCGCGCATGCACCCTCCGGTGGTGGGCGATGTGGGCGTCGAGCACGGTCATCTGCCCGCGGCCGATGCCGGCGCAGATGTTCGACATGCGGTAGTTGTAGCCGATCTGCTCGTGCTGGTAATAGGGGAACGGCTCGCGGGCCTGCGTGGCGAAGAACATCGCCCGGCGTCGGGTCTCGTCGTCGGGGACGATCAGCGCACCGCCGCCCGAGGTGGTAATCATCTTGTTGCCGTTGAACGACAGCGCACCCAGTGCCCCGAACGTGCCGCACTTGCGCCCCTCGAACTCCGAGCCGAGGGCCTCGGCGGCATCCTCCAGCACCGGGATTCCATACCGTTCGGCCACGCGGCAGATGGCGTCGATATCGGCCGGCATGCCGTAGAGGTGCACGGGGATGATGGCTTTCGGCTTGCGGCCGCGGCGGGCGATCCGGTCACGGATGGCCTCCTCGAGCAACTCGGGATCCATGTTCCAGCTCCGGGGTTCGCTGTCCACGAAGACGGGCGTCACCCCGAGGTAGACGGCCGGATTGGCCGAGGCACAGAAGGTGAACGACTGGCAGATGACCTCGTCGCCCGGGCCGACCCCCAGCAGCACGAGCCCCAGGTGGATGGCCGCCGTGCCGGCCGAGAGGGCCACGACCCGTTTTCCGCCGCCGAGGAAGGCCCCGAGCTCCTCCTCGAAGGCATTCACATTGGGGCCGAGCGGCACCACCCAGTTGGTGTCGAACGCCTCGCGGATGAAATCCTGTTCCCGGCCGCTCATGTGGGCCAGGCACAAATACACGCGTTTGTCCATAGGTTTGCGGGATTGTTTTCGATATGCACGGGTGCGATCCGTGCAAAACCCGCTCCAAAGCGATGCGCCGCGCGGTCCGAAAAGCGTCCCGGGAGGGCCCTCCGGCTGCGGGCCGCCCACTCCGCAAAAACGAACGGAGACCTCCGCGTGGCGGAGGCCTCCGTTACCTGAACCGGCCGGGCGGCGTGGCCGCCCCCCGATGTCGTTACTCCTGCTCGCCTACGGCGCGGAACAGCGCGACGTCCTCCGTCGTGGAGGCCATCACGTAGCCGTAAGCCTCGGCCACCTTGCCGGCGGCGAGTTTCGAGAAGATGCGGGCCGAAGCCACGTAATCCTCCGACTCGCCGGCCTGACGGGCCAGCAGGTAGGTGATGATGATGTGTCCTGCGGTCTCGACCAGACGGCGGGCATGGAAGTCCTTGAACCCGGCGCACTCCTTGTCGCCGGCCTCGACATGGGCCACCATCTCCCGGAACTTCGCCGTCCACTCCGCGGCCCTGGCCACCACGGGCTGCATTGCCTCCGAATACTCCCCGGCGGCATAGCGCTCGATCTGCTCGAGGAACGTGCCCTTCGTCACGGCGTTGATCGCCGCAACGACCTGCAGCTGCGAGGTGCCCTCGTAGATGTTCATGATGCGGGCGTCGCGGTAGAGGCGCTCGCACGGATAGTCCTTCATGAAGCCCGAGCCGCCGTGGATCTGGATGGCGTCGTAGGCCAGCTGGTTGGCGTACTCCGATGAGAAGAGCTTCACCAGCGGCGTGAAGCCGTCGGCCAGGCGGTTGTAGAACTTCATCTCCTGGCGCTCCTCGGCTTCGAGCGAACGTTCGTGCGAGATGTGCATGTACTGCTTGTAGACCTCCACGAAGCGGGCCGTCTCGTAGAGCAGCGCGCGGGCGCCCTGCAGCTTGGCCTTCATGTTCGAGAGCATCTCCGAGACGGCGGCGAACTGGATGATCGGCTTGCCGAACTGGGCACGCTCCTGCGCATACTTCAGCGCCTCGCGGTAGGCAGCCTCGCACAGACCCACCGACTGCGCGCCGATACCCAGACGGGCGGCGTTCATCAGCGACATGACGTACTTGATCAGACCCATCTTGCGGTCGCCCACAAGCTGTGCCGGAGCATTCGTGAAGACCAGCTCGCACGTAGGCGAGCCCTTGATGCCGAGCTTGTTCTCGATGCGGCGCACCTTCACGCCGCCGTCGCGCTTGTCATGAACGAGCATCGACAGGCCGCGAGCGTCGGTCGTTCCCTCCTCGGTACGGGCCAGAACGAGCGAAACCTCGCCGTCGCCGTTGGTGATGAAGCGCTTCACACCGTTCAGGAGCCAGGTCTGCCGCTCCTCCGACCAGGTGGCCTTGAGCATCACGGCGCCCAGGTCCGAACCGGCATCGGGCTCCGTGAGGTCCATGGCGCAGGTCGCGCCGGCCGACACCCACTTGAGGAACTTCTCCTTCTGCTCCTCCGAGGCGAACTCGTTGAGCGTCTCGGCGCAGTCCTGCAGGCCCCAGATGTTCTCGAAGCCGGCATCGGCACGGGCCACCATCTCGTTGGCCATGACGAAGCAGATGAGCGGGAAGTTCAGACCGTCGTACTTGCGCGGGAGGGTCATGCCGCTCAGTCCGGCATCGACCACGGCCTTCATGTTGCGGACCGTACCCGAGGCGTACTCCACGTGGTCGTTCACCACGCGCGGGCCCTCGTGGTCCACACCCTCGGCATTCGGGGCGATCACGTCGCCGCACACCTCGCCGGCGATCTCGAGCACGCGGCGGTACGAGTCCATTGCATCGTCGAAATCCTGCGGCGCATAGTCGTACAGCTCCTTATCGGCAAACCCGCGCTCCTTCAGCTCCACGATCTTCCGCATCAGCGGATGATTCAGATGGAACTGCAAATCCTTGTTATCTGAAAAGAAATTAGCCATTACTTCGAGTTTTGCTTATAGTATTTGATCATCTTGGGGATAATTTCGTTCACGTCGCCCGTGATGGCATAGTCGGCGATCTTGTTGATCGGCGCCTCGGGGTCGGTGTTGATCGAGATGACCATCGACGACTGGTCCATGCCGGCCGTGTGCTGGATCTGTCCCGAAATGCCGCAGGCGATGTAGAGCTTCGGGCGCACCGTGACACCGGTCTGTCCCACCTGACGGGCATGCTCCGTGAATCCGGCATCGACCGCCGCACGGCTTGCACCCACCTCGGCGCCCAGCACGTCGGCCAGTTCGTGCACCAGACGGAAATTCTCCTTCGATCCCATGCCGTAGCCGCCGGCCACGATGATCGAAGCGCCCTTGATGTCGATCTTGCGCTCCTCGATCTGGCGGTCGATGATCTTCACCGCCAGGTCCGTATCCTTGACGTATTTCCGCCAGTCGATCGCCTTCACCTCTCCGGCTGCGGGCTGTGCGGCGTACTCCTTGCGCATCACGCCCTCGCGGACGGTGGCCATCTGCGGGCGGTGGTCCGGATTGACGATCGTGGCGATGATGTTGCCGCCGAAGGCCGGGCGGATCTGGTAGAGGAGGTTCTTGTACTCGGTGCCCGTCTTGGCGTCCTTATGGTCGCCGATCTCGAGCTGCGTGCAATCGGCCGTCAGGCCGCTGTGCAGCGCCGACGATACGCGCGGCGCGAAGTCGCGGCCTACGGGCGTAGCGCCGAAGAGCGCGATCTGGGGTTTCTCCTCCTCGATCAGCCCGCACATCACGGCCGTATGGGGCAGCGTGCGGAAGGGGTTGAAAATCTTGTCGTCGGCGACCCATACCGTATCGGCGCCGTAGCGGGCCAGCTCCTGCTCGATGCCGGCGAGGTTCTCGCCCAGCACCACGGCTTCGAGTTTCACGCCGAGCGTCGTGGCCAGTTCGCGGCCCTTGGTCAGCAGTTCGAGACTCACGTCGGCGACCTTGCCGCCCTCCATCTCGATATATACGAATACGTTGTTCATCTCTCAGTGCGCATTAACCGAGCGTGTGGCTCGCAATCAGTTCGACCATCAGTGAATTCATCTCCTCGTCGCTGCCCGAGAGCTTCTTGGCCTCCTTGGCGGCGAACACCACGTTTTCGATCTTCTTGACCTTCGTGGGCGAGCCCTGCAGACCGAGCTGCGACTCGTCGGGATCGACGTCCGCGGCGGCCCACTCCACAATCTGCAGATAGGGCGTTGCGGCGGCACGACGGGCAGCGGCCGAGTCGGCGGCTGCGGCGATCTCCGACGAAGCGAGGGCATACTTGTATTTCATCACGCGCTTGGCGTTGCGCGGGCGGCACTCGGCAGCCGAGGCATTGACCGTGATGACGGCCGGCAGCGGGCACTCGACCACTTCGGTGCCGTGCTCGAGGCGGCGCTTGATGACCAACGACGACTCGCGGATCTCGACGATCTCCTCGGCGTAGGTCACCTGCGGCAGGCCCAGCTTCTCGGCCACCTGCGGACCCACCTGCGCCGTATCGCCGTCGATGGCCTGGCGGCCGGCGACGATCACGTCGGGCATGATCTTGCGCAGGGCGCACGAAAGGGCGTAGGAGGTGGCCAGCGTGTCGGAGCCGGCGAACTTGCGGTCGGAAAGCAGATATCCCCCGTCGGCGCCGCGGAACATCGCGTCGCGGATGATGTCGGCGGCACGCTGCGGACCCATCGTCAGGATGTGCACCGTCGAGCCCTCGACGGCGTCCTTGAGCCGCAGGGCGGCCTCCAGCGCATTTAGGTCTTCGGGATTGAAGATGGCCGGCAGCGCCGCGCGATTGACCGTCCCTTCGGGCGTCATCGCATCCTTGCCCACGTTGCGGGTGTCGGGCACCTGCTTGGCCAATACGACAATTTTAAGCGGTTTTTTCATAACAGGTATTATAGGTTTTGACTTATCTTTCGATCGTTTCGTCGCGGTCGGGACCCACCGAGATGATCTTCACGGGCACGCCCGTCTCACGCTCGATGAACTCCACGTAGCGCTTGAACGCCTCGGGGAAATCCTCGTAGCGGCGGCACGAGCGCAGGTCGCACTTCCACCCCTCGAAATCGGTATAGACGGGCTTCACCTCGCCCGAGATCGAATAGGGGAACTCCGTCGTGCGCACGCCGTCCACCTCGTAGGCCGTGGCCACGCGGATCGTCTCGAAGTCGTTCATCACGTCGGACTTCATCATGATGAGCTGCGTGACGCCGTCGATCATGATGGCGTACTTGAGCGCCACCAGGTCCAGCCACCCGCAGCGGCGCTTGCGTCCCGTGACGGCGCCGAACTCGTGGCCCAGCGTGCAGAGGCGGTCGCCCGTCTCATCGAAGAGCTCCGTGGGGAACGGACCGCTGCCCACGCGCGTGCAGTAGGCCTTGAAGATGCCGTAGACCTCGCCGATGCGGTTCGGAGCCACGCCCAGACCGGTGCAGACGCCGGCGCAGACCGTGTTCGACGACGTGACGAAGGGATACGAGCCGAAATCGACGTCGAGCAGCGTGCCCTGCGCCCCTTCGGCCAGCACCGATTTCCCGTCGGCCAGGCAGCCGTTGATGAAGTACTCGCTGTCCACGATGCGGAAGCGCTTGAGGTATTCGACAGCCTCGAACCACTGACGCTCGAGATCCGTGATGTCGTAGGCGTAGTCGAGGCTGCGGAGTATCTTTTCGTGACGCGCCTTGGCTGCGGCATAGATCGCCTTGAAGTCGGGGCTGAGCAGGTCGCCCACGCGCATGCCGTTGCGGCTCACCTTGTCGGTGTAGGTGGGGCCGATGCCCTTGCCCGTGGTGCCAATCTTGGCACTGCCCTTGGCGGCCTCGTAGGCTGCGTCGAGGATGCGGTGCGTCGGCAGGATCAGGTGGGCCTTCTTCGAGATGCAGAGCTGGCGGGTCAGGTCGTGGCCGCTGGCTGCGAGCGCCTCGGCCTCCTCGCGGAAGAGCACGGCATCGAGCACCACGCCGTTGCCGATGATGTTGGTCTTGCCGCCCTGGAAGATGCCGGAAGGAATCGAGCGCAGGACATACTTCTCACCGCCGAATTCCAGCGTGTGACCGGCATTGGGACCGCCCTGGAAGCGGGCCACCACTTCATAGCGGGGCGTCAGCACATCCACGACCTTTCCTTTTCCCTCGTCCCCCCACTGCAGGCCGAGGATCACATCTACTTTTTTCATTGTAACCGGTTTATTATTTTGAGTACAAAAGACATTTTTAGCATCCAAAGGTATAAAATATTCTCCGAAACACCCAATCTGCGGCGGGGAGTTTTCTCAAAAAAGCGATTCGCGGCAAAAGCGCAGCCGGAAACGGACAAAAAAAGAGGAGAGCCCTTCGCTCTCCTCCATCAGCCAAGCACGCATCAGCGGCGCACGACCTCCGTGATGCCGTCGTAGTAGAAGTTGCCCTGCTGCCGCCCGGCCAGGTAGAGGGTCTCGAGCTGCCGGCAGCCGCGCACGTCGGCCGACTCCATCCAGGCCGAACAGTTGGCCAGGTCGAGTGTCCGGAAGTCGCAGCCGCGGGCCGCAAAGCGCGTGAGGGAGACGTTCGACGTGAGGTCGAGCAGCGGGAGCGGGTTCTCCGAACAGTCCAGCTCCACGAGGGCGCGCAGCCCGTCGGTACGGAGCGAGGTCAGCCCGTTCGACGCACAGTCGAGCCGCTCGAGGTGGGCCAGCATGCCGACATCGAGCCGCGTCAGGCGATTCCCGCTGCAATCGAGCGAGCGCAGGTTCGCGAACTCGGCCACGTCGTCGAGCGACGCGATGCCCCGCTGCGAACAGTCGAGCGAGAGAACGCGCTGCGCCTCGTAACGGGAGATGCGCCCGTCGCCGTCGAGGTCGTATTCACCGAGGCAGAAGGCCTCGAACGTCTTGTCGTAGAAGTTCAGATAGACACGCCGGTTCTTCTCGTCGCGCTCGTTGTCGGCCAGCCCGCAGGCCGTGGCGCCGAGCAGCAGCAGAACGGATAGCGCATGTCTTATCATAAGGTATCGGGAAAGGGTCAGATGTCCACGTCGTCGTCGGACTGCTCCACCGAATCGCCGTCGTCATCGCCGGCGCCCTGAAGCTCGTCGGCACCCTTGATCTCGTCGTCGTAGTAGTCCTTGTCATCCTCCTCGGTGGCGCCGTTGTCGATCTTCACGTCGATCTTCACCAGGTAGGCCACCTCGTCCGTGTCGAACGGCACGGCATAGAAAAAGTCGCCGTTGGGCTTGTCCACCCGCATCATGGCATCGGTGAATCCCAACGGATATTTCTCACGGACGGCCTCTTGCAATTCGGCACTCAAATTGTGGAAACTGGTTACGATATGTTTCTTCGCGGTATTCTGTTTGGTAGTCATAATAACTGTTGCTCGAAAATTTTCTGCAAGTATACGCAAAATTTGCATATTGCATCGCATCCGCATTTTTTTTGTTGCATTTTTTTTGATTTTCCCCGATCTTACAAACAAAATATGTACCTTTACGCGGGTTATACCTTGATTTTATGATACGCGAACGGATCGAAGAGCTGCGCCGGCTGCTTGACTACCATAACCACAAATACTACGTTGAAAACGCCCCCGAGATCTCGGATTTCGAGTTCGACACGCTCATGCACGAGCTGCAGCGGCTCGAGGCCGAGCATCCCGAATACGCCGACCCCAACTCGCCGTCGGTGCGCGTGGGCAGCGACCTCTGCGCCGAGTTCCGCACCGTCCGCCACCGCTACGCGATGCTCTCGCTGGGCAACACCTACTCGCTCGAGGAGCTGCACGAGTTCCTCGACCGCATCGAGCGCGAAGCCGGACCAACGGACTACGTCTGCGAACTGAAGTTCGACGGCACGGCCATCTCGCTCACCTACGAAGGGGGACAGCTCGTGCAGGCCCTGACGCGCGGCGACGGCGTCGAGGGCGACGACGTGACGGCCAACGTCCGCACGATCCGCTCGGTGCCTCTGCGCCTGCGGGGCGAAGGGTGGCCCGCGCTCTTCGAGATCCGGGGCGAGATCCTCATGCCCTACGCCTCGTTCGACCGGCTGAACGCCGAACGCGAGGCCAACGGCGAGCCGCTTTTCGCCAACCCGCGCAATGCGGCGGCCGGCACGCTCAAGCAGCAGGCGTCGGCCGTAGTGGCGCGGCGCGGGCTGGACTGTACGCTCTATCAGCTGGCGGGCGACAACCTTCCCTTCACGACCCACTGGGAGAGCCTCGCAAAGGCCCGCGAATGGGGCTTCAAGGTCTCGGAACACATGCGCATCTGCCACGACACCGCCCAGATCGACGAGTTCATCGCCTACTGGGACGAGGCGCGGCGGCAGCTGCCCTTCCCCACCGACGGCGTGGTGATCAAGGTCAATGACTTCGCCGTGCGGCGCCAGCTGGGCTTCACGGCCAAGGCCCCGAAGTGGGCCGTAGCCTACAAGTTCAAGGCCGAGCAGGCCCTCACGCGCCTGGAGAGCATCTCGTTCCAGGTCGGCCGCACGGGCGCCGTCACGCCGGTGGCCAACCTCGAACCGGTATTGCTGGCCGGCACCACCGTGCGCCGCGCCACGCTCCACAACGCCGAGCAGATGGCCCTGCTCGACATCCGCCCGGGCGACATGGTCTATGTCGAGAAGGGCGGGGAGATCATCCCCAAGATCACGGGCGTAGAACTCGCACGGCGCCCGGCCGACAGCCTCCCGTTCCGCTACATCGACCGCTGCCCCGAGTGCGGCACGCCGCTGGTGCGCTACGAGGGTGAGGCCAAGCACTACTGCCCCAACCAGAGCGGCTGCCGTCCGCAGATCATCGGCCGCATGCTCCACTTCATCCGCCGCAAGGCGATGGACATCGAGGGGCTGGGCGAGGAGACCGTCGAGCTGCTCTACGACAACGGACTCGTGCACGACATCTCCGACCTGTACGACCTGCGGGCCGAGCAGCTGGCCCCCCTGCCGCGTCTGGGCGAGAAGTCGGCCGACAACATCATCCGCTCGATCCGCCGCTCGACCGAGGTGCCCTTCCGCCGCGTGCTGTTCGGACTGGGCATCCGCTTCGTGGGCGAGACGACGGCCAAATACCTGGCCGAGCACTTCCGCTCGCTCGACGCCGTGATGGCGGCCTCGCGCGAGGAGCTGGTCGAGGCCGACGAGGTGGGCGAGAAGATCGCCGACGCCATCCGCGAATACTTCGCCGACGCGGAGAACCTGCGGATCATCGGGCGGCTGCGCCAGGCCGGCCTGCAGTTCGAGGAGGCGGCCCGCGAGCTGGCCTCCGAGGCGCTTGCCGGGCGGAGTTTCGTCGTCTCGGGGCGTTTCACGCGCAGCCGCGACGAGATGAAGGAGCTCATCGAGCTCCACGGCGGACGGAACCTGGCGGCCGTGTCGGGCAACGTGGACTACCTCGTTGCCGGCGAGAAGATGGGGCCCGCCAAGCTGAAGAAGGCCGAGAAGCTCGGGATCCGGATCCTCACCGAGGAGGAGTTCCTCCGCATGGTGGGCGAGGCGGACGCCCCATCCGAACGGATCTCGCAGACGGGGCTCCCCGAGGAGCGGCCCGAACCCGCTGCCCCGACGGCCGGTGACCGGCCGCAGGAGGGCGCGGCACCTGCCTCCGGCTCCGCACGCGAGCAGGAGCTTTTCTGAACCGGGTCCCGGCCCGGTCCGCGGCAGCCGGCAGCCGGCGCCGCACACACCGAACGAACAACGAAAAACAGTGAAAAACGACATGTTGCAATCCAAACTCTCCGGCGCAGGCGCCGCGATGATCACCCCCTTCACCGCCGACGGGCGCGTGGACTACGAAGCATTGGCCCGCATGATCGACTACGTGATCGAGGGCGGCGTGGACTATATCGTGGCCCTCGGCACCACGGCTGAGACCCCGACCCTCTACATGCCCGAACGGGCCGTGATCGCGATGTTCATCACCAACCAGATCGCCGGCCGCGTGCCGCTGGTGATGGGCTGCGGCGGCAACTCGACCTCGGAGGTCCTCGATCAGCTGCGGGAGTTCGACCTGCGCGGCGCGGATGCCATCCTGAGCGTCACGCCCTACTACAACAAGCCCTCGCAGGAGGGGCTCTACCAGCATTTCCGCACCGTATCGGAGCACTCCCCGCTGCCGGTGATCCTCTACAACATCCCGGGACGCGCCGGCGTGAACATGACCGCCGAGACGACCCTCCGCCTGGCCCGCGAGGTGCCCAACATCATTGGCATCAAGGAGGCCTCGGGCAACATCGAACAGATCCAGCAGATCATCGACCACCGTCCCGAGGGATTCCTCGTGCTCTCGGGCGACGACGCACTGACCATCGAGTTGATGCGCCGCGGCGGCGACGGCGTGATCTCGGTGGCCGCCAACGCCTTCCCGCAGCGGTTCATGCAGTGCGTGCACCTGGCCGAGAAGGGCGACTTCGAGGCCGCCGGACGCGAATACGCCGCACTGGACGAGGCCGTGCAGGCGCTCTTCGAGGAGGGAAACCCCGTGGGGGTGAAGTGCGCCCTCTCGGTCATGGGCAAGATCGGCCCGACGATGCGCCTCCCGCTGGTCGAGGGCACCGCGGCGCTGCGCGAAAAGTTCCGACGGCTGATTGCGGAATACGATTTGCGGTAAAAATCCGTTCTCTACGGAAAACCGACTGCCTATGAAACGACTCTTTTGGCTGCTCCTGCTGCTGCCGGCAATCGCCGCCGCGAAGGTACCCGACGAGGAGGACATCCTCGCCCGGACGATGGACTCCTCGTCGCCTTATTACTACACGGGGCTGATGATGCGCTACAACGCCGGGGACGAGACCCTCACCGACGACGACTACCACTATCTCTACTACGGCTACGCCTACCAGGACGACTACAAGCCGCTCAACTCGAACCCCGACCTGGACAAGTTGCTGCTGCTCGCCTCGGGGCTCGACCCGGACAATCCCGACCGCGAGACGCTGGAGGCGATCATCTCGGTGGGAGGGGATGCGCTCAAGCGCGATCCCTTCAGCCCGAAGATCCTCAACCTGATGTCCTACGCCTACGGAGCCCTGGGCAATCCCCGCGAGGAGCGTGCCTATGCCAACCGCATGAACGGCGTGATCCGCACGATCCTCGCCTCGGGCGACGGCTTCACGCAGAAAACCCCGCGCCACGTGCTGATGTTCGACCACGCACTCGACGTGCTGACGGTCGAGGGACTCTCCTACGGCAAGGCCCGCATCATCAGCCGCACGGTGGAGTTCGTGCCGCTGACCGCCCCCTACACGGTCGAGGGGAAGAAGCGCCGCGGCTTCTACTTCGATTTCGGCCGGGTCTACTGGAACAAGCCCGAGGGTTACACCTACAAACGTGACCGCACGTGGCAATTCAACAACCTCAAACCGCGCACCTACAAATGACCGCCCCGCTCCTGCGCCGGCTTACAGCCGGCCTGCTGCTCCTGCCCCTGCTCTTCGGGGCAGGCTGCTCGGACAACAAAACCGAAAAACCGAGCCTTACGCTCTCCGCCGAGAAGATCGTTCTCGGCAACGAGGCGGGAGCAACCGCCCGTCTCGACGTGACGGCCAACGAACCGTGGCAACTCGAAATCTCGGGGTCGGGATTCGACGCCTCACCCGTCCACGGCGGCCGCGGCACAACCTCCGTGACCCTGACGGCAACGGAGACGAACACCTCGACCGCACGGACCAGCCTCGGCTCGCTGCACCTCTTCATGCCCCAGTCCGGTCCGGAACTGACAGTCTCCGTCGAGCAGCGCCCGGCCGTGGCGGCGCAGACCCTGCTGCTCTACATGCCCGGCCGGAGCCTGGCCAGCTACTTCGAACAGAACATCGAGGGAATCCGCCGCGCCGTCGATGCCGACACCCCGGGCGACGGGCGCATCTTCGTCTGCTGGCAGCCCGCCAGCCAGCGCACGGCCGAACTGTTCGAACTCTACTACGACTCAAACAGCGCCTCGTGCGCCACACGCGAGGTGAAGACCTACACGGAATTCAATGCCGGAGACCCCGAAAGCGTGCACACGCTCTTCGAGGAACTGGCCGACGAGGCTCCCGCACTCAGCTACGGGCTCATCATCGGCTGCCACGGCAAGGCCTGGGTACCGGCCTCAGCCGGCACGCTCGCACGCGGAGCCCTGCATCCGTCGGACGGAGCGAAGGAGTACTGGCAGCCGGCCCCCGGAGCCTATCCCACCCGATCATTCGGCGACTCGGGCTACGAGATGGATATCACGGAACTGGCCGACGCCCTCGCGGCACTGCCCTACCGCTTCGACTTCCTGCTCTTCGACGACTGCTTCATGGCCAATATCGAGACGCTCTACGACCTGCGCGCGTCGGTCGATCACGTCATCGCCTCGCCGTGCGAGATCATGGCCGACGGATTCCCCTACGACCGCATCATCCCGCAGATGTTCACCGACGAGGGACGCTCGCACGACCTCGGAGCCGTATGCTACGAGTTCTGGAACCTCTACCAGAACGACTATGCCTCGACCATCTACCGCATGCAGTCGGGATGCATCACGCTGGCCGTCATGTCGGAGATCGACCGTCTGGCCGACGTCATGCGCCGCATCAACCGGACCCCGGCCGCGGAGTACGACCCCAACACGCTGCAAACCTACGAGGGGCTCTCGCCGCACCTGTTCTACGACATGGGGCAATACGTCTCCGTGCGGTGCAGCGACGCGGCGCTGCTCGACGAGTTCGCGGAGTGCTTCGACGCAGCCTTCCCGCCCGAGAGCCGGCTGCACACCGACGGTTTCTATTCGGCCTACAACAACCGGATGAACCCCATCACCCACTACTCGGGCATCACGATCAGCGAGCCCTCGACGAAATTCACGGAGGAGAACCGCGCGACGAACTGGTACCGCGCGACGCACGAATAGCCCTCCATCCGCAAAACCGGGGTGGGCAGAAGAGGATGAAACCGGCCGGTCCCGAAACGACATTCTGGACTCCACCCGCAGACCCGGCCCCGGCATCCGCAGAAAGGGAATCCCCGGACGGAACCGTACCCTTGCAGGTACTTCCGTCCGGGGATTTCCCGTATGTTCCGGTATGTTCGGGCGACACGGCAGGGCGGCATAGTGCCATCGGCGCACAACCCCGCACCCGAGCCCTCGGCCTTGCGGCAGGCCCGGCGCCGTGCGCTACTCGTATTGTCCGGACTTGAGCCGCTCGACCTCCTCGCGCGAGAGGAAACGCCAGGCGCCGCGCTTGAGGTTCTTCTTCGTGAGGCCCGCATAGTAGACGCGGTCGAGCTTGGTCACCGTGTAACCCAGGAACTCGAAGATGCGGCGCACGATGCGGTTGCGGCCCGAGTGGATCTCGATGCCCACCTCCTGCTTGTTCTCCTTGACGTAGGAGATCTCGTCGGCGAAGATCTCGCCGTCCTCGAGCGTGATGCCCTCGGCGATGCGGTCCATGTCGGCGCGCGTCAGGGGCTTGTCGAGCGTCACCTGATAGATCTTCTTCTTGCGGTAGGAGGGATGCGTGAGCTGCTTGGTCAGGTCGCCGTCGTTGGTGAAGAGCAGCAGCCCGAGGCTGTTCTTGTCGAGGCGCCCCACCGGATAGATCCGCTCCGTGCAGGCCCCCTTGACCAGCTCCATGACCGTCTTGCCGGCATGCGGATCGTCGAGCGAGGTCACGTAGCCCTTGGGCTTGTTGAGCACCAGGTAGACCTTCTTCTCGCCCTGCACGCGGCTGTCGTTGAACTTCACCTCGTCGGTCGGCAGCACCTTTGTGCCGAGTTCCGTAACGATCTGCCCGTTCACCGACACGAGGCCCGCGGTGATGAAATCGTCGGCCTCGCGACGCGAGCAGATGCCCGACTGGGCCAGGAAACGGTTCAGGCGCATCTCGCCCGTCTGCTTCGCGGGATCGTATTTCGGGTAGGAGGCCGGCTTGGAGTTCTCCTTGCGGAAAGCCGGCCTGGAGGCGTGCTGTCCCGCCTTGCGGTCGCCGAAGCGGCGGTCACCGCCGTTGCGGCTGCCGAACGGCTTGCCGTCGCCCTGATGCTCGCCGCCCCTGGCATCGAAGCGCTTGGTGCCCGATGTCCGGCCGCCCGATGCGGGTCTCTCACCGGCGGGACGGTCGCCGAATGTCCGGCGCGGACTCTCCCCGCCGCTGTTGCGGCTGTCGCGGTCGAACGTGCGCGGACGCTCGTCTCCATGCTGCGGACGCTCATCGCGGCGGAAGCTGCGCTCCGCCGTGCGGTGGCCGTGCTCCCCGTCGCGACGCGGACGCTCATCGTCGCCATACCGCCCGTAGGCCGGGCGCGGGGAGTGCGAATTGTCGAACTTCGGACGGTTGTCCTCCGTGAAATGGGGGTTGTAGGAGGCACGCCTTGCGGTCTCCTTCTGATACGGCTGCTCCGAATCGGCAGCATCACGCTGCAAACGCGGGCGACGCTCGACACGCTCCGCCGTAGCCTTCACCACGCGCACGCGTTTGTCGCGACCGAATCGCGCGAGCACCTGGGTCGAGTCGTTTTTCTGATCTTTCATCGCTTGATATATACGTCTTGTTTTCCGAACTGCGGAGGATCCGGCTCCGCCCGACGCACCGCAAGCGGCACGATACGGCGGCGAATCCCGACGCCCGGTTTTCGTGGGGCAAAGGTAATCCATTTTTCCGGATTACAGCACATTGCATGCCCGATTTCGAGATAAAATCGGACAAGGCCCGCAAATTCGGCACTTTTACCTTATCTTTGCATCCGCGTATGAACATGAACCGGGAAATACTGCGCATCGCGCTTCCGAACATCGTCTCGAACATCACCGTGCCGCTGATGGGCATCATCTCGACCGCCATCGCCGGACACTGGGGCAGCGATTCGGCAGCCGCGATCGGCTCGCTGGCCATCGGCGTCTCGATCTTCAACTTCATCTACTGGAACTGCTCGTTCGTCCGCATGGGCACAAGCGGGCTGACGGCCCAGGCGTTCGGCGCCGGAAACTTCCGCGAATGCGCCAACATGCTGGGGCGCGCCCTCTCCGTGGCCGGAATCATGGGCATCCTGATGGTGCTGCTGCAGTATCCCGTGGGCGAGCTGGCGCTGCGGGCGATGAACGGCAGCCAGATGACCCGCGAATACTTCTACGCACGCATCTGGGCCGTGCCGGCCGGCATCCTGCTCTTCGGCTTCAACGGCTGGTACACGGGCATGCAGAACGCCCTCTTCCCCATGTGCACGGCCGTCACGGTGAATGTCATCCACAGCCTCTGCAGCCTGTGGTTCGCCTTCGGCATGGATATGGGCATCGTCGGCATCGCCTACGCCTCGGTCATCGCCCAGTGGAGCGGCGTGGCGCTGGCCTCGGTGCTGCTCGTGGCCAAATACCGCCACGTCGTGAAGCTCATCGACTGGTCGCAGGTCATCGACCTCCGCCCGCTGAAGACCTACTTCATCATCAACCGCGACATCATCCTGCGCACGTTCTGCATCGTGGCGGTCTACACCTTCTTCACCGGATCGTCGGCCCGGCTGGGCAACCAGGAGCTGCTGGCCGTGAACGCCCTGCTGCTCGAGCTCTTCACGCTCTTCTCCTACATGAACGACGGCTTCGCCTATGCGGCCGAGGCGCTCACGGGACGCTTCATCGGCGCCCGCGACGCAATGTCGCTGCGCCGCTGCCTGCGCGGCTGCCTGGCGTGGGGTACATTGGTATCGGCCCTGTTCGTCGTGATCTACATCATCTGGTGGCGCGATCTGGTGGGGCTCTTCGTCAGCGACACGGCCGAAAACGCCGCGGCAATCATCGAGACGGCCGGCCGCTACATCATCTGGATCATCCTGATCCCGATCGCCAGCGCCATGCCGTTCATCATGGACGGCATCATGGTCGGGGCCACCGAGACGCGCGTCATGCGCAACTCGATGTTCCTGGCCACGCTGACCTACTTCGGCATCTACTACGCGCTGCATCCCGTGATCGGCAACAACGCCCTCTGGCTGGCCTTCACGCTCTACATGTTCCTGCGCGGCGTGCTGCAGTACTTCATGACGCGGCGTCTGAGGGCCATACACGAGAAGGTCTCCTGACCCCCGACGCATCGGTTCCGCACACCGACACATCCCGGCACACTCTATCCCGGCACACCTCATCACGCCGCGACACGCCGCGACACACCTCATCCCGTGCGGCAGGACACCCGCCGCAAAGCCGGGGCTTTCCGTCAGCCCCGGCAGAAACGCGCCCCGCCCATCTGCCCCGGCAGAAATGCGCTCCGCCCGGCGGCCCCGCCGCATCAAAAACAGAGCCCCCGGGAGTTCCGAGGAACTTCCGGGGGCCCGATGAATCATCGAATCCGGGACAATCACTGCTGGCCCTGGATCTTCTTGAACATCTCGTTGTACTTCGTGTACTTGTCCATCATACCCTCCTCGTCGCGCAGACGGAAGCAGATCGACTTGAGCAGCTCGACCGAGCTGGGATCCTCGGGCTTGAGCTCGAGCGCCTTCTCCAGCCAGGGAATAGCCTCCATGTAGATCGCATTGACAGCCTTCAGGTCGGCATCATAAGCGGCTTGGCTGCTGTACTGCTTGGCGTTCATCTCCTTGTTCACCTCGTCGCCCTTGATCGTGTAGAACACGCCCAGGTAGTAGTTGCCCTCATAGAGGTCGGGCTTGAGCTCGACGACCTTCTTGAACGACTCGATGCTCTGGTCGTAGTCCTTGAGCGCGTAGAAGATACGGCCGCGGCCGAACCACAGATCGACGTTCGTCGGGTTGTTCTCGATGGCCTTGTCGATCAGCGCGATCAGGTCGGCCGGGTCACCCACGTTGTCCTCGGGCGAGGTGTAGAGCTGCACCAGACCGTCGAGGATGCGCTCGTTCTTCGGGAACTTCTCGATACCGGTCAGCAGGGCCTGCTTGGCCTTGTCCACAAAGGCCTTGTCCGAAGCCTTCTGGCCGTAGTAGCAGTGGAACAGGTAGTAGTAGATGTTGCCCTCCTCGTCGGTGTAGCCCATGTCGATGGCCTTCGAGAGCTGCTCGGCTCCCACGGGGAACGAAGCGGGGTTGTTGGCGCCGTCCACCGTGTGGAGGTAACCGGCATAGTAGAGCAGCGAAGGATCGGCAGCCTCACCGTAGGCAGGGCTCGACTGTGCCTCGAAAGCCTGTGCGTAGGCGTCGGCTGCACCCAGGTAGTCACCCGAGTCGAGGCCGGCGTTGCCGACCTGCGAGCAGAAGTCGCTGATCTGCTTCAGGCCGTCCTTGACCTTCGAAGCGCTCTTGGGATCGAGTTCGAATGCCTTGTTGTAGGCCTCGACAGCCTTTGCCACGGCATCCTCGTAAACGAACTGCGTCTGCTTCCAGGTCTTCACCTTGCCGTCCACGATGTAGACCGTGAACCACGGATAGACCCAGGCCTCCATCTGGGCGCCGTTCACCGTCTCGGTGCCGGTCGATTGTGCGTCGCCGACAGCGAGCTTGAGCATCGTGGCGTCCATGCCGACGAAGAGGCTCTTCGTCGGTTCGGCGGCTGCCTCGTAGAAGGCCTTGCCGCGGTTGATCCACGTTGCGGCCTTGGCGCCTTTCTTTGCGTCGGCGATGTCCGAGTCGCTTTTCTCGATCTTCGCCAGCAATGCGTCTTTGTTCACTTTCTGAGCCTCGGCAGCAGGGACTGCCAGGATCAATGCGGCGAGCGCCGTCACAAAAGTCTTTTTCATAAGAAACTGAATTTTAGGTTTGCAATTACTCTTCTCAATAGTTATTCCTCGGGGGAAGGATTCGCCGGCACGGCATCCGCCGCGGTCTGCGAATCACCCGCAGGATCGACGTCTGCATCCTCCCCGGCAGCCGGCACGGCCATCACCGAAGCGATGGCGTCCCCTTCGCGGAGGTTGATGATACGCACGCCCTGCGTGGCGCGGCCCGCCAGGCGGATCTGCGAAACGGCCGTGCGTATGGTGAGTCCCGAACGGTTGATGATCATCAGGTCGTTCTCGTCCGTAACGGCCTGAATCGATATGAGTTTGCCTGTCTTTTCCGTGATGTTGATGGTCTTGACGCCCTTGCCGCCGCGGTTGGTGATGCGGTACTCGTCGAGATCCGTGCGCTTGCCGTAGCCGTTCTCGCTCAGCACCAGCACGTCCTGCTTCGAGTCGGGCTCGATGCAGATCATGCCGACCACCTCGTCGTCCTCGTCGATCGAGATGCCGCGCACACCGGCGCCGACACGGCCGATCGGACGCACCGTGTTCTCGTTGAAGCGGATGGCCTTGCCTTCACGGGCGGCGATCAGCACCTCGGCGTTGCCGCTCGTCAGCTTGGCCTCGATGAGCTGGTCGCCCTCGCGGATGACGATGGCATTGACACCGTTCTGGCGCGGACGCGAGTAGGCCTCGAGTTTCGTCTTCTTGATCGTACCGTCCTTCGTGCACATGATGATGTAGTTGTTGTTCACGTAGTCGGCATCATCCAGGCGCTTGACGTTGATGTAGGCGCGGACCTTGTCCTCGGGTTCGATCTGGATGACGTTCTGGATGGCGCGGCCCTTCGACGAGCGGGCGCCTTCGGGGATCTCGTAGACCTTGAGCCAGTAGCAGCGGCCCTTCTCCGTAAAGAAGAGCATCGTGTTGTGCATCGAGGCGACGTAGATGTGCTCGATGAAGTCCTCGTCGCGCGTGGCGCTGCCCTTGGCGCCGACGCCGCCGCGGTTCTGCGTGCGGTATTCGGCCAGCGGCGTGCGCTTGATGTAACCCATGTGCGAGATGGTGATGACCATGTCGTCGTCGGCGTAGAAGTCCTCGGGATTGAACTCCTCGGAGGCGTAGACGATCTCCGAGCGGCGCTCGTCGCCGTACTTCTCCTTCATCTCGATCAGCTCGTCCTTAATGATCTGCATCTGCATCGAGACGTTCTCGAGCACCTCGGTGAGGTGTGCGATGAGCTTCATGAGCTCGTCGCGCTCGGCCACGAGTTTGCCGTGCTCGAGGCCGGTCAGTGCGCGCAGACGCATCTCGATGATGGCCGAAGCCTGGATGTCGTCCAGCTCGAAACGCTCCATCATCGTCTGCTTGGCCTCGTCGGGGGTCTTCGACGAGCGGATGATGTGCACGATCTCGTCGATGTTGTCCTGCGCGACGAGCAGACCCAGCACGATGTGCAGGCGCTCCTCGGCCTTGCGCTTGTCGAAGCGCGTGCGGCGCACCACCACGTCGTGGCGGTGGTCGATGAAGTGCCGGATCAGGTCGCGCATCGTGAGCAGCTGGGGCCGGCCATTGACCAGCGCGATGTTGTTCACGGCGAACGACGTCTGCAGCGGCGTATTCTTGAAGAGCGTGTTGAGCACCACGCTCGCCACGGCGTCGTGTTTGAGGATGATGATGATCCGCAGGCCGTTGCGGTCCGACTCGTCGTTGATATAGGAGATGCCCTCGATCTTCTTGTCGTTGATCATGTCGGCGATCTTCTTGATCATCTCGGCCTTGTTGATCATGTAGGGGATCTCGGTGATGACGATGCACTCGCGGCCCGAGGGGGTGTGCTCGATCTCGGTCCGGGCGCGCATGACCACGCGGCCGCGGCCCGTGAGCATCGCCTCGCGGACGCCTTCGTAGCCGTAGATGATGCCGCCCGTCGGGAAGTCGGGACCCTTGACGTAGTGGAGCAGCTCCTCGCCCGTGATCTCGGGGTTATCGACATAGGCGCAGCAGGCGTCCACCACCTCCGAGAGGTTGTGCGGAGCCATGTTCGTGGCCATGCCGACGGCGATACCGCTCGCGCCGTTCACGATCAGCAGCGGGATCTTCGTGGGCAGCACCGTGGGTTCGGGGATCGTGTCGTCGAAGTTGAGCGTCCAGTCCACGGTCTCCTTGTCGATGTCGGCCATCACCTCGTCGGTGATCTTCTTCATGCGGGCCTCGGTATAACGCATGGCGGCCGGCGAATCGCCGTCCATCGAACCGAAGTTACCCTGGCCGTCCACCAGCGGGTAGCGCATCGACCACTCCTGGGCCAGACGCACCATGGCGTCGTAGACCGATAAGTCGCCGTGGGGGTGGAACTTACCGAGCACGTCGCCGACGATACGGGCCGACTTACGCGTGGGTTTGTCCGAGTAGAGGTTGAGCTCGGCGCTCATATCGTAGAGGATGCGTCGGTGCACGGGCTTCAGACCGTCCCGCACGTCGGGCAACGCACGCGAGACGATCACCGACATCGAGTAGTCGATGTAGGCCGACTTCATCTGCTCTTCGATATTGATGGGGATGATTCGCCCCACCAAACCGGCGTTCTTTTCTTCTTCAGTCAACATAAGGTTTCACTTTTCTGCTTCACGACGGACCGGTGGTCCCGCCGGCTGCCGCACGGGCAGCCCGACGGTGCCGGAGCCTGAGGCGCGGCAACCCGTACCGTTCCGCTGTTCCGTCACACTATATTTAACGAACAAAAATAGTAATTTCCCGCGATTCGGGCAACTTTCCACCCGGAAAACACACCCCCGGAGAGGATATTTTCTCCGCGAAGGGCTGTTTTCGGCCCTTTTCGGGCGATTTGGCGGCATAAAAAAAATCTCCCGACGGGGTGTCGGGAGAAATACGCCTTTTTCCGGTGCGGCGGCAGGCACGCCATCCGGCCGCAGGAGCGGCACGTCGGCACGCCGGGCAGGCTACCGTTCCGCACGCCCGGCCCCGCAATGCCACAGGATGCGGACGCCGACCGACAGATAGACATGGCAGTAATCCGCAAATCCGCCCTTGTAGGCATCGACATAGCGGACACCGGCACCTATGAAAAGCGGAGTCCACAGGGCGTCGGACTGCCAGCGCACACCCGCATCGTATGAACGGAAGTGCCAGTCGCCGCCGAGCGTATTGCCGAACCGGACCGAAATGTCGAGCCGGTCGTGATCGGTATGCAGCGGTGCGTAGCCGAAACCCAGCCCGAGCTGCATGGCATCCTCGTAGTTTTTCGCCTTATCGGCATCGAACAGCCCCACCGACCGCGTAACCGGAACAAGCAGCGAGAAACGCGGATCGAAGCTATACCCGACCGCCAGCTCCTCCTCGAGCACGCGCTGCTTGACGCCCTCGCTTTTCGACTGGAACAGGTTTCGGAACTCGAATTGCCAGATCATGCCTTTGCCGTTATCCACAAAAGACTGGGCGTGCGCAACGGCAGCCGCCCCAAGCAAAGCGAACAATAAAATCCATCTCTTCATACGGGTCAGTATTTTAGTTTTCCGTCTCTTCCTCGTCCGAACCGGATTCGCCCCCTACACACAGGGCAGCACCCGACAAGCCTCAGACTCACAAGGTCCTCCCGTCGCCGACATCCATTCAACACACGTTACAAATATAGAAAAAAACACGATGCATAAAGCATCGTTTATACATTTTTAACACCCCGAAAGAAACGATATTAAAAAATACAAAAACCGCAATGCCCGGTTTCCGGCATCATATCCGTCCAACCGAAGCATGGCGGCTCCATATCTTGTCCGAAGCGCCCGAACATGCCGCAGGGCAGAGACAGGTGGCTCCGTCAAAAAAAGCCGGCACACACCGCCCCCGAGACACCCGATACGGGCCGGAAATAGGTTCGGGATTACCGGAAATCGATGAATTCGTAGCCCTCGCAGGCCTTCCGGTCGAAGCGCCGCAGCGGGGCATCGGGCGCACCCACCGAGCGGATCGCAACATCGACCCGCTCGCCGTCGTAGTCGTACGAGAGCGACACGGGACGCATCCGCGACGTATCGACCACGAGGGTGATCTCCCCGGCCGACGAGTCGCTCCCCGCCATCGGGGTCAGCCGCACGGCCGCCTGTCCGTCGCGCTCCCAAAGCAGTTCGCAGGAGTAGTCGCTGCCGATGAAGTCGAACGCCCGCACGGGATTGTTCAGGATGTTGCGGCTCCGGCGGTCCACATCGAGGATCGTCACCTCGCGACGGCCGTTGTCCACCTCGTAGCGGACCTTCCCGTCGCAGAAGACCTCGGCATCGCCCAGTTCGAGGCTGTAGGCCTCGCCCTCGACGACATAACTCCCCGAGGAGCGGTAATCGGCCGTTGCGACCTCGAAGCGCACGGCATAGCTTTTCATGGCGCGGAACCCGTCGGAGATCCCGCGCAGCAGATCGCCGGCCCGGTCGGCCGCCGATGCGCCGCACACTCCGCCCAGAAGGGCCGCCATCCAGACGATTGCTTTCATTCCTCTCATCATCTCAGTCTTGTATTTTCGTTGCATGGTCCGCACACCTCCGCCGCGTGTCAGAACAGCCCCAGCTCCTGCAGCTTTGCCTCGAGCGACGGCAGGTCGTGGAAGAGGATGTCGCGCGGCTTGGCCCCCTGCTGGCGACCCACGATGCCGGCCCGTTCGAGCTGCATCATGATCCGCCCGGCGCGGTTGAAGCCCACCTCGTAGTTGCGCTGGATCATCGACGTGGAGATCTGTCCGCCCGACACCGCCTCGCGGGCGATCTCGGCGAAGAGCGTGTCGTATTTGACCGGGGCCGACGACTCCTCGCTGCTGCCCATGCCCTCGCCGCCGGCGCTCTCGGGCGTATAGTCGGGCAGTGCATAGGCCTCGGTGTAGCCCTGCTGTTTCGAGATGTAATCGACGATCCGCTCGACTTCGGGCGTATCGACGAAGGCACACTGGATACGGGTCAGCTCGCCGTCCTTCGAGATAAGCATGTCGCCGCGGCCGATGAGCTGGTCGGCGCCGGGACGGTCGATGATCGTCCGCGAGTCGATCATCTGCATCACGCGGAAGGCGATGCGGGCCGGGAAGTTGGCCTTGATCTTTCCGGTGATGACATCGACCGACGGGCGCTGCGTGGCCACGATCAGGTGGATGCCGATGGCGCGGGCCTTCTGCGCCAGGCGCGTCACAGGCATCTCGACCTCCTTGGCCGTCATGATCAGGTCGGCGAACTCGTCGATCACCACGACGATGTAGGGCAGGAAGCGGTGGCCGTTCATCGGGTTGAGCCGCCGCGCGGTGAATTTCTCGTTGTACTCGGCAATGTTGCGCGCCCCGGCCTTCTTGCAGAGCTCCAGACGGGTGTCCATCTCCGTGCAGAGGGCGTTGAGCGTGTAGACCGCCTTCTTGGGGTCGGTGACGATGGCCTCCTCCTCGGACTCCATCTTGGCCAGGAAGTGCTTCTCGATCTTGGCATAGAGCGAGAACTCGACCATCTTGGGGTCGATCATCACGAACTTCAGCTGCGCCGGATGCATGCGGTAAAGCAGCGAGGTGATGATGGCGTTCAGGCCCACCGACTTACCCATACCCGTGGCTCCGGCCACGAGCAGGTGGGGCATCTTCGCCAGGTCGAAGACGAAGTTCTCGTTCTGGATCGTGCGCCCGATGACCACCGGGAGCGTGGCCTTCGACTCCTGGAAACGCAGCGAGCGGATGGCCGAATACATCGACACGACCTGCTTGCAGCGGTTCGGCACCTCGATGCCGATCGTGCCGCGCCCGGGGATCGGCGCAATGATGCGGATGCCCGACTCGGCCTTGAGGCTCTGGGCGATGTCGTTCTGCAGCCCCTGGATCTTCGAGATCTTGACGCCCTGGGCCTGCACGATCTCGTAGAGGGTCACCGTCGGGCCCACCGTGGCCTTGATGCGCTGGATCGGGATGCCGAAATACTTGAGCGTCTCCTCGATGCGGGTCTTGTTCTCGAAGATCTCCTCGTCCGAGACCTCCGAATCGGAGATGTAGTCCTCGAGCAGCGTCACGGGCGGCTTGCGGTAATTGACCAGATCCTTCAGCGGATCGTAGCTCTCGGTCGGGATCTTGCGTTCATCGACCATCCGCGCCTCGTGCGCCTCGACCGTGACCACCACCCCCTGCGTCGTCTCCCCGCCATCGTGGGCGGGCGCCGCGGCCGTTTCGGAGGGCATCCCGGCCACCGGATGCACGTCCGGCCCGGGGCCCTGCAGCGGCTCGGGAGCGTCCGCCGGATCGTCCGCCGTCGTGAACTCCTCGAAGACGGGGCGGTCTTCGTCGTTGCGCGGGGCATACGACGGGCCGCGCCGCACGGTCTCCTGCACTGCGCTGCGGGCGGAAGCCCCGCCCTCGGAGTCGTCGCCGCCCACGGTGATTTCGGTGAACGGGCCCTCCTGCACCGGCTGCCGCACAACGGACGGACGCGCCAGTTCGACCAAACCGCCGCGGCCCATGACCACGCGGTCGCCCGAACGGGAGAGATCCACCTCCGTGAACTCCCCGTCGTCGGCCGACAGGAGTTCAGGCTCCGCCTCATCATCAGCGACAATCGGCCGCCCGTCGGGAGTCAGCTCGAGGAAGGGGCTCTCCTCCCCCGCTTCCGCGGCATTCGCCGCCACCGCCACGCCGGCCGTTTCGGCTGCCGGCCGCACGATCTCCGTCCCCTCCCCTGGATGCGGGTCGCGGGGCGCATCCGTTCCGGCCGCCACATCGCGGAAGACCTCGGCGGCACGGCGCTCCTCGTCCGAGCGGAGCGACGCGCCCCCTGCCGCAGGCTGCCCGGACGGCACACCCGCCTGCACCCGGATCGGGCGCCGCATTGCGGGCGTCTCCGCCTCCGCAGCCGGTGCGGCCGGCTCACCCTCCTCGCCGGAATGCCGTCCGGCGGCGCGCACGTCGTCCTCCGGGGCAGCCTTCGCTCCGGCATCGGGCGCGGCAGCCCCGGGAGCCGGAGCCTCCTCCTGCAGCCCGCCGCCGAGCGGTTCGTCGGCCGGGGTATGGCCCACGACCTTGCGGCGCACCGTCTCGACGATCCGCTCGCTGCGGTCCACCATGACGTTGCCGGCCTCATTGACCGTATTGATGAAATTGCGGTTGATGAACACGCCCGTGAGGATCCACCCGCCGAGCAGCAGGATGAGCGTCCCGACCACGCCGATGTGGGCGTGGAGCATCTCCGAAACCCCGATGCCGAAGGCGCCGCCCCAGCCGGTCGAGGAGCAGAGGCTCCAGCGGTCGCCAAAGGCGAAACCGAGGGTCAGCGACCCCAGGATGAGGATCAGCAGCAGCGAGAGGATCGAGTGGTTGAGCAGCAGCGGACGCTGGCGGATGATGCGGATGCCGACAAGCACCAGTATGCAGGGAAGCAGGATGCCGAAGACGCCGAACGAGTTGTCCACCAGCATGCGGCCGATGCGCGCACCGGCCTCGCCGCAGAGGTTCTCCACCTCGTCGCCCAACAGTTCGCGCTCCTCGGCCGGACGCTGCAGGATGCTCTGGTCCACGTCCCACGTGAAAAACGAGAAGAAGACCGAGGCGGCGACGAACAGACCGATGAAAAGCAGCAGCAGTCCCGCGATCCAGCGGGCGCTGTCGCTGTTGGAGCGGGCCACGGTCTGCCGCCGGCCCGAAGAGGCGGATGTATTGTTTCTGGATGCCATGTGTTTCCTTGACGCTCGATATTATCGAGCGAAGATACGGAAATATTTGCGGATTTGAAAACCGGAGGGCGGAAACGGAGAAAAAATAACGGATACGACACTGACCTGCCATGCATTAAGTTGGTCACTTAAACCAACAGATACGATCAGCAGCGCCTTCACTTTTTCAATCAGGCACTTGCAGCAATCAGTCCATTGAAGCAAGGGCCTTTGCCTCGAGCCGGGCGCGGTAGGTCTCGTCGGCGAAGGTGAGGAATTCGAGCCGGGGAAGGTTGTCGGCCGGAGCCCGCAGCCCGTAGCGGTCGAGCAGCTGCACGACCTGCCGCGCCACGGCCGGCGAAGGGTCCACAATCGTCACGCCGCGGCCGGCCACAATGCGCTCCAGGACGGGGCGCAGGAAGGGATAGTGCGTGCATCCCAGCACGATCTGGTCGGCGCCGCGCCGCAGCATCGGCTCGACGGCCTCGCGCACGCAGGCCTCGGCCTCGGGCGTCTGTTCGCGGTCCGCCTCGACCAGCTCGACGAATCCGCGTCCGGGGACCGTAAGCACCTCGATACCCGAGCCGTAGCGGGCCGCAGTCCGGCGGAAAAGCTCCCCGTCGAGACTCCGCTCGGTGGCCAGCACCCCCACCACCCCGCTGCGGGTGGCCAGGCAGGCGGGCTTTACGGCCGGTTCCATGCCGACAATCTGCAGAGAGGCATATTTCGCACGCAGGAAATCGATCGCCGCCGCCGTGGCCGTGTTGCACGCCACGACGACCATCTTGCAGCCGGCACAGACCAGCCGCGCCACCGCGGCATCGGCCAGCAGCTGCACCTCCTCACGCGGGCGGGAGCCGTAGGGGCAGTTGGCCCCGTCGCCCAGGTAGACGAGCGACTCCGAGGGCAGCGCACGGCGGATCTCCCGCCAGACGGTCAGTCCGCCCAGCCCCGAATCGTAGACCCCGATCGGGGCCCGGTTTCCCGTTGTCTTTCCGTCGTTCATCGCTCCTTGAGATTCAGTCATGCACTCCGGCAGCCGGGCGGCAACCCGCGGGATGGCCGTCGGGGAAGAGCCGCCCGAGGATCTCCCCCACCAGTTCGTCGTCGCTCCGCCCGCCGCACTCGACCGTCAGCGCCGCCTTCCGGTAGAAGGGGTCGCGCACGGCCATGTCGCGCTCCATGAAACCGACCAGTTCGTCGTCGCTCAGGCCGCGCAGGCGGGGGCGCTTCTGCCGTCCGTAGGGGCTCAGGCGCCCGGCGATCTGCGCCGCCGTGCGGCACAGGTAGACCGTATGTCCGGCGGCATTCATGCACTCCATGTTGTCGCGCCAGACGGGCAGGCCGCCGCCCGTCGAGACCACGGCGGCATCGCCCGAGGTGATCACCCGCTCGAGCACCCCGCGTTCGAGTTCGCGGAAGCGCGTCTCGCCCTCGTAACGGAAGACGTCGGCCACCGAGGCCCCTTCCAGCTCCTCGACCGCGGCATCCGTATCGACAAAGGCCGCACCGAGCCGCCGCGCCAGCTTGCGGCCCAGCGTGCTCTTGCCGCAGCCCATGTAGCCCACCAGAAAGATCGGTTTCATCGTCAGAACAGGTTGAGTTGTTCGGGGTCCACCACTTCGTCGGCATCCCCCTTCGGGCGCTCGATCTCGAACGCCACGCCGCCCGGCGTGGCATCCGTCGGGGGAAGCCCCGTCTCCGAGCGGGTCGGCACGCCGCGTCCTGCCGGGGTGGAGGGACGTTCGGGCGCCGCAGGCCGGCTCTCCGGGGTGCTCTCCCCCTCCGGCCGGCCGTCGGCCGGGTCCGCCCCGTCGTCGAGCGGCTCCTCGTCGTCGGGCTCGGGAGCCGGTTCGGGCTCGATGAAGCGGAGCTCCGCCACATCGTAGGTCGTCAGGCGCTTGCCCTTGGCCCTGTGGCTCTTGACTCCCACGAACTCATCGACGTCGATCCGGTCGGCCGGGCGCGTGGCATGGGCGCCCTTGTAGGTGATCTCGAGCTGCGCACCCGCCGTATCGGTCACGCAGATGAAGTCGGCATCCTCGTCGAGGAAGGCCTGCATGCGGTCGGACATCTCGGCCGTGAAGCGCTTCATGTAGTAGTATTTCTGATCGCGGTCGTAGTAGCAGAGGCTGTAGACGCGGTCGGGTTCGTAGCGGCTCACGTGGATCGTCTCGTCGGGGAAGTGCTGCCCCAGGTCGTAGCCCGTGATGTAATACTGGTTCTTCGAGGTCCAGACGATCAGTTTGTCGTCGCCCTTGAACTCGCCGAGACATGTGCCGCGGCCGTCGGAGTTCAGGCGGCGGACATCCTCGTCGAACCAGATCGTCAGTCCGCCGAGGGTCGAGGTGCCCCGCTCCTTGAGTACGATCTTGTGGATGCCGTAACGCGAGAAGAGGTTGCCCTGGCTCTGGCGGCCCTTGATGGCAAGGGTCGAGAAATCGAGATCGACGATCACCTTCTTCAGGCGCGGACGGGGCTTGAAGTAAACCTTCAGCACCTCGGCCTCACCGTTCGGATTCACAGACATATAGAGAATCTCACTCTTGGGCGTGCCCTTCGTGATGTCGTACTCCTTGTCGCGCGTGATGCCCTTGATGGCGCAGCGCTTCATCATCAGCGGGCCGTTCTTGCCGTCGCGGTAGAGGACGTTGTAGATCGTCCGCTCGTCGTTGCGCTTGAAGACCCCGATGTAGTAGATCCCCTTCTGGAAGAAGGCCTTGTCCGAGACCTTCGTGATGACGTAGCGCCCCTCCTTGGTGAAGACGATCACATCGTCGATGTCCGAGCAGTCGCAGACGAACTCGGCATCCTTCATCGACTTGCCGATGCCGAAGAAGCCCTCGGCGCGGTCCACGTAGAGCTTGGCGTTGGTCACGGCGACCTTCGTCGCCTCGATCGAGTCGAACTCCCGGAGTTCGGTGCGCCGCTCGCGCCCCTTGCCGTACTTGTCGCGGATGCGCTCGTAGTAGGCCACGGCATACTCGGTCAGGTGAGCCAGGTGGTACTGCGTCGTGCGGATGTCCTCCTCGATCTGGCGGATCTCGTTGTCGGCCTTCTCCGTATCGTAGCGCGAGATGCGGATGAACTTCAGTTCGGTGAGCTTCTGCACATCCTCAAGCGTCACTTCACGTCGCAGCTGTTTCTTGAAGGGTTCCAGTCCCTTATCGACGGCAGCGTAGGCCTCCTCGCGGGTCTTGCACCCCTCGATGAGCTGGTAGAGGCGGTTCTCGATGAAGATCCGCTCGAGCGAGGCGGCATGCCACGCCTCCTGCAGCTCCCCGAGGCGGATCTCCAGCTCGCGGCCCAGCAGCCACTTGGTGTGCTCGGCCGAGCGGCGGAGGATCTCCTTCACACCCAGGAAGTGCGGTTTCTCGTCCCAGATGACGCAGGCGTTCGGAGCGATCGAGACCTCGCAGTCGGTAAAGGCGTAGAGGGCGTCGATCGTCTTGTCCGACGACTCGTCGGGAGCCACCTGGATCACGATCTCGACCTTGTCGGCCGTATTGTCATCGACCTTGCGGATCTTGATCTTGCCCTTGTCGTTGGCCTTGATGATCGACTCCTTGATCGACTCGGTGGTCGTCGTGTAGGGAATCTCCGTAATGGCAAGCGTGCGCTTGTCGATCTTCGAGATCTTCGCGCGGACCTTCACCGTGCCGCCCCGAAGGCCGTCGTTGTAGCGGCTCACGTCGGCCATGCCGCCCGTCGGAAAGTCGGGATAGAGGTCGAAGTCGCGCCCCTCGAGGTGGGCGATGGCCGCATTGATCAGCTCGATGAAGTTGTGCGGCAGGATCTTCGACGCCAGGCCCACGGCGATGCCGTCCGATCCCTGGGCCAGCAGCAGCGGGAACTTGATCGGAAGGGTCACCGGCTCCTCGTTGCGTCCGTCGTAGGAGCGCATCCACTCGGTGGTCTTGCGGTTGAAGACCACGTCGAGCGCGAATTTCGACAGGCGCGCCTCGATGTAACGGCCCGCGGCCGCATCGTCACCCGTCAGGATGTTGCCCCAGTTGCCCTGGCAGTCGATCAGGAGGTCCTTCTGCCCGAGCTGCACCAGCGCGTCCTTGATCGAGGCGTCGCCGTGCGGGTGGTACTTCATCGTCTCGCCGACGATGCCCGCCACCTTGTTGTAGCGGCCGTCATCGACCGTCTTCATGGCGTGGAGGATGCGCCGCTGCACGGGTTTCAGGCCATCCTCGACGTGGGGGACGGCACGTTCCAGAATCACATAGGAGGCGTAGTCGAGGAACCAGTTGCGGTACATGCCCGTGAGCTTGCGCACACCGCCCTCGTCCTGCATCAGCCGTCCGAACTTCCCGGCCCGGGCCGCAGCTGCCGGCTCCCCGGCCGGAGCCTCATCGACAGGCGCCGCATCCTGCGGCGTGTCTCCGTCCGACGGCGCTCCGGGCGCCGCCGTGTCGGCCTCCCCGGCGGGAAGCCCCTCGCGTATCTCTTTCTCTTCTGCCATAGCGCATCAACTCAGTTTGAGGTCCTGCTCCACGAGGTCCTCCTCGATACGCAGGTTGTCGATGATGAATCCCTGCCGCTCGAAGGTGTTCTTGCCCATGTAGAACTCCAGCAGGTCGTGGATCGGGTCGTCCTTCGTCAGGCGCACCCGGTCCAGGCGCATGTTCTCGCCGATGAACTCCTTGAACTCCGTCGAGGAGATCTCGCCGAGACCTTTGAATCGCGTGATCTCCACCCCCGCGCCGCACTTCTCGATGGCGCGCACGCGCTCCTCGTCGGAGTAGCAGTAGTAGGTCACCTTCTTGTTGCGCACGCGGAAGAGCGGCGTCTGGAGGATATAGAGGTGGCCCGTGCGGATCACGTCGGGGAAGAACTGCAGGAAGAACGAGGTGAGCAGCAGGCGGATGTGCATGCCGTCCACATCGGCGTCGGTGGCGATGATCACCTTGTTGTAACGCAGGTTCTCCATGTCCTCCTCGATGTTGAGCGCCGCCTGCAGGAGGTTGAACTCCTCGTTCTCGTAGACCACCTTCTTCGTGAGCCCGTAACAGTTCAGCGGCTTGCCCCGCAGCGAGAAGACCGCCTGCGTGCGCACGTCGCGCGAGGCGGTGATCGAACCCGAGGCCGAGTCGCCCTCCGTAATGAAGATCATCGACTGCTCGGCCAGCTCGTTCTTGTCCGTGAAGTGGATCTTGCAGTCGCGCAGCTTGCGGTTGTTGAGCGAGACCTTCTTGGCCGTCTCGCGCGCCTTCTTCTGGATGCCCGAGATGGCCTTGCGCTCCTTCTCGTTCTCGACAATCTTCTTCTGCAGCGTCTGCGCCGTCTCGGGGTGTTTGTGCAGGTAGTCGTCGAGGTGCTTGCCCAGGAAATCGACCACGAAGTTGCGCATCGAGACCCCGGGCTCGATCTCCTTCGAGCCGAGCTTGATCTTGGTCTGCGACTCGAAGACCGGGTCGGTGACCTTCACCGAGATGGCCGCAATGATCGACGTGCGGATGTCCGACGGATCGTAGTCCTTGTGATAGAACTCCTTGATGGTCTTGGCGATACCCTCGCGGAAGGCCGCCTGGTGCGTACCGCCCTGCGAGGTGTACTGGCCGTTCACGAACGAGAAGTAGCTCTCGCCGTAGCCCGTGCCGTGGGTGATGGCCACCTCGATGTCGTCGCCCGAGAGGTGGATCGGCGCATAGAGCGGATCCTCGGTCATGTTCTCGTTCAGCAGGTCGAGCAGTCCGTTCTTCGAGACGTAGCTGCGGCCGTTGAAGCGGAACGTGAGGCCCAGGTTCAGGTAGGTATAGTTCTTGACCATCTGCTCGACGTACTCGAGGTTGTAGGCATATTGCCCGAAAACCTCCTCATCGACGCGGAAGGAGATGTAGGTGCCGTTCTTCTCCGGAACACCCGACTCCCAGCGGTCACTCTGCTCGAGCCCCTTGGCGAAGGTGACCGTGCGGGCCTCGCCGTCGCGCACCGAGCGCGCCGTGAACTCACTCGAGAGCATGTTCACGGCCTTGACGCCCACGCCGTTCAGGCCCACGGTCTTCTTGAAGGCCGTGCCGCCGTACTTGCCGCCCGTGTTCATCTCGGAAACGGCCGCCGCCAGCGACTTGAGCGGAATGCCGCGGCCGAAGTCGCGCACCGAGACGACGTTGTCCTCGATCGTGATGTCGATCTCGCGCCCGGCGCCCATGATGAACTCATCGACCGAGTTATCGACGACCTCCTTGATCAGCACGTAGATGCCGTCGTCGGCCTGCGAGCCGTCGCCCAGTTTGCCGATGTACATGCCCGGGCGCAGGCGGATGTGTTCCCGCGGCGACAACGTCACGATGGCGTCGTCGCCGTAGGTTTCGTTGGGATTCGTATTGAGTAAGTCTGCCATAGTCTATCGTCTGTTGCGGATCTCGGAGAGCGCCCGGCACATGTCGTCGTGCACGCGCTCCATCAGTTCGTGGGGGTCCGAAGCGGCGACCTCCGAGGCCGGAACGGGAGGCAGGACCCGGATGGTGATCCGGTTGCCCCAGTTGAAGAGCAGGTTGTGCCCGATGAGCGACTTCGTACCGTCGAGCACCACCGGAAGGATGCCGACGCCGGCCTCCCGGGCCAGCAGGAAGGCGCCGGCCTTGAAGCGGTGGATCTCCCCGTCCTTCGAACGCGTGCCCTCGGGGAAGATGGCGACCGAAGCGCCGCGCGAGATCCACTCGCGCCCCTCGCGGAGCAGCTGCTCCATGGCGGCCGTGGCCCGTCCCCGGTTGATACAGATGTCGCCGTGCAGGAAGAGGTACTGCCCGAAGAAGGGAACCTTGTAGACCTCGCGCTTGGAGACCCACCGGAAATTGAGCGGCAGGTAGTAGAGCGTCGGGATGTCGATCACCGTGTTGTGGTTCACGGCAATGACGTAACGCTGGCGGCGGTCGATCCGCTCAAGGCCCTCGACGCGCTGGCGCCAGAAGGGCGGGATGGCGAAGAAGATCCGCACGAGGATGCGCGAGAGTTCGTGCACGACGCGGCGGCCCCGGTCGAAGGGATAGCAGACGACCAGCGCAACGGCCGACAGGATCATGAAAAAGGTGCACAGCAGCACCAGGAAGATGTAGTACAAGGCACTCAACATAGGCGGCGCGGAGTTTTAGACGGGCTGGATCCGGGTGCGGCAGAAACACGACGAAAACCGTCGGCGGCCCTCACGGGTCGGCCGCCGCACGCCGGAAAACAGGTAGCCATATCCATTCAAGGAGCAAATATACGAATTTTTTCCGGGGTTTTTCCTCCTCCGCAGGGACGTTTTTTTTCAACAGAGGGTCTGTTCCGGAACCGGACGGAGGATCGGAGAACGGCTGAGCGGAGGGGTGTCCCGCGAAGAGGGCGCAGGAGCCATGCCGGGTGCACGGCGGACAGAAAGCGGGACGGGAAACGGACGGGCAGGACGGGGAACGGGAGGACGGACGACAAGACAGGAACGGGCGGACAGGCTGAAGGACGGGAAACGGGAGGACGGCTGAAGGAGGCTGCGGCAAAAAAGAGAGGTCCGGGGACCTTGCGGGTCTCCGGACCTTTTCTCAGTCGGATGCGGCAAACTATTTGGCCAGGCACTCGCCGACCTTCTCGCCGATCGCCTCGCCGCGCAGGTCGCGTGCCACGATCGTGCCGTCGGGGCCGAAGAGGATGATCTGCGGAATGCCGTTGATGCCGTAGAGGTCGGTCGGCAGCTGGCCGGCATCGAAGATCACGGGCCACGTGATCGGCAGGCTCTCGAGGGCCTTCTCGGTGTCGGCGCGCTCGTCCCAGACGGCTACGCCCACGATCTCGAAGCGGTCACCCTTGTACTTCTTGTATACCTCGGCCAGATTGGGCATCTCGCCACGGCAGGGGCCGCACCACGAAGCCCAGAAATCGACGAGCACGTACTTGCCCTTGCCCACATAGTCGGAGAGCGATACGGGGGTACCCTCGGCGCTGCCCTTCTCGATCGTGAAGTCGGTGAACATCTTGCCCTCGGAGGTCTTCTCGAGGTTCTCGTAGCGGGCCTTCTCCTGCTGTACGCTCGCAGCGTTACGCACGGCCTCGCCGGCCACGTTGTAGAGCGAGTCGAACTGCGACTTGTCGTCGGCCAGGCGGGTGATTACGACCGAACCCAGCACATTGTCCTTGTTGGCGGCAAAGAACTCCTCGTTGAGCTTGCGCGAACCCGCGGAGAAGGTTTCGCCGGCCTGCTCGAGGGCTGCGCGGAACTCCTCGTCCTTGAGCCCCTGCTCACGCAGCGAGGTATAGGCTTCGCGATAGGTTTTGTAGAGTTCCTCGGACGAAGCGTTGTAGCCGTTGAAGGTCTCGTTGAGCGGCGTACCCGAGCAGCGGTAGCCCTCCTCGGTAAGGGTCAGGACGGGCGATCCGGCCTCGAGTACGACCATGCCGCCCGTGCGGTTGTCGCCCTGCGAGATGAGGACACGCGCCAGAACGGGCGAGTCGATCTCGCCCTCGAACGAGAAGGCCCCCTGCGAGACGACCGTGCTGTCGCTCTTCTCACCGTAGAGGAGCGATACGGTCGCTCCGTTGTACAGCGTATCGACCGTACCCGAAAGCAGGTAGGTCGGACGCGATTCGCCACAGGCTACCAGAAGAAGCGATGCGGCAGAAATTGCAGTAAACTTTTTCATAAAAAACCTTGTTTTGGTTAATGTTTATAACTCAATTTAAAAAAATGTTCAAACATTATCAAAGCGTTTGGAACTTTGTCCAAAATTACATATTTTTCGGCGAAAAAGTAGAATTTTCAGCCGCAATTATAGACATTTTTAACACACAAAACAAAAGATTCGATCAAAAAATTAGAGCGACGGCCTGCACGATGTCGGGCGCTCGTTCTGCCTTCGTGACAGAAGGTATGTTTCCGCAGACCTTGTATTAACAAACAATCCTAACTAAAAACAATCAGCATGAAGAAACTCTACCTCGCCTGGCTCATATGCCTCATGGCGTTCCAGGTTTCAGCGCAACAGAGATGGGTCACCGGCGTCGTGGCAGACACGAACGGCGTACCCGTGGTTGGCGCCACCGTTACCGTCAAGGGCGGTACGAACGGTGCGATCACCAATTCGGACGGCTCGTTCCGGATCGAAGCGTCGGATTCGGACATCCTCGTGTTCAAGTACCTCGGGTACGACGAACAGGAGATCCAGGTCGGTCCCCGCACACGCATCGAAATCGAACTCCGCGAATCGGCACACCAGCTCGATGACGTGGTCGTGACGGGTTACCAGACCATCTCGAAGGAGCGTGCCACGGGTTCGTTCGACATCATCGACAAGGCCCAGCTCGAAAAACCCTCCGGTTCGATCGCCAGCCGTCTGATCGGTTCGGCGGCAGGTCTGGTGGGTACGCAGGACGCATACGGAAATCCCGTGTTCGAGATCCGCGGACGTTCGAGCCTCTCGACGTCGGCCACCGAGCCGCTGCTCGTCGTGGACGGATTCGCCATCGAGGGCGGCTTCGAGTCGATCAACCCCAACGACGTGGAGAGCGTCACCGTGCTGAAGGATGCTGCGGCAGCCTCGATCTGGGGAGCCAAGTCGGCCAACGGCGTGATCGTCGTAACGACCAAGAACGCCCGATCCGAAGGGGGGGGGAAAAGCCTCGGTAACGGTTGATTACTCGGGTTTCTTCAAGGTTTCACCCAAACTCGACCTCGACTACACGCTCTCGCAGGCATCGGTGAACGACGTCATCGACTACGAGATCTACGGATTCACGCGCTGGGACTCGACCACGTGGTATCCCCAGGAAAACGACTACAGCGGCGGCGGCAGCAAGGTCTATGAGCTGCTGAACGAAAACCGCCTCGGCCACATCTCCGACGCCGAGATGAATGCCGCCATCGACGAGCTCCGCACCAGGAACAACTACGGGCAGATCAAGAAATACCTGCTCCAGAACCCGATCGTACACCAGGAGAACGTCGCCGTGAACATCGCCACCGACCGGTCGTCGAACACCCTCTCGGCCCTCTACCAGAACGACCGGCAGCACTACAAGAAGCAGAACAGCACCAAATACATGGTCAATTTCCGCAACCGGACCCATGTGTTCAAGTGGCTCGACTTCAACTTCAACGGCGCATACACCTATACTAAAAATGACAACAGCGGATACGGCCTGCCCGGACTCTCGCCCTACGAGATGCTCGTGGACGAGAACGGCGACTACATCCCCTACTCGTACGGCGTCAGCCTCGACTACGTGAAGCGCCACGTTCCCGAAGGCAAGTTCCCCTATGAGGACTGGAGCTGGAACCCCCTGCAGGAGATGAACAACCGCGAGCTGACCTCGACGTCGGCCAACGCCCGCGTACAGGCCGGCCTGACCTTCAAGCTCTGGAAGGGGCTGACCTTCGACTCGCGCATCCAGTATGAGATGATCGAGTCCGACACGCACAACTACTACAACGAGAACACCTACACGGTACGCTACGGCGTGAACAGCGCCGCCTCGTGGGACAAGGAGACCGACGAGGTGACGGCCAACCTCCCCACCGGAGGGTTCCTCGACCAGAGCCGCACCCGCTACGACGTGCTCACGATCCGCAACCAGCTGAACTTCAACCACACGTTCGCCGAAAAGCACGCCGTGGCCGTGGTCGCCGGTATCGAGACGATCGACCGCCGCTACCAGTCGTTCGGATATCCCCGCACCTACGGATACAACGACGAGACGCTCAGCGTCGGCAACTTCCCCAACGGCATCGGCGGAACGGGCGTTTACCAGCTCACGAACTGGCAGGGAAACAACCTCACATTGAGTTATCAGAACTCGTTCTCGTACACCACGGACCGCTACTTCTCGGCCTTCGGCAACGCATCGTACACCTACGACAGCCGATACACCGTGTCGGGAAGCGTGCGTACCGATGCCTCGAACCTCATCACCGACGACCCGGCCTACCGTTACGCCCCGTTCTGGTCGGTGGGCGCCAGCTGGCAGATCGCCAACGAGGCATTCATGCAGCAGGTGGACTGGATCGACGGCCTGGCCCTGCGCTTCACCTACGGATACAACGGAAACGTAGACAAATCGACGACCTTCAAGCCGCTGGTGAACATCAGTTCGTCGCCCAACACGGTGACCGGTGAACTCACCGGCTCGATGTCGAGCTACGGAAACCCCACGCTGCGCTGGGAGCGCACCGGAACGTGGGACATCGGTGTGGACTTCAACTTCTTCAAGGGCAAGCTCTACGGTAAGTTCGACGTATACAACAAGCACTCGGAGGACCTGATCGCCGACGTCACGCTCTCGGCCGTGCAGGGAACGACTTCGATGCGTTTGAACAACGGTGAGATCCTCAACCGCGGTTTCGAGATGGAGGTAGGTTCGACGCTCCGCATTTCGCCCAACGTGACGTGGAACGGCGTGCTGACGCTCTCCTACAACAAGAACCGCATCAAGAGTCTGGAGGTCAAGCCCACGAACTCCTACGACCTGGTCTATATCGGCGGCAGCACCGCATGGATGGAGGGCTACGACATGAACACGCTCTGGACCTACAAGTACGGCGGTCTGCAGAACGTGGGTACCGCCTCGTCGCCCGACTGGCAGCCGATAATCCTCCACAAGAGCGGACTCTACGAGACCTTCGCAACGTGGCCCACGGGCGACCCGATGGACTGCTCCTACGCAATGGGTACGACCGTAGCACCGTGGAACATGTCCTTCTCGACCTCGTTCCGCGTCTACGACTTCGACATCTCGATGATCGTGACCGGCAAGTTCGGGCACAAGTTCCTCCGCGAGAGCTTCAACTACCCCTCCGTATCGGGACGCGCCGTGCCCAACGACAAGTACTCGGAGGTGAAGAACTGCGACCCGAACGAGATGATTCCCCTGCCGCAGAACGAGATCGAGACCCGCTACTACTTCTGGGACCGTTTCTATCCCTACATGTCTTACTTGACCGAGAGTGCCTCGCACATCCGCCTGCAGGAGTTCAGCGTGGGATACAACCTTCCCAAGAAGGTCGTCGCGAAGATCGGCATGAAGTCGCTGCAGGTATATGCGCAGTGCAACAACCCGTTCAACATCTACTTCAACGGATACGGCGAGGACCCCGAGTTCGCAAAGGGTACGATCCGCCTGCAGGCATCGTATACGTTCGGAATCAAGTGTAAATTCTAAACTGTTGAAACCATGAATCTGAAGAAAACAGCATACCTCACACTCCTCGCAGTGGTCGCTTCGGGCCTCGTCGCCTGCGACGACTTCCTTGATGTCGATCCCTCGAAGAGCACCCAGAAGACGATCAGGACGGCCGAACAGCTTGACGCGCTGCTCGGCAGCTACTCGCGATTCTACTCCGAGTACAACCACACGGCCCTCGCCTGCGACGACTTCGGCCTCACGACCGACATACACGACTATCAGAACGGCGGCATGAGCCCTTCGAACCTGGAGTACATCCTCTGGAGCGACCAAGGCACGGGAACCAGCCGCCTGCTCTGGGACGGCGAGTACAGCAAGATCTACTACGCCAACCTGGTACTCTCGTACATCGACGAGGTGTCGGGCGACGCCGAGACGAAAGCCAACCTCAAGGCCGAGGCCCACTTCCTGCGCGCATATTCGATGTTCCAGCTGGCCGTAGCCTACACGCTCTACTACGACGGCAGCAACGGTTCGGAACTCGGACTGCCGCTCAAGCAGACCATCTCGTTCGAGGAGGGCATCGCCCGCGCCTCGCTGGCCGACACGTGGTCGTTCATCGACAACGACCTGCAGCAGGCGCTGAAGATCACCACGCCGCTCGTCGAGCAGGGCAAGCGCCGCGTATGGCGCGGCACGACGGCCGCCGTACACGCTTTCGCGGCACGCTACTACCTCTACCGCGGCGATCTGGATAACGCCAAGGCACAGGTGGAGGCCGTACTTGCGGAGTACAACACGCTCAAGGACTTCAACACCTCGATGTCGTACAGCTCCAACGACGACGAGTACGAGATCAACGCCTCGACACCGGAAAAGGAGACCGTGACGGTGAAGTATCCCTACACGAAGCTCCAGTTCTACGGAACGAATGGATTTCCGGAGCTCTTCGAGTGGGAGGACCTGCTCTTCGCCCGCACGTGCTCCTATGCTTCGTGGTGGTACATTCCCAGCAAGGATCTGCTCGAAACCTATAAGGCCGATGTTCCCGGTGGCGACCCGATGAACGATCTGCGCTACGAGTACTTCATCGTCGAGGACTTCTCGCTCCGCTACTGCCAGACCGACCCGGCGTTCCGCTACCCGGCATACTGCCAGTTCTACTTCGACAACCTCATCTCGGGCCCGACCGTTGCGGAGATGCTCCTCATCAAGGCCGAGGTCCAGGCCCGTCAGGGAGATTGGCAGGGGGCCATGCAGACGCTCGTGCCGCTGCGCAAGGCCCGCATCAAGGCCGAGGCATACACCGAACTGACCGCCTCGTCGCAGGCAGACGCCCTGCAGAAGATCCTCCGCGAACGCCGCCGCGAACTGGCTTTCGTGAGCCGCTGGTACGACATGAAGCGTCTGAACGCCAACGACGACCCGGCAGACGACATCACCGTAACGCGCGAATTCTATCCCTACACGACCTCGTCGGTACTCGATGGCGAGCCTGCCATAACCTACACGCTCGAACCGGGATCGCGCCACTACGCGCTCCCGCTCCCGACGGTGGACATCGACCGCTCGAAGGGAGAACTCAAACAGAACACCTATTGATACGAAACAAAATGAAACGACTGACCATACTGCTCGGATGCGCACTCCTGGCCGGGTGTGCATCCGGAGGGCTCAATGCCGAAGGGAAGGCCGAACTCAAGGTACTCTATGTCGGGGGAAACCCCGACTACGAGGCCTTCCTTCAGAAAAAGACGCCCGAGGAGCACGCTGCATCGGTGAAGGAACGCATGGAGGCGTTCGGAGAGTTTCTCCGCGAACGGTTCGACTCGGTAGCCGTCATCGAGGGCTCGGCATACAAGCCCGAGTTGTCGGAGGGCTACGACGTGACGGTATTCGACGGCAAGATCCCGGCCATAAAGCCTGCCGTGCGTGAAACCGACGCCGAGGGCAACATCGTACGCTACGTGCGGCCGCAGCTGCTGCCCGAGGATTTCGACTGCGCAGCCGTGACGATCGGCTCGGTCGGTGAGGATGTGGGTCGCGCCATCGGCTCGAAGAACGACTGGTACTGTCTCTGCCTCGACGCACAGGCCCACCACATGGTCGAGGACCACCCGATCTTCAAGGGTCCCTTCCGGACGAAGCTGACCCTCGAAAAGTGCCCGACGCCCGAGGATGCCTTCCACTACACCTATTATTACGACGGGCCGATGCCCGACTCGATCATGATGTGGCGCGTGCAGACCAAGGGCTACAAGACGGACGAAGGGTTCCCGATCGGCATGGTATCGCGTCCGTGGGGATACACCGACTCGCCCGATGCCGAGTACATCTCGAGCGGCGTGTGCGCCAAGACGCTCGACGCAGTGGCCATCGGCCGCCACGGCAACTTCCTCACGTGGGGATTCGCGGCATCGCCCGCCTACCTGACCGAGGAGGCCAAGGCCGTGCTGGCCAATGCCATCTGCTACATCGCCCGCTTCAAGGGCAAGGGCATGCTCGTGCGCAAGTACAACGACCGGATCGCTACGCGCGAGTACCTGCGCGAGCTGACCTATATGGCCACGATGGAGCCCTACGAGGAGCGCGTCGGCTGGACCGAGGAGGCCAACCGCGAAGGGGCCGAGAAGCAGGCTGCGGCACGCGCCAAGAAGGCGCGCGGAGAGAAGCTCTCGGACGAGGAGAACTACTACCTCAACTTCAAGCCCCAGCGCCCGATGACGCTCGAGGAGTATCTGAAGCGGTACGAAAAGGAGGCCTTCGAGGTGCTGGGCACCGACCTGGAGGCCTATCCGAAATACTATGCCGAGAACCGCGACTACTTCTACGGCGGCGAGGGAATGTACGTGATGACCGTGGATGAGGACTGCAAAGCCTGGGGTATCGCAAACAACGACATCCGCCTGCTCGAGAAGGCCGTATCGTGCCTCGAGCAGGGCCAGGAGGTCGAGCGGGCCGAGCGGGTGCTGCGGCGCTACACGCTCTGTACGTTCACACGGCCCGAGGAGTGGCGCCAGTGGCTCGACACGTATCGCGACAAGATCTTCTTCACCGAGTCCGGCGGATGGTTCTTCATGGTGGACGGACCGGCCTCGCTGCCCGGAAACGACTACCACGCCCGCGAGAAGGCCGCAAAGGAGGCTTCGGCCGAGGCCGAGCGCAAGCAGGCCGAGCTGGGCGAGACCTCGCAGGCCGAACCGGTGGCCGTGGCGGCCCGGATGGTCGGCCAGGGCGACAGCCGCGCCATCGAGGTGCGCATGCGCATCCACCCCGGATTCCACGTATACCGGCAGGTAGGGGCGTCGGATCCCTACATTCCGCTGACGGTGGAGGCTTCGCTGCCCGAGGGATGCACGGCCGGCGAACTGATCGCCCCGACCCCGCAGCAGTCGGGGTCGGCCGGAACGACCGTCTACGAGAACGAGGTGACGCTGACGCTGCCCGTCAAGGGCAACGGCACGGGAACGGCCACCTGCACGGTGGGCTGGCAGAGCTGCGACGACCACGTCTGCACCCCGCCCCAGACCCGTGAGTTCACGCTCCGGATCGAATAACGGCGGCAGACAACGGCAAACACGAGAAACGGCGGAGGGTCTTCGGGTCCTCCGCCTTCGTTTTCCCGTTTTCCACACGGCCGGAGGGAGCCGGGGAGAGGCTGGCGGTAAGGCCGGGCAGGGAGGAAACGGGAAGTACGGACAGACGGAAGGCCGAAAACACGGACCGGTGGACAGAGAACGGAGCGGCGGGAACCGAGGAGCCAGGCAGACGGGACGAAGGAAGGGAACGCGGTCTGGCAGAACCCGGAAGGAGAAGGCAAAGGAGGCGGAATGCGGTGCGTGGCGTTTTTTTGCGTATCTTTGCCCCGCGCATCAAGGCGCACACTACCCTGCCCTATGAAAATCGCAGATATCGACCTGGGCGAAAAGCCCCTGCTGCTCGCCCCCATGGAGGACGTCACGGATCCCTCGTTCCGCTACATGTGCAAACGGTTCGGGGCCGACGTGGTATACACCGAATTCATCTCCTCGGACGGACTCATACGCGACGCCGCGAAGTCGCTCAAGAAACTCGAGATCGACGATGCGGAACGGCCCGTCGGCATACAGATCTACGGGCACCTGATCGAGCCGATGGTCGAGGCCGCCCGGATGGCCGAAGCCGCCGGACCGGACATCATCGACATCAACTTCGGCTGCCCGGTGAAGAAGATCGCCGGACGCGGGGCCGGGTCGGGGATGATGCGCGACGTACCGCTGATGGTCGAGATGACGCGGCAGATCGTCCGCGCCGTGAAGAAACCCGTGACGGTGAAGACCCGGCTGGGCTGGGACGAGGAGTCGAAGAACATCGAGGAGATTGCGCTCCGCCTGCAGGATGTCGGCATCGCCGCGCTCACGATCCACGGCCGCACGCGGGCCCAGATGTACCGCGGCGAAGCGGACTGGACCCTGATCGGGCGCGTGAAGAACAACCCGCAGATCCGGATCCCGATCATCGGCAACGGCGACGTCGATTCGGGGCCCAAGGCCAAAGAGATGTTCGACCGGTACGGTGTGGACGGCGTGATGATCGGCCGCGCGACCTACGGCCGGCCGTGGATCTTCCGCGAGGTGAAGCACTACCTCGCGACGGGCGAGGTGATGCCCCAGCCGTCGGTCGTCGAACGGGTGGAGATCGCCAAGGAGCATCTGCGCAAATCGCTGGAGATCAAAGGAGAGCATGTCGGCATTCTCGAGATGCGGCGTCATCTGACCAACTACTTCAAGGGGTTGCCGAATTTCAGGGAGACTCGGCTGAAGCTGGTCACGTCGCTCGACATCGACGAACTTTTCGCCACACTCGACTACGTGGCCGAGCGCTGGAGAGGATACGACCTCTCGGAGGCGGTGCCCGCTCCCCTCTCGCACGATCTGTAACCCGAAACGCGATACAAAGACGAAACGGCACCGTGCAGCTGCACGGTGCCGTTTCGTCTTGCGGGAGCCCGGAAGCCCGGGCGTCGGCCCCGCCATGCGGCCGTTACTTCAGCACCCGCTCGATGTAGGCCTTGTAGTCCTTCACGACGGGTTTGTAATCCTCGTCCTCGAAAAGGGGCGAGGAGATCAGGAAGTCGGCCGTCGAACGATTGACGGCCGTCGGCACGTTATAGAGCGTCGCCAGGCGCAGGAGGGCCTTGACATCAACGTCGTGGGGCTGCGCCGACATCGGGTCCCAGAAAAAGATCAGCGCGTCGATGCGTCCGTCGGCGATGAGCGAACCCAGCTGCTGGTCGCCGCCCAACGGGCCCGACTTAAGCAGCGTGATCTGGAGTTCGGGATGCGGCAGCGTGTTCAAATCGTGCTCTCCCCGGTGGTCGCGCAGCGTCCGCTCGACCATCTTGCCCGTCGTCCCGGTGCACACCAGATGGTGTGCGCTCAATTTCGCACAATTCCATTCGACCCATTCGGCCAGGTCGCGTTTCATGTTGTCGTGGGCTACCAGAGCCAGCACTTTCGTCTTCCGATCCATAATCGACATGATGTTTTGTTCCTGTTCCGCAAAAATAGTACAATTCGCCGGAAAACGGACTCCGGAGCAGCCCGGAGGACAAAAAAAATCCCGACCCGGAGCGGGTCGGGAGGTCTTGCCTGCCCGGCAGAGGCCAGGCAGCGGATCGGGCACGGCGGATCAGGCCTCGGCGGATCAGGCCTCGGCAGGAGCCTCGCCGGAGGCCTCATCCGGTGCGGTCTTGAACTCCGTGAAGCCGGCACGCACCAGGATGTTGTACCACGAGAAGCATTTCTTCATGTCGGAAACATGGACGCGGTCGCGGTCGTACTCCGGAAGCACCTCGGCGAAGTAGGCCTTCAGGTGCTCGGGCGTCTCCTTCGGGTCGATGGCCTCCTTGCCGCCCGTGTGGGCATAGATGCGCGTGAAGACATCGGCCAGAGCGATGTCGTCGCCCTCGGTGAACATCGAAATCTCGGACAGCGCGCTCACCTTGGCCGTGGCCGAGGCATTCATCCGGCGGCCGTCGATCAACGACTCGACGATCACGCCGCGCATCGATTGCGCCACGTATTTATAAAGCCCGGGCTGTCCCGAAATCGCAAGAATCTCTCTCAGTTCCATAGTCTGTAAAAATATCTTTGGGTTAATGGTTACTCCTTCTTCAGGTGGACGTCCATCTGCGGGAACGGGAAGTTGATGCCCGCGGCGGGAAGCTCCTTGTAGAAGCGTTCGTTGTATTCGAAATAGACGTTCCAATAGTCCGCATTGCGCGTCCATGCACGGACGGTGAGGTTCACCGAACTGTCGGCGAGCGCTCCGACCCACACCACGGCCGAAGCCGGAGCCTCGGGTTCGCGCAGGATGCGCGCATCGGCGGAGAACATCGCCAGGATGGCCTGCCGCGCCGCATCGACGTCATCGCCGTAGGAGATGCCGACCGTCCAGTCCACTCGCCGCAGGTCGGCCGTCGAGTAATTGTCGATGATGGCCGTGGCGATCGAGTTGTTGGGGATGTAGATCGTCTGGTTGTCCACCGTGGTGATGACCGTCGAGAAGAGCTTGATCTCGCGCACCGTGCCCGACTGGCCCTGGGCCGAGATGTAGTCGCCCACGCGGTAGGGCTTCATCAGCAGGATCATCACCCCGCCGGCGAAGTTCTGCGCCGTGCCGCTCAGGGCCATACCGATGGCCAGCGTGGCGGCCGAGAAGACGGCGATGAGCGACGTGACATTGACGCCCAAAGTCGAGACCACGATGAGTACCAGCAGCAGCATGAAGACCACGCGGACCGTATTGCGCAGGAACGAACGCAGCGAGATATCGACCTGGCGCCGCTCGCAGATCGCATCGAGGAAGCGGATCAGCCGATGAACAATCCAACGCCCGACAAAATAAATAGCCAGCGCGATGAGGATCTTCACCACGATCCAGATCGACTCCGAAAGCAGGCTGCGCAACAGCGAATCGATATCCAGGTTGGCCAGCCGGCGCACGGCCTCGGCGAAGTTGGCCTTCTGGACGCTGTCGGGAACGATCAGCGGCGCAGCCTCATCGGCGGCCGCAAGGAGCGGCAAAAACAGGGCGGTCAGCAAATTCATGTTCGTTTCACATACGGTTTACTCGGCAAAAATAGCCAAAAAATGGAGATTTTATTAACTTTGTCCATATTTTACGACATTTAAACGAAATGAGCACCATGCAGCCGCTGAACCAAGTAGAGATCATACAGATCAACATCTCCGGTGCGGACAAGCCCGGAATGACCTCCTCGCTGACCGAGATCCTCGCACGATATGACGCCTCGATCCTCGACATCGGACAGGCCAACATCCACCAGTCGCTCACGCTCGGAATCCTCATACGCACGACCCCCGACAAGTCGGGAAACATCATGAAGGAGCTGCTCTTCAAGGCTTCGGAGTTGGGTGTGATGATCCGCTTCACCCCCATCTCGGCCGAGCAGTACGAAGACTGGGTCAGCCGCCAGGGCAAGAACCGCTACATCATCACCCTGCTCGGGCGCACGGTAACCGCACGCCACATCGCCGAGGTGACGAAGGTCGTGGCCGAACACGGGCTGAACATCGACGCCATCAAGCGCCTGACGGGCCGCGTGCCCCTGCGCGAGGAGGACCGCCGGGCCCGCTCGTGCATCGAGCTCTCGGTGCGCGGATCGCTCACCGACGAGGAGCGCAGCACGATGCAGGAGGGGTTCATGAACCTCTCGGACCAGGGGCTCGACGTCTCCTTCCAGAAGGACGACATCTACCGCCGCAGCCGGCGCCTGATCTGCTTCGACATGGACTCGACGCTCATCGAGACGGAGGTGATCGACGAGCTGGCCGAAAGGGCCGGCGTCGGGCCGCAGGTGCGCGAGATCACGGCCAGCGCCATGCGCGGCGAGATCGACTTCCGCGAGAGCTTCACCCGGCGGGTCGGACTCCTGCGCGGACTCGACGTCTCGGTCATGGAGGAGATCGCACGCTCGCTGCCCATCACCGAGGGACTCGAACGCATGATGACCGTGCTCAAGCGCGTGGGATACAAGACGGCGATCCTCTCCGGCGGCTTCACCTACTTCGGGAACTACCTCCGCCAGAAATACGGGTTCGACTACGTCTACGCCAACGAGCTCGAGATCGAGGAGGGCAAGCTCACCGGACGCTACGTCGGCGAGATCGTGGACGGGCGCCGCAAGGCCGAACTCCTCCGCCTGCTCTGCCAGTTCGAGGCGATCAACATCGCGCAGTCGGTGGCTGTCGGCGACGGGGCGAACGACCTGCCGATGCTCAACCTCGCAGGTCTCGGAATCGCCTTCCACGCCAAACCCAAGGTCAAGGCCACGGCCCGGCAGTCGATCTCGACGATCGGACTCGACGGAATACTCTATTTCCTCGGACTGAAGGATTCGCGCATCGAGGAATGAGGCGGCGGATGCGGTGGCTCGGGATCGTCGCGGCGGCTGCAGTTGCGGCCGGCTGTTACGACTCCCGCTTCGGGCAGCCCGGAGCGGAGCAGGCGCCATGGACGCCGACCGAGCACATCGCCGCCCTGCGGGAGCGGTATGCCGGGGAGACGTTCGAGGTGACGGGAGACATCGTCGTCGAGGGCGTGGTTACATCCGACGACACACGGGGCAACTTCTACCGCTCGCTCTGCATCGAGGAGCAGGGCGCGGCGATCGAGATCATGACCGGAACGGACCACCTGCACAACGACTATCCGCGGGGGTGCCGCGTCGTGCTGCGCCTCAGGCAGCTGGCCGTCGGCGAGAGCCGCGGGGTGCTCCAGGCGGGGCGGATGCCCGCGCCCGGGAGCGGCTACGCCACCGACTACATCGGCTCGCAGGCGGCGCTCGACCGGGTATTGGCCCGCTGCGGCGGCGAGGTGAAGGAGCCGGAGCCGACGCTGCGGACGATCGGCGGTCTGGAGCCCCGCATGTGCGGCACGCTGGTGCGGATCGAGGGGTTGCGCTACGAGCCCGAAGAGCTCACCCCGTCGCAATGGGCCGGATACAAGCGCTTCACCGATGCCGAAGGTCGGGAGATACGCACCTATGTGCGCACTTATGCCGACTTCGCCGAAGAGGAGGTTCCGGTCGGAGCGGTTGCGCTCACGGGGATTCTCCAGCTCGACGGGAAGGAGTACATACTCAAACTGCGCGATGAAAACGACTGCCGACCGATGCCGTAAGGCCGCAAGGAGCGGTGCGTCCGCCCGAAGAGCGGTCGGGGTGCTGGCGGCAGCCGGTATGCTCGCCGCGGCGGGGTGCGACCGGGCCACGGAGCCGCGCCCCCGGGAGGAACAGCCCGTGCGGCACACGATCGCCTACCTCAAATCCCTGTGCGACGGGGCCGAAAGCCGGCTGGTGACCCGCGAGATCACCGTCCGCGGGTTCATCACCGCGAACGACCGCTACGGGGAGTTCTACAAATCCATCGTTCTGGAGGACGAGACGGGCGGAATCACCGTGGCCGTCGATCAGACGGGTACGGCCGCCGAATTTCCCTTCGGGTATGTGGCCACGCTGCACGGCGCGGGGCTGCGGCTCTGCGTCTACGGCGGAAAGGTTGGGATCGGCATCGGCGCCGGAGAGCAGGGAGCCGAGGGGATTCCGGCGGAAGAGACGGGCCGATACCTCACGGTAGAGCCGCCCGGCGAGGAGCGCCACACGGCCCGGACGGTGACCATCGACGGAATCGGACCCGGGCTCGTCGATACCCGGGTGCGGATCGACGGCGTACGCTTCGTCGAGAGCGGCGCGACGTGGTGCGACACCGACCCCGAAACGGGGCGGACGGTGACCACCGAGCGGACGATCGTGGACGAGCAGGGCAACACGCTCGCCGTGCGCACGCTCGGGAGCTGCTCCTACGCAAAGGAGCCCCTTCCCGAAGGAAGAGGCTCCCTGTATGGCGTGGTGGACTGCTTCAGCGGCAAATACTCGCTCCGCGTCACCAACCGCGACCTGCTGTTCCCCTAACGCTGCAGCGCCTCCCAGAGCATGTCCTTCAGGCGCGCGATGTTCAACCCCGAAACCGAAGAGATGAAGACCGAGGGAATGCCCTCGGGCAGGTGTGCGCGCAGCTCCTCGAGCAGCCCGTCGTCGAGCATGTCGCACTTGGTGACGGCCAGCAGCCGCTCCTTGTCCAGCAGCTCGGGGTTGTACTGCGTCAGCTCGCCCAGCAGGATGTCGTAGTCGCGGCGGATGTCGTCGCTGTCGGCCGGAATCATGAACAGCAGCACGGAGTTGCGCTCGATGTGGCGCAGGAAGCGCGTGCCCAGGCCGCGGCCCTCGTGCGCCCCCTCGATGATGCCGGGGATGTCGGCCATGACGAACGACTTGTGGTCGCGGACCTCGACGATGCCCAGATTGGGTTCGAGCGTCGTGAAGGCGTAGTTGGCGATCTTCGGCTTCGCGGCCGAGACGACCGACAGCAGGGTCGATTTCCCGGCATTGGGGAAGCCGACCAGCCCGACGTCGGCAAGCACCTTCAGTTCGAGGATGAAGGCTCCCTCCTCGCCCTCCTCACCCGGCTGGGCATAGCGCGGCGTCTGGTTCGTGGCGCTCTTGAAATGCCAGTTGCCCAGGCCGCCCCGGCCGCCCTTGAGCAGCACGAGCCGCTCGCCGTCGGCGGTGACCTCACCGACCGTCTCGGTCGTCGTCGTGCCGTCCTCGAGCTCGACAACCCGCTTGGCCACCGTGCCCAGCGGCACGGGGATGACGATGTCGCGGGCATCCTTGCCCGACGAGCGGGCACCGGATCCGTTCTGTCCGTCCTCGGCGAACTGGTGGCGCTGGTACTTGAGGTGGATCAGCGTCCAGTACTGTCTGTCGCCCTGCAGCACGATGCTGCCGCCCTTGCCGCCGTCGCCGCCGTCGGGACCGCCGAAGGCCACGAACTTCTCGCGCCGGAAATGGGCCGAACCCGCGCCGCCGTGGCCCGAGCGGGCGAAAATCTTCACGTAGTCTACGAAATTGGAACCTGCCATAATCTGTTCTTTCTCGCTGCAAAGATAGTGCAAGCGGCGTGCAATCACAAATTTATTTCTCGGCGGAGGAGTCCGGCAAAAGGGAAACGGGCGGAGGATGTCGTCTCCTCCGCCCGCAGCAGGTCGATTGCGCTCCCCGCAGCGCGGTCAGAGCGTCAGCGGCTCATAGGGAAGCCCCCACGCCTCGGCAACCGGGCGGTAGACCACCTTGCCCTCGACGATGTTGAGACCCAGGGCCAGTTCGGGGTTCTCCTGCGCGGCGCGGCGCCAGCCCTTGTCGGCCAACTGGATGGCGTAGGGAAGCGTGGCGTTGGTGAGCGCCAACGTCGAGGTGCGCGGCACGGCGCCCGGAATGTTGGCCACGCAGTAGTGCAACATGCCATCGACGTAGTAGACCGGATCTTCGTGGGTGGTCGGACGCGAAGTCTCGAAGCAGCCGCCCTGGTCGATGGCCACATCGACCATCACCGTACCCGGGTCCATCTCCTTGAGCATGTCGCGCGTCACGAGCTTCGGGGCCTTGGCGCCCGGAATCAGCACCGAACCGATCACCAGGTCGGCGTGCTTGAGTTCCTGGCGGATGTTGTACTCCGAGGACATGAGCGTCTTGACGTTCTTGGGCATCACGTCGGCCAGATAGGTCAGGCGCTGCAGAGAGATGTCGCAGATCGTCACGTCGGCACCCGTGCCGGCTGCCGTGCGCGCCGCGGCCGTACCCACGACGCCCGCGCCGATGACGAAGACCTTGGCCGGCTTCACTCCCGGAACGCCGCCGAGCAGCACGCCCTTGCCGCCGCGGGGCTTCTCGAGGAAATAGCGCCCCTCCTGTGCCGCCATGCGGCCGGCGACTTCGGACATCGGAATGAGCAGCGGCAGCGAATGGTCGGCCCGCTCGACCGTCTCGTAGGCGCAGCAGATGGCTCCGCTGTCGATCATGGCGTGCGTCAGCGGCTCGCTGCTGGCAAAGTGGAAATAGGTGAACACGAGCTGGCCCCGGCGGATGAGCTTGTACTCGGGAGCGATCGGCTCCTTGACCTTGATGATCATCTCGGCCGTGGCATACACGTCCTCGATCGTCGGGAGAATCGAGGCGCCGACCGCCGTATAGGCCGCATCCGGGAACCCGCTGTTCTCACCGGCCGTAGCCTGCACATAGACCTTGTGGCCCCGTTTGGTCAGCTCCTGCGCCCCGGCCGGCGTGAGGCCGACGCGGTTCTCGTTGTTCTTGATCTCCTTGGGAATTCCGATAATCATAATGCGGGAAGTTTTTAAAGTTTTAGGTTTTAACTCCCCAAATTACAAAAATCGCAAGAAACCGCAAAGCCGATCGACGATTTTTTCGCAAAAATCTAAAACCGGTACGAAACCGTAACGTAGAACGACCGCGGCCAGGCATGGCTGCAGCGCGAGGCGTGGGGTTCGTAGAAGACGGCGTCGCCCGCCGGGATGCGGCGCAGGCGGTTCGACTCGTAGACCGCATAGAGCGTCCGGTCGCCCGTCAGGTTGCGGAGCATCAGCCCGGCCGTGAGGCGCGAGCGGCCGAAATAGAAGGTGCGGAAGAGCGAGGCGTCGAGCGTGAAGGCGTCGGGCAGCCGCTCCTGGAGGGTAAGGGCACGGAAGAGCTCGGGGGTGATGCCGGCCTGCTGCGTCACGCGGTCGGTACGGCGCAGCACGGAGGGCTCGGCGTAGCGGGCTCCGGCATAGCCGGCCGAGAGGTGGCAGCTCCAGCCGCGGGGGCCGAAGTAGGTCAGCTCGGCGGAGGAGGCAAGCTGCGGGGCCCCGCCTACCCTGCAGCCGCCCATGCGGCTGACCGAGCGGGTGAGGATCTCGGTGTTGTCCACATCGGAGAGGAGCGTGACACGGGGATCGCGGACATAGGCATAGCGCGCGGCCGATGCGGCCAGCGCAAGGCGCCAGCGGTACGAGAGGCGCAGGGAGGCGCCGAGTTCGACGCCGCAGAGCGACTGTCCGATGCCCGAAACGGCCAGGTCGCAGTAGAGCGCCGCGAGGTCGTCGTAGCAGCGGCGGGTCTCCGAACCATCGAGGCGCAGCGTGGCGAAGGCCGTGAGCTGCAGTTCGACGTCGCGGCCCGTGCGGCGGAAGGTCAGCTCGGCCGACCGGATGCGCTCGGGGCGGGGATCGGCGACCGTGCGGTTGTTGTAAAGGGGCTGGTAGAAGAGCGCCTCGGAGAGGGGTGCCGAGGACCCGGCAAAGGCGGTCAGCGAAAGGTAGCTGCGCGGCGTGAAGGACCAGCCGACGAGCAGTTTGAAGCGGTAGGGCGTAAAGTGCAGGCGGCGCGAGGGGCCGAAGGAGAGCGCCCCGGGAAAGAGCTCCTTCTCGTAGTAGCCCCGGCGGCGGACCGTCGTGCGTCCCAGTTCGGCACCCGCTTCGGCATGGAGGCGGTCGGAGCGGTAGACGGCCCGGAAGAGGATGCGAAGGTCGCGGCGGAGCAATGCATAGTCGTAACCGAAGCGGTCGCCCGTGCGGACCTTGCGGTCGGGGTGGCGCAGGTCGTTCTGGAGCAGGTTGCCGTAGGTGTCGTCGTCGATCAGGTACTGGTCGATATCCGTGAGGTGTGAGGCGCCGAGCAGGTCGCGCATCTGCTTGTGGAAGCGCGAGCGGTCGGCACGCAGCACGGCCCCGAGGCGAAGCGTCAGACGCGGGTCGGGGCGGGTGACCAGAACGGCCGAGAGAGTCAGGTCGGTGCGGCGCTCGACACGGTCGGAAAGGGCGTAGGTCGCATCCCCGTCGGCGGAGAGTCGGTTGCGGCGGATGAGGGCGTCCCAGTCGATCTGCGTGTAGCGCGGATCGTCCGCCAGCCAGGCGTCGCGGGTCTCGCGGTCGCCGGTATGGCTCGGCAGGTAGCGGTAGTTGTCGGGCATCGGCGTGCGGGCGTCGAACCAGTCGAGCATGCTGTAGCGGAGGACGCCGGCCTCGGAGGAGAGGCCCGCACGAAGTTCGGTGTGCGCCGAGAGCGGGACGGCGAGGTCCGCAACAGCAAGCGGGAGGATCTCGCGGCGCACCCGCGAGTTGCGCACGCGCCCCGACTGGTAGCCCCAGGCCGGGTTGTAATAGGGGTCGTCTGTCAGCGAAAAGGCTTCGGCCGAGCTGGAGAGGCGCGTGCCCTGCATCGAGACCGGAAGGAGGAAGAGCAGCGAGGCCCTGGCGCCCGAGGCGAAGGAGCGCGAAAGGCGGAAACCGCCGGTCAGGGCGTGGGTGAAGACCCCCTCGATCAGCAGGTCGCGGCCCGTGCGGGCATCGAAGGCCAGGGCAAGCGACCACGGCCCGCGGCGAAGCGAGGCGGCAGCCTTCGCGCCGACGCGGTAGTTGCGGTCCGAGAAGCGGACCGAGGCGAGGTAAGGAAGCAGCGGCTCGCCATCCGGGAAACGAAATTCCCGGGTGCCGCCCGCACCGCCGAGTTCGGTTTCGGCGGGAGTGGCACCCGGGAAGATGTGCTCCTCGGCTCCGAGAAGCCGGAGCGTCGGGAAATAACGGTAGGAGACCTCCGTCTGTCCGAGGCGGGCGAGCTCCTCATCATACGGCAGGCCCCGCCGGCGCTGCGCCACACGCGGCAGCGCAAAGTCGGAGGCGGCGCCGTAGAGGTCGCGGGCTGTCTGGATGGCCCGGTAGAAGAGCGTCGAATCGGTTGTCAGCAGCTCCCTCCGCTCCTCGCGCCCGGCATAGGGGTAGTATTCGTCGTCATCGGGCGACTGGGCCGCAGCCGATCCGGCGAAGAGCACCAAAAGCACGAGAAGCGGCGCGCGGAACATGGCTTGCGGCACGCGTCAGAGGGTACGGAGCGTCTCCTTGAGCAGGTCCCAGAACTTCGGCACCGTGGCGATCTCGAGACGTTCGTCGGGCGAGTGGACGCCGCGGAGCGTCGGCCCGAAGGAGACCATCTCGAGGTGGGGGTATTTCTCAAGGAAGAGTCCGCACTCGAGGCCTGCATGGATGGCACGGACCTTCGGCGTGGTGGCGAAGAGGCGCTCGTAGGCCGCAACGGTGACGGCCAGCAGGCGCGACGAGGGATCGGGAGCCCAGCCCGGATAGCCGTCGGAGTGGACGACCTCGGCGCCGGCCAGCGCGAAGACCGACTCGACGGCCTGCATGGCGTAGCGCTTGGCGCTCTCGACCGACGAACGCTGCGAGGTGGTGACCACGATGCGGTCGTCGCCCTCGAACTTCACCGAGGCGAGGTTGGTCGAGGTCTCGACCAGGCCCGGCACGGCGAACGACATGTCGAGCACGCCGTTCGGGACACCGACCAGGGCCAGCACCAGGGCCCGCTGGGCCGATTCGTCGAGCACGGGGGCCGGGGCTGCCTCGTCGAGCGTGATGCGGAAGTTCGGCTCGCGGAGGTGGAACTCGGCGCCGAGTTCGGCGGCAAACTCCCCGAACCAGCTGCGGAACGCGGCCTCGCAGGAGGCGGGGATGCCGAAAAGGACCTCGGCTTCGCGCGGGATGGCATTGCGCAGGTTGCCGCCGTCGAAGCGGCTCAGGCGCAGGGCGAAGCGCTGCCAACCCTCCCAGAGCAGGCGGGCGGCCGTCTTGTTCGAATTGACCCGTCCCTTGTCGATGTCGTCGCCCGAGTGTCCGCCCTGCAGGTCGGAGACGCGGACGCGGAAGAAGCGGTGGTCGGCAGGGGCCGCAACGGTCGTATAGCGGAACGTGGCCAGCGTGTCGATGCCGCCGGCGCAGCCGATGAACAGCTCGCCCTCGTCCTCGGAGTCGAGGTTGATCAGGTAGGTGCCCGTGAGCATTCCCTCGCCCAGTCCGAAGGCACCCGTGAGGCCGGTCTCCTCATCGACCGTGAAGAGCGCCTCGAGGGGTCCGTGCTCGACCGACGGGTCGAGCAGCGCGGCCAGCGCGGCGGCCATGCCGATGCCGCAGTCGGCGCCGAGCGTCGTGCCCTCGGCCTTGACCCACTCCCCGTCGATGCGGGTGCGGATGGCGTCGTGCTCGAAGTCGAACTCCACGTCGGAGTTCTTCTCGCAGACCATGTCCATGTGCGACTGGAGGATGACCGCCGGACGGTTCTCGAAGCCCGGGGTGGCGGGTTTGCGCATGACGACGTTGCCCGTCGCGTCCTTGCGGTATTCGATGCCGTGGCGCTCGGCGAACGCCACCAGGAAGTCGATGATCCGGCCCTCCTTCTTCGAGGGGCGCGGAACCTGCGTGATGGCATCGAACTGTTCCCAGACGATGCGCGGTTCGAGAGAGGTGATGGATGACATGTGTTTCCTGTTTTATTTTATTCCTTATTCCAGATAGATCATTTTTCGGGTCATACCCCCATCGACGGTGATGTTCTCGCCATCGATGAAGTCGTTGTGCTCCATGCAAAGGAACAGGCACACCCGTGCAATGTCCTCGGGACGGCCGACACGCCCCGACGGATGCTGGGTATGGTCTTCGGACCGTAGTCCGGCATAGTCGGCATGTTCGATCCATCCCGGAGAGACGGCATTGACCGTGACATGCAGGGGTGCCAGCGACAGGGCCAGGGCATGCGTCAGCGAGCAGATCCCGCCCTTGGAGGCTGCATACCCCTCGCTGCCGGGTTCACTCATCAGGTGGCGTGTCGAAGAGATGTTGATGATCCGCCCGTAGGGATTGGGGGACGGGAGGCTCCGACGGTGGCGGGCCAGAGCCCGCGACGTGATGAAAACCGGACGCAGGTTGGTGGCCAGAATCCGGTCGAAGTCGGAAATGGAAGTCTGCTCAATCGGCGAAAAAAGGCTGATTCCTACATTGTTGATCACAACATCCAGATCGCCCCATTCGGCAAAGAGTCCTTGCAGGCAAGCCTCCAGGACTTCGGCATCGCAGACATCGAGTGGGAAAAATCGGGCTCCAGATTCCAAAGCGGTACAGTCACCTGCCACGCGGTCACAGTCGCAGAAGGCGACACGACAGCCGGCATGGCAGAAAGATTCGACAAGAACTCGGCCGATACCGTTCGCTCCTCCCGTAATGAAAACCCGGCGTCCGGGGAAACGACACACGACCTGCTCCGACGGAGTTTGCTCTCCGACCTCCAGCGCAATCTCACCCAATCCGACATTTCGAATCTCCGACATGGCACATGCTTTTCTTGAGGACAATGTACAAATATAGGAAAAAAGATCGGAATCTCTGCTGCCTCGCGGAGATTCCGATCTTGTACTGCGGCCGTTGGGAGGAGTCGGCCGCAGCAAAGCTGTCAGCCACAATAAAAATAGGTATCCACAAGAGCTTTGATCTTCGACTCGTCGCCGCCCAGTTCCTCGCGCAGGTGTGCGTCACGGAAGGAAGCAAGGCGATCAACCAGTCCGTCGATCAGGCGCGGGGGAAAGACGCCGTAGCGCTCGTAGACGGCACGCTGCTCCGAAAGGCGCCGGGCCGACTCCTCGCACGAGGCCGGAAGCTGGCTCAGGCGCTCGAGCACCTCGCGGTTGCGGTCGTCGAAGATGTTCACATCGACGTAGCGGTCGCGGGCATACTGCACCCCGTTCTCCATCTCGAAGCCGTAGCGCGCGGCGACGGCCAGACCCGCCAGCAGCAGGTAGATGTCGGCCGAGCCGTCGGGGCAGCGGAACTCGACGGTCTGCTTGAGGTTCACGTCCAGCGACGAGGGCTCCTCGTGCGGGTTGGCATCGCAGGCCATGCGGTTGGCGCCGGCACTCCAGCCCAGCGGCACGCGCACGAGCACCGAGCGGTTGCGGTCGCCCCAGCAGATGTTGGTCGGGGCCTCCTGGTGCGGCACAAGGCGGAAATAGGAGGTCGGATTCGTATTGCCGAAGGCCGTGAGCGAAGGAGCGAGCGAGAGGTAGCCCGCGATGGCCTTCAGTGCCGCCTCGGAGAGGCTGCCGTCGGCGTTGGTCATGGCGTTGCGGCCGTCGTGCATCAGGCGCGTGTGGATATGGAGGCCGCTGCCGGCCTTGCCGACGGTGATCTTCGGGGCGAAGGTGACATCGACGCCGTACTCGTAGGCCAGCGTGCGGATGATCCATTTGGCCACCAGAAGCTGGTCGGCAGCAGACTCGAGGTCGGTGGGCAGGAACTCGATCTCGTTCTGCTCATACATCAGACCGTCCTGCGTGAAGTTGCCCACCTCCGAGTGACCGTACTTGATCTCGCCGCCCGCCTGGGCGATGTACTGCATGGCGCGCATGCGGAACTCGGCCGCCTTGTTGAAGGGCGTGGACTCATGGTAGCCCCGCTGGTCGGCCGCAAGGAAGAGATCCTCCTTCGGGCTGACGACATAGAACTCCAGTTCGCCCATGACGTGGAAATCGAAACCCGTCACGCGGCGCAGCTCTTCGTGTGCGCGGCGCAGTGCCTGCTCGGGAGCCATGTCGAAGGGCTCGCCGTCCTTGGTGTAGTAGCTGCACAGGATGTCGAGCGAGGGAATTTCACTGAAGGGGTTGCGGAAAGCCGTGCGGTAGCGCGGCACAACGTAGAGGTCGCTCGAACCCGCCTCGATATAGGGGAAGAGACTCGAACCGTCCACCCGCTCGCCGCAGGTGAGGATGCTCTCCAGGTAAGCCTCGTCGTTGATAACGAAATTCAGGGTCTTCAGACGCCCGTCCGCCCCCGGGTAACGGAGATTGATCATCTCGATGCCGTTCTCCTTGACATAACGGATCAGATCGGCGCGCGTGAAGTCGCGGCACGGCTTTCCGAGAAAGCGCACGAGCGGATTGGGATTCAGATCGGTGTTCATATCGTTCTTGAAGTTTTAGGTTCGGTTTCCTTTCGATTCGAAATGCAAAACCTCGATAAAGATACAAAAAATTAATATCCTCACAACACTTCGTCGCATTTTTTTTGCGCTATTTCCTCTCCGGAGGCCGATTTACGGTTTTTTTGCATACCTTTACCGAAAAAAAGGACACGATTTCGCAATGGATTTCAGAATCGGACACGGATACGACGTGCATGCCCTCAGGGAGGGGCTGCAGCTGGTACTGGGGGGCATCGAGATTCCCCATGAGAAAGGATGTGTCGCCCACTCGGACGGCGACGTGGCGATACATGCCGTATGCGACGCCCTGCTGGGTGCCGCGGCGCTGGGTGATATCGGGCTCCACTTCCCCGACACGTCGGACGATTTCAAGGGCATCGACTCGAAGATCCTGCTGCAGCGGGTGGTCGCCCTGCTCCGCGAGCGGGGTTACGAGGTGGGAAACATCGACTGCACGATCCGCATGCAGCGCCCGAAACTCCGCCCCCACATCGACGCCATGCGCGCAGCGATGGCCGAGGCGATGGGGGTTGCCGTGGACCGCGTATCGGTAAAGGCGACGACCACCGAACGGCTCGGATTCGAAGGCCGTGAGGAGGGGGTGTCGGTATCGGCCGTGGCGCTGATCTTCCGTCCCTGACCGGAACGGGGAGTTCCTATATATAAAGCCGTCCCGCACAGATGCGGGGCGGCTTTCGTTTCGGGCAAAACCCGCGGGCGGCACCGGACGGGACGTGTGGAGTCGGGAGTGGACGCCCGCCCGAAGCAACGGTCCCGCAGGCGGTCAGTAGAGCTGCGAGATCGTACCGGTGTACTGCACGGGGTTGTACCACGGATTGGTGATCGTCAGGTTGGCGCCGCCCGTGCGGGTGAAGATCTCGAAGGTGAAGGTATAGGTCGAGGCGGTGAACATCGACGAAGAGAAGGTCACCATCCACCCCTCGTGCGTCTGTTCGGCCGTATAGCCCTGGACGCTCGGCAGCGTGTAGTTGAGCACCGTCACGTAATAGGGAGCCACATACCCCTTCACGTAGGGCAGGCAGACATCCACCGTACCGTCCCAGACGCCCACGCTGAATTCGGGGTTCATGATCTGACGCATCGGGCCGGCCGGCTGGCGCTGCATCGTCTGCGGATTGAACTGGAAATTGCGCGACAGCACGAGCGAGTCCATCGACTTCGTGTAGTTGGCGATGCGCTCGGCACGCCGCTTCTCGCGGACTTCGCGGCGCTCTTCCTTCGGCGAGAGCACCTTCTTCTGCCCGATCACGGAGAGGACGGCCATGCACGACAGCAGCCCCAGCAAGATAATGATTGTTCTTTTCATAGCTCATAAGTTTGTGTACGGCCATGAAAAGCAAATCCGATGCCCGAATCGCGCTAAAGCCCCATTTGTTTGAGAAATAGGCCCGTATAGCTCTCCGGGCACTGCGCCACGTCGTGCGGCGTGCCCGCCACGAGGATCCGGCCGCCGGCCGCTCCCCCCTCGGGACCGATGTCGATCAGGTGGTCGGCCACCTTGATGACGTCGAGGTTGTGCTCGATGACGATCACCGTATTGCCGCGATCGACGAGTTTGTTGAGCACGTCGAGCAGCAGGCGGATATCCTCGAAGTGGAGGCCCGTCGTCGGTTCGTCGAGAATATAGAGCGTGCGGCCCGTATCGCGCTTCGACAGCTCGGCGGAGAGCTTGATGCGCTGGCTCTCGCCGCCCGAGAGCGTCGTGCAGGGCTGGCCCAGCGTGAGGTAGCCGAGCCCCACCTCCTGGATTGCACGCAGCTTCTGGTGGATCGAGGGGATGTTCTCGAAAAACTCCACGGCCATGTTCACCGTCATGTTGAGCACGTCGTCGATGTTGCGGCCCTTGTAGCGCACCTCGAGCGTCTCGCGGTTGTAGCGGTGGCCGCCGCAGGCCCGGCAGCGGACATAGACGTCCGGAAGGAAGTTCATCTCGATGGTCTGGACGCCGGCGCCGCGGCACTCCTCGCAGCGTCCGCCCTTGACGTTGAACGAGAAGCGGCCCGCCTTGAAACCCCGGATCTGGGCATCGGGGGTCATCTCGAAGAGTTTGCGGATGTCCGAGAAGACGTTGGAATAGGTCGCCGGATTGGAGCGGGGCGAGCGTCCGATGGGCGACTGATCGACAACGACCAGCTTGTCGATGTGCTCGATGCCCTCGACCGAATCGTAGGGCAGCGGCTGGTCGTAGGAGCGGTAGAGCGCCTTCGAAAGGATCGGGCGCAGGGTTTCGTTCACGAGCGTCGATTTGCCCGAGCCGCTGACTCCCGTCACGCAGATGAACTTGCCGAGCGGGAACTCGGCGGTGACCCCCTTGAGGTTGTTGCCCCGGGCCCCGCGGATGACGATCCGCTCGCCCGTGCCCGGGCGCAGCGAGGCGGGAATCTCGATCCGCCGCCGGCCGGTCAGGTAGTCGGCCGTGATGCTGTCGGAGCGGAGGATGTCGTCGAAGCTCCCCGAGGCGACGATACGCCCCCCCTTGCGGCCGGCGCGGGGGCCCACATCGACGATGAAGTCGGCGGCGCGCATCATGTCCTCGTCGTGCTCGACGACGATCACCGAGTTGCCGGCGTCGCGCAGCTCCTCGAGGCTGCGGATCAGCCGCCGGTTATCGCGCTGGTGAAGGCCGATCGAGGGCTCGTCGAGGATGTAGAGGACATTGACCAGCTTCGAGCCGATCTGCGTGGCCAGGCGGATGCGCTGGCTCTCGCCGCCCGAGAGCGAACGCGACGAGCGGGCGAGCGAAAGGTAGCCCAGCCCCACATCCTGCAGGAAGCGGAGCCGCTCGCGGATCTCCTTGAGGATCTCCTGCGCGATGCGGCGCTCCTTGTCGCTCATCTGCTCCTCGACCGTGGCGATCCACCCGGCGAACTCCGAGATGGAGAGGGCCGAGACCTCGGCGATGTTCCTGCCCGCAACGCGGAACTGGAGCGCCTCCTTCTTCAGGCGCGAGCCGCCGCAGACCGAGCAGGTGCGGTAGACGAGGAACTGGTCGCGCCACTTCTGGCCACGCTTCGAATCGTCGTCCTCGGTGCGGCCGATGTACTCGGCGACGCCCTCCCACTGCAGGAACTGGCGGCCGCCCGAGGAGCTGAACTCCGAGAGATCGACCGTCAGCGGCTCCGAGTCGCCGTAGAGCACGGCATTGAGCCCCTCCTCCGAGAAGCTCGAGATCGGGTCGTCGAGCGTGAAGTCGTAGCGCCGGCCGAGCATCTCCAGCTCGGCGAAGAGCAGGTTGTTGCGGTATTTGCCCAGGGGTTCGACGGCCCCCTCGCGCAGCGAAAGCTGCGGGTCGGGAACGATCTTCGCCAGGTCGAAGACCGCCTCCTCGCCCAGTCCGTTGCAGTGGGGGCAGGCCCCCTTCGGGGAGTTGAACGAGAAGGTGTGCGGCGCCGGGTCCTCGAAGGCCACGCCCGTCGAGGGGCACATCAGGTGGCGCGAGTAGAAGCGTTGCTGTCCGGTGCCGTAGTCGTAGACGGCCATCGTGCCCTTGCCCTGGCGCATCGACTCCTTGAGCGAGGTCATCAGCCGGTCGCGCGCGTCGGCCGAGACCTGGAGGCGGTCCACCACCAGGTCGATCGTGTGGATCTTGTAGCGGTCGAGGCGCATGCCGGCCGTGATCTCGCGGATCTCGCCGTCGATGCGGGCGTAGATGTAGCCCTTTCTGGCCAGCGACTCGAAGAGCTCCCGGTAGTGGCCCTTGCGGCCCTTGACCACCGGGGCCATGAGCGCGATGCGCCGCCCGTCGAAGCCCCCGAGGATGAGGTCGGCGATCTGGTCGTCGGAGTAGTGGACCATCTCCTCGCCCGTGACGGGCGAATAGGCCCGCGAGGCACGCGCGTAGAGCAGACGCAGGAAATCGTTGATCTCCGTGACGGTGCCCACGGTCGAGCGGGGGTTCTTGTTGGTGGTCTTCTGCTCGATGGCCACCACAGGGCTCAACCCCGTGATCTTATCGACGTCGGGGCGCTCCATCGTCCCCACGAACTGCCGCGCGTAGGTCGAGAGCGTCTCCATGTAGCGGCGCTGCCCCTCGGCATAGATCGTGTCGAAGGCCAGCGAGGACTTGCCCGAGCCCGAGAGGCCCGTGATGACCACCAGTTTGCGGCGCGGGATCTCCAGATCGACGTTCTTGAGGTTGTGCACCCGCGCTCCGTATATCTTGATCGTATCTTCCATCGTGTTCGGTCGGCCGCACCGCGAAAGGCGGGGCTTCGGGCCCCGGAGCCTGCGGTGCGAATCAGCGCGTAAAGATACGACTTTCGGCGGGGAAAAACAAGGAGGCGCAATCAGAGAAGCAGGCGGAAGTCATCGGCATCGCGCCAGGCGGGGAATTTCTCGCGGAAAAGGCGCTGCGCCCCGAGGTCGAACGACGAGACGAGCGTCGCGGGATCAGACCCCGCCTCGGCGAGCGCCCGGCCGCGGCAGTCGAGCAGCACCGAATCGCCCGAATAGAGCGACACGGGGTCGCGGCCCGTGCGGTTGGCCCCGGCCACGAAGCACTGGTTCTCGATGGCCCGGGCACGCAGCAGCGTACGCCAGACGTCGCGGCGCGATGCGGGCCACGAGGCGCAGCAGAGGATGGCGTCGTAGTCGTCGCGCGAGCGGCTCCAGACCGGAAAGCGGAGGTCGTAGCAGACCAGCAGCAGGAAGCGCACGCCGCGGTAGGTGACCACGACGCGGCGGTCGCCGGGCGTATATTCATCGGCCTCGCCGCCCGGGGCGAAGAGGTGGCGTTTGTCGTAGCGGGCACACTCGCCCGACGGGTAGACGAAGAGCATGCGGTTGAAGAAGCGGCCGTTCTCCGAGACGGCGAGGCTCCCGGCAAGGGCACATCCGTAACGGCGTGCCCAGCGCTGCAGCGTCGCGGCGATCGGACCGCCGTCCGGTTCGGCCGCCTCCGCGGCCCGGAGCACGAAGCCCGTGGCGAACATCTCGGGCAGCAGCACCAGGTCGGCCCCGGCTCCGGCAACAAGCGGCTCGAGCCGCTCGAGGTTCCGCTCGGGGTTCATCCACTCCATGTCCGTCTGGCAGACGGCGATACGCATTTCCATAGGCTTCGGTTTTTGCCGCTCCGCGCACTTCAGGGCCCACCCCGCACGGCGGAGGTCGGGCGGCACGGGCTGCGGCGCGGAGCGACGGCCCGTGCTCCGGGGGAATAAAATTAGCGGTTTTCGGCCGCACGGCCAAATTCCGCGCCGTTTTTCGGAATCGCACCCCGGCGGGTTTGGATTCGCACGAAATAAAACGTAATTTTGCAGCCCGGAGGGGTTACCCCCGCAAACGACGACGAAAAAGATGATCAAAGCCGGACGCATTCAGACCCTGACCGTCAGCCGGACCTCCGACTACGGACTCTACCTGGCCGACGAGGAGCACAACGAGGTGCTCCTGCCGAACCGTTACACCTCGCTGGCCGACAAGACCGGCGACGCAAAGGAGGTGTTCGTATACCACGACTCGGAGGACCGGCTCGTGGCCACGACCGAACGCCCGCTGCTGCAGGTCGGCGAGGTCGGGGCGCTGCGCGTGGTAGACAAGACCCAGCACGGGGCCTTCCTCGACTGGGGCCTGCACGGCAAGGACCTCTTCCTGCCGAACCGCAACCAGCAGGGAGGCGTGGTGGTCGGGCACCGCTACGTGGTCTATCTCTACGAGGACAACGTCACGGGACGCTGCGTGGCCACGATGAAGCTGCGCGGGTTCATCGACAACGAGGTCATCACGGTGCGGCCCCATCAGCAGGTGCGGATCGTCGTCGCCTCGCAGAGCGAGATCGGATACCGCGTGGTGGTCGAGAACCGCCACTGGGGCATGATATACAACAACCAGCTCTTCCGCCCGGTGGCCGTGGGCGACGCCCTGACGGGATACGTCCGCCGTATCACCGAGGACAACCGCATCGACATCAGCCTCCAGCAGACGGGATTTGCGCAGGTGAAGGATTCGGCGCAGGAGCTGCTCCGCATCCTGCGCGAGCACGACGGAAGGCTGCCGCTCAACGACGACAGCTCGCCCGAGGAGATCGCACGCACAGTACAGATGAGCAAGAAGGTATTCAAGCGCTCGCTGGGCATGCTGCTGCGCAGCGGCGAGGTAACGCTTACGGAGGGCGGAATCGAAACCAACGCAGGCCATGGCGAAGATTAACACCGCGGAACGGGTCTCGGTCGAGGCCTCGGACAACTTCGTCTTCCAGCGTTCGCGGCTGGCCTACTGCGCCGCGGCCGAACGCATCGGCGGCGAGGTGCTCGAAATCGGCACCGGATCGGGGTACGGCATCGAACTCGTCGCACCGCACGCCCGGCGGTTCGTTACCATCGACAAGCACCGTCCGCAGGAGGAGCTGCTCGCACGCGGGGACGTCACGTTCCTCGAGGCCGTGGTGCCTCCCCTGCCCTTTCGCGACGCCTCGTTCGACTGGGTGATCTCGTTTCAGATCATCGAACACATCCGCGACGATAGAGCATTCGTCGCCGAAATACACCGTGTCCTCCGGCCCGGAGGGCGGTTTCTCGTGACGACGCCCAACGCCCCAATGTCGCTGACGCGCAACCCGTGGCACGTGCGCGAATACACGCCCGAGGAGTTGCGCCGGCTGCTGCTCGGTCCGTTCTCCGAGGTCGAGGCGCTCGGGGTCTTCGGCAACGGGAAGGTCATGGACTACTACGAGGAGAACCGACGCTCGGTCGAGCGCATCACGCGCTTCGATCTGCTCGACCTGCAGCACCGTCTGCCCCGCTGGATGCTGCAACTGCCCTACGACCTGCTCAACCGCCTCAACCGCCGCAGGCTGCTCCGGCAGAATACCGACCTCACAACCTCGATCCGCATGGACGACTACCGCATCGGCCCGGTCGGCGAAGAGTGCTTCGACCTGTTCTACACGGCTGTGAAGTGACGGAGACGAAGTTTCGGATCGCAAGTGGTCAAAAGTTTCGCACAACGTATTGATAATCAGATGAAATACATCCTTCATAGGATGTTTTTCCGTTTTTCCTTTGATTTTCTGTTTTTTTTTATACTTTTGCACATCGATCCTACTTGCCAAAAGCAGGATACAAACTACGCAACAAGCTGATTTTTCAGAACTTAAAAACTTTAAACCATGTACTGGACACTTGAACTGGCATCAAAACTCGAAGATGCACCCTGGCCCGCAACGAAAGAGGAGTTGATCGACTACGCCGTGCGGTCCGGTGCTCCGCTCGAAGTGCTTGAAAACCTGCAGGAGATAGAAGACGAAGGCGATATTTACGAATCGATCGAAGACATCTGGCCCGACTACCCCTCGAAGGACGACTTCTTCTTCAACGAGGAGGAGTATTAATGCTCTTCGAATAGGCTAAACAATTAAATACCAGCGCGATAAACAATGAAAATTTGTTTGTCGCGCTGGTGTTTTATGGCCTCACGTGGTGCGGTTTGTTTGGACAATATTATTCATCCAGTTAAGAATCTGACAGTTGCAAGCGGTATTTTAACAGCCAGAAAGTTTGATGCTCATTGCTGGACATCTTTTCAGATTGACATTAGCTAAGATGACAGACTAATGGCTAAAATGATCGCTTCTATTCGGGCAGTGCCAGCGGAATGTCGGGATAGAGGGCTTCGCAGGGTTGCATCGGCTCCAACGTTTGCGGACGGCTGGCCGTGCGGAGAAAGGTCCAAAAATCCGTGGGAAAGTGCACGACTTGTCCCACATGGGAACGAAGCATGGTCAGCACCACGCGGCCATCGCTCAGCCGTCCGATGTGTTCGAGTTTTTCGCTGCCGAACATTCCGGGACGGATGCGCAGCACTTCGCCGGTCGTGCGATTCCAGAGCCGGGCGAAATCCAGCCGCATCGAGTCGCATGCTCCTTTGACCAGCACCCAATCTTCTCCAAACGGGAGAAGAACCGACCCGGGATCCACATTCTGCATACGGGTGGCCCGGCAGCGGCGCGTGTCGATGTCGAGTTCCAGCAGCCGGGCAACCACCTCCCGATCCGAGAAGCCGCACATCACCAGGCGGCCGGTTCCGGGGACAGGAATGGAGCCGTTGAATCCGTCGCCACTCGCTATGTGGAAGCCCAGCGGAGTGAGCGTGCCGTTGTCGTAACGGTACGTCTCTTCGCCGTGAGCAAGGAGGACGCGTCCGAGTCCGTCGCAGGCGAACCTGCAAGGGTGCTGCGCCTTGGGCAGCGGGAAACGCTGGACGCGCTCCACTCCCTGCGGATTCATCGTGAGGATGGTGGCGCTCAGCCGGTCGCCGAAGCAGAGGTAGCGGCCGAACCATCGGGGGCGTTGGTCGAGAAAAAGGAAGGGTGATTCCTGTTTCGGCAGGTCGCACAGCCGCTTCCAGCTGTTCGCCTCGAGAGGATTCTTGCCTCCGAGGAGCATCCAGCACTGCATGGGCGGAATGTAGTAGAACGCCGCATAGAAATCCATCTCCGGGGAGTAGGTCAGGCAGCAAAACCGGTTCCAGCGCACCTTGACCGGTTGCAACGGACGCTGGCGGAGATCGGCGACAAAATTTCCCTGCCACTGCTCCGCATCGCGGCTTTTCCACCGTCCGCTGCAGAAGTCGCCGGCCAGCGAGTCGAGCATGTAGTCGGCATCATCGGGCCACGGTTCCTCTTCGCAGGGCATCGTGCGCCCGGTGTCGAGCGTCCGGGCCGGAGTGCCCGGTGCGCGCCCCGACTGCTTCAACTGCCGGCAATATTGACCCGCCTTCCGGCAGGCCATTTCGAAATCCGCAGCGTGGGCTTCCGCCTGCAATGTGAGAAGGTAGATCTCGTCGCCGTCGAGGTCGTAGAGCCGGTATCCGTGGCAGGTCAGCTCCTGTCCAAGAGCGGCCATACCCTCCTCATGTGAGCGGCAGGCATATTGCACCCCGATCTCGTCGAAACGGGCGTCGTGCAGCGCCGAAATCCCCTCGCCCCATTTTCCCCGCATCTCGGCCAGCGAGTCGTTCACATCACCGTCGTATTTGAGCAGGTCCAGCGCCTCCTCCACGGCCCGTTCGACCTCCGGGGATTGGCTTCCATCGGCCGACGTGCCACCCGCATCGTCCGCTGCCTTCGGCTGGCCCGGCGCCGCTGCGGCCTCTCCGATTGCTGAAGGGTCATGTCCGAGCTGATTTTCGAGCATCTGAAACACCTTCACATGGGCGTTTCGGATCCCCTGGCTTGTGTAAACCATCACGGGTTTGCGCACCAGCCGGATGCCGAACCCTTCGAGCGCGTCGAACAGTTCCGGAAGTTGCAGCGGCGTGAACATCCGGTGCTGCATCACGGGGCGGTCTTCGATGAACAGGTCGCCGTGGCCTTCGTTCCATAGGCCGCGCGTCGTGTTGTCGTCGTTGCGGAGCGAGATCTCGTAGCTGTTGTGCTGGCGGCAACTGCCGTAAAGGCTGCGGGGGCTGTTCAGCCGGAGCGTCAGCACCACGCGCCTGCGCCGCTCCTCCTTCGGGGCCGCCGGGTCGGCATAGGGCTCGCCGTCGGAGGAGAACTGCGCGATGACCTCCCATTCGTATGATTCGGGCCACGGAATCCCGGCGGCCTCCAGCCACCGGAAGGCCTCGAGCTGGTGCGTAACGGTGTTGTAGAAGCCTTCGATCCGGCCTCTGAGTTCCTGCAGGTGGGGAAATGGAAATCCCTCCAGCAGGCGGACGATGCGCCGCAGCAGAAACAGCTCCGCGGGATCCTCGACCATCAGCATGCGCGCCAGCACGAGCAGATAACGCACGGCCTCCGGCTCTGCCGAAAGGGCGAGAAGCGCCACGCAGTACCAGAACCCCACGATGTCGTAGTCCTTCGGCAGGCCCGTCGTGCATTGGCGTTCGCGCTCCTCGGGTGAGGCCGGGAGGATGGCGTAGTCGTCGAGCGCCGCCGCGACGGCCCGCACCACCTCCCCATCGGCGGCAAACGGCTCCATGCGCAGCACCTCCTTGAGATTGAGCGGAGCGTGGATGAACGATCCGAGCTTGCGGTTGAGTGTGTCGATCTTTTGTACGACGTCGGGAGTAGTGCCGGGCTGGGGCTGGATGCGCAGGGGTGTCATGGAATCGCGGGGTTATTGATTTTCAAAGGGTGATCGATCGAGCAGGACCTCCTCGGGAATCCCGGCCGACCGGGGCCAGAAGAATTCATCCTCCGTGTCGTCGCTCCAGAAGAGCGGCAGCATCAGGGGCAGATACTGGAACAGGTGGCGGCCGTCGGTCAGACTTGCGAAGACCACGATGAAGGTGTTTATCCGCATGCGCTCGTCCCAGGCAAAGCGCCACGAGAGATAGAGGTTCTGCATCCGTCCGGGGCGGGTTGCCACATCCACGTCTCCCTCTTCATCGGGCATGAAATGGCCCGAATCGAGCGACAACTCGCCCAGCTCCATGATGCCCTCCGGGGCTTGAAGGACGCACGTCGCCTTGAAACACTCCCCGCGGCGGATCGAGCGGTGGGGAATCGTCGCGCGAGCCACCACCCAGACCGAATCCGCGTGCCGGATGGCGTGCTCGACCTCGAAGCGTACCTGCGGGCGTTCGAGGGGTTTCAGACGGCGGTTTACCACCTCGGCGTCCCGATAGAGCCAGGTCGATTCGGAAGCCACGAATGTCGGGTCGAGCTCGGCGGATTTACGGGTGCTTGCGCAGCCTGTGGCGGCGAGCAGAAGGATAAATGCAATCAAATGATTGATTTTCATATTTTTTGTTTTTATGTATAGCGGGCCAGCAGCCAAATAACCACTCCGACCACGAGGGCCACGGCGAGAAAGCGCACGAGGTCGCGCCGGATGGAGGGCTCCTCCTCGGGGCGGCAGCGGAACATCCGGGCCAGCTCCTCGAAACTCCGGCAGCGAAAGACCGCCTGCCGGAAGTCGGCGGCATTGCGCCAGCACGCCTCCCGAAACCACTCCGACTGGGGATATTCACGAGCGATCCACGCCTGCAGCTCCGGGAGCGGACAATCGCGGACCGTCTCCTCGAAGTCGGTGTCGTAGCGGACAGTGCGCCGGTCGGTTGGTCCGATACGACCGTTGAGTCCGACCGGCCCGGTCTCCCGGCAGCGGCGGATCGTGTAGCGACGTCCGGAGGCATCGACGACCTCCTGCCCGATCCAGCCGTCGGCCTCGGCGAGCAGCGGGCGTGTCGTCACGTTCTCCTCCCGCCAGAAGGCATAGACCATGTGCTCCGCGGGGGCGAGGTAGAAGACCGGGTATTTCAGCGCGGCTTTCATCGCTGCTTTGTCGGGCCCTTACCACGGGTAGCGCACCCACGGGCTCTTCGGGTCGCTCAGCAGCACGTCGGCCGTCGTCTTCATCACCGAATTGTAGGCTCGTTTGCCGCCCCAGAGCGAACGCCCGAGGATGTAGCTCATCGCCAGGTCGCTCCACGACCCGCACGCCTCGTGCGCCAGCGCGTCGGCGCGTCCGATGTAACGCCAAGCCTCCTCTTCGGTGAGGTAGCCCATCTCGCAGCAGGCACGTGCCAGGAAGACAATGCGCCCGGCATCCCAACCCGTCACGTTGCAGCCGTTGAGGTCTTCTTTCGAGGCGACTACGCCGCACGAAAGGAGTTCATCGAAGGTCTCCTGCAGGTTTTCGAGTTGCGAAGTCGCCTTGTCGTAATCCTCCTGCGAGGTCATCCGCTGCTGGAACAGCGCATCCTGCCGCTGCCGGTCGTCGAGCCGGAAGGCTTCGAGCACCGTGGGCCAGTAATAGCGGAATCCCTTTTCGCAGAGGTAGTCCAGTTGCCCGCGGGCCTCGGCGGTGGAGTCGATGCCCCACCAGCGGCCCAGGATTTCGGGCAGCGTATCGAAAATCCCCGTCTCCAGCGAATTCTGCCAGGCCCCCTGCTGCGAGGCGTACATCGCCCCGATGGCCAGCTGGCGGCCGTATTCGTCATCGAGCGTCGATTTCGGATTAAGGCATATCTCCTGGAAGGAGCGGCGCAGCTTGCGCACCGTTCGCCAAATCCGGCTGCCTTTCTTGTAGAGCCACGTCAGGGCACCGACCGCCACGGCGGCCAGCGTGATGTAAAATTCGAGTCCCCGTTCCATCGTCTCGGCGTTGTCGCAATGCTATGCATTCCACGGGATCTGCCGCCACGGCGAGGTCTCCTCCTCGAGCAGTGCGCTGACGATCTCCCAGGCCGTCTGGCAATCCTCCTCGTCGCCATGCCAGACGCCGCGGCCAAAGGCGAAGCTGCGTCCGTACTCCTCCCACGACGAGAAGTATTCGCGGGCGGCATCGGCCGCCACCTGCATCACCTGCCACATCTCCTCCTCGGAAAGATAACCTGCGTGAAGGGCCCAGCGCCCGAGGTTGGCGATACGCACCAGATCCCAGGCGATGGCCGTCTGCGGAAGCGTTTCGGCCCTGCAATACCCGTTCTCGATCATGAACTCCGCGATCAACTGCACATCCTCGGCCTTCTCTTCGGGATCACCCGCATCGGGTTGGCCGCCGCACATGAGCGCCAGCGCCGCGTCAGCATCGGCATGATGCCCTTCGTGGAGGAGCCATTGCACGATCCCGAGCGTCGAGTCCCGGTCCGTGATGTTCCACCAACTTTGCAGTTGCGCGCGGTAGGTTTCGGGCAGCACCTCGCTCTCGACGGCATCCACCGCCTCGTCGTTGTAGATGAGCAGCGGTGCGGCAAAGGCCATCAGCCGACGCTGCTCCGCAGTCAGACGGCATGTCGCGGCGTGCCTGATCTCCCAGCCGTCCTCCTCGCCCAGCCAGTCGAGCGCCGCGGCATTCGCCTCGCGCAACTCCTTCTCGAGACTCCCGTCCTGCATTGCCTGCATCGTTGCGGCGGCCTGCGCCATGTTGTGCCGTGCGGCTTCGGCCACGGCGGCGGCATCCACGCCGCCGAGCGTTCCCATCGCAGCCTGCTGCGCCCGGATCCCGGCCAGATCGGGCACGGCAGCCTGCATCTGGGCCATGATCTGCGCCTGCATATCGCCCATGTCGGGCATCCCCGGAATCGAGCCCATCATTGCGCGCATCTGCTCCAGGGCCGCCTCCTGCGCCGCACGGGCAATCTCCTCCGGGCTCTGGGGTTTCATCTTCTCGTTTGCCATGTTCGGTATGTTTTAAGGTATTCGATTCATTTTATCCTTCGGCTCCGGCCGCAAGCAGCAGTTCGACGATCTCCGTGAAGCCGCGTTCGCCGGCATAGTAGAGCGCCGTGTGCTGGAGGTTGTCCGCCGCATTGACTTCGGCATGGTGCTCCACCAGCTGACGCACGACCTCATTGTTCCCGGCGCGTGCCGCCACGAGCAGGGCCGTTTCGCCCACTCCGTTGCGGGCGTCAATCGCCGCGCCGGCCCCGAGCAGCGCCTCCACAAGGAAACGGTTGCCCGCCTGTGCCGCCCTATGCAGCGGCGTTGTTCCATTGGGCAGCGAACGGGTGGCGTCGGCTCCGGCGTCGAGGAGCATCCGGGCGATGTGCAGGTTGCCGCGTCCGCACGCCACCAGCAGCGGCGTCTCGCCCGCGTCGTTCGGCGCATCGAGCTGCGCCTTCGAGGCCGCAAGCAGCGTGCGCACGACCTCCGCCTGATCGTTGTAGACGGCCTGGTGCAGCGGTGTGTTGCCCTCGGCATCGCGCGCCATGCCGTCTGCCGCATTGTTTTGCGTGAGGCGTGCAACTACTTCCGTCAGGCCGTGTGCCGTGGCGTAGTCCAGCGCGCGGTGTCCCGTCTGGTCCGTAGCCTCGGTGTCGGCCCCGCGGTCGATCAGCCACAGGGCGGCATCCGTGCGGCGGTTTTCCACGAGCCGCATCAGCGGCGTGCAGCCCTCATGGTCCGCGGCATCGGGATCGGCCCCGGCATCGAGGAGTCGGGCCAGGATCTCGCGGTTGCCCTTTCGGGCGGCGGCGTGGAGGGGCGTTTCGCCCCGGTTGTTTGCGGACGAGGCGTCGGCTCCCTTTTCCAGCAGCACCACGGCCAGATCCCGGTAGCCCTCGCGGCAGACGGAATGGAGGGGCGTGTTGCCCTCGGCATCGCGCCGGTTGAGATCGATGCCACCCCGTTCGAGAAGCAGCTTCGCGATGCTCTTCTGCCCGTTGCGGCAGGCGTTCAGAAAGGTCTGGAAGGTATCCATAGTGTTGATTTCAGGCGTGTTTCAGCAAAAATTTCACAAGCGATTCGTTGTTGCTGCGCATGGCGATGTCTATCGGCGTGCGCCCCTCATTGTCGGCGGCCGAGACATCGGGCCGCCCGAACTCGAAGAGCAGTTCGGCCGCCTGCCGTGCCGCCGCGTGCGTGTAACCTTCGGCTGCATAGTGTAGCACCGTGCGCCCTTCGTTGTCGGCGGCGCAGGGGTCGGCCCCGGCCTCCAGCAACCGTTCCAGCATCTCCGGCTGATACGGCCCGGCGCTGTGCGGGCCCAGCAGATGCATCAAGGCCGTGCGGCCCATCGCATCGCGGGCATTCACCTCGACCTTTCGTTGAAGCAGATGCCGCAAGGTCCAGATGGACAGCTCGTAGTCATCGTGCCGGCACGCCAGCATGAGGGCCCGTTCGTCTTTTCCCGTCTGTGGGGCGTCGGGGTGCCACTCCCGCTGCTCGAAGAGTTCCAGGAGCGGTGCAAATCGCTCCATGCCGTCCGAAATGCGGCAGCCCCGATCGATCCAGACGGCAAACGGAGCCACACCCTTCGAGGTCCGCCGGTCGGGGTCGGCACCGGCCCGGAGCAGCATCGCCGCGATTTCGGTATCGTCCCACTCCAGCGCACAGACCAGCGGTGTCTTGCCCGTCCAGTCGTTCATCTCGCAGTCGTCGCACTCTGCATCGGGATCGGCACCCTCCTGCAGCAGGGCTTCCAGCGCTTTCCGGTCCCTTTTGCGCAGCGCCTGGAAGAGGTTCATCCCGCCGGTCTCCATCGTGAGTTCGTCAAACGGATCCTCACCCGAAAGCAAGGCGCCCACCCATTGGGCGCCGCCCTCCATGGCGAGGTCAAACGCACGCCGTCCGGCCGAGTTCTTCTCCTCGGGGTCGATCTGCCCGCTATGGAGCAGCAGCGCCGCCGTCGCATAGCAGCGCATCTGTTCCGCCTGGAGCTCTTCCAACTCTTCGCGGGCCTCCCGCTGCTGCTTCTCCGAAACCCACCGCTCGCCGAAGCTGGCAATGAAACGCTCCTTGCCGGCGATCTCCCTTGCGGTATCGGCGGCGCGGCGGCAGAGGATGTGCAGGGCGTTGTCGCCGTAGCTGTTCGCGGAGTCGAGTCGCTGTCCGGAGTCGATCAGCACGGCGGCCATCGCATGGTGGCGGTTTTGCACGGCCTCGATCAGCGCCGTTGTGCCGCGAGCCGAACGCGGAAGGTTCGCGCCGCGATCCAGCAGCAGCCGTGCCGCCGAAGCAATCGGTTCCTCCAGGGCGGAGACCCTGCTGCGGCGCGAGGCCAGGCGGAAGAGCGGCGTGTGTCCCTCTTCATCGCGGTCATTCACCCCGGCCCCGCGGTCGAGCAGCGAAGTGATGGCCTCGCAGTCGGCAAACTCCGCCGCAATATGCAGCGACGTGCGGCCGTAGTTCTCCTCGTCGCGTGCATCGGTCGGAATCTCGGCAAGGAGTTGCCGCCGGCGCTCCTCCTTTGCAGGGTTCGGGTAGTAATATAGGTCGTAGAGTTCCCGGAGCGGTGTCATCGGTCGATTGGTTTGATCAGGTTTTCAAGGTGTTTGTATCGGTGTCCGAGGCGGGCGGCAATCGTCCGCACCTCCTCGCAACGTCTCAGCCGGAAGGCGGCCTCGGCACGCAGGCGGAGGATCAGCATGAGGGCATCGTCGCGCGGCGTTTCGGGCAGCAGCGGGCAGCGGGGCAATTCGCTGGCGGCATCCCAGCGGCGGAAAGCCTCGGGAAGCTGCCGCCGCGACATGGACGGGGTAGCCGGGCCGGGAACCGGGCCGGACTTGTCGTCCAGCAACCGTTCGGCCTCCGCGACCAGCCGGTGGCACTCCTCATACCACCCCGCCATGAAGCAGCACAGGGCTTGATTGTAGCGCGTTGGAGCATCCTCGTGCGCACTGCGTCCGAAGCAGTCGTAGGCCAGGGGCCACGCTCCGCAGCAGATATAGGTGACTCCGGCCGCAAAGAGCCGTTCGGAGTCCGCTCCCGGAGTCGGCGGGGCACCGCCCAGCAGTCCCATTTTCGCTCCGCTAATCGTCGATGGCAACCTCGCCCGCAGCGTCGGCCGTGAAGGCGACGGTGTAGTAGTTCGTCACGGTGAAACGGCCCTGGTATTCGGGCGACTCGCTCTCATCGACGTAGTTCAGTTCGAACTGCACCTGCAGCTGCTGCGACTCCGCGCGGAACTCCTCGCTGCGGTTCCAGCGATCCACGTTGCTCAGCGACACCGGCCAAACCCGGAAACGGAACATCCCGGCCGACTTCAACGTCAGTTTCTTGCCCTCCTCGTCGGACATCACCAGCGCATCCGCCTTTTCGCCGATTTTCTGGAGGTAGTCAAAATTGATGGCATCGAGGCTGAGCGGCGTCGAGCATGCGTAGGAGTTGGTCTGACGGTCGTTCTTCGACGGGCCGTCGGTCGTGAACTTCCCGTCGGTGAGTTGGAACGAAAGATGGTAGTTGTTGTTGTCGGCGTCGATGTAGTAGACGTCGATGTGCGTGAGGATGTTCTCCAGTTGGCGGTCGCGGCTGTCCTCGCGCCACTCCACCATGTAAATCTTGTATTTCGAAGTGTCCACATGTTCCGCAACGAGCTCCCGGATTTTGGAAAGTCCCTCGGCAGAGGCCATCGGGAAGGTTTCGCCCGAGCCGCAGGCTGTAAGCGTAAAGGCGGCGACAGCAGCCGCCACAGCAATTTTCATAAGTCTGGTAATCATGTCCGTATGTTTTTAATCTATTGTTCTCTATCCCAAAAGCGAGCGGAAGGCCTCGAACTCCTCCCACGAATCGAAATATTTGGCCTCGAAGATGATGTAATTGTCCGGCGTCTTGACCTTGCACTGGTGCTCCTCTTCGTCGTCCTTCACATACTCGATGTCGGTGGTGAGGAACGAGCGGTATTCGACCTTTCCCTTCTCGACTTCGGGATAGGTTACGCGGTTGCCATCGACCGAGATGCGCCCGCCCTGGGCTTTCAAGGCCCGGGCATTTCGCATGCTCCGCCAGGTGAAGAAGAGCAGCAGCACGCCGCCCACAATCAGAATGGTCGAGAATACCGCCGGCGAGAGAATCCGCAGGTGGCGGATCCGGAGGCCGAACGGAAAGAGGGCCGGAATGACAATCATTCCCACGCCGAAGGCCAGGTTCGACCATTGGTTCGTGAAGATGCTCGCAGGAGTGTAGTTGAAGCTCCTCTGAATGCGTTCGAAAGGTTTGTTTTCCATAAAAGTTACCGGTTGGTCAGTTTTTCATGGAGACAAAGATAACATAAAAAAGCAAAAATATGACCGACTGGTCATATTTTTGCTTCAAATCGTGAAAAAAGCCGCTGAAGGCCCGCTCAGCGCTTCAGCAACCCGTATATATAGAGAAAGCGTTTGCGGAGAATTCCGACATCGAGGCCATCGGAGAAAGACATCTGGTACGAGAGTCCGATGAAGACCTGCCGAAACAGAGCGGCTGCCTCCGAAATGTCGGTCTCTTCACGCAGTTCGCCATGCTCGACACTCCGGCCGATGACGTCGCACCAGAGCCGGAACTCCTTTTCCATCCATTCGTGGAGCTTGTGCTTGCCGTCGGGATAATAGAAGAGCACCTGCTGGAAGAGGTGAAAGTAACCGGCATTGGCCAACTCTCCGGGCATCTTCTCCCGCTGGATGTTGCCCAGCCGTACAATCTCGGCCATGGTATGTTCCACACCCTCGACGTATTTGTCGATGAAATCGCGCAGCGACCCGTCCGACGGGGCAAACTTGGTTTCGGGATCCTGGAGATGGAAGAGATAGCGATCGGCCACGGCGATGAACAGGTCGAGCTTCGAGGAATAATAGTTGAAGATCCCGGTTTTGGTCAGCCCGACGCTGTGGGCGATCATTTGCAGGCTGACGCTCTCGTAGTTCATCGACATGAAGAGTTGCAGGGCATTTTGCAGAATCTCTTCCCGATTGGTTTTCATGACTTAAACATATTTACCTTTCAAAGATACAACCATTATTCGGGAAAATGGTCATGTTCTTCCATCGAATATCGGCTCATGGCTATAATGCCGGCGGTTTGATGCGGAAATACCCCACCCGACCGGTTGCAGGAAGTTCTGCGATACGGCTGTACGATTTGCCTCTTTTACGTCTATTGGCGGACATCACCTTCAGGACGAACAGCGAGTACGGAAAATTAAATCCCTGCCAGTCGAATGGATTGGCAGGGATTTAAGGATTCGGGGGCAAACGCCACGCCACCCCGAAAGTGGCGCGGCCGTTCCACAAATAAAGGCTGACCTGAAGGGTACGCGGACGCCCCTCTCAGGACAACAGTCGGGCCCGATTAACGGACCGCTTTCAGTTCACCCAGCTTCTCGCCCATCAGAATGTGCTGCCAGGCACCGGTCCCGTCTTGCGGTGAGGTCAAACGGAAATCGGCATCCTTCTGGAAAACCAACACGAAATCCGAGCCTCCGAACAAAAAATAACCCAGTTCATCGCCCTTCTCCACGCGCTTGCCCACGTACAAGTCTTCCGAGAAATTAACTGAAGCAACCTGCGACATTCCGATCGGCATCACGGCAACCAATCCGTGCGACTCCGTTTCAATGATGGCAAGACCGCGCGTTTCGATGCTTTGCCAGCCCGGTACGGAACAATCAACTACATATTGCTGTAAATCGGGTTCCCAGGTAATCTTCCCGCCCAGTGCATCATCTCCCGGAATGACACGAAGCTCGCGGATGACTCCAGATAACGGAAAATGGTAACGGTGGTAATCATTTGCATTGAGAAAAGCGTGGTAGAAGGTACCGCCGGCAAAAGCATCGCAATACGGGCTATCGGGACCGATCAGGTTGCGTACGGAGTTGAATACGCGAGATTTTACCGCAATCTTCCTATCCGTGATGATATACGAATCGTCATCAATCGCCCAAACTCCCTGCGGAATACAATCGGCCGGAGATGCCACGATGGAATTGTCTTCCGGAGAGGCGATGGGACGCTGGTCGGCAGACGCAAGACGACGGCTGAAAAAATCGTTGAACGAATGCCAGTTCGAAGGATCTTCATACCATCCCTTGGTCATGCCAAGCTCCTCCTGCTGCATCATCAGCGCCTCGTACTCCTTGTTCCAGGATACGGGCGAAGAGAGGAAACTGCCCCAGGACTTGCAATAATCCACCAGCCAACTGCGATATGGCTCCACATATTGCACCGAATTGGTGAAAAGGCTCTCGTTCTCAAGCGACTCGAGCGGCATGCAATTGATGAAATAGCAATAACACAAAGCCTGATACATGCGTCCGAAAATGCTGGGCTGACCAGGGCAGAAAATCACATCCCATGGCATGGCAGTCTGAGAGCGGTCTATGAAGTCGTAGTAGGCCTCCAACGACTGAGCCGGATTGGTGGAGGGATCGGGATTGATCTTCCGGCCTTTTTCAATAGCTTCCGACAGAAGGGACTTGATGCGGCTGTCATGTTCCACAAGATCGACCAGCTTCTGTGTAGTGGTGCTATACGGACGGTCCGTCTTTGCCGCACGATTCTGGCACGAAGCCGACAGGGACACAAAAAACAAGGATGCCAGCAGCATCCTCAACGAATTGTAAATCAATTGTTTCATATTGAATCTGGAATTAGAGTCCGCTTATTGGCTGCAAATATACCATATTTTGGGGAAATATACCCGCGACAACGGCAGAAAACGCACCGCACACTCCCCCTGCACAAGCCCGTCGGAACGGCCGCATGGCAGGACGAATGTTTGATGTCGCATTTTAGCCGAAAATAGAAACAAATAGCCTGTCATCAAGGCAGTTAGAATAGAACGAAAACCCGCGATTCACGCAGGTATTTTGATCCGGGCAGCCATAAAAAAAGCAATCTTCAAGAGATTGCTTTTTATCGTCCGTTCCAATGAAATCATGGAAGGACAAACCGATCCATGAACAACTTTAGATGATGATGTCGCCCGTGATGGTTCCCTGATCTCCCCAACCTTCGATGGTCATCCCCGAGAACAGGATGTTTTCGCTTGTAATAGTGAGGTTCACCTTCAACTCTTTGCCGGGCTCCAGGTTTTCATAGGAGGGATCCAGAGCCGCAAGGGCCCATCGTTTCGAGATTTTTCCGACCTCAACCTCAAGTACGACATCCTGCGTTGCCTGGGGAAGCAACAAAAAGGTCGCTTCCGGGCCGTCCATGGAATACGTTTCTTTCTCTTCACCCCGAGTCAAAGAACCGGTCGTAAGGCGTACTTCACAGGATGAATATGCCGTACAGCGGGTTTTGATGGACTCGGCTCCGATCGAAGAATCTTTAATCGTGAAGTTTACCACCAGACGGTGCATCGCATGCCGAAAGGTCAGGACCACAGGCTGCTCTTCACCAACATGGGCCTGGACTGCCGAAGCCAACAGCAGGTCAGATGCGGAATTCTGTCCGACCGTAAAATCGAAACGATCCCCATCGAGAACCTGCGGAGGATAACAAGCTACAAAGTTTACGGTTTTACCCTCCTCGACAAAATCCAGATCTCGCCACAAAAGGGTTGTTAAACCGAGGGTATAGTCTATAGCCGATGATCCTTTTGCATCATCGTATGCATACAGTGTGAAGGTATCTCCCTCGTTGAAAGTTCCGCTTCCGTCTTCGTTGAGTTGCGGAGCTTTCACGACCTTTGTAATTATGGGAGTTAAAACGATCTCTCGATCAATCGGATCGGTCGATGAGGTCGGGCCATCGTTCTTTTCACATCCAGTGGTCATCACCAGCAACAGCACAGCGCTGTATATCAAATGTTTCATATATTGCAACGTTTAAAATTTCGGCTTATGTCTTATTTTTCCGGATTTACCGTCGGGTATTTCTCCGCCCAGATATCCTGTCGCAAATCTACCGCACACAAGCTCGTTATCTTATAACTCTTGGACGGACTACCGTTCTGGGGCTGAAGGGTCGTGAAGAAGGGGTAGTATGCCGGATTACTGGGATACAACTCGTCGCGCTTATAGCTGACACGCACCCGCGATATAACGGCACCGTTTACATCCTGATCCGCCATGTTGTTCTCGCAATAGTAGATGTGCGAGATGATTCCTTCAGAATCGAATTCCGCACCCCAGATCACCAAAGCGTGATTTCCGGTTCTTTGACCCGCGATATCGTACACGGTAAACCCGAGAGCCTGCCTGTTCTGCAAGGCATTCACGATGAACGTATTGAATTCTTCTTTCGTCGGACTACGGGAATCCGTTGCGATTACATCGTTCTGGTCGAACACATGCGTGAAAAATCCCGGAAAATAGTCTCCGGCAAATTCGGTGGGAATATCCGTACTTTCGCCCGTAATGAACCATCTCACGCCCGAGGAGTTCCACGAACCCTGATTCTTGCAATACACCTTGAAGAAGTTGAATACGGCATTCCGGTTTACTTGTCCGTTCGGTGTGAGCAGCGGCAGAAAATCCGAAGAGGGCAATTCATAGACGTATTTTCCATCGGCCGATCGAACGGAGTTTCCCCAGTCCCGGGTATAGGCGTCGATATAGGCCTTGTTCAGGTTCATCCACCACAGCAACAGATTCGATGCCGATGCCGCCCAACAGATATTCGAGTCGTCTTCTGTATAATCCGGAGACTTGTGACAATCGTACCAGCCGCAACCCTCGGCCCACGTCAGGTTCTGAATCTCCTCGTAGTCGCGTTTTTTGCGGAACCAGACACCCGGATCCACCTTATCGTACAGATCGTAGGTAGGCAACTTGTCCTCTCCCGGAAAATCGGGAACATGCAGGCCATAGACCCACATCGATTTGTTCGCCAGATCCGACGGAGTCTGCTTAATCGACAACCGGATGGTGAGTTGCTGCCCTGCGAGGAACCTGTCCAGCGGCTTCCCGTCGAGCATTTCGGGTGCCAGGTAAGAGGATTCGCCTTTTGATGTTTTGATTTTCAGCAACCCCGGTTCATCGCGGAAAACTTCGGCCGACTGAGGTAGAATCACCGCCTCGAAACTTCCATCCGTATTCTTGCGCGGAGCGATCCATCCGAATGAATCATCGGCCGAAACGTCACCCGTCAGCAAATTCACGCTTCCCTCCATTCGGCTATGGACTTCCAGCGAAACATTGCTTTCACCCGAGCATTGAATCCGTATCCGGTGCAGGAGATGCGTAAAGGAGAAATCGGCCTGCAGCACTCCTTCAGGAAGAGTCCGCTGTGCATAAAGAAGGTCCGATTGTGCATATCCATCCGAGGTCTGATTCTCGGCAATCGAGATCTTCGCGTCCTCGGCCTGGGCCGAAATATCCGTCCGAGCGGGATAATGGGCCGAAATGGTCAGCGCACCACTACCGAATTCGCTGCGGCGCAGAAGCGGTTGCCACTCTCCGGAGACCAGCGTGAGTTCCCGGTATTCAATCTTTGCTCCATTATCAATATATAAACCTATTTTATCATTTTCGGAAAAGGTCCCGACTCCAGAGTCATCGAGATCAGCACGAGTATCGATTGTCGAGAAGTTCAACTTGAGAATATCGTTGCCGGAAATTTCCGTCGGGTCCATCACATCGTCATTGCAAGCACTGAGCAGGTAGCACAAAGTGCCGAGCATCAACCATAACAGTCTGTTTCTCATAAAAATATTTTTCAGGGACATAACTAATCACAGTTATCATATCTTCGGATTCCGAAAATATGAGGGGCAAATATACAAAACATTTACCGATATCTCCAGATCGGATTGCAACTGATTCTGCCCATTCTGTCGGGGACAGGCCACCAAACAGGATTAAAATCACTTACATAGCCGAAGTTTCAATTTCACAATCCGTGAGAAAATTGTTTTTCTGATCATGCGACCCTACAATGGTCGCCACGACGAATAAATTGCTTCTGTGAGAAAAGGCAGCAACGCGCCCTCCCTCAAAGACACAAACAGGTGAATATCAATACAATAATCGGCCATTCCAGTTTATTGCGCAGGAGCTTGATGGTCTCGGGGAAAGTCCGGCAACAGGGCAAAAACAGGAATCGGACCGAAGGATGCACTGCTTTTTTTATCCGGAAAGATGGCGATTACAGGAATTTTGCGCATCTTTAACGGCCAAATAAAACGCAAACCAGACCCATCAAACCGCAGAAGGATGCAATCGATACTGATCGTGGAGGATGAAAAGCGGGTGGCCGACCTGCTGAAAACGGGGCTCGAGGAGAACGGCTACCGGGTGACGGTGGCCTACGACGGGGCCATGGGCCTGCGCCTCTTCCGGGCGCAGCCGTTCCAGCTGGTCGTCTCGGATGTCGTGCTGCCCCGCATGGACGGGTTCGAACTCTGCCGGGAGATCCGCAGGATCCATGCCGGCGTGCCGATTCTGATGCTCACGGCGCTGGGCACGACCGACGACAAACTGGACGGCTTCGACGCCGGGGCCGACGACTACATGGTCAAACCGTTCGACTTCCGCGAGCTGACTGCGCGGATCCGGGCCCTGCTCAAGCGACAGAGGGACGCCGAGCCTGCACCGCAGGAGTCGCTCCGCTGTGCCGACCTGCGCATCGACACGGTCCGCAAGGAGGTATGGCGCGGCGATACGCCCATACGGCTCTCGCCCAAGGAGTACCGGCTGCTGGTCTATCTGGCCGAACACGCCGGGAGGGTCGTCGGCCGCACGGAGATCGCCGAACAGGTGTGGGAGACGCACTTCGACACCGGGACGAACTTCATCGACGTCTACATCAACTACCTGCGCAAGAAGGTGGACCGCGATTTCGAGCCCCGCCTGATCCACACCCGCCCCGGCATGGGTTTCATCCTGACCGACAAGCCATGAAGATCCGCACCGCCCTCACGCTGAAGAACACCCTGGCCACGGCCGCCGTCTTCCTCGCCTGTCTGGCGGCCGTCTATCTGGTCAGCGAACACACGCGCAGCCGGACCTTCTACCATACCCTCCAAAGCGAGGCGGTCACCAAGGCACATCTCTTCCTGCAGGGACGGGTCGATGCCCGGACCATGCAGGAGATCTACCTCAACAACCGCAACTTCATCGACGAGGTCGAGGTGGCGGTCTACTCGGCCGATGCCCGCATGCTCTACCACGACGCCATCCGCAGCGACATCGTCAAGGAGGATTCGGCGATGATCGCCCGGATCCACGACCTGCACCGGATCGAGTTCCGCGTCGGGAAGTACCAGGCCATCGGGATGCTCTACCGCTTCGGAGAGGAGGACTACATCGTAACGGCGGCAGCCTACGACCGCTACGGGCACGCCAATCTGGCCCAACTGCGGATGACGCTCGCCACCCTGCTCCTGATCGGCGTGCTGCTGCTCTTCGCAACCGGCTATCTGCTGGCCCACGCCGCCCTGCAGCCGATGCGCGGCATCGTGCAGCAGGCCGGGGCGATCACCGCCTCGCGGATCGACCGGCGCCTTCCCGTGAAGAACGCCCGGGACGAACTGGGCGAGCTGGCTCTGGCGTTCAACGACCTGCTCGCACGGCTCGAAACCTCGTTCCATGCCCAGAAACAGTTTGTCAGCAACGTCTCGCACGAACTGCGGACCCCGCTGGCGGCGCTCATCGCCGAACTGGACCTCGCCCTGCAGAAGGAGCGGAGCAGCGAGCACTACCGCCGGGCCATGGGCCGCGCGCTGCAGGACGCCCGCCGCATGACCCGCCTGATCGACGGACTGCTCAACCTGGCCAAGGCCGACTACCGGCAGGAGCAGATCAAGATGGAGGAGATCCGCCTCGACGAACTGCTGCTCGACGTGCGATCGCTCATCCTCAGGGCCCACCCCGACTACCGCATCGAACTGCTTTTCGAACAGGAGGAGGCCGACGACGAACGCATGATCACCGTCGAGGGCAATCTCCACCTGCTCACCATCGCCTTTACCAACCTGATCGAGAACAACTGCAAATACTCCGGCGACCGCCTCTCGTGCGTCCACATCTCCTACTGGGACCAATGGGCGATCCTCCGCTTCTCGGATGCCGGGGTCGGCATGACCGAGGAGGAGCTGCGCAACCTCTTCACGCTCTTCTACCGGGGCGGACAGGAGTCGATGGCCGAGGGGCACGGCATCGGGATGGCGCTGGCCCGGAAGATCGTCCAGCTCCACCGGGGGCGGATCGCCGTCCATTCCGAGGCGGGCCAGGGCACGACCTTCGTTGTCGAGTTGCCGCACGTGTAAACGGGCAGGAGCGGCGACACGGGCTCCGCCCCGGACGCAAACAGCAGGCAGACAGACGAGTACGGCGTTCTAAGGATTTTCTAATACCGTTCTAATCGCTTTCTAACGGCCTTTCCGGGCCGTTTTTTTCATTTTTGCGGCGACAAAATCGGACAACAACCTTTCAAAACAGACGGTTATGTGGAAAAAAAGAAGCCGGACACAGTTCGCATTTGATGCCGAGAAGGTATTCCTGGCAGCAACACAGCCGCTTGCCGCGGTGTACGGGTATTTCCGGACGACCCCCTCGGGGCTTTCGTCCGACGAGGTGGAGCGCCGTCAGGCGCAGTACGGCAGAAACGAGGTCGAACACGAACGGCGGAAGAACCCCGTGACGATGTTCATCCGGGCGTTCATCAACCCGTTCATCGGGATTCTGACCCTGCTGATCGTCGTCTCGTATGTCCTCGACGTCTGGACGGCCGCCCCCGAGGAGAAGGAGTGGACGACGATCCTGATCATTGCGACGATGATCCTGCTGAGCGTCATCATCCGTTTCTGCCAGGACTGGCGGGCCAGCCGGTCGAGCGAGGCGCTCAGGAAGATGGTGAAGAACACCTGCTCGGTGAAGCGAGCAGGGCGCGAGATCGAGGAGCTCCCGATCGAGGAGCTCGTGCCGGGCGACATCGTCACGCTCGCCGCCGGGGACATGATCCCGGCCGACGTGCGGGTCATCGAGACCAAGGACCTCTTCGTCAGCCAGTCGTCGCTGACCGGCGAGTCGGAGCCGATCGAGAAGCGGCCCGACGCCCGGGGCCGGAAGTATGTCCGGGGAAGCGTGGTCGAGCTGGACAACATCTGCTACATGGGGTCGAACGTCATCAGCGGGTCGGCCACGGCCGTCGTCTTCGGGACGGGCGGCAACACCTACCTGGGTACGATCGCCCGGGCCATCGTCGGCCACCGTGCGGCCACGGCGTTCGACCGGGGCATCGCCCGGGTGAGCCTGCTGCTCATCCGCTTCATGCTCATCATGGTGCCGTTCGTCTTCCTGGTCAATGGCATCACCAAGGGCGACTGGCTGGAGGCCTTCATCTTCGCCGTGTCGGTGGCCGTCGGGCTCACGCCCGAGATGCTGCCGATGATCGTCACGGCAAACCTCTCGAAGGGTGCTGTCACCATGTCGCGCAAGAAGGTGATCGTCAAGGACCTGAACGCGATCCAGAACTTCGGGGCGATGAACATCCTCTGCACGGACAAGACCGGGACGCTGACCTGCGACCAGATCGTGCTCGAACGCTACATCAACGCCGACGGCAGCGCCGACGACAGCAGGCGCATCCTCCGTCACGCCTACTTCAACAGCTTCTTCCAGACGGGGCTGAAGAACCTCATGGACCGGGCCATCCTCGCCCACGTCCGGGAGCTGGAGCTGGAGTCGATGAAGGACGACTACCGCAAGGTGGACGAGATTCCGTTCGACTTCACGCGCCGCCGCATGTCGGTGGTCGTCGAGGACCGCACGGGCAAGCGGCAGATCGTCACCAAGGGGGCCGTGGAGGAGATGCTCGAGATCTGCTCGTACACCGAGGAGGGCGGCGCCGTGCGGGAGCTCACCCCCGAGCGGATTGCGACGGCAAAGGCGATCTGCGAACGGATGAACCACCAGGGGCTGCGCGTGCTGGCCGTCGCCCACCGCAGCTTCCTCGGCAAGGAGGACAACTTCTCGGTCGGGGACGAGCGCGACATGGTGCTCATCGGCTTCCTCGCCTTCCTCGATCCGCCGAAGCCCTCGGCCGAGAGCGCCATCCGGCAGTTGCAGAACTACGGCATCGAGGTGAAGGTGCTCTCGGGCGACAACGACGCCGTGGTGCGCACCGTCGCGCGCCAGGTGGGCATCACGGGCAAGGCCCTCACCGGCCGCGAACTCGAGGAGCTGGAGGGCGAGGAACTGCGCCGGGCCGTACAGGAGGCTTCGGTCTTCTCGAAGGTCACGCCGCTGCAGAAGACGCAGATCATCACCCTGCTGCAGGAGGCGCAGCATACGGTGGGATTCCTCGGCGACGGCATCAACGACGCGGCAGCCCTGCGTCAGTCGGACATCGGCATATCGGTCGATTCGGCCGTGGACATCGCCAAGGAGAGCGCCGACATCATCCTGCTCGAGAAGGATCTGATGGTACTCAAGGAGGGGGTTGTCGAGGGGCGCCGGACCTTCGGCAACATCGTCAAGTACATCAAGATGACGGCCAGTTCGAACTTCGGCAACATGTTCAGCGTGATGGCGGCCAGCGCCTTCCTGCCGTTCCTGCCGATGATGCCCATCCACCTGCTGGTGCAGAACCTCTTGTACGACATCTCGCAGACGACGATCCCCTTCGACCGCATGGATGCCGAGTACCTGCGCAAACCGCGCAAGTGGGACGCCTCGGGGCTGAGCCGTTTCATGATCTGGATCGGACCGATCAGCTCGATCTTCGACCTGACGACCTACCTGCTGATGTGGTATCTCTTCAAATGCCAGTCGGCAGAGATGCAGGCGCTCTTCCAGTCGGGGTGGTTCGTCGAGGGGCTGCTGTCGCAGACGCTCATCGTACACATGATCCGCACGCGCAAGATCCCCTTCTTCCAGAGCCGCGCATCGTGGCCCGTGATGGCGATGACCTTCGCGATCATGGCCTTCGGCATCGTGATCCCCTTCACGCCGTTTGGGGCGTCGATCGGACTGGTGGCGCTGCCGTGGAGCTATTTCCCGTGGCTGGCAGCCACGCTGACGGCCTACTGCGTGCTGACGCAGGCCATAAAGAACCGGTATGTCAAACGCTTCAACTCGTGGCTGTGATGTATGAAGAGAACGGTATGCATGATCCTTCTGGGGGTATTGTACGCCGGGTGCTGCCTCGCGGCCCGGACACAGGTCGGGGCAGCGTATGCGGGCGAACTGCTGTCGGACTTCCGGGCCTGGAACTGGGTGAACATGCTGCGGCTGGAGTTTTCGCAGCCGCTGGGCAGCCGGCTCCGGCTCGATATCGCCACGATCAGCATCGCCAGGACGCGCAAGGGACGGCTGATCGACGACCTGCAGGGCTTCTCGAACATCGAGGAGGAGGATACGCCCCTGGCTCCGGCCGTGGCGTGCGTGACGTGGAGTCGGGGACGGTCGCAGCTCTCGGTCGGAATCCGCAACGTGAACGAGGACTACTTCACCTCGCCCGTCACATCGTTCTTCACGAACAGCTCGTGCGGGCTCTTTCCGACCGTGTCGGCCAACTACCCGATCGCCAACTACCCGCTTGCATCGCTCGGCATCCACTACGTCTTCCAAACGGAGCGGTGGGAGTTCCAGGCCTCGGTATACAACGGACAGGGATATGACTCATTCACCGGGCGCAGTTCCGTGTTCCGGTTCCGTCCCGCAGCGGACGGGCTGTGCGGAATCGCCTCAACGGCTTATCGGAACCATGGGAGCAGTTATCATTTGGGCGGTGTTTTATACGGCAGTGCTCCTTGCCGCGAGGGGCAGACGAAAACGCGGGAGGTGAGCGGAGCAATTTGGGGATACGCCGAACAGCGGGTGACACAGGACTTGTACCTGCTTGTGCAATGTTCGGTCAGCCTGCCCGAGAACACCGTATGGTGCCGCATGTACGCGGGAGCGGGTGTGCACATGCAGATCGGGAAAGTACAGATCGGTGCATTCACCAACCGGGCCCTGTTCCGCGGAATCGCCGAGCAGACCGCGGAACTGACCTGCAGGGCGGCACTTTCGCCGCACGTCAGCCTGCAGCCGGCACTACACCTGATCGGCAACGGCCCGGCACTGCGCTCCGTCGCCCTGCTGCGGCTGGGCATCGAACTGTAAGCGTCCAGCTGTCGGATACGGAGGTACTGCGGTATCGGCAGGTGTGACCTGCTGCACCGGATAATCGGAAAAGGCCCGGAGCCGTGCATCGACCGATGCACGGCTCCGGGCGTAACCGGGGATAAGAATCAGATGAGGAAAGCAGCGCCTTATATTATAGGTATCAAAAAAAATTCTGCAAAATTCAGTATTATGTCATACATACTATTAATATTTTTCCATATATTTGTAGTGCATTCTAAAGTGCACGACAAAATACAGAAAATAACAAAATAGTATGAAAACACTGATTACCTGGATTGTGATGATGGCCTTTACGGCACAGGGGGCTTTTGCGGCCCGGTTGTTTCCCTCGAAGGGACGCGTGGTGAATGAACAGGGCGAAGCCGTGGAGTATGCGACCGTCGTACTGCTGAAGGATGCGGAGCAGGTTGCCGGAATGACCACCGACGGCGAGGGTCGCTTCGAGCTGAAGGCCCCGGCGGGCGACTACACGCTCCGCATCCAGTATCTCGGCTACGAGTCCCTGACGCAGCAGGTGAAGGTCGAACAGGAGAACGATCTGGGGGATTTCGTGATGAAAAGCGGCACGACGCAGATCGAGGGGGTCGTGGTCAAGGCCCGGCTGGTACGGCGCGAAGCCGACCGGTTTGTGATGGATGTGGCCAACGCCCCGGCCGCCATCGGCAAGGACGGCATCGAACTGCTCGAACGGGCACCCGGCGTATGGATCAACGACGAGAAGATCTCGATCAACGGCAAGAGCGGCACGAAGGTATTCATCAACGACCGCGAGCTGAGGCTCGAACCCGAACAGCTGGCCGCCTACCTGCGCTCGCTGCGCGCCGAGGAGATCCAGAAGATCGAGGTGGTACCCGTCACGGGAGCCGATCACGACGCCGACGCCTCGGGCGGCATCATCCGCATCACGCTCCGCAAGCAGCGCGAGAACGGCGTGCAGGGGTCGGTCTCGATGCGGACGCAGCAGAGCGACATCGCACACGTCTACTACCCGGGAGCGAACGTTGCGGCGCACACGGGCAAGTGGGACTTCAACGCATCGGCATGGGGATCGCTCGGCAACTCGACGATGCGGACCTCCGAGCGAACCGACTACACGCTCAGCAACAAGCAGCTGGCGGCCCGGTCGGAGGATGCGTCGAACGACCGCAACGGAGGGGCGACGCTCGGGGCAATAGTCTCGATCAACGACCGCCACAGCCTCGGGGCCGAGTTCTCCTACCTGCACCTCAACACGCAGAACGAGACCGAAGGGACAACCGACCTCACGGCCGAAAGCCGCACGAACACCGCGAGCCGCTACATCGGCAGCGACATCACCGACGGTTACGAGGGGACGTTCAACTACGTGTGGAAGATCGACACGCTGGGTTCGACGTTCAAGGTGCTGGGCGACTACGCGCACCGCAACACGGGGATCGGGCACCGCAACCGGAGCCTCACGACCGGGGAGGGGCTTGCGGCGGCAGTCGATTCGCTCTACCGCGACCGCACGCGGAGCAGCTACGACGTGGCGGCGCTGACGCTCGCCCTCGAGAAGAACTTCTCGCCCCGCTGGAGCCTCAAAACGGGAGCCAAATACACCCGCAACGAGATGCGCAACAACGCCCTGTATGAATACAGCGACGAGGGGGCCTGGGTGCGCAACGACGACCAGAGTTTCGTGATCAACTACACGGAGCACATCACGGCGGCCTACGGCGTCGTGATGGCCAACCTCGGGCGCTGGAGCCTGGTGGCCGGACTGCGCGGAGAGTACACCCACACCTACGGGCGCAACGACGTCGGGCAGGACTACTTCTCGCTCTTTCCCAACGCCAACCTCTCCTGGCAACTCTCGAAGGAGCGGGGGCACTCGATCGTCGCCCAGTATGCCCGCACGATCGAACGGCCGCGGTTCTGGTGCCTCACGCCCCAGCGCACGCAGATCTCGGACTACACCTACCAGACCGGAAACCCGCTGCTCGCCCCCGCATACGAGCAGGATATCAGCCTGACGCTCGTACTCGGCCACAGATACTCCCTCACGGCCGGCGTGGAGCTCCAGAAGGACGAGATCAACCAGACGATACGCGCCGATAAGGACAACCCCGACATGCTCGGCATCCACTGGGTGAACTTCGACAACACGAAGACGTGGTATGCCTCGGTGAGCCTCCCCTTCCAGCCGACGAAATGGATGCAGCTGAACATCCAGGCCAACTACATGCGCCGCGGCCAGCGTCTGGACCAACACGCCCCGGAGAGTTTCCAGAACATCCTGATGGCCAACGCCGCGACGACCATCACGCTCCCGGCCAACTTCTTCATCGATCTCTCCTACTCGTACCAGGGCCGCGTCGAGTTGGGCAACGTGGCCGTCAAACCGATGCACCTCGCCCATGCCGCCATCAAGAAACGTTTCGGCGAGCGCTTCACGCTCACGTGCAAGGTCGCGAATTTGACAGACAGCCCCCAGCGCATCGAGGCGAAGGGCGAAGGGTTCGTGCGCAACCTCCGCTGCAGGCAGACCTGGTGCAGCCGCTCGTATGTGATCGGCCTCACGTACAACTTCAAGGCCGGCAAGGCATTCCGGCAGCGGAGCATCGAGGCCGGAGCCGCCGAGGACAAGGGCCGCATGTAGGACGGCAGCGACAGGGCGGGAAGAGAAAACGAGCGACGCTCCCGGAACAAGTTTCCGGGAGCGTCGCGCATTCGACGGAAGCCGTCAATGGCGGTGGCGGATACGCGGCAGGGGCAGCCGGCGCAGCCAGGCCAGCGTCCAGTGCGGCAGGTGCGGGCGCGCCAGCCAATGAGCCAGATGGGTCACGGGGGTCGGGATGCGGAGCGACTTGCCGGCAATGATGAGCGTCACGGCCACAAGGATCAGAAAGACCCCGACCAGGATGCGCGGCGTGAGTTGCTCGCCGAAGACCAGCACACCGAAAAAGAGCGCCGTGACAGGCTCCAGGGCGCCGAGAATGGCCGTAGGCGTGGAGCCGATGCGGCGGATGGCACCGGCCATCGTGACCAGTGAGATGATCGTCGGGAAGAGGGCCAGCGAGACGGCGTTGATCCACAGCAGCGGCGAGGGGACGGGTTGCAGGTCCACACCTCCGCGCAGGCGGACCAGGTAGACGCTCAATCCGAAGAGCAACGCATAGAAGGTCAGTTTCTCGGTCGGGAGGTCACGCAGCGACGAGCGGTTCACCCCGACAATGTAGATGGCGTAACAGAGCGACGAAAGGATCACCAGTCCTACGCCAATAAGGCTCAGCGTCGCCCCGTCGCCGCCCTTGTAGAGAAGTCCTATGCCGGTGCAGGCCAACAGGATCGACACCACGGTGGCCGCGGTGATCCGTTCATGGAAGAAGGCCGCCATGATGACGGCGACCATCACCGGATAGAGAAAGAGAATCGTCGAGGCGATGCCGGCATCCATGTAGTTGTAGCTGGCAAAGAGCGTCAGCGACGAGAAGGAGAAGAGCAGTCCCATGACCGCAAGCGGAAGGATGTCGCGGCGGCCGAGGGCAAAGGAGTGACGACGAAAGGCCATCAGCGTACCCAGCATGATGACGGCCAGCAGGTAGCGGTAAAAAAGGACCGAATCAACACCCATGCCCGCACCGTAGAGCGGCAGGGCGAAGAGCGGATTCAGTCCGTAGCTGGCAGCGGCTACGGCACCCAGCACGTAGCCGCGGGTCTTTTCGGCGGGCATCTCAGAACTGCACCTCGGGGGCTGCCTCCGTGCCCTCGGCCGACTCGAAATAGGGTTTTCGGTCGAAGCCGAAGAGCCCGGCGATCAGGTTGCCCGGGAAACGGCGCACGGCCGTGTTGTAGCGCTGCGCCTCCTCGTTGAAGGCCTTGCGGGCCACGGAGATGCGGTTCTCGGTCCCCTCGAGCTGGGCCTGCAGCTCGATGAAATTCTGGTTGGCCTTCAGGTCGGGGTACTGCTCCGCGACGGCGATCAGGCGGCCCAGCGCCGAGCGGACCTCACCCTGAGCCTGCTGGTAGGCGGCGAGCGTCTCGGGGGTCAGCTCATCGACCGTGAGGTTGATCGAGGTGGCTTTCGTCCGGGCCTCGGTCACACTCTCGAGGGTCTGCGACTCGTGGGCCGCATAGCCCTTGACCGTATTGACCAGATTGGGAATCAGGTCCGAACGACGCTGGTACTGCGTCTCGACGTTCGACCACGCCGTATTGACGGCCTCCTCCTTCGAAACGAACCCGTTGTAGGAGCTGAAGATGAAGATCGCGACGATGACGACGACGGCGATCCAGATCCATTTTTTCATACGCTTATAGTTGTTTTTTTACTTGATTGTTTATCGTTTGTCGCGTGTCACCACTTCGAGCCGGCACCGCCCCCGCCGAAACTTCCGCCGCCGAAGCCGCCGCCCATGCTTCCACCGCCCATGCCGCCGAAGCCTCCGCCGCCAATGATCATTCCGCCGCCCGGACCGCCGAAGCGGTTACCGCGCTCGGAGCGGACCCGCCGCCGCACGGTGGCCCCGCACGACGAGCAGACGTAGGTATACTCCACCTCACGATAGGTGCGCGTCAGCGCCACCTGCTCGACGGAGTGCTGCCGCAGGGTGAAGCGACGGCAATGCGGGCAGCGCCGCGAGCGGTAGTAGTTGAGAATACCCAGGGCCAGGAGCAGGCCGACGACGAGACCGACAATCGCAAGGATCGCACCTCCGGAAAGCTCCCCTTCGGGCTCGCTCAGGTCGGGCGTGCCGCCCGCAAGCACCTCGGCCGTCACCGCGAGACCGGCGAGCATGCCGGCGTCGTAGTCCTCCTGCCTGAAGGCCGGAAGCATGTATTTCATCTGGATGCGCTTGCAGAGCGCGTCGGGGAGGATGCCCTCGAGGCCGCCGCCCGTGATGAAGCGGATCTCATGCAGGTCGCGGACCAGCAGGACGCCCAGTCCGTTGTCGCTCTTCGCGCTGCCGACGCCCCAGCTGCCGAACAGCTCGATGGCAAACGAGAAGGTGTCGCCGCCGGCGATGTCGTCCACGGCGACGACGGCCACCTGGGCAAGGCCCCGCTCGCGCAGTGCGCCGCACAGCGAATCGAGCCGTGCGACCGCGGAGGCCGAGAGGATGCCGTCGGGATTCGAGACGTAGCGGTTGCGGTCGGCCCGCTGCACGTTGGGTACATCCGCGGGGCGGTAGGTCGCGCCACAGGCCCAGAAGCCCGAAAGCAGCAACACGGAGAGCAGAAGCAGTCGTTTCATGACCGCAAAGATAAACGTTCGGAGGTCAAAAAGCAAATCGCGCCCTACCGGGTCAGGATCCGGTAGCTCCACGGCGCCATCGACTCGCGGACATGCCCGCGCAGCTCGTAACAGTCGCCCGTGAGGGCGTCGGTATACAGGCCGGCATAGATGCCCGTATAGTAGTCGGCCTGGATGGCGTAGGGCGAGAGGTTCATGACGGCCACCACCCGGTTGCCCTCCACCTCGCGGACGAAGGTCATCAGGCAGTCCTCCGCGTTGTTGCGGATCTCGATCATCTCGCCGCCGCGTTCGCCCGAGGCGAGGGCCGGGCACGAGTGGCGCATCGCCGTGAGGCGCCGGTAGAAGCCGGTATGCCAGTTGGCCCCGTAGGAGGGGATCGGGTCGCGGTCGAAGAAGGAGAACGAGTGGTCGTAGCCGATCTCCTGGCCCGTATAGATCAGCGGCAGCCCGCCCGGCATGACGAACGTGAAGACCGTCATGATCTCGCGGGCGTCGCCCAGGCGGGTGAACTCCGAACCGCTCCAGGTGTTCTCGTCGTGGTTCGAGGTGAAGGCAAGGCGCATGGCCGAACGCGGATAGCGGCGGAGGTCGGCATAGAGCCAGTCGCGCATCGCCGTGACGCGCACGCGCTGGCGCGCCACGTCGTTCATCAGGTGGTGGATCTCCCAGCCGTAGCAGGCGTCGAAGGCTCCCTGCTCGAAGAGGTTGGTCTCCTCGGCCTCGGCCAGCAGGAAGAGGTCGGGCTTCACGCGGCGCAGCCGGGCGGCCGTCTCGTTCCAGAAGTCGATCGGCACGAGCATCGCCATGTCGCAGCGGAAACCGTCCACGGCATGCTCGCGGATCCAGAACTCCATCGCCTCGGCCTGGGCGCGCCAGACGTCGCGGTTGCCGTAGTTGAGCTTGGCCGTGTCGGACCAGTCCCACGGCACGGCCGGACGCCCCGCGGCGTCGCGTTCGTACCACGAGGCGGGCTCCTCGGAGATCCACCGCGCATCGCGCGAGGTATGGTTGGCCACCCAGTCGAGCAGCACCTTCATGCCCAGCCGGTGCGCCTCGGCGATGAACGAGTCGAGGTCGTCCATCGTGCCGAACTCGGGATTCACGGCCCGGTAGTCGCGGATCGAATAGTAGGAGCCGAGCGTACCCTTGCGGTCAAGCTCCCCGATCGGGTAGATCGGCATGAGCCATACGGCATCGACGCCCATGTCGTGCAGAAAGCCGAGTTTCGCGGCGGCGGCCCGGAGCGTTCCTTCGGGCGTAAGCTGGCGCACGTTCATCTCGTAGAGAACGGCGCCGTAGCTCCATTCGGGATGCAGATTCATCGTCTGTTACAATGTGTTTCCAAATCGCGGCGCAAGGTCCGGCAACGGCTCCGGAACCATCCGGAACCCGCGGCGGCACTACCCTTTCCCCACTCCAATTTCCGCGCCCGAGGCTGCAGCCGCACGCCGGAACCGTGCTCGGCACACACCCGGGAGCGTTCCGTTCCGTCCGCAAGATGGCCCTTTCGGACCGAAATGCGGCCGAAAGGCCCGTCCGGCACGAAAAGCCGCAGCCGGAAGGCATCCGCGCAACCGGGCCGTGCGGCCGGAAAACGCCCTGCGGAAGGCTCCGGAGGGGATCGGAAGCGGGAAACGGGGACGGCAGAGACCGGTCTGCGGAAGGGCTGTCCGCCCGAAGAGGCCATGCCGGGACCTGCTTGTTTCCATTTTCGGATACCAAAGATACGATTTTTTTCCGCAAGATGCGGCATGTTCCGGACTTTTAATCACATCGAATTGATTATCAACAAAATCAGCCTGCAATCGCACGCTGTTTTTTCCCGTATCTTTGTCGCCGGACAGTATCAACCATCTCATCATGCAACAACCTCTCCGCCACCCGATCGTATGGATGATCCTGGGATGCCTGCTCACGGCCTGCTCGGCCCAGAAAAGAGTGTGGTATGTGCAGGACACCGAGAACTTTACGCCCGAAGCCGTCGCCGAGGCCGGCCAGATCCGCATCAAGCCCCTCGACCGGCTCACCATCGTCGTGAACAGCCGCAACCCCGAACTGGCCGTGCCGTTCAACTCCTCGACCTCGTACAACTCGCTCACCGGAAATCCGGTGACCGGCACCTCCGGGCAGCAGTCGCTCCAGGTGCGGACCGTGGACGAAGAGGGCCGGCTCGAAATACCGGTCATCGGCACGGTCGAATGCAGCGGGCTGACACGCAGCGAGCTGGCCCGCCGGATCGCCGACCGCATCCGCGAGGAGGGATACATCAACGACCCGACGGTCAATGTGCAGTTCGCCGACATGAAGATCTCGGTCATCGGCGAGGTGCTGCGCCCGGGCTACTACGACCTCTCGCGCGACCGCATCTCGATATTCGACGCCCTGGCCATGGCCGGCGACATGACCGTCTACGGCGTGCGCAACGACGTGGTCGTCACCCGCGAACAGGACGGCGTGCGCACGATCGAGCACCTCGACCTCACCTCGAAGGAGGTGTTCGACTCCCCGGCCTTCTACCTCCAGCAGAACGACATCGTCTACGTCAAGCCCAACAAGTACAAGGCCCAGGCGGGCGAGATCAGCCAGAACCGCAGCTTCTACCTCTCGCTGGTCGGGACGGCCGTCTCGGTGGCCACACTCATCGTAACGCTCACCAAATAAGCCGCCGCCATGACCGAACGTACAATCAACCCGCAGCCGGCCGAGGAGACGACCGGAAACGTCACCCTGCACGACATCCTGCGCATGGTCGCAGCCAACTGGTACTGGTTCGTCATCTCGGCGGCCGTCTGCCTCGGGGCCGCCTACTACTACCTCGCCTCGACGCCGCGCATCTACAGCCGCACGGCGACCATACTCGTCAAGGACAGCCGCAAGGGCGGCGACACGGACCTGGCGGCATTCAGCGACCTGGCCGGATTCCAGAACCGCCGCAGCGTGGACAACGAGGTCTTCATCCTCCAGTCGCGCCGCCTGATGTCGGAGGTCGTGCGGCGGCTCGGACTCACGACCGACTACTCGGTGCGCGACAGGCTTCGGACCCGCGACCTCTACGGGCAGTCGCCCCTCCGCGTGCGCTTCATCGACGAGACCGAGGATCTCTCGGCCGAACTGACCGTCACCCCGCTGCCCGACGGGCGGCTGCGCCTCTCGGATTTCGACGACGGGTTCCTCCCCAAGTCCGAACGGCGCACGCAGATCGTCGTCGAACCGGGCGACACGGCGGCGACGCCGGTGGGAAAGGTCGTCGTCGAGCGGACCCCCTACCTCACGCCCGCATACGAGGGCGTGCCGGTCCGCGTCCGCAAGCGGTCGCTCGGCTCGGCGACGAGCGCCTACCGCAACGCCGTGAAGTGCGACGTGGCGAACAAGCAGGCCTCGGTGGTGACCGTGACGATGTCGAACACCGTGCCGCGGCGCGCCGAGGAGGTGATCGACGCCCTCGTGGCGGTATACAACGAGGACGCCGTGGAGGACAAGCGCCGCATCTCGGTGGTCACCTCCGACTTCATCCGCGCCCGGCTCGACGTCATCGGGCGCGAGCTGGGCGACGTGGACCGCGGCATCGAGGAACTCAAGCGCAGCAACCGCATGATCGACCTCCAATCGGAGGCCGCGCGCAACGTCTCCGAGAGCAGCCGCTACAAAGCCGAAGGGCTGTCGCTCGAGAACCAGATCGCGGTGGCGCGGTTCGTGAGCGACTACCTCCGCGACCCGGCGCACGCCGGCGAACTGATCCCGATGGCGGCATCGGTGGCCAGCGAGACCGTGGCGGCACAGATCGACCGATACAACGAGGCCATACTCACGCGCAGCCGCCTGCTTGCAAACGGTTCGGAACAGAATCCCGTGATCGGCGAGATGGACCGCGAACTGGCGGCCGTGAGGCGCTCGATACTCGCCTCGCTCGACTCGCACATCGCCACGCTCACGCTCCAGCGCGACGCCATGCGCGGCGAGGAGGCCACGGCAGACGACCGGATCGCCGCCATGCCCTCGCAGGAGAAGGCCATGCTCGGCATCGCCCGCCAGCAGAAGATCAAGGAGGAGCTCTACCTCTACCTGCTCAACAAGCTGGAGGAGACGCAGCTCAACTACGCCGTGGCCGAGAGCAACGCCCGCATTATCGACACGGCCTACGGCAGCCCGCTGCCCGTCTCGCCGCGCGCGACGATGATCCTCTCGATCGCACTGGTCGTCGGGCTGGCGATCCCCTTCGGGCTGCTCTACCTGGTGGGGATGCTCGACACGACGATCCGCGGCCGCAAGGATATCGAGGAGCACGTGAGCGCCCCGTTCCTGGGCGACATCCCCTACCACGAGGGCGGCGACGAGCGCGGCGTGGCCGTGCGCGAGGCCGGCCGCGACCCCCTCTCCGAAGCCTTCCGCATGCTGCGGTCGAACATGACCTTCATGAACGTATCGGCCGGGAACGGAATCCGCAGCGTGCTCTTCACCTCGACGAATCCCCACGCCGGAAAGACCTTCGTGGCGGTGAACCTCGCCGCCACGCTGGCCATGGCCGGAAAGCGGGTGCTGCTCGTGGACCTCGACTTCCGGCGCCACGCCCTCTCGTCGCAGCTCGGGCACGGGGGCAGCAAGCACGGGCTGACGGCCTATCTGGCCGGAACAACCGACAACGCCGACGCACTCATCCGCCCCTCGGGCATACACGACGGACTGGACGTGATCTACGCCGGAACGCAGCCGCCCAACCCGGCCGAAATGCTCCTCTCGGAGCGGCTCGACCGGCTGGTCGGGGAGCTCAAGGAGCGTTACGACTTCCTCTTCCTGGACAGCACACCCGCCATGTCGGTGGCCGACGCCGTGATCAGCGACCGCCTGGCCGACCTCTGCATCTACATCGTCCGCGAAGGGGTGCTCGACCGGCGCCAGCTGCCCGACATCGAACGGCTCTACCGCGAAAAGCGGTTCCGGAACATGTGCATCGTCCTCAACAGCACACGGGTCCGCCGCCACGGGTACGGATATGGGTACGGCTATGGATACGGATATGGATATGGATACGGATACGGCGACGACCGCCGCGACGACGAGAAACGGCGCGGGATACGGGGCCTGCTGCGCCGCATCTTCGGCAAACACAAAAAATAATTGACGATGGCCATACGCAATGCAATCATCGCCGTGGATTTCGACGGCACGGTCGTGACGCACGCCTACCCCGAAATCGGGGAGGATGCCGGAGCCGTGCCCGTGCTCCGCGAACTGACCGGCAACGGGTGCCGGCTGATCCTCTACACGATGCGGCACGGGGCGCTGCTCACCGAGGCCGTGGAGTGGTTTCGGCGGCACGGCATCCCGCTCTACGCCGTGAACGAGAACCCCGCGCAGCGGCGCTGGACCTCCTCGCCGAAAATCCACGCCGACCTCTACATCGACGACAGCAACCTGGGCTGCCCGCTGCGCTTCGCCGAGGGCGAAAAGCGGCCCGTGGCCGACTGGACGCGCATCCGCGAACAGCTCGTGCGCGAGGGTTTTCTCGACTGAATGGCGGACGGACGAAGGCCGGAAGGCGAAATTCGCGCTTGCGAATTCACCCCGCATTCGTTACATTTGTGTCCGAAAAACAACAACCGCAACCATCAGAAATGAAGAAGATCCTGATTTGGGGACTCGTACTGCTCGCCTCGGCAGTCGGGACCGGGAGCGCCTCGGCGCAGCTGAGAATCGGAGGCAGGAAGATCAACACGTCCAAACTGCTCTCGGCCGGCAAGGATGTAGCCCAGGCCGTTACACTGAGCGACAAGGACATCGCCGACCTGAGCCGCGAGGCGGTGACATGGATGGACGAAAACAACCCGGTGGCGCCCGACTCGTCGGAGTACGTCCAGCGGCTGAAACGGCTGACCGAGGGCATCACCGACGCCGACGGACTGCCGCTCAATTTCAAGGTATACCTCGTGACCGACGTCAATGCCTTCGCCTGCGGCGACGGATCGATCCGCGTGTTCAGCTCGCTGATGGATCTGATGGACGACGATCAGCTGATGGCCATCATCGGACATGAGATCGGGCATGTCGTGCATGCCGACGTGAAGCACGCCATGAAAAACGCCTACCTGGCCTCGGCGGCGCGCAACGCGGCCGGTGCGGCCGAAGGCAGCGTCGTGGCGAAGTTGAGCGAGTCGCAGCTGGGCGACGTGGTGACCGCCTTCACCGACGCGCAGTTCTCCCAGAAACAGGAGTATGCCGCCGACGAGTATGGCTTCGAGTTCGCCACCAGCCACGGATTCAGCCCCTACGCCATGTACAGCGCGCTGAACAAGCTCCTCGAGCTCTCGCAGGGCGAGAAGGCGTCACGCGTGCAGAAGATGTTCTCGTCGCACCCCGACACCGAGCAGCGGGCTGCCCGCATGAAGGAGAAGGCCGACGCCCTGGCAACCGCGGAGTGACCCGTCAGGCTACGGCGGAAAACGGAAAACCCCGGACCTCCACGACGGAAGGTCCGGGGTTTTTCGATCCACAGGGTCCCGGCACGACACCGGAGCCCGAAGCGGCTATTTCCAGAGGTCGCGCGGGTATTTGCCCTCGGCGATCATCGCCTCGATGGAGGCCATCAGCGCCGGTTTGTCCTCCTTGTAGGTGACGCCGTGCCACTGGGCGGCCGAGCGGAGCACGCGCAGCGAAGCCGTACCGTCGCCGATGAGCTTATTGACCATCGTCGGGATGTAGAACTCGGCCTTTATGTTTTCGCGGTTGGCCTCGAACCAGGTGCGGAAATACTCCTTCGAGTAGACAAAGAAGTCGGGCGTGAAACCGAACAGGTTCATCGAAACGGGTGTATCCTCGGCCAGCACCTCGTCGGCGCCGCCGTCGTGGAAGACGATCTTCCCGTCGGGCATCCGCTCGATCTGCGTGCGCTCGACCATCGAGGTCAGGTTGCCCTCGCCGTCCACACCGCAGACGCCGCGCGACACCGTGCCGTTCGACGAGAGGGTCTTGTTCAGGTCGTAAGCCACCATGCAGTAGCGGTCACGGCTTCCGTCGAGCTGCATCAGGTAGTCTGCAATGGTCTTGTAGGCCTCGGCACCGTAGAAGTCGTCGGCATTGATCACGGCAAACGGTTCGCGGATGGCATCGGCAGCCATCATCACCGCATGGTTCGTACCCCACGGCTTGACGCGCCCCTCGGGAACCGACAGCCCCTCGGGCAGGTAGTCCAGCTCCTGGAAGACATACTCCACGTCGATGCGGCCGCCATAGCGGGCCGGCGAGAAGACCTCCTGGAACTCCTTGGCAAAGGAGTGGCGGATGACGAATACGACCTTGCCGAAACCGGCACGGATCGCGTCATAGACCGAATAGTCGATGATCGCCTCGTTGTTCGGACCGACGCCGTCCATCTGTTTGAGCGACCCGTAGCGGGAACCCATGCCCGCGGCGAGTACGAGTAATGTAGGCTTTACCATACTTTTTTTCGTTCGTTTACGTTGATTCACAGTAGTACAAAGGTACGAAATTCCGGCGGTATCCGCAAACTATTTCCCGAAATTTGGCAGTGCGCCCGCGTTATATTATCTTTGTATCTCCGAAACAGAACGCAATCTAACGGACCGAACGATGAAATTCCCGAATCTCAAGGCATGGTGGCGCGGACTCTTCCGCAAACGCCGCTTCAACATGCTCAACGCCACGGACAACAGCGAGGAGTGGCACATACACCTCTCGCCGGCCAGCATCTTCGCCGGAGCGGTGGCCGTGGTGCTCACGCTCTTCATACTGATCCTTTCGCTGGTGGCCTACTCGCCAATCCTCGAATTCCTGCCCGGATACCGGACCGAAGCGGACCGCTCGCGCGAAAACCTCATACAGAACATCATCCGTCTGGACTCGATGGAGCGCATGATGAACGACATGCTCACCTACAACGAAAACATCGGGCTGATCATGGAGGGCAAGACCCCCGTGGCGCGGACGCTGCCCGCCTCGGACAGCCTCCGCACGTCGAACAAGGTACTCGTCATGCCCTCGCCCGAAGACTCGATTCTCCGCGCCCAGATGGAGGGAGACGGTCCCTACTCCCTCGCAGGAGACGAAGGCTCCTCGCGGCGGAAGGTACGCGAGTCGATCCAGCTCATGACCCCCATTGAGGGCATCATCACCGAAGGGTTCGACATCGCCGCAGGCCGTTTCGGCGTGAAGATCGCCGCAGCGGCCGGCGACCGTGTGGCCGCCGTGGACGGCGGAACGGTCGTACAGAGCCTCTGGACGCCCGAAAACGGATACACCGTAATCCTGCAGCACGCCCAGAACCTGCTGTCGATATACCGGAACCTCTCCCGCTCGCTCGTGGCTACGGGGCAGACCCTGCGCCCCGGTGAGATCATCGGCTACAATGCCGAGGCCGAGAACGGCGAAGTCCGGCTCTTCCAGTTCGAGCTCTGGAGCAACGGCAAGCCCGTCGATCCGGAGAGCTACATCGTCTTCTAAGAAGCAACCATGAAACAACGCCTTGCCATACTCGGATCGACCGGTTCGATCGGCGTGCAGACCCTCGATATCGTCCGCGAAAACCCCGACCGGTTCGAAGCCCGCATCCTCACGGCCCACAGCAACTGGGAACAGCTCGCCCGCCAGGCCCGCGAATTCGACGCCGACACGGTCGTCATCGCCGACAAACGATACTACACCCCCCTACGGGAGGTCCTCAGCGACACCGACACGAAGGTCTTCGCCGGTGAAGAGGCCGTGGCGCAGGTCGCCGCAAGCGGCGCGGCCGACGTGGTGGTCAATGCTCTGGTCGGATATGCCGGACTGGCGCCGACGGTGGCCGCACTCGAAGCCGGGCGCAAACTCGCCCTGGCCAACAAGGAGTCGCTCGTGGTGGCCGGAGCCTACGTCATGCCCCTGGCCCGCGAGCGCCGCGCCCCGGTGCTGCCGATCGACTCGGAGCACTCGGCCATCTTCCAGTGCCTCGCGGGCGAACGCGCCGCGGTGCGCCGCCTGATCATCACCTGCAGCGGCGGGTCGTTCCGCGACCTCCCGCGCGAGGCGCTCGCCTCGGTGACCGTCGAGCAGGCGCTGCACCACCCCCAGTGGCACATGGGCGCCAAGATCACGATCGACTCCTCGACGCTCGTGAACAAGGGCTTCGAGGTGATCGAGGCCCACTGGCTCTTCGGCACGCCGGCCGAACGGATCGACGTGGTGATGCACCCGCAGTCGATCATCCACTCGATGGTCGAGTTCGACGACGGCGCGATCAAGGCCCAGCTCGGGACCCCCGACATGCGCATGCCGATCAGCTACGCGCTCTTCTTCCCCGAACGGGCACACCGACCGCAGGAGCGCTTCAGCTTCGTCGAGCATCCCCAGCTGACCTTCGCCGAGGTGGACCGCGTGAAATACCCGGCGCTCGACATCGCCTACGACTGCCTGCGCCGCGGCGGAACGGCTGCCTGCACGATGAACGGCGCCAACGAGGAGGCCGTGGCCGCCTTCCTGGCCGGGCGCTGCGCCTGGCTCGACATCGTGCGCGCCATCGAATATGCCCTGGGTCACGCCGCATTCGTCGCCGCGCCCTCGCTCGACGACTACGCCGCAGCCAACGACGAGGCCCGCACGCTGACCGCCCGATTCCTCAACCTGTAAATCCGCACCTGCAACATGGACATACTGATCAAAATCCTCCAGTTCTTCCTCTGCTTCACGATCCTCGTGGGGATTCACGAACTGGGACACTTCATCATGGCGCGCGTGTTCCGCATCCGCGTCGAGAAATTCTACATCTTCTTCGACCCGTGGTTCTCGCTCTTCAAGTTCCGCCGCGGGCATACCGAGTACGGACTCGGATGGCTGCCCCTGGGCGGCTACGTGAAGATCGCCGGCATGATCGACGAGTCGATGGACAAGAGCTACCAGCAGCGCGAGCCCCAGCCGTGGGAATTCCGTGCAAAACCCGCCTGGCAGCGCTTCCTGGTGATGATCGCCGGCGTGGTGATGAACGTCCTGCTGGCTATCGGCATCTACATCGGCATCTGCTACACGTGGGGCGACGCCTACTTCGCCAACGAGGACGCCCGCTGGGGCTACAACTTCAACGAGGCCGGGCACCGGCTCGGGTTCCGCGACGGCGACCGCTTCGTCTCGATCGACGGAGAGCCGGTGGACGACATCGCCGGGGCACTCAACGCACTGCTGATCACCGAGGGAGGTCGCAAAGTAGTCGTCGAGCGCGGCGGAGAGGAGGTGACGCTCGACCTGACGCTCGAAGAGCTGATCGCCATGCGGCAGCAGAAGGGCTACGAAGGACTCTTCACGCTGCGCGTACCTTTCCTGATCGACAGCTGCGCCAGCGCTGCGGCCGTCGCGGCACTGCGTCCCGGAGACGAGATCGTCGGAATCGACGACCTGCAGGGGCTCGATTACCCGGCCTACCGCACCTACCTCGGCACTCGGGGCGGCGACTCGGTGCGCCTCGACGTGCTGCGCGGCGGGGAGCGGATGAGCATGGTGCTGCCCGTGTCGGAGGAGGGAAAGATCGGGGTCATCGCCCGCAATCCCTACTCCTACCGGACCCGCAGCTACACCTTCGCCGAGGCGATTCCGGCTGGCATCCGCAAAACGGGCGACGTGCTGGCCTCCTACTGGGAGCAGCTCAAGCTCATCGTGCAGCCCAAGACCAAGATGTACGAGGAGCTCGGGGGATTCATCTCGATCGGCAGCATCTTCCCCTCGCAGTGGGACTGGCAGGACTTCTGGATGAAGACCGCCTTCCTGTCGATCATCCTCGCGGTGATGAACATCCTCCCCATCCCGGGGCTCGACGGCGGACACGCCATCTTCACCTTCTGGGAGATGGTCTCCGGGCGCAAGGTCAGCGACCGGGTGCTCGAAGCCGCGCAATACGTGGGGCTGATCATCATCCTCATGCTCCTGCTCTACGCCAACGGAAACGACATCTACCGCTTCCTCCTCAAATAGGAGGGGCAAAAACAGGCTCCGCCGCATGAACGAACTCGAAAAGATGGCCACGGGCGAGCTTTACGACTTCTCGAAGCCCGAGATCATGGAGAGCTTCTGCCGCTGCCGGGAGCATCTCGCACGGTTCAACGCCGCATCGCCCGACGAGGAGACGGAGTACCGCGCGGCGCTGGCCGGGCTCATGCCCGCATCCGACCCCTCGGCCACGGTCATCCCGCCCTTCCGGTGCGACCACGGGCACACGATCCGGCTGGGGCGGAAGGTCTTCGTCAATACGAACTGCACGTTCCTCGACAGCGGAGGCATCACGGTCGGCGACCACACGCTCATCGGACCCAACTGCCAGCTCTACACGCCGCAGCACCCGATCGACTACCTCGAACGCCGCCAGACGAAGGAGTCGGCGCGGCCGATCGTGATCGGAAGCGACTGCTGGCTCGGAGGCGGCGTCATCGTCTGTCCCGGCGTGCGGATCGGCGACCGGTCGATCATCGCCGCGGGGAGCGTCGTCGTACACGACATACCCGAAGATTCGCTGGCGGCCGGGAATCCGGCCGTCGTGAAACGCAAGTTACGTTAAAACTTCAAAAAGAGAGACCCATGGAACAGACCCCGAAAAAGATAGACGCGGCAGAGACGGAGCCGCAGAACGGTCGGACCGACACGATGCAGGCACCGGCGGCCGAGGAGGCGATCGCACGGTGTGCGGCCGCACTCAGGCGCCACCACTTCGACGTGGTCACGGTGAAGACGCCCGAGGAGGCGTTCGAGGTGATGCGCGCGACGGTCGAGGCTGAGCAGCCGAAGCTCGTGTCGTTCGGCGACTCGATGACCATGCGCGCCACGGGCATCATAGAGTGGCTCCGCGCCGACAGCCGTTGGACGCTGCTCGACGGATTCGACGCCTCGATGCCCCGTCCCGAACGGCTCGAGATCCGGCGCCAGGCCCTCCTCTGCGACCTCTTCGTCACGGGCATCAACGCCGTCACGGAACAGGGCACGCTCCACTGGCTCGACATGGTCGGCAACCGGATCGCCCCCGTGGCGTTCGGGCCCCGCAAGGTGATCCTCGTGGCCGGGCGCAACAAGATCACGGCCTCGCGCGAGGAGGCCGAGGAGCGCATCCGCCGTATCGCAGCTCCGCAGAACATCGCCCGGCACCCGGGATTCCGCACGCCGTGCGCCAAAACGGGCGTCTGCATGGACTGCAACTCTCCGGACCGGATCTGCAACACCCGCATGGAGATGTTGCGCTGCCACCCCGCCGGGCGCATCCAGGTCATCCTGATCGACCAGGAACTCGGTTTATGACACACGGATCGCACAAGAACTGGTAAGAAACGATGAAACGATTGCTGTACATACTGACCGCCGCCCTCGTGGCAAGCGCCTGCGGCGAAGAGAAGAACGAAGTATTCTACACGATCTCCTACCCGATCGTGGAGGTCGGAGCCGAGGTCTCGATCGAAACAACCTCCTCCACGCCCACACCGGGTGAAGGGGGTGAAACGGGAGGCAGCGACACGACCGGAGGCTCGGGAACTGAGAACGAAACCGGTGACGGAACAGAGGAAGGCGGACAGACGGAAGACCCGGCCGTGGCGGAGATCGAGGCCGAGATCATCGCGGCGGCTCCCGTTGCGGCGGGCGGCAGCTACACGCTCTACTTCTCCACGTACAACGCCGGGCGGCTGGAGGTGATGACCGCGGCCGACGCCGCAATGGCAGCGGGCGTATTCGGCAAGGAGCCCGGGCAGAGCTCGATCGAATTCATCTACTCGGAGCGCGACTACGTCTGCACGGTCTCCTCGTACACCGACAGAGAGGGCGTGCGCAAGGTGCTGCTGGCCGTGGACCTCACCGAAGAGTACCGCAAGCTCCACCCCGAGGTGAACATCACCAAGGCCGAACGGCTCGAGTATACCTCGACGAACGCCTACTGATCCCGCAGACGAGCAACGACGATGGCAAAGATCAAGAAAGCCTACTTCTGCCGCAACTGCGGATTCGAGGCGCCGAAATGGCTCGGCAAGTGCCCGGGCTGCGGCGAGTGGAACACCTTCACCGAGGAGATCATCTCGCGCGGGAGTAACCAGGTGCCGGCAGCCGTCGGCGGACCGCTGCCCGAAAGCCGGCCCCAGCGCGTGGCCGACATCCGCGAAAGCGAACACCGCCGGCTCGACCTGGGCAACACGGAGGTGAACCGCGTGCTGGGCGGCGGCATGGTGCCCGGGTCGCTCGTGCTGCTGGGCGGCGAACCGGGAATCGGGAAATCGACCCTCTCGCTCCAGATCGCCCTCGCGGCAAACGGGCTCAGAACGCTCTACGTCTCGGGCGAGGAGTCGGCCGAGCAGATCAAGATGCGCGCAACCCGCATCGGGATCGGCAACGAGGAGTGTCTGATCTACCCCGAGACGCTGCTCGAACACATCATCGCACAGATCGCCGAGCAGCGGCCCGACCTGGTGGTCATCGACTCGATCCAGACGATCTACACCGAGCTGATCGACTCGTCGGCCGGCAGCGTGTCGCAGATCCGCGAATGCGCCGCCACCCTGCTCAAATACGCCAAATCGACCGGAACGTCGATCATCATCATCGGCCACATCACCAAGGACGGGACCATCGCCGGCCCGAAGATCCTCGAGCACATCGTCGATGTCGTCCTGCAGTTCGAAGGCGACAGCAACAACGTCTACCGCATCCTGCGCGGCATCAAGAACCGCTTCGGCGCAACGTTCGAGATCGGCGTGTTCGAGATGCTCGACGACGGGCTGCGCGGCGTGGACAACCCCTCGGAAATTCTGCTCACGCACTACGAGGAGCCGCTGTCGGGAATCGCCGTCGGGGCCTCGGCCGACGGGGTGCGTCCCTACCTGATCGAGGTGCAGGCACTCGTGAGCGGCGCCGCCTACGGAACGCCGCAGCGCTCGGCCACGGGTTTCGATGCACGCCGCATGAACATGCTGCTGGCCGTGCTCGAAAAGCGGCTGGGCATGAAGATGTTCCAAAAGGATGTCTTCCTGAACTTCGCCGGAGGATTCAAGGTCGCCGACCCGGGGCTCGACCTGGCGGTGGTGGCCGCCGTCATCTCCTCGTACTACGACCGCCCGATCGCCGAAGGGGTCTGCTGCGCCGGGGAGATCGGCCTCTCGGGCGAGGTGCGCCCCGCACCCCGCACCGAACAGCGCATCAGCGAGGCCGCGCGGCTCGGGTTCCGGAGAATCGTCGTATCGGGCTATCTGGCCAAGGGCACGCGCCGCCCGAAAGGGATCGAGGTTGTCGGGATCACCGGCATCGACCAGCTGCCCAAGGCGCTCTTCATCGAGTAGAAGGCGGAGGAGTGCACTGAGAAAACGGGCCCCGAAAGCGTTGGCTTTCGGGGCCCGTTCGCATACCGATGCGGTCTCTGCGGCGGGCAGGACACACATGTGGAACAGAATTTGCTCGCTTGGCCGGTAAAACGGAGAAGTCATGCAAAAAAGAATCGTCGTACTCGGCGGCGCCGGGTTCATCGGGACACATCTCTGCCTGCGGCTGCTCGCCGACGGCAACGAGGTCTTCTGTGTCGATGTCCGCGATGCCGCAGGATCCTCCCTGCTTCGCGACGTCCTGCGCCATCCGGCCTTCCACGCCGTCCGCCACAACATCGTCCACGGATTCGGCATCCGCTGCGACGAGATCTACAACCTCGCCTCCCCTTCACGCGTATGCTACGACAAGGCGCTTCCGGTCGAAGCGCTGCAGGTCTGCATGACCGGGACGATCAACACGCTCGACACGGCCCGCGACGAGCATGCCCGCGTGCTCTTTGCCTCGTCGGGCGAGATGGGCGACACCCGTCCCGCCGCTGCCGAAGGATGCGGGTGCGCACACACCCTCATGGAGGGGAAACGGGCAGCCGAAGCCCTGCACCGCGCCTACCGCGAGGAGTTCGACGTAGACACACGTATCGCACGCATCTACAACACCTATGGCAGCGGAGCCGACCTGATGGATCAGCGGCTGGTGATGAAGAGCGTCGTGGCGGCGCTGCGCAACCGCGACATACGCATCAACGGCAGCGGCGAGCAGATCCGCACGTTCTGCTGGGTCGAAGACCTGGTCGAGGGGCTCGTGCGGCTGATGGACGCCTCGCCCACGGAGGGGGTTCGTACGATGGAGTTCGGCGGAGGGCATGAGGTCTCGATCCGCGCGCTGGTCGAGAAGATCGTCGCGCTGACAGGCAGCCGCTCGCGCATCGTACACGTCAAGGCCCGGCCGGGTGACGCCCCGCGGAGGGTGCCCGACCTCACGAAGGCGCGCAACGAACTGGGATGGACACCCCGCACGCCGCTCGTCGAGGGACTGCGACGCACGATCGCCTATGCCGAAAAGGAGCTCTCGGGAAAGGTCCACACGGCCGTCACGTGGGCCGAGATCAACTGAAGGAAAAACGGAATACGATGAACGATTTCGACAAGATCATCTGGAGCGATACGCTGGTCCTCGTGGAGTTTTTCGCCTCGTGGTGCGGCCCCTGCCGGGCCATGGACCCGACGGTAGAACGGTTCCGGCGCATGATGAACGGGCGCGCGGAGGTGCTCCGCATCAACATCGACGACGAGCAGATGCTCCCCATCGTCCGCCGCTACCGCATCCGCACGGTACCGACGCTGCTCCTCTTCCACCGCGGCGAGGAGCGCTGGCGCCGCAGCGGCATCACAAGCTACGAGGAGATGGCCGCGGCGCTCGAGCAGACGGAAGCGCTCATACACGCCACGCCGCACTGAATCAGTGCGGCAAACGCCAGGCAAGCTCCTCGTGGACGAAGTCTTCGGCAGGGAGCGAGCCGAGAGATCCGGCCGCGCGGAGTACCGCCTGCCGGGTCTCTTCGTTTCGGGCCCCGATGGCCGCGCAGAAGGCGACGGCACCCTGGGCAAGCAGGTGAGCCCCGACCCGGGAGAGGGAGCGCACCTCGGCGTCCGGGGCTGGCGGGGCAGACGGGGCAGACGGGCCGGAACCGCCGGAGGCCGTCTCCTCGGCCGCGGCCGCAACGGCGGCCCGATGGACGGCATCGAGAGCCGGAGCGATCCACTCCCCGGGAGCCTGCGGCCAGCGGGCCGCGGCCATCAGCGCCGCATAGCGGAGCAACAGCGGCTGCGAGGGGGCGATCCACCGGCCGAAAAGTGCGGGGAATGCCCCGGCGCGGCTCAGCAGCGCAAAGGCCGCCTCCTCGGCCAGTTCGTTGTTGTCGATCCCCGCAGCCCAGAATGCGGAATCGTCGGGCGTGAGCCGGTCGGGTTCGGCAATATGGAAGGCGGCGAGACGCAGCTCGCGGACATCCTGACGGAAAAGGAATTCGGCGAAGTCGTGGTCGGGCGTCTCGGCGCGGGCCAGACGGCGCAGGGTCGGGAGGCTCACGCCGTAGTTGAGCCCGTAGGGACGGCCGACAAGGCGCATGGAATCGGCGACGGCCCCGTTGCGCTCGCGGCGGATCTCGCCGAGCAGGGCCGTCATGCGGGAGGTGTGGTTCATCGCGGCGGGATTACTTGCGGCGCGGAAGGGCCACCTGGACCGTACGTCCGAATTCGAAAACCGGGAGCACCGCACGGGCATACTCGCGGCCTGCGGCGATCACCGTGCAGACGGTCGGAGCCGCCACGCGGCACTTGACGACCGAGGACTCCTTGGGGCCGGCCTCAATGCTGCAGGAGGTCTCTCCCGCAGGTTCGATCTGCAGGAGCACCATGTCGCCCGAGAGGTCGCTGTCGGGAAGCAGTCCGGCAGCCGGGCTGAAGCGGCAGAAGACATACTGGTTCTTGCCGGCCTCGGGATAGACCAGATAACGGTGCGTCTCGACCAGGACGGTCTGCTTGCCGAGGAAGAGCTCGAGGTAACTCTGCTCGAGTCGCTCGATCTCCGAAAGAGCGGCATTCAACCCCTCACCGAAGACATTCTCGCCGGCATCGCCCGTGATGAGCTCCAGCCGGTGGCGGCGCAGGGCGAATACCTGCTCGGCAGCGGCGCGCGCCGCATCCTCGAGCGACGGGACGACCATCGACATCTTGTCGGGCTGAACCCGGGCGAACTCCTCGTCGGAGGAGGCGTGCTGCAGCACCCGCTGCTGCGGGGCGGCCGGCTCGCCGGCATCGTAGAGGTCGTCGCCCGAGAGGGCGATCCGGGCCCCGACGACGCTCCACGTCGTCTTGTCGGTCAGCGGAGCGCGAACGCCGAGGTATTTCTGCGCATAACGCGCGTAGGGCCCGCAGAGCGTCACCGTGCGCTCGACCGTCAGATCGACGGCCAGTACCGTGCGGGGCATGCTGACGGCGATGCCGTCGGCACCTTCCATTGCACCCTCGAGTGCGATATAGGGGTTTTGGGCCATGGCTGCCGTTGCCCCGAAGAGCAGGCCGGCAAGCAACAGGATTTTCGATTTCATAAGCATCTGCATGTTGATCCGAAGACAAATGTAACCTTTTTTCACGGGACCTCAAAATTTCAGGTAAAAATCGCGGGTCAGGGCCCGGTATTCGGGCGTATAGCATTCATGCTCCCCCGTGCCGATCGTCAGTTCGTCGCGGAGAGGCGCGCCGGAGGCCGGGTCCGAAGCGTGCACGCCGGCAGGCACGAACTCGAGAAGGGCCCGCTTGACGGGGCGCCGCGGCGTGGTGCGGACATCGGTGCGGCGGACGGGCTGCAAGTACCCCCGGCAGAGGTGCACGAACCGGTCGGCCTCCGTGGTCGGAAGGACGACGGCGAAGTGCCCGTCTGCGGCCAGCAGCCGCACAACGGCATCGCGCAACTCTTCGAAGGGCAGGTGGACGGCATGCCGGACCGTCGTGCGGCCGGCATCGGGGCAGGTGAGCGAATCGACGAAGAAGGGCGGGTTCGAGACGATCAAGTCGAAGGGCCGGTCGGAGAACTCCTGCACGGGGCAGCGGACGAACGAGAGCCGGTCGCCCCACGGCGAAGCGTCGCCGTTGGCACGCGCCTCGCCGACATCGTCGATATCGATTCCCGTGACGGCGGCCCCGGGGGCGCGCTGGGCCAGCATCAGGGCGATCAGCCCCGTGCCGGTACCGATGTCGAGGATCCGCCGGTCGGAGTCGCGCAGCGGAGTCCATGCGCCGAGCAGAACGCCGTCGGTGCCGACCTTCATCGGCGAGCGTTCCTGGCTGACGGAGAATTGTTTGAAGTGGAACATATCAATCAAAGCGTGAGGCGGCGGTCGATGCCGGCGCCGAAGAGGGCAAAATCGAAGCGCACGGGATCCGCGGGATCGAAGCGCCGCAGCGCAGCGGTCGTCTCCTCGACGGCCCGCCAGTCGTTCTGGCGCCGCGTCAGCAGCCCCAGCATGCGGGCGACGTTCCCGGCGTGGATGTCGAGGGGAATGCGGAGGGCCGACATCGGGATGGCCGTCCACAGGCCGAAGTCCACACCGCGGTCGTCGCGGCGGACCATCCAGCGCAGGAACATGCAGAGCCGCTTGCAGGCGGCACCCCGCTCGACGGACGAGAGGTGTTTCTCGCACCGGGGCGCATGCTCCCCGGCAAAAAACGCACGCCGGAAGTCGGCAAGCGTGGCGGCAAGGTCGCCCGTCACGGCGTAGCTGTGCTCGAAGAAGGCACCCAGACCGCCCCACCCGCTATCGATGCGGCGCAGGGCCAGCACGAAGTCGCGCAGGTCGCAGCCCCGAAACGTGCGGTGGACAAAGGCGTCGAGGCCCGCGAGTTCGCGCTCCGAGGCGTTGCGCACGAAGTCCGCCGGGGCATCGTCCATCAGGCGCATCATCCGGTGCCCGTTGCGGACGATTGTCCGGCGGTTGCCCCAGGCGATCGTGGCGGCGAAGAAGCCGGCGATCTCACGGTCGGCACGGTCCGTAAAGCGGTGCGGGACCGAAATCGGATCGTCGGGGATGAACTCCGGGCGGTTGTAGGTGTCGTGGAGCCGCTCGAGCAGTTCGCGCAGTTCGGTATCAGCGGACCGTTCCATCCGACATCGTGATCGTGCGGTCGGCCATGGCGGCCAGATGCTCGTCGTGCGTCACGATGACGATCGTCTGTCCGAGCCGTTCGCGCAGTTCGAAAAAGAGGCGGTGGATCTCGTCGCGGTTGTGCGAATCGAGGTTGCCCGAGGGTTCGTCGGCCAGCAGCACGGCCGGCGAGTTGATCAGCGCCCGCGCGATGGCCACACGCTGCTGCTCGCCGCCGGAGAGCTGCCCCGGCTTGTGGTCGCGGCGTGCCGAGAGGCCCACCAGGTCGAGCAGTTCGCCGGCGCGCCGCTCGACCTCGGCACGCGGCCGCCGGCCGATCAGCCCGGGGATGCAGACGTTCTCGAAGGCCGAGAACTCGGCCAGCAGGTGGTGGAACTGGAAGACGAAGCCGATCCGCTCGTTGCGGAAGCGCGAGAGGTCGCGGTCGCCCAGGGCGAAGGGATCGCGGCCGTCGATCTCGACGCGACCCGAGTCGGGACGCGACAGCGTGCCGATGATCTGCAACAGCGTGGTCTTGCCCGCGCCGCTGGCCCCGACGATCGAGACTACCTCGCGGTCGGCGACCTCGAGCGAGACGCCCCGCAGCACCTCGAGTGAACCGAAGCTCTTGTGGATATCCGTTACGCGTATCATGGTTGCGTGGTTTGAATCGTATCGCCGCGGAAGGCGCGGAACAGGCGCACGCTGTCGGCCGCCTCGCGGACGTCGTGGACGCGGAGGATCGCGGCGCCCTGGCGCAGGCACTCCCAGCCCAGGGCTACGGTGCCGGCGAGCGACTCGGCGGGCGTGCAGCCCAGCGTGCGGTAGATCATCGACTTGCGCGAAAGGCCCGCCAGCACCGGACAGCCCAGCGAGCAGAGGCGGTGCAGTCCGGCAAGCAGTTCGAAGTTCTGCGCGGCGGTCTTGGCGAAGCCGAAGCCCGGGTCGAGGATGATCCGCCCGCGGCGGATGCCGGCCCGCTCCATGTCGCAGAGGCGCGAGCGGAAGTAACCGACCACCTCGGTCACGATATCGCGCCGGTAGTCGGTCAGCGACTGCATCGTCTTCGGGTCGCCCTTCATGTGCATGGCGATGTAGGGCAGGTCGAGTTCGGCGACGGTCCGAAGCATGTCGGGGTCGAGTTCGCCGGCCGAGATGTCATTGACGATGACGGGGCCGAACTCCGCGACGGCGCGGCGCACCACCCCGCTGCGGAACGTATCGACCGAAACGGCGACATCGGGGTCGGCCTGCCGCACGGCGGCAAGCCCCAGGCGCACGCGGCGCCACTCCTCGTCGGGCGACACCTCGTCGGCCCCGGAGCGCGAGGAGTAGCCCCCCACGTCGATGATCGAGGCACCCTCGTCGAGCGCCTCGCGGACCCGCCGGGCAACGGCGTCGCCGTCGGGCGTGCGGCTCCCGGCGTAGAAGGAGTCGGGGGTGACGTTCAGGATGGCCATCACCTGCGGCTCGGCAGGGTCAATGGCCGGCATGTTGTGCTTCATGGCGGAATCGGCGGTCGAGCAGGGATACGTTGGGTTCGAGCTCCTCCTCGAGGATATTGACCAGGGTGAAATCGGCCCGGGCGCAAAGCGCGTCGTCGTCGAGCTGGGCCGCGATCCGGCGGCGGACCGCCTCGGCGTCACAGCCGTCGCGGCGGCAGGTGCGCTCGATGCGCAGTTCGAGCGGAGCCAGCACGGCAACGGTCCGGTCCACGCAACCTTCAAGGCCCGCATCGAAGAGGATGGCGCTCTCGAGGATCACGTAGTCACCGCTCTGACGCTCGGCCCAGGCAGCGAAATCGGCCATCACGGCCGGGTGAACCAGCGCATTGAGATCGGCCCGTGCAGCGTCGTCGCGGAAAACGCGGTCGGCCAGCCACGCACGGTTGAGTTCACCGCCGCGGTAGCTCTCCGCACCGAAGCGGGCCACGATACCGGCACGCAGCGCCTCCGACGAGGTCATGAGCCGCTTGGCCTCGGCATCCGAATCGTAGACCGCAACGCCCTTTTGGGCGAAGAGGCGGCAGACGGTGCTCTTGCCGCTGCCGATGCCTCCGGTGATACCGACCTTCATCATGGCTTTTCTTCGGTTTCGGGTTCCCGGATCTCGGGGATCGAGCCGATCGACACGACCTTGATGTCGCTGATGCGCACCGAAATGGCATGCTGGAGCGACTGCGGGTCGATGACCAGAAGGTCCTCATGCCCCTCCTCGGTCGATGGGTGCGTCTTCAGTTCCGAGAGGGGGATGCGCAGCCGTTTGCTCGAATAGACCCTGTAACCGAAGAGGTTCGTGCCGAGCCCCTCGACCACGCAGGCTACCTCGATCGGCTGTCCGTCGATGTTCACGCGGATGGTCTGCTCGGTCGTATAGGTATAGCTCAGTTTGGCCAGGTACCACAGGATGAACGATGCGACCAGCAGTGCCAGGAAGACCGGAGAGACGTAACGCCGGATCCAATGCAAGAAATTTTCCATACCTTCCGAAAGGCTAATTTTACGGCAAAGATAAAAATAAAATGGATTGCGCCGAATACGCAATCCATTTTATTATAAGGTACGGGAGGTCACCCCGCAGAGAAACGCTACTTCTTCTCGATCTCGGCCTTCTTCATGCGCTTGGCCGTCAGGTCGTAGGCCAGCGGCGTGGCGATGAAGATCGTGGCGGCAGTACCTACCACGACACCGATGATCAGAGCGAAGATGAAGCCGCGGATCGTCTCGCCTCCGAAGATGACGATGGCCAGCAGCGTCACGAGCGTCGTACCCGAGGTGTTGATCGTACGCGAGAGGGTCGAGTTGATGGCGCCATTGACCAGATCGGCAAGGTTGCGCTTCGGATAGAGCGTCATGTACTCGCGGATGCGGTCGAAGACCACCACCGTATCGTTGATCGCATAACCGATGATCGTCAGGATGGCGGCGATGAAGGCCTGGTTCACCTCAAGGTTGAAGGGTAGCAGTCCGTAGAACATCGAGAAGATACCGATGATCAGCAGGGCGTTGAAAGCCAGTGCGGCCGTAGCACCCGTAGCCCACTGCCAGCGCTTGAAGCGGAAGGTGATGTAGAGACCGATGGCGATGAGCGAGAAGAGCACCGAGTAGATGGCGTTCCAGGTCATGTCCTGAGCAATCGAGGGACCGATCTTGTCGGCGTTCAGGATACCGTTCTGGTCGGTCTGCGTGTTGCGGAACTGCTCGAAGGTGATGTCGTAGGAGTAGAGCGGCTTGACGGCGTTGTAGAGGATCTGCTCGACTTCGGCCGTAGCCTCGTCCGACGTATCGTCGTAGCGGTACTGCGTCACGATGCGCATCTGGTTCTCGTTACCGTACTGCTTGACCTCGAAGCTCACTGACGAAGCGTCGGCATCGGTAATGGCCGAGAAGGCCTCGTCGAGGTTCTGACGCACGGCTTCGGCCGAAACGGCCTTGTCGAAGCGGACAACGTAGGCGCGGCCGCCGGTGAACTCAGCACCGAGGTTCAGGCCGCGGACAGCCAGCGAAAGGAACGACAGCACCATCAGCACAACGACGATCGTATAGGAGATCTTGCGCTTCGAGAGGAAATCGACATGCGTGTTGTTGAGGAAGTTCTCCGACCACTTGTGCGAGAAGGAGATATTGCCCCACTTGGCAACGATCCACTCGATCAGCAGACGCGTGATGAAGATGGCGCAGAAGAACGAGGTGACGATACCGATGATGAGCGTCGTGGCGAAGCCCTGAACCGGACCGTTACCGAAGATGAAGAGCACGATACCGGTGATGATCGTCGTCAGGTTACCGTCGATGATCGCCGAGTAGGCCTTCGAGAAACCGTCCTTGATAGCCAGCGAGAGGCCCTTGCCACCGCGGAGCTCCTCCTTGATGCGCTCGTAGATGATGACGTTGGCATCGACGGCCATACCCATCGTCAGCACGATACCCGCAATACCCGGAAGGGTCAGCACGGCACCGAACGAGACAAGCACGCCCATCAGCAGGAAGACGTTGAAGAGCAGGGCGATATCGGACATCCAACCGGCCGTCTTGTAGAACAGGCCCATGTAGAGGAGCACCAGGATGAAGGCGATCACGAACGAGAGCATACCGGCGTTGATCGACTCCTGGCCCAGCGACGGACCTACGACCGTATCCTGGATGATCTTGGCCGGAGCGGGAACCTTACCCGAGTTGAGCACGTTGGCCAGGTCCTTGGCCTCCTGGATCGTAAAGTCACCCGTGATCGACGACTGACCCTTGTCGATCTTGCCGTTCACGCGGGGGGCCGAATAGACGTAACCGTCGAGAACGATGGCGATGCACTTGCCGACGTTCTCGCCCGTCAGACGTGCCCACTCCTGCGTACCCTCGGCATTCATCGTCATCGAGACCTCGGCTGAAGCGCCGCGCTCGGCGTAACGCTCCACCGACTCCGTCACGACGCTGCCGTCGAGCGGGGCCTTGCCGTCGGGAGTCGAAACCTTGAGGGCATAGAGGAAGTAGCGGCCGTCGATGTGGTCGTCACCCTTGACGCCCCACTTGAAGATGATGTCGGCCGGGAAGAGCTCGCGCACGGCGGGCTGTGCCAGGTAGGCGTTTACGGCAGCCATGTCGGCCTTGTAGGCGGCACCGATGGCGGCACCTCCGGCATACGAGGGATCGAGCACGGCGAAGAGCGGATTCTCGGCCCGGTCGAAGTTGCCCGTGCGGGCGGCATCGGCCTCGGCGGCGGGAGCGGGCTCGTTGCCCAGCTCGGCGATCAGGCCGCCCGTCGTATCGGCCGGCTCGGCAGCGGCAGCCTCATCCCCGGCAGCACCCTCCTCGGCGGCGGGAGCAGTCTCCATCTCCGACTTCAGCAGCTTGTCGGCTGCAGCCAGAGCGGGAAGAACCTCGCGGGCGTCGTAGGTCGTCCAGAATTCGAGCGAAGCGGTTCCCTGCAACAGATCGCGGACACGCTGCGGCTCCTTCACACCCGGGAGCTCGACCAGAATGCGGTGCGAGTTCGGCAGGCGCATGATGTTGGGCTGCGTGACACCAAAGTGGTCGATACGGCTGCGAAGCACGTTGAACGAAGCGGCGATGGCAGCCTCGGTCTCCTTCTTCAGCAGGCGCTCGACGTCGGCATTCGAGCTCTCGAGCGTGATGTCCGAGCGGTCGGGGCTGACGAACAGCTCGGCGAGCGGACGGCCGCCCGACAGGCGCTCGTAGGCCTTCACGAAGTCGCCGATGTAGTCGCTCGACGTACCCTGCTTGAGGGCCTCGTTGGCCTCGGCGATCGCCTCCTGGAAGGCCGGATCGTTCTGGCTGTCACCGGCAAGAGCCTTGACGACATCCTCGACCTGAACCTCCAGCATGACGTTCATACCGCCCTTCAGGTCCAGACCCAGATTCAGCTCCTTCTCCTTGCACTCCTTGTAGGTGAACTTGCGGAATCCCATGTTGAAGACCGGCATGTTCTGGACCGAATCCAGATAGTGCTGTTCGGCACCGGCCTGCTCCTCGAGCGGGAACTGTGCGGCATACTCGGCCGCCTTTTTCTCTACGCTTCGTGTCTTGAACGTAAACGAGAGCTGATAAACACACGCGAGCGCCAAAAGCACCGCGATGAGTTTAATGAAACCTTTGCTTTGCATTTGCGTGAAAAGAATTTGTTGTTATTTGTTTGTTTTGTTTGTAATTATCACGGTTACGCACAATAGCACGCAAAGATAGAAAAAAGATATTGAAAATAGCTATCCTCACCGAAAAAACTGTCATTTTGAGCCGATACGATCCACTGTTCCGGGAGAGGGAAGGCCGCGAAACCGGGAAACGGCCGGCAACCGGGAAAGCGCAGCGGACCCGGAAAGGCGCGGCAGGATGCAGGCGGCAACGCTCCTGCCGCCCCGGGAAAAGGACTGCGGACCGGGAAATCTCGGCGGAAAAAACGGAGCGAAGGGCCGCAGGATGCGGAAGGAGCCGATATTTTATTAAATTTGTATCCGTTTCAACCATCAATCAACCGAACCGCTATGATGAAAAAACTCTTCCTCCTCGGCTGTGCGCTCCTCTTCGCCGCCGGGTCCCGGGCCCAGACGGGCTATGTGCCGGCATCGGAAAACCTGGCCGCACGCCAGGCCTTCGCCGACGGCCGTTTCGGCATCTTCCTCCACTGGGGGCTCTATGCCATGCTCGGGCAGGGCGAATGGACCATGACCAACCTCGACCTCAACTACCGCGAGTACGAGAAGCTCGCCGGAGGGTTCTACCCCGCGAAATTCGACGCCCGGGCGTGGGTAACGGCATTCCGCGAGGCGGGCGCCCGCTACATCTGCTTCACGACGCGCCACCACGACGGATTCTCGATGTTCCACACCGGACAGTCGCCCTACAACATCGTCGATGCCACACCCTTCGCCCGCGACGTGGTCAAGGAGCTGGCCGAAGAGTGCCACCGGCAGGGGCTGCGCGTACACTTCTACTACTCGCTCATCGACTGGTGGCGCGAGGATGCCCCCCGCGGCCGCACGGGCCTCGGCACGGGACGCCCGGCCGACAAGGAGGATGCCGACGCCTACTTCGACTTCATGAAGGCCCAGCTCACGGAACTGCTCACACAGTACGGCGAAGTGGGCGCCATCTGGTTCGACGGCGTGTGGGACCAGGACAGGAACCCCTCGTTCGACTGGCGCCTCGATGAGCTTTACAGCCTGATCCACCGGCTCCAGCCGGCATGTCTGATCGTGAACAACCACCACCTGACCCCCTTCGAGGGCGAGGACGTGCAGGCCTTCGAGCGCGATCTGCCCGGAGAGAACACCGCCGGGCTTTCGGGGCAGGCCATCAGCCGACTCCCGCTCGAGACGTGCCAGACGATGAACGGCATGTGGGGATACAAGATCACCGACCAGAACTACAAGTCGGTGGGGACACTCGTACAGTATCTGGTCGGGGCGGCCGGACGCGGCGCCAACCTGCTGCTCAACATCGGCCCGCAGCCCGACGGTGCACTCCCGGCCGCAGCCGTGGAGCGGCTCAAGGGAATCGGAGAGTGGCTCCGCGCGAACGGAGAGACGGTCTACGGCACTGAGGCGGGCCCCGTTGCACCGCGCGACTGGGGCGTGACCACGCGCAAGGGAGACAAGATTTACCTCCACGTGCTCAACTGGCCCGACGAGGAGCTCTTCGTTCCCGTGACGGGCGAAAAGGTCGTGCGGGCGGCACGCTTCGCCGACGGCGGCAGGCTCACGTTCCGGCAGGACGATGCCGGGGTGACCGTCCGGCTGGGCGAACGCGACGCCGAGGCCCCCGACTTCATCGTGGAGCTGACGGTCAGATAGCAGGCGACAAACGGGTACGGGGTGCGGGTGTGACCCGGCCCCGGCACGTCACCGGAGAACAAAAAAAGCGGAGGAGTGTTTCCACTCCCCCGCTTTTCGTTTCGGGATGCCGGACCGCCGGCCCCCGGGGTTTTATCCGGTTACTTCACCTCCTCGAACTCCACGTCCTCGGGCTGCGAAGCTCCGTTGCCGCCGTTCGACTGGGCTCCCTGATTGCTCTGCTGCTGACCGGCGTTCTGCTGTGCGCCCTGGGCCTGCTGCTGTGCATAGATGTCCTGCGAAGCGGCCTGCCATGCGGCATTGAGCTCGGCGATGGCCGTGTCGATGGCTGCCACGTCGGCATTCTTGTGCGCCTCCTTGAGCTTGCCCAGAGCCGACTCGATGGCTGCCTTCTTGTCGGCAGGCAGCTTGTCGCCGTACTCCTTGAGCTGCTTCTCGGTGGCGAAGATGTTCGAGTCGGCGGCGTTGATCTTGTCGATACGCTCCTTCTCGGCCTTGTCCTTGGCCTCGTTGGCCTTCGCCTCGTCGCGCATGCGCTGGATCTCCTGCTCGGTAAGGCCCGACGAAGCCTCGATGCGGATCTTCTGCTCCTTGCCCGTACCCTTATCCTTGGCCGAGACGTTCAGGATGCCGTTGGCGTCGATGTCGAACGTCACCTCGATCTGCGGCACGCCACGCGGAGCGGCCGGAATGCCGTCGAGGTGGAAGCGGCCGATCGACTTGTTGTCGCGGGCCAGCGGACGCTCACCCTGGCAGACGTTGATCTCGACCGAAGGCTGGTTGTCGGCAGCCGTCGAGAAGACCTCGGACTTGCGCGTCGGGATGGTCGTGTTAGCGTCGATGAGCTTCGTCATCACACCGCCCAGGGTCTCGATACCGAGCGACAGCGGCGTCACGTCGAGCAGCAGCACATCCTTCACCTCGCCCGTCAGCACACCGCCCTGGATGGCGGCACCGATAGCCACAACCTCGTCGGGGTTCACCGACTTGTTGGGCGTCTTGCCGAAGAAGTCGGCGACGATCTTCTGGATGGCGGGGATACGCGTCGAACCGCCCACGAGGATCACCTCGTCGATCTGCGAAGCCTCGAGACCCGCATCACGCAGCGCCAGTTTGCAGGGCTCGACGGTCTTGCGGATCAGATGGTCGCACAACTGCTCGAACTTGGCACGCGTCAGCGTCATCACGAGGTGCTGCGGAATGCCGTTTACGGGCATGATGTACGGAAGGTTGATCTCCGTGGTCGTCGAGGACGAGAGTTCGATCTTCGCCTTCTCGGCAGCCTCCTTCAAACGCTGCAGGGCCATCGGATCCTCACGCAGGTCGATGCCGTGCTCGGCCTTGAAGGCTTCGGCCATGTAGTCGATCAGCACGTGGTCGAAGTCATCGCCTCCGAGGTGCGTATCGCCGTTGGTCGATTTTACCTCGAATACGCCGTCGCCCAACTCGAGGATCGAGATATCGAACGTACCGCCACCGAGGTCATAGACGGCAATCTTCATGTCGTTCTGTTTCTTGTCCAGACCGTAGGCCAATGCGGCGGCCGTAGGCTCGTTGATGATACGGCGAACCTTCAGGCCCGCGATCTCGCCCGCCTCCTTCGTAGCCTGACGCTGCGAATCGGAGAAGTAGGCCGGAACCGTGATCACCGCCTCGGTGACCTCCTGGCCCAGGTAATCCTCGGCCGTCTTCTTCATCTTCTGGAGAATGATGGCCGAAATCTCCTGCGGCGTGTAGAGCCGTCCGTCGATATCGACACGCGGCGTGTTGTTGTCGCCGCGGACGATCGAATAGGGCGCACGGGCGATGTCGGCCGTCACCTTGTCGTAGGTCTCACCCATGAAACGCTTGATCGAGAAGACCGTGCGCTTGGGGTTCGTAATTGCCTGACGCTTTGCGGGGTCTCCCACCTTGCGCTCGCCGTCGGCCGTAAATGCCACCACCGAAGGAGTCGTGCGGTGTCCCTCGGAGTTGGGGATCACAACCGGCTCGTTGCCTTCCATCACTGCCACGCAGGAGTTCGTCGTTCCCAGATCGATACCAATAATCTTTGCCATAATTGTACCTATTATTTAATTTGTTTTCAATTCACGTTCCGCATCCGTCCACCCGGGGATCCTGCTCCGCGTGCCGGATACGCCCCTACACCGAACAAAGGTTATACCAAACGGCATCGTCTGCCAATTTGTCAGACGGATGGCAGAAAGAGCGGGCGGCATGCCTCCTGTCACACGGCATTTTGGCAGGATTCGTCCGACGACGGCGTGCCAGGATGTGCGGGAGATGGCACCCCGGCATGCCGGCTGTCCCGTAAAATTGGTATGAATTTCCGGAATCCGTATCTTTCGAAAATACCTAAAATTTGGTATTTTTGCACAAACGTCAAACCTCTCCGCACATGCTTCGCAAGATCAGAATCACCCTTGCCGTCATCTGTTTCGCGCTCATCACGCTGCTGCTGCTCGACTTTACGGGGACGCTCCACACCTGGTTCGGATGGCTCGCCCGAATCCAGTTCCTGCCTGCCGTGCTGGCGCTCAACGTCGCCGTCGTCGCCTCTCTGGTGGTGCTCACGCTCCTCCTGGGGCGCGTCTACTGTTCGGTCATCTGCCCGCTGGGGGTTTTCCAGGACATCGTCTCGTGGTTGAGCTCCCGCCGCAGGAAGTACCGCTACCGCTTCTCCTACTCGCCGGCCAAACGGTGGCTGCGCATCGCCGTGCTGGTGCTCTTCGTGGCGGCGATCGCCGCGGGCATCGGTTCGCTGGTCGCCCTGCTGGCACCCTACAGCGCCTACGGGCGGATCGCCGCAAACCTCTTCGCCCCGATCTACCGCTGGGGCAACAACCTGCTGGCCTACTTCGCCGAGCGGGCCGACAGCTACGCCTTCTACCAGACCGACGTGTGGCTGAAGAGCCTCCCGACGCTGCTCGTCGCCGCCGCGACGTTCATCGTACTCGTCGTGCTGGCCTGGCGCGGCGGACGCACCTACTGCAACACGATCTGCCCGGTGGGCACCGTACTCGGCGCCCTGGCCCGCTACTCGCTCTTCCGTCCCGTGATCGACGAGCGGAAATGCAACTCCTGCACGCTCTGCGCCCGCAAATGCAAGGCCTCGTGCATCGATGCGGCCCGCCACCGGATCGACTACTCGCGCTGCGTGGCCTGCATGGACTGCATCGACACCTGCAGGCACGGGGCCATCTCCTACCGGCTCCGGGAGCTGCGCCCGAAGCAGGACGAAACGGAAAGGAGGGGCGGGAAGGCGGCCGCAGCGCATGCGGAGGCTCCGGCCGATCCCGCACGCCGCAGTTTCCTGACCGGCGCCGGGCTGCTGCTCGGAAGCGCCGCCCTGCACGCGCAGGAGAAGAAGGTGGACGGCGGCCTGGCCGTGATCCTCGACAAGAAGGTGCCGGCACGCCATACGCCGATCGTGCCGCCGGGCGCCGTCAGTCTGCGCCACATGGCCGCCCACTGCACAGGGTGCCAGCTCTGCGTCTCCTCGTGCCCGAACGGCGTGCTGCGCCCTTCGTCGGGACTGATGACCCTCATGCAGCCCGAATCCTCCTACGAACGCGGCTACTGCCGCCCGGAGTGCGTCGTCTGCTCGGAGGTCTGTCCCGCAGGCGCCATCCTGAAGATCACGCCCGCCGAGAAGTCGGCCATACAGGTCGGGCGCGCCGTCTGGGTGCGTGACAACTGTGTGCCGCTCACCGACGGCGTGGCATGCGGCAACTGCGCACGGCATTGTCCGACGGGTGCCATCACGATGGTGTCCTCGGACCCCGAACGCGCGGACAGTCCGAAGATCCCCGCCATCAACGAAGAGCGCTGCATCGGATGCGGAGCCTGCGAGAACCTCTGCCCCGCCCGGCCGTTCAGCGCCATCTACGTCGAGGGGTATACCTATCACCGAACGATCTAACACCTCCATTCCATGGACAACCAGAAGAAAAAAGCCATCGACCGCCGCGAATTCCTCAAACGGCTCGGCACAGGGACCGCCCTCGCATCGGCCGCCGCCCTGACGGGGTGCGCCCCGAAGGCGGGTCGGCAGGACACCCCGCAACAAGCCGGGGGAGGCATGACCTACAGGACCAACCCCACGACGGGCGACTGCGTCTCGCTGCTCGGATTCGGCATGATGCGCCTGCCGTCGGTACGCCGCAACGACACCGAGGAGATCGACCAGCAGCAGGTGAACGAGCTTGTGGACTACGCCATCGCCCACGGGGTCAATTACTTCGATACGTCGCCCGCCTACTGCCGCGGATTCTCCGAGCGGGCCACGGGAACGGCGCTCGCCCGCTATCCGCGCCAGAGCTACTACATCGCCACCAAACTGTCGAACTTCTCGCCCGCAACGTGGAGCCGCGAAGCCTCGATGGAGATGTACCGCAACTCGTTCCGCGAACTCCGGACCGATTACATCGACTACCTGCTGCTGCACGGCATCGGCATGGGCAGCGACGGCATGAAGGAGTTCGAAGCCCGCTACATCGACAACGGCATGCTCGATTTCCTGCTGGCCGAGCGCGAGGCCGGGCGCATCCGCAACCTCGGGTTCTCCTACCACGGCGACATCCGCGTGTTCGACCGCATGCTCTCCGAACACGATCGCTACAAGTGGGATTTCGTGCAGATCCAGCTCAACTACCTCGACTGGCGCTACGCCAAGCAGATCAACGAGCGGAACACCAATGCCGAGTACCTCTACGGCGAGCTGGAGAAGCGCGGCATCCCGGCCGTCATCATGGAACCGCTGCTGGGCGGGCGCCTCTCGAACGTGCCCAACAACATCGTGGCGCGCCTCAAGCAGCGCGAACCCGAACGGAGCATCGCCTCGTGGGCCTTCCGTTTTGCGGGGTCGTTCCCCGGGGTGCTGACCGTGCTGAGCGGCATGACCCGCATGGAGCACCTGCAGGACAACCTCGCCACCTACTGTCCGCTCGACGCGCTCACGGACGAGGAGTTCGCCTTCCTGCAGCAGACCGCCGACCTGATGATGCAGTTCGACACGATCCCCTGCAACGACTGCAAATACTGCATGCCCTGCCCCTACGGGCTCGACATCCCGGCCATCCTGCTCCACTACAACAAGTGCCTCAACGAGGGCAATATCGCCGACAACGTGCAGGACGAGAACTACCGCAAGGCCCGGCGCGCCTACCTCGTAGGCTACGACCGCAGCGTACCCCGCCTGCGGCAGGCCGACCACTGCATCGGCTGCAACCAGTGCTCGCCCCACTGCCCGCAGGGGATCGACATCCCCCGCGAGCTGCACCGGATCAGCGACTATGTCGAACGGCTCAGACGCAACAAGCCATGATCGGAGAGCTGGTACGCACACTCCGCGAAGGGGGACATACGCTCGTCGTGGCCAACGGGGCGCAGATCCGCACGTTCGACCGCCGGGGCGTGGCCGACCTCCATGCACTGCTGACCGACGGCGGGGAGTTCCTGCGCGGCGCCACGGTGGCCGACAAGGTCGTGGGGAAGGCCGCGGCGGCACTCATGCTGCTGGGCGGCGTCAGCGAAATGCACACGGAGGTCATCAGCCGGCCGGCACTCGACCTCCTTGCGGGAAGCGGCATGCGGGTCGGCTACGAGGTCGAGGTGCCCCATGTCATCAACCGGGACAGGACGGGTTGGTGCCCGCTCGAGATACGCTGCCGCGACTGCCGGACCGCCCGGGAATGCCTCGAGCGGATCGAGGAGTTCCTGCAGCAGCAACAGATCGGAACAACGAACGAATCAAAGTAAATATCCATGCAAACACACACTGCAGAATCCGTCCCGGTCAGGCTCCACTCGCTGACCTACGGAGAGACCAAGACTTATCTGTTCGCGGCGCTGTTCATCGCCGGAAACATCCTCCTGCCGCAACTGTGCCACCTCGCACCGCTCGGGGGTGTCCGCTGGCTGCCGATCTACTTCTTCACGCTCGTCGGCGCCTGCAAATACGGCTGGCGCGTCGGGCTGCTCACGGCCCTTCTTTCGCCGCTGATCAACTCCGCGCTCTTCGGGATGCCGGCCGCCGCGGCACTGCCCCCGATTCTGGCAAAATCGCTTCTGCTGGCCGGAGCGGCCGGATATGCGGCCGCACGCTTCCGCAAGGCCTCGCTCGCGGTGCTGGCCGCAGTCATACTGACCTACCAGGCAGCAGGAACGCTCTTCGAATGGGCGTGGGTCGGCGATCTGCAAACGGCACTGCAGGATTTCCGAATCGGAGTTCCGGGCATGCTGCTGCAGCTCTTCGGCGGCTGGCTGGTCATCAACCGCCTGATCCGCAGGTAAACGACAGGCAAGGCGAGCCTCTGCCTCAGATCTCCGCCGCGGCCTATGGAAGGCCGCGGCGGATCCGTTTCCGGAGGCGGCAGGAGAAAAAGCAGAGATGAACGGAAAGAAACCGGAAGACTCCGGGGATTCAGAAAGGGCACGAAAAACCGGAATCCCGCCACGAAAAAAACCGGAACCCCGCAAGGAGTTCCGGCCTATCCGGCTGTGGCGCCGGACCATCCGTATTTTGATCGATCGAGCTATTGCTCGCTCAGGATACGCATCGCAACGTCGAGAATCGTCGTATCGTCCAAGGTAACGACACCGCCGTCCGGTCCCGGTTCGAAGTGCACACCGACGCATTCTTTGGCCTCGTGTTTGCCTCCGAAGTAGTTACGAACAGTCTCTACATCAATTCCCAATTCATCTGCAATGCGTTGCGAGCTGCCGCTCGGCAGCCGGTCCTTGATACGACGCAACTCGTTAAATGTGATAATCATATCCGTCGAATTTTAGGTGTGATAGTTCTGTACTACTAAATTAATACAATTTTGTTAAATTACAAAATTTCCGCAGGAAAAAGTACCCGAAAAAAGGGTCGGAAGAGAGGGTGCAGGCCTGGCACGAAACCGGACCGCTGCAGGCTCCGCCCACAGAACGGAGCAAAAAACGGACCAGCAGTCGGCAACGCAGAAGATCGGTCCGCCGGACGGCAAAAAAACGGGGAGACCCGGTTGAGGTCTCCCCGTTTCTGGTGACGGATTCCGCACAAAGCCCCGATCCGGCCGGGCGCATGCGACGGGATCAATCCTCCTCCTCGGGCTCGATGTAGATCTCGAAGATCAGCGGCGTATAGGGCAGGATCTCGGTATTGACGGTCGTCGTGGTCTCGGAGGTATCCTCGTAACCGCTTCCATAGCCGTAACCGTAGCCATAGCCGTAACTGTAATAGGGATCGTAATAGCCGCCGTAGTAACCGCCGTAATAACCGCCGTAATAGGGATTGTAGTAACCGCTGTTACCGTAGAGGCTGTTGTAGTAGTACATCATGTTGAGGTAGTCGAGGTAGTTGGACGAGTAACCGCTCGACTCGGTGATCGATCCGCCCGTCTTGCCCGTCGATCCGTAGGCGTTCGTCGAGGTCGTGACCAGCGCGGCCCACTGCCCGTACTGGAGTTTCGGAACGCCATAGTACCATGCCGTGATCATCGAGTGCTCCTCCGGCTTATAGGAGAGCGCCTCTCCCTCCGAGGCGACCTCGCCGTAGATCAACTCCTTCACCTCGTCGATGTTCGTATCGAAGATGAAACCGTCGAGGAAACGTCCGATATACCAGATCTTGGCCGTACCGTCCAGCTGCACCGAATCGGCCTTCAGCTCCTTGATCCCCGGGTAGGGATTCTCCTCGTCGGGATGGAACCGCTTGACCAGCACCTCGTTGATCTTCGCCTCGAGAGCCGCCATCGAACCCTCATTGACATAGGGCTCGAAACCGACGGCATAGGGGTTCGGGAATTTCAGCGCCGTCTGCGGGTCGGCCGGGTTGAAACGGTAGTTCACGTAGACCTGCGGGATCGTATCGTTGGCGCTCACCCACTGCTCGGCCACGTTGTAGGGATGGTCGGGATCCTCGGGATCCGTCGGCAAGGGCTTACTCTCGGCATCCTTCGTCTCCTCCTCCTTGGCATATTTTCGCAGGCCGCCGTTGGCCGCGCAATAGTCGTCCACGTCGCGGCCCTCGCGCTCGAGCGGGTTCTTGATCGTATCGAGGATCGTAAGCTCCATGATGTAGGGGTGGTTGTCGTCGAGCGAGAACTGGCCCTCGTATCCGCCGCTGCCGACCGTAAGGCTTCCGGACACGCGCGACGGAAGGTAGAGGCGGATCTTGTCGCCCTCACGCAGCTGGTACTCCGTGGAGATTCCCTTGCCGGCGGCATACTCCTCGTCGAGCTTGAGCGTATTGAGCATCGCCAGCGTCGTACCGTCGGACACTCCGGCCGTCAGGGCGTTGCAATAACGGAAATAGGGCACGTAGTGGGTGTATTTCGTGAAGGTGCCGACCTGGTGGGCCCGTGCGGCGTTGCGCGTGACGATGATGTTGCCCGCAAGGTCGCGGCCCGTGAAATCGAAAGTCACCCAGCAGGCCGTGTCGCTGATCGGTTTCACATCGTCCGAGGCGCCCGAAGCCTCGAGCACATCGACGTAGTAGCCGCCGTTGTCCTGGAGGTTCTTCACCAGATCGGGGTGATTCTGGGTCATCCACGCCTCGAGGGCCATATCCTCGAACTTGTCGAACGATTCGGATTCCTCCTTGGCGCAGGATGCGAACAATACGGCTCCGACGGCGGAGAAATACAGAAAACGTGTGAGCAATTTCATATGTTTCATCAAATACTGTTTCGTGTTAGATCCGGCACGGCAACATCGTCACTCGACCGCATCGACCGTGAAAAACCACGCCAAAGGGCTCTCCCGCTCAATTGTCGAGAAATTCGTATCGCCATAGGCCATGTTGTAGGTCATGTAGGCCTCCACCTCGTCGCCCTGGCGACAACCCAATAACGCAAGACGCAGGCCTTTTATTATGTTTCCGCTGCGCATGTCGATCTGAAGCGGCTCGAAGGACCAGGCCCCCGAGGTCAGTCCCATCTCCTCATAGGCACTCTTCAGCAGGGGGTCGTTCGAATAGAACGGGAAGGTGCTGTCGGTGATGTTCGCAAAATTGAAGACATAGGCGCGGAAGGTGATCGTCACTTTCGACGAGGCCGTCACCTCCGTCCGCCCGGGCCGGGCCGGATCGTAGTAATTGTCGATGTAGCGGTAGACGGTATTTCCCGACGTGGTGTAGAATGCCTGCTGACTCTCGGTATCGACCGCCGACTCGGCCACGAGCGTCGGCGAATGAGTCGAGGTCAGGTACGAGACGATGCGTTCGCGCTGCTGCGGAAGCGTCTCCTCCTCTTCGGAGCAGGCGCCGCAGAGCACAAGCGGCAAAGCAAGCAGGATGGCGGACAATTTTTTCATCTGGCTATATATCGTGCAAATTTACAAAAACAATCCGATTTACACACAACAAACGAAAAAAATTGCCCGGTTCGTACGGCGGCGGAGAGAAAAAGCGGAAGACGTCCGGCGATCGGGAACCGGGAAAGCGGCCGCACACAGAAGACAGAAGGAAGACGAGCAGCCGGATCAACCGCGATGCGGAGCACGGAGTGAGCGGGGCGGGTCAGCGGCGGCGCAGATAGTCGCGGCGGGGGCTCTTGAGCCGTTGCAGCCGACGCTGTTTCAGCCCGTAGGCGACCAAAGCCACGACCAGGGCCACGACGCAAAGGCCTGCGAGCAACAGGAGAAAACCGACAGGAATACCTTCCATAGACAAACAGATTCTGTTTTCGCACGAACCAAGGTTCGGGAGCGAGCCGGAGAAATGCAAAAACCTTGCCGGAAACGAATACACCGGCAGGCATCCGGTCCCCGGAAACGGCAAAAAAGGACCGGAAAACGACACGGGAGGTCCGCCCGGCGAAGTCAGAGCCGCTTGAGGGCCATGCGGATCAGCTCCTCGACTGAGGCCGAAGGCTCCTCGCGCACCACGGCGCGCAGCACCTTCTCGGCTGCCGTGCGGGCGAAGCCAAGCATGACCAGCGCCTCGAGCGCCTCGTCCACCACCCCGCCGTCGGGAGCCGCGGCCGGAGTGCCTTCGTCGGCGCCCAGCGTGGCGAGCTTGCCGCTCAGCTCGACGATGATCTTCTGCGCCGTCTTGAGCCCGAGGCCCTTGACGTTTTTCAGCAGCACGGCATTGCCCGCCGAGATGATGCCCTGCAGTTCGCGGGGCGAGTAGGTCGAGAGGATCATCCGCGCCGTATTGCCCCCGACGCCCGACACGCTGACGAGCAGCCGGAACAGTTCGCGCTCGGTCTTGGTCGCAAACCCGTAGAGCAGCTGCGCATCCTCGCGCACGACGTAATGCACGAAGAGTTTGGCCGTCTGGGCATGCTCGATCGCCGAGAAGGTTTCGAGCGAGATGTGGAGGTAATAACCGACGCCCCCGACATCGAGAACGGCATGCGTGGGAGCGGCTTCGGCAACGGTACCGCGAATGTATTCGTACATAAAATCCAAATTTTAGACGCAGACGGGCAAAAGTAAAGAATTTTTTCTACCTTTGTGTTCCAAATGACGGAATAATTAACCAAAACCCAATCAAACAATATGAAAAAATTTTTCTTCCCGGTGCTGGCTGCGGCCCTCGTACTGACCGCCTGCGGCACGAAAACGACGGAGACGTCGGCCGAGGCGGCAGCAACGGAGACCGCAACGGCGCAGCAGGTCGGAACGGGCGACATCGCCTACGTTCAGGTGGAGGCCGTGCTGGCTCAGTGCGATCTGTTTCTGAATGAAGGCAAGGCCCTGCAGGAGAAGACCGAAAAGGCACAGAAGAGCTGGGCGCAGCGTGAGCAGAACCTCCAGGCCGAGGCTGCACAGCTGCAGGAGAAATACCAGAAGGGACTCATCACCACGCGCGATGCCCAGGCCACGCAGGAGAGCATCCAGAAGCGGGTGGCTTCCTATCAGGCCAACGCACAGAAGGAGGCCCAGTCGCTCGACGAGGAGAACTACGTGTTCACCAACCGCGCACAGGACCTGCTCCACCGCGCCGTGCAGGAGATCAACGCCGACAAGCGCTACAAACTGATCGTGAACGCCTCGGCGCTCATCGATGCCGACACGACGCTCGACATCACGGCCGCCGTGCTGGCGAAGGTCAATGAGCTCTACGCCGCCGACAAGAAGGCCGAGAGCAAGAAATAACCCCTGCACGAAACAGACACATCCGGCTTCCCCTACGGAGGAAGCCGGTATTTTTTATGCCCGCAGTTTTTTTTATCTGACCGGAATTAGTACCTTTGCGGGAAAAGTGTCATTCCGCTAATTTATAGAAGGCAATGGGATTCGTTCCGTTCACATTCATCGACCTGATCGACATCATTCTGGTGGCCGCCATCATGTATTGGATCTACCGCATGACCAAGGGCACCAATGCTCCCTATATCCTCTCGGGCATCATCGCCGTATACCTGCTGTGGGTGGTCGTGCGCGCGCTCAACATGGAGTTGCTGTCGAGCATCCTCGGGCAGCTCATCTCGGTGGGCGCCATCGCGCTGATCATCGTCTTCCAGCCCGAACTGCGACGTTTCCTGCAGATGATCGGCATGCGACAGAAGCATTTCAACTTCATCACGCGGATCTTCTCGTCGAGCGACGACGAGGTGCAGACGAACATAATTCCGATCGTCACGGCCTGCCGCGAGATGGCCGAGACCAAGACCGGGGCGCTGATCGTCATCGGACAGCGGAGCGACCTGCGGCTGATCGCCGAGGGCGGCATCGCACTCGACGCCAAGGTCTCGACTTCGCTTCTCGAGAACATCTTCTTCAAGAACGCCCCGCTGCACGACGGCGCCGTGCTGATCGAAGGCGACCGGATTGTTGCGGCGAAGTGCATCCTGCCCGTCACGCAGAGCGCCGTGCCGAAGTCCTACGGAACCCGTCACCGCGCAGCCATCGGCATGAGCGAGATCTCAGATGCCATCATTCTTGTCGTATCAGAGGAGACGGGAGGCATCTCAATCACACAGAACGGCGAAATCCGTCGGGACATCGACCCGAGCCACCTGCAGCAGATCCTGCAGCGTTATCTGACGGTCAATTCACGGCATTCGAGCAAGGAGGTAGTCGAATAGAGTGGTCCGGGCGGACGTCACCGGGCACCATTCATACGGAAGGAGCCGACATCACTCAGGATGTCGGCTCCTTCCATTTTCATACCGGCACAGCCGCAGGCCAGGGGGGGGGCAGCAGCACGAAGAGACGGCGGTGCAGAATGACAAATGGAGACAGGCGGCACAAAAAACAAAAAAAAACCGTCTCCGACGGAGACGGTTTTTTCAATCGCGATTCATTGCCGAACGGAGCCGGCATTCGGAATATTCCGGGTTCAGCAGTTTTCCCTCTTTTTGTCCTTCCCCGGATTGTTACAGGATCCGGACTTCCGCCCGGAATTCGCTATGCCCGGCCTCGGGAATTCGTAAATTCCTCCCGACTCTGCGGTTTGTTCGAACCTCGACCCGGGAGTTCGTCTACTCGCCCCGGCCCGAAGGCTACCAAACGCTATTCGGCAGCAGCCTCACCGGCAGCAGGTGCTGCGGCCTCATCGGCGGCGGGAGCCTCACTGCCCTCGGCTGCCGGAATCTCGGCCTGCGGCATGGCACCGGCGCTCTCGGCATCGAGCACGCGCTCCTGCAGGGCCTTGGCGTCCTTCGAGATCTCGGCGTTGCTCTCGGCAACCAGCCCCTTGTCCATGGCCAGCGTGGCCACGAGGCTCAGGACCAGGATGGCGATGGCCATCGTCCACGTGAACTTCTCCAGGAAATTCGTCGTTTCACGCACGCCCATCACCTGGTTCGAGGCGCCGAAGTTGGCGGCCATGCCGCTCTTGGGGTTCTGCACCAATACGGCAAGGATGATCAGAACGCTTGCTACGAGTATCAGGGCAATGCAAATCGTGTATAACATATTGCTTTGAATTTAATTATTGTTTTTCGGTTTTGCGAATTAACTCGGCAAAGTAAACACTTTTTTCGGGATTTAGCAAACTTAATTTGCGATAAATCGCTGCCGCTTTATCCCGAAGACCCTGGGAAAGATAGATTTCGGCCAACTCCTCGCTGACAACCTCGTCCTCCTCGTCCAGATCGGGCTCCGTGCGGACCTCCTCTTCGGGCGCATGTTCGTCAGCCACGATACGCAGGTCTTCCTCGCGCAGGAAGCGGTCGATCACCTCCTCGGAGGTCAGGCGCACCAACGCCCCGACATCGATGCCTCTGAGACGCAACGAACTCTCCTCGCGCCACGGAGCCGTCACAGACAGAACCGCGTCGGGTTCTCCCGAGCTCGCTTCCAGAAGGATCCGCACCGGCGCAAACCACTCGCAGCGGGCTGCAAGACTGCGGATCACTTCGTCGGAGGGTTTCGGAGCCGACTCCGGCGAGGACAGGTACAACTTCAGGGACTCCAGCTCCGTCATCGGTCTACCAGTTGGAGGCCGAAGCCTGGAATATGTCGGTCACCAGCTGATCGACGATCTCGGGGATCAGCGAACTCTCGGCCTCGGTCAGCAGCAGCGACGAGTCGTAGTCCTCGAACGCGGAGAAGGTCTTGGTCCACGAGGCCTTCTCGTCGAGCGCATTCGTGAAGCGGACCTTCACGGTGATCGTCAGCCGATTCAGCAGGGCGTACTCCTCACTCGACACGGACGAGGTGGTCGAGGTGTAGTTGGTGATCTCGCCCTCGAAGGCGAAGTCGCCGCCCTCGTCCACCTGTGCCAGGCGCGTGCGGCGCGAGAAGATATCGACCAGTGCATCGGTCAGCGTCGAGCTGAGGATCGGCGACACCATCGTCGCGTTGTTGGGGAAATAGGCCACCGAGAAGGTCTTGGCATCGGGCGGAATCGAAGCGCCCGAGAACGAATACTTGATGGCCACGCCGCACCCGGTCAGCAGGGCGACGCAGAGGGTTGTCAATAGGATGATTCGTGTCTTCATGGTTTCAATTTTCGGCAATGCCCAGCTCCTTGATCTTGCGGTAGAGCGTGCGTTCGGACATGAACAGCTCGGCGGCGGCCTCACGGCGGCGTCCGTTGTTGCGGCGCAGGGCGCGGATGATCTGCTCACGCTGCATGTCGGCCTTGGTCTTCTCGCGCGGCGGCTCGTCGGTCACCTCCTCGCTCTCGGCGAAGACCGGTTGTTGGGCGGTCTCGGAAGGTGCCGCAGTCGAGACATAGGAGGCACTATGCGTCGTCGTCGGCAGCAGGCCGCGAATGTCGCGCGGCGGTTCGGGATGACGCACCGCACCCTGCATCAGTTCGGAGATCATCCGTTTCAGCTCGTTGATGTCGGCCCGCATGTCGAACAACACCTTATATAAAAGTTCCCGCTCGGTAGACATGTCTCCTGCATCCATGCGCGCCGACGGCGCCACGGGTGCCGGAGCACCGGCCTCCTGCGCGGGGAGGTACTTGGCCAACACCTCGGCAGTGATGACCCGTGCCGGCTCGATGGCCGATATCTGCTCGGCAACGTTCTTCAACTGACGGATGTTGCCCCGCCAATAGTAGTTCATGAGCATCTGCCGCGCACCGTCGTCAAGCGTCACGGCCGGCATACGGTACTGCACGGCCACGTCGGCCGCGAATTTGCGAAACAGCAGCGGAATGTCCTCGGGGCGCTCGCGCAGCGACGGCACGCTGATGGGGACCGTACCCAGGCGGTAGTAGAGGTCCTCGCGGAAGCGACCCTGAGCGATGGCCTCCTGCAGATTGACATTCGTGGCAGCCACGACACGGACGTTGGTCTTCTGGACCTTCGACGATCCGACGCGGATGAACTCGCCCGTCTGCAGCACACGCAGCAAACGCGCCTGGGTCGAATGCGGCAGTTCGGCCACCTCGTCGAGGAAGATCGTGCCGCCGTCGGCCTCCTCAAAATAGCCCTTGCGGGCCTCGGTAGCGCCGGTGAAGGCACCCTTCTCGTGGCCGAAAAGCTCGGAATCGATGGTTCCCTCGGGTATGGCCGCACAATTGACGGCGATGTACTTGTTGTGCTTGCGCGACGAATAGGCGTGAATGACCTGCGGAAAAAACTCCTTGCCCACACCGCTCTCGCCCGTGACGAGGACCGTCAGATCGGTCGGTGCCACACGCAAGGCAACCTCCAGCGCCCGGTCCAGAAGTTCCGAGGTTCCGATAATGCCGAAGCGCTGTTTAACACTTGTTATTTCTGTCATGGTTCAGGTCGTAAAGTCGATACGAAAGGTCGTGGCGACGCTTAGGCGCGCAGGCGGAGCGGGTCCGGCGCAACAAAGCCGCGGCAGGCCGTCCCGTCGGCCGATGTCTGCTCCCCGGCGGATGCCTCGCCGCCCTCAGCCGGTGCATCGGCCGGATCGGTATAGTCCATCCACTCCGTCTCGGCCGCCTGTTCGCGCGCCTCGCGCCAATAGCCGTAGAGGATAGCCGCTACGGCCAGCGCCGCAGCGATGATGGCGATCCAGATGAAGCGGTCGCCGCGCCGGCGGGGAACACGGTTCACGTAGGTGTAGGCATCGGTATTCTTCGGCGGCTTGCCGTAGCGCAACCCGCGGACCGAGGGATCGGGATTCATCTTCGCCGAAGGCGAGACATGCGGCTCGGTGAAGGCGCTCTTCATCGTCTCGGCCATGCGTCCGGCATCGAACTGCGGACGGCGCGACGGGTTCCGCGCCTCGCCCGAAGCCTCATCAGCTCCTGCGGCAGCCACCCCTCCGTCGTGCGAAGCGGCAGGCGCCCCGGCGGACTCCGCGACAGGGGTCTCCGGCTCCGGGGCGGCAACCGGAGCCGTCGGGCGCGGGTCATAGGTGAAGACGATCGTCCCGTTCGTCCCGCCCTTCATCTCGCCCAGCCCGGGCAGCGGGCACACCAGACCGTGCTCGACGGCATGGCGCACCTCGAAGACGAAGCGATCAATCTCGCCGGCGGCCTCCAACTCGTTGAGTCCACGGGCGCAAAGCAGCCCGCGCAGCACGCCGTCGTCGCGTTTGAGCAGTTCGGAAAAGAGTACCGCACGGCCGGGTTCCTTGACGATGAAAGCTCCCAGCTGGGGAATAACGAGACGTTTGTGCGTCTCAAGATATTGCGTTATGACAGGTATCAGCACAGTCTAAATCTCCTTGTTTTGTCAGGGTTCAAAATTACCGTTTTTCGCAGAAACGTCCAAATATTCGGCTTCCAAAAATCGCCCCTTCGCCTGCTTCCGCTGTTGCGGCACCTTCCCTGCACAGCCCGTCAAGGCGGCGGCAGCAGCTACCGCAAACATCGGGGCAGCGACCCGAAAGAGGTTCTACTGCATCCGCGAAAGCGGCGCAACAGGGCCCAAAACACGCGGAATGGTAAAATTTAACGAAAATATCGCGGCAAAGAGTTGGTTATACGAAAAATATTCGCCTACTTTGCATCCCGAAAATCCGGAAAATCCGATCGAGCTACTTTCGCTCGTTTCGGACCATGTAGCAAAGCCGGATTCCCGAAACCCACACGAACGAGCCATGAAAGACAAGTACATTGACCTGATCGAACAGTCGTTCGATTTCCCGCAGGACGAGTTCTCGGTCGAGGACAACGAGCTGCACTTCCACGACATTCCGCTCATGGAACTGATCAAGCAGTACGGCACACCGCTCAAGATCACCTACCTGCCCAAGATCTCGCAACAGATCAACCGTGCCAAGCGCATGTTCAACGTGGCGATGGCCAAGGTCGATTACAAGGGCTCGTACAACTACTGCTACTGCACCAAGTCGAGCCACTTCTCGTTCGTGCTCGAGGAGGCGATGAAGAACGACATCCACCTCGAGACCTCGTCGGCCTACGACATCCACATCATCAATGCCCTCTACGACGGAGGCATCATCGACAAGGACCGCTACATCATCTGCAACGGATTCAAGCGCCCGCAGTATGTCGAGAACATCGCCCAGCTCGTAAACGACGGATTCACCAACACCATCCCCGTGCTGGACAACAAGGAGGAGCTCGACCTGTTCGAGGATGCCTTCACCAAGAAGTGCAAGGTCGGCATCCGTATCGCCTGCGAGGAGGAGCCCAAGTTCGAGTTCTACACCTCGCGCCTCGGCATCCGCTACAACGACATCGTCGAGTTCTACAAGGCCAAGCTCAAGAACAGCAAGAAGTTCCAGCTCAAGATGCTCCACTTCTTCATCAACACCGGAATCAAGGACACGGCCTACTACTGGAACGAGCTCTCGAAGTGCATGAACGTCTACTGCGAGCTGAAAGCCATCTGCCCCGAGCTCGACAGCCTCAACATCGGCGGAGGATTCCCCATCAAGAACTCGCTCAACTTCGAATACGACTACGAGTACCTGACCGAGGAGATCGTGGCGCAGATCAAGAACATCTGCCAGCGCAACGGCATCGAGGAGCCGAACATCTTCACCGAGTTCGGATCGTTCACCGTGGGCGAAAGCGGCGCGGCGCTCTACTCGATCGTCAATCAGAAGCAGCAGAACGACCGCGAGAACTGGTACATGATCGACTCGTCGTTCATCACCACCCTGCCCGACACGTGGGGTATCAACCAGCGCTACATCATGCTGGCCATCAACAACTGGGACAAGGAGTACCAGCGCGTGCTGCTCGGCGGACTGACGTGCGACAGCGAGGACTTCTACAACTCGGAGTGCCACACCAACGCCATCTTCCTGCCCAAGCTCGAGAAGGGCAACCCGCAGTACATCGGATTCTTCCACACGGGAGCCTACCAGGAGTCGCTCGGCGGCTTCGGCGGCATCCAGCACTGCCTGATCCCCGCCCCGAAGCACGTGATCATCGATCGCGACAAGTCGGACAACGAATACTACACCCGCCTGTTCGCCAAGGAGCAGTCCTACCGCTCGATGCTCCGCATCCTCGGCTACTGATCCGGACGGCGGCCCCATGCAGGACAACGGGCGCGGACCTTTGCGGTCCGCGCCCGTTTTTCGCATGGCCGGAGGATTGCGGGCGACCGGTCTATTCGAAATCGCTCTGCTGCCGCTCCACTTCCCGCAGTTTCAGTGAGTTGAGTTCCCGGCGCAACTCCTCGATCTCCCGTTCCAGATCACGGTCGGAGGATTCCGGAACCTTACTCCGCACCCCCTTCGCCGCCTCGGCCGCTTCGAGTTCCGACGGATCGGCAATCACTTCGTGATCCGCCGGGAAAGTCGGGATCTCCAACTCGGCCGACAGGGGCGTATGCTTCCCCTGGAAGACAACGCGGGCCCGGACGCGGATCGTTCCCGGAGTCGTCGTGGCGCGCACGAGCACGGGGGCCGTGCCCCAGCTGATCCGCCGGGGGTTGGTGAAAGTCCCCTCCGAAGCGACCAGTTCGCCCGGACCTTCGATCTCGAAGAGCACCTCACAGTCGTTCAGACGCTTGATCGTCCCGTTCTCATCCGCCACGGCAGCTACGACCGTCATCAGGTCCGAACCGTCTGCCTTCATCCTTACCTGCTCGTCGTCGGCCCACAGCAGCAGCTTCGCGGGACGCCGCGCCGGCATAACCTTGTGCGTCGCCACGACCCGGCCGTCCACAAGCCCCTCGGCCAGCAGATAGGAGTCGCCCTGACGCCCCTCGCGCGACAGCTCCTTGTCGCGCATCACATCGAAAACCCCTTCGAACAGGATCACCGGAGAGGGCATGCCGCCCGCCTCGGGCGACTTGCGGTAGACGCGCGGCTCCCCATCCCTGCAGCAGGTCAGGCGCACCTCGTCGCAATTGCTGTAGACCGTCACATCGGCCGGCGAGAAGGGGGTCATGGCATGGGCGATGTAGACCATCGGGCCGCTTCCGGCAATCAACTCCGGATTGGGCTGCACAGGCCGCTGCGCGCAGAACATGTAATAGGAGTATTTCGGCTGCCGGAAGGCATCCATGATGCCGCCGTAGAAGGGATCGGGATGATAGCCCCGCTGGTGATCGAACGAGTGCCAGAGACACCCGCCCACATGCTGGCGCGGCGCCCGCCACAAAGCGTCGTAGCACGTATACTGATAGTCCGGGCGGGCATATCCTTTGGCCTGGATGAGCATCGGCACCTCGCCCCACCCGCGGTTCACGCGGCTCGGCGAATTGTGCGAGTTCCAGTCATCGACGTTGTCCCCCCACTCGCGGGTGAAATAGCACACCTTCGGATCCAGCTCCCGGGTATTGAACGCCCCGTCGCCCCCGTTGAGCGGATGGGTGAACTGCACGGGAAAGTGTTCGGCTCCGCGGGCCGCGGCATCGCAACCCGCATAACAGTAAGGATAGGGATACTCCTCATGCAGGATTCGCACGACATTCGCGGCGAAATCCTCCGGATACCATGTCTCGTTGAGAATCGGCTCCCAAAGCCACACCGAGGGGTGGTTGCGGTCGCGGCGCACCATGTTGCGGATGTCGGAATAGACCCGCTCGGCAAAGACCCGATCGTCGTTCCAGAACTGCCAGCCCGGGGTATTGACGATCACGAAAAGCCCCAACTCGTCGCAGGCGTCCATGAAGGCCGGATCCTGCGGATAGTGGGCGTTGCGGATCACGCGCAAACCGGCATCGCGCAGCTTCCTGGCATCCCGCCAGTGAAGGCTGTTCGACAGGGCATTGCCCACGACGGCGAAATCCTGATGGCGGTTGGCTCCGATCAGCGGCCACGGATAGGGCTTTCCATTGAGCCAGAACCCCTCCTTGCCCCGGAACTCGATGCTGCGGATACCGATCCGGCGGCAATAGCCATCGACCACATCGCCCTGCTGGTCCTTCACGTAGACATGCAGCCTGTAGAGGTAGGGCGTATCGGGCGACCAGAGGCGGGGACGAGAGAGGGTCACACGAGCTTCGGCCCGTTTGGCAGCCCCGTTGGTTACCGACAACCGCTCTTCGGCCGAGGCGGCCAGCTGCCCCTCCCGGTCATAGAGTTCATAGACGACCCGACCCCGGAACGACCGTCCCGAAAGATTGCGCACGTGCGCAGCCATCCGCACTCTGGCCGAGGCCTCCGACACGTCGTCGTAGGAGACGAAGAGCCCACCTCCGGCCTCCTGATCCTCGTAGTTGGGATCGGTGATGAAGACCCGGTTGTGGGCGATGAGCCAGCAGTCGCGGTAGATGCCGCCGAAGTAGGCGAAATCCAGTGCATCCTGCGGTTTGCCGGGCGGGAACATCGGATCGTCGCTGTTGTCCGCACGCACGGCGATGACATTGTCCCCGCCGTATTCGACGGCGGGCGAGATATCGACCACGACCGGCAGGTAGCCTCCGTAGTGCCGGGCAAGACAGTGTCCATTGACCCACACCTCCGATTTGCCCATGATGGCCTCGAAATGGAGGAACAGCCGCTTGCCCCGCCACTCCTCGCGAGGTGTGAAGTGTTTGCGGTACCACACCTCACCCTGGTAATTGACGCAGCCGCTGGCTTCGGTCGGCAGGTATTCGATCCCGTCGGGAAGCGAGACGAGCGGCCACGTTCGGTCGTCGAAATCGCGCTGTCCGGCCCCCTCGACCGCCCCGCGGTGGAAACGCCATGCCGGATTCATGTTATAGACCGTGCGCCCCGTGCCGGGGAGTTCGTAAAACCCCGCCGTGGAGAACTGCGGCCGGTAAGCCGCGACGGCCGACGAATCGGCCCCGGGGAGCGACTGTGCCGCAGCAAGGCCCGGGAACGACAGACAGGCGGCGGCCACAAGGGAACGAAGGATGGATCGCATATGGATGAAATTGTTGTTTGCCATGCAGTTGTGCAGGACCGGCAGAAGATACGGGAGCGACCGCTGCCGGGCGGATACCGCCGGGCGGATCGATCGATTCCGGAGAACAGCCGGTCGGAAGACAAATATAAAGAAAAACAGCCAACCAAACAACCTCCGGCGCCGAATCCGTCGCATCGGCACGAAACCGACCGTAGAAAAGGCGTCTGACGGAAGGAAAATCGACCGCACGGAGGAGCTTTCCGCCTGCCGGGAGACGGGGAGCGGGAAAAATTTTCTTACCTTTGGTCCCGAATCCCCAGAACCGAGCCAATGGAGCGAACGTACGGAATAAGATATTGGATGACAGTACTTGCCCTGTTGTCGGCATTGTGGGCATCGCCCGCTCTGCTGACGGCGGACAGGAGGGTGACGGGATCCGCCCAGACATACGGGCCGACTCCCTGCTTCGGTCGGGAATCGGCGGCGGATCTCCGGCAGACGGCCGACACGACCGCCCTCCGCGATACGCTGCGCGGCACCGGGACCGCCCGTCCGGGGCGTCTGGCCCGTACCGCCGGGCAGGAGCGGCATCCGGACTTCGCCGGCCCGAAACGCCGCAGGCTCCAGCACCGCCTCGGCGCCGAATTCCGCCCCGAATACATCTTCCCGACCAACCCCTTCCTCGACGGGGTGAACTCGCTGATGCGACCCATGGACCTCTCGCTCGCCGCCCACCTCAAATACTCGTTCCAGTTCCGTCCCGGCTCCTATGCCGACCGCATCTACGGCGGCGTATACCAGGGCATCGGCGCGGCCTACTACGACTTCGCCAACCCGCTCGAGCTGGGCAATCCCGTGGCAATCTACCTCTTCCAAGGGGCGCGCATCGCCCGCCTCTCACGCCGGCTCTCGCTCAACTACGAGTGGAACTTCGGCCTCTCGTTCGGCTGGAAGCCCTACGACCGGGAGAACAACGCACTCAACACGATGATGGGTTCGCGGCTCAACGCCCTGCTCAACGTCAGCTTCTATCTGCGCTGGATGCTCACGCACGAACTCGACCTGACCTTCGGGCCCACGCTCACCCACTTCTCCAACGGCAACACCACGATTCCCAACGCCGGGCTCAACTCCGCCGGACTTCAGGCCGGACTGACCTGCAACTTCGGACGCACGGCCGCCGAGGCCCGCGTCGCACGCCGCATCGACGGCCCCGACTTCCGCCCCCACATGACCTACGACCTGGTGCTCTTCGGGTCGTGGCGCCGCAAGGGCGTCGCGTTCGACGGCAACCAGTACGCATCGCCCGACGCCTACACGGTGCTGGGCGTGAACTTCGCAGCCATGTACAACTTCGGCTACAAGTTCCGTGCGGGCCTCTCGCTCGACGGCGTCTACGACGGCAGCGCCAACGTCTACATCCCCGACCAGATCACCGCCGTGGGCGACTCGCCCGACCTGGAGTTCGTAAAACCGGGAATCGACCGCCAGCTGGCCCTCGGCCTCTCGGCCCGCGCCGAGTTCGTCATGCCCTACTTCACCATCGGGATCGGACTGGGCAGGAACATATTGCACAAGGGCGGCGACATGGACTACTTCTACCAGACACTCGCCCTGAAGGTGGGCGTCACCCGCAACTCGTTCGTGCACATCGGCTACTCGCTGAGCGACTTCCACATGCCCAACTTCCTGATGCTCGGCGTGGGCTGGAGGTTCAACAACCGGTCGCCGCACCACTACTGATTTTCCGGCCGTTTTCCGCCGCGGCGCGCTTTTCGATTTGGCAGTGCACGCCCTTTGCACTACCTTTGCAGCGGATGGACATGTCCCACGGCACAAAACCCTATACCCATGCAGATCAACAAGGCAGAATTCCGCTGCAGCTCCGAGCGCATCACGCAGGTCCCGAAAGACAGCCTGCGCGACATCGCCTTCATCGGCCGCAGCAACGTCGGCAAATCGTCGCTCATCAACATGCTCACCGGCCGCAACGGGCTGGCCAAGGTCTCGGGAACTCCGGGCAAAACCCGGCTGATCAACCACTTCCGCATCGACGACGCGTGGTATCTCGTGGATCTGCCCGGTTACGGCTACGCCCGCACGTCGAAGGCCGTGCGGGGCGAATTCTCGAAGCTCATCACCGACTACGTGCTCCGCTGCGAGAAGCTCCACTTCCTCTTCGTGCTGGTCGATATCCGCCTCGAACCCCAGAAAATCGACCTGCGCTTCATCGAAATGCTCGGCACGAACGGCGTCCCGTTCGGCATCGTCTTCACCAAGGCCGACAAGCTATCGAAAACTCAATGCGAAAAGAGCATCGAGCGCTACCGCCGGACGCTCGCCGAGACATGGGAGGAGCTGCCCCCGATGTTCGTCTCATCGTCGGAGCGCGGCACGGGGCGCGACGAAATACTCGATTTCATCGGCGAATGCCTCAAAGTTTGACCGAATGTTGAAAAATCGAACCCGAAAAGGCTCGGTTTTTCAACGCAATGTCCTATATTTGCACCATCAAAATCCTTCGTAACCTATGGCTATCCACAAAATCAAGATCTTCGCGGGTCGCGGTTCCGAGTACCTCGCCCAGAAGATCGCCGCAAGTTTCGGCACGACGCTCGGACAATCCGAGGTCCTGCGTTTCAGCGACGGCGAGTTCCAGCCCTGCTACAACGAGTCGATCCGTGGCTGTACGGTATTCATCATCCAATCGACGTTCCCGCCCTCGGACAACCTCATGGAGCTGCTGATGATGATCGACGCCGCACGCCGTGCTTCGGCCTACAAGGTCGTGGCCGTGATGCCCTACTTCGGCTGGGCGCGTCAGGACCGCAAGGACCGTCCCCGCGTACCGATCGGGGCCAAGCTGGTGGCCAACCTGCTCATGGCCGCAGGCGTGGACCGTGTGATGACCATGGACCTGCATGCCGACCAGATTCAGGGTTTCTTCGACATTCCCGTGGATGCACTCTATGCCAGCGGCATCTTCGTCCCCTATATCGAAAGCCTCCACATCGAGGATCTCTCGATCGCCGCACCCGACATGGGCGGCGCCAAGCGTGCCAACACCTATGCCAAGCACCTCGGCACGCCGATCATCATCTCGCACAAGGAACGCGCGAAGGCCAACGTCGTGGGCAAGATGACGGCCATCGGCGAAGTCGAGGGACGCAACGTCCTGATCGTCGATGACATGATCGACACGGCCGGCACGATCTGCATGGCCGCCGACATGCTCATGGCCCGCGGCGCGAAGAGCGTGCGCGCGGCGATCACCCACCCCGTGCTCTCGGGCCCGGCCTACGAGCGCATCAACGACAGCGCCCTCGAGGAGGTGATCGTGACCGACACGATTCCGCTCAACCCCAACAAGGACCTGCACAAGTTCACGGTGCTCTCCGTCGCCGACATCTTTGCCGACGTCATCGAGCGTGTGCACAACTACAAGGAGATCTCGTCGATCTTCTTCAAGTAGGAAACCCGGACAGGGCAGAAAAGAGGCGGCCGCACCCGGATCGGGTGCGGCCGCCTTTCACTTGAAAGGCCGGCAGCCGTCAGTCGGCCTTGCGGTAAGAGGAGCGTTCGAAATATTCGTAGCCCGGTTCGCTGTAACGCATCTCGATAACCAGTTCCGTGGAGGAGAGGGTACGGATCGTCGCACCGATGGTCTCACCGTCGGAGGTCACATAGATTCTGTTGCCCTGAATGCGCCACGTGCCACTGTCTCCCGTTGTGCCCGAAGACCCCTCCACATATGTTCCGTCGGTGTTGAAAATCACATAGTCACCGGCCATCTCGGACGGGCCGTAGTTCCACTCGTAGGGCTCTTCACCCTCCTCCTTTTCATAGCCGGAGAAGGAGGTGGCCTCCCAGCGGCCGTAAATCAGCGATATGTCGCCGATCTTGTCGTCGTTGCACGAAGGAAGGCACCATACGCAGGCCACGGCAACGCACGCACAGAGCACGCTCCGCCGGAGCGCACGCATCCAATTGTTCAAATGTTTCATAACGTTATGCTTGATTGTTGGGTTAAATGGATCTGCAAAACGGGAAACGGCCCGTCCGTCACAAGGCGGGCCATGCAGCAGAGAGACATGCACGCGGCCGGGTTGCGGCCGGGCATGCAGCGGCTCACTTGAGCGGCGAATCGGGCTCGCGGGCCATCACCAGGTAGAACATCCGATCGAGGAAGGCCGGGGCGAATTTCTTGACGAAGTGCGTGGCACGTCCCTCGATCTCCATCAGGCAGAGCCGCTTGCGGCGCAGGATGCCCTTCGCCACGATCCGCGCCACCTGCTCGGCGGTCATCATCTTCGACTCGTCGCGCGGCGTCTCGCCCTGCTGCGATCCGTCGGCCGTGAGGGCCGAGAAGCGGACGTTCGAAGCCGTGAATCCCGGACAGGCGATCATCACGTGCAGCCCCTTCTTGAGGTTCTCGATGCGCAGCGTCTCGAGAAAGCCCGTCATGGCGTACTTCGAGGCCGAGTAGCCCGTGCGCCCGGGAAGCCCGTGCAGGCCGGCTACGGACGAGATGCCGACGATCGAACCCTTCGACTGCTGCAGGTAGGGCAAGGCATACTTGCAGCAGTTCACCGTGCCCCAGAAATTGACGTCCATCAGGCGGTGCAGCACCTCGAGGTCCACATCGTCGAACAATGCGCGCATCGAGATGCCGGCATTGCAGATCAGCACGTCGATGCGGCCGAACTCGCGCACGGCCGTCTCGATGAGCTCGCGGCACTCCTCGGGTTTGGTGACATCCACGCCACAGTAGGCGGCCTGCCCGCCGTGTGTGCGGATGCCGCCCGCAACCAGCTGCAGTTTCTGCACGCTCCGCGCCCCGAGCACCACCCGGGCGCCCTGTGCGGCATATTCGCGGGCCATGGCCTCGCCGATGCCCGACGAGGCGCCCGTGATGACGATTACCTTATCTTTCAGTGTTTTCATATCCATCGTTTATTTCAAGTTCCAACGTATCGCAGGCCATGTGCACGTGCGGCGGGAGCGTCGGCTCGGTCACGGCCTGCAGCCCGATGTCGTGCGACATGTGGGTGAGGTAGGCCTCACGGGGCGCCACACGGCGAATCAGCTCCAGCGCCTCGGCCACATTGAAGTGCGAGTAGTGCGGAGCGAAGCGCAGGGCATTGACCACAAGCACCTCGACGCCGGCGAGTTTCTCCACCTCACTCTCCTCGATGGTCTTGAAGTCGGTCAGGTAGGCCAGCGGACCGATGCGGTAGCCCGTCACGGCAAAACGCTCGGAGTGGCGGCCCGCCACAGGGACGATCTCCACCCCCTTCACGGAGAAGGGGCATGCGGGATCGATCTCGTGCAGTTCGATCTCGGGGACACCCCGGTACTTGTCCTGCGCAAAGGCGTAGTCGAAATCCTTGCGCACGCAGGCCGCCGTGCGCGGCGTGGCGTAGATGCCCACCTTGTGGATGGCCTCGGGATAATCGACGAAGTTGAAGGCCCTTACGTCGTCCAGGCCGCCGATGTGGTCCTTGTGCTCGTGCGTGAGAAGGATGGCGTCGATGTGCCGCACCCCGGTGCGGAGCATCTGGTAGCGGAAGTCGGGACCTGCGTCGATCACCAGCCGCACGCCCCGCGTCTCGACCATCGCCGAGGTGCGCAGCCGCCGGTCGCGCCGGTCGTCGGACATGCAGACGGCGCAGCGGCACCCGATGACGGGCACGCCCTGCGAGGTTCCGGTTCCCAGAAAGGTGAGTTTCATGCGGCAAATATACGAAAAAAGTCGTGCCGGCGGCACGCTTCAGCGACGGATGCGCCCCGGTTCGTAGCGCGCCAGGTACTCGTCCACGCACTGGAGCCCCTTCGGGGTCGCGATGCCGCGGAAAAAGGTGCTGATGATCTGCACGAAGGCCTCGCGTTCGGAGATTCCCGAGGGAAGGACCAGCTCGCGGCGCATGACCAGCGCCGAGATGGTGCAGTAGAGCGCTCCGATGGCCAGGTCGGGATTGAACCGTTCGAAGAACAGCCCCTCGCCGATGCCCTGCTGCAGCATCTTCCGCAGGTCGGCCGCATTGCGCTCTATCCCCTCGTGCCTCAGCCGTTCGTGGAGCGCCGGGTAGAAACGCCGGAGGCTCTCCATCAGCCGTCCGGTCTGCTCCGAGCGGTCCATCATGTCGCCCAGAACCATGAACAGCTCCTCGAGCACATTGCCCGCGCCGGCGCTCTGCTGCCTCCAGTGCTCGCGATTCTGCTCGAAATAGCGCAGCATCACCCGGTAGAGCAGGTTCTCCTTGTCCTCGAACATGTCGTAGAGCACGCGCTTCGAGACACCCGCCAGCCGGGCGAGGTCTTCCATGCGCACGGACTTGATGCCTTGCGTGACGAACAGACGCAATGCCTGTTCGACGATACGTTCCTGAGGGGTCATGATGGGATGATGGGCTTTACTTCACAAATATAACAAAGAAAATTCACTCGGCAAAGCCCGTGCCCGATTTTCGGCCGGGAGGGGGCGGAACGAAAAGACCCGGACGCCTGCCGGCTGTCCGGGTCCCGTAGGATCGATCCGCTGCGGCGTCAGGCCGTGGCGTTCTCGAGTTTCTTCATGATCGAGAAGATGAAGAGCGCCGAGAGCAGGCAGAGCACGATCAGCACGCTCCATACCATCCAGAGCGCCATGCCGCTGCCCCAGAGGTAACCGATGAGCGACGTGGCGTAGTTGCCGACGGCCGTGGCGGCGAACCAGCAGCCCATCATCATGCCCTTGTACTTCGGGGGAGCCACCTTCGACACGAACGAGATACCCATCGGCGAGAGCAGCAGCTCGGCGAACGTCAGCACGAGGTAGGTCGAGATCAGCCAGTTCTGCGAGACGAACGTGTCGCTGGCACCGGCAGCCTTCACCTCGGCGGGCGACATCAGCCCGAACGAGCCGATCGTGAGGATCAGGAAGCCCAGGGCGGCGATGATCATGCCCATACCGATCTTGCGCGGAGCCGAGGGCTCCTTGCCCTTGCGGGCCAGCGAGGCGAAGAGGGCCACCGACAGCGGCGTGAGGGCCACGACATAGAAGGGGTTGAACTGCTGGAAGACCTGCGGCAGGATGTGTACCGGATCGGGCGTGACGGTATAGCGGTAGTAGAGTGCCACGACGGCCGCGATGACGGCGATGCCGCCGATGAGCTTGCCGCGGCCCTTCTCGGCCTGGAACATGCCAACCAGACCGTAAACGCCGACCAGAACCAGCAGGAGGTTGAAGATGTCGAAGAACATGCGCGTGAAGCCCGTGGCCTCGGGGGTCGTGTAGTCGCGGGCAAAGAAGGTCATCGTCGAGCCGTTCTGGTGGAAGGCCATCCAGAAGAAGATCACCACGGCGAAGACGAGCATGAGGGCCGTGATGCGCGACTTGGTCTGCGCGGGCGTCAGCTCGACCTGTGCGGCGGCTCCCGAAGCGGCCTGCTGCTTGGCCGTGACGTCGGCATGCTTGAAGGTCTTGCGGAAGGCGACGTAGATGATGTAGGAGATGATGAGCGAGATGCACGCTACGGCAAAGCCCATGTTGTAGGCCGAGGAGAGCTTCTCGATGTAGTGCGAAGCGAACGTCCCCAGGTCGGCGGCATTGCCCCCGACGGCCGTAGCCAGGCGCTGCAGCTCGGCGAGCGGCTCGGCCGGCATGTTGGCGCCTGCCTCAAGGTACTGGTGGGCCAGCGCCGGAATCTGGCCGTTGTAGGTCAGGCCGTCCTGAGCCAGGAAGTGGTTGGTGATCCAGGTAGCCATCGAGGGGGCGAACATCGCACCGATGTTGATGGCCATGTAGAAGATCGAGAAGGCGCTGTCGCGCTTGGCTGAATAGGCCGGATCGTCGTAGAGGTTGCCGACCATCACCTGGAGGTTACCCTTGAACAGACCCGTTCCGCATGCGATGAGCGCCAGTGCGGCGAACATCAGCGCCTGGGCCCCGAAGCCCGTCCCGGTGGGGATCGACAGCAGGGCGTATCCGCCGAACATCACGAAGATGCCGAGCGTCACCATCTTCCCGAATCCGAACTTGTCGGCCAGGATACCGCCGAAGAACGGCATGAAATAGACCGCGGCGAGGAAAATGCCGTAAATCTGGGTCGTTACCGCCTCCGTATAGCCGAACTTGGCCTGCAGGAAGAGCGTGAAGATCGCAAGCATGGTATAGTAGCCGAAACGCTCGCCCGTGTTGGCCAGCGAAAGGGCGTACAAACCTTTGGGTTGTCCTTTGAACATACAGCTTTAAGGGTTTAAAATTAAGTTTGCTGACAAAGATAACAATATTTTTCATATATTTGTCTAAAACCGACCTCAGTTATGGAAAAAACAACCGAAATACTCCCGATCGTCGAACGGGACGAATGGCTGCGTCCGGTGGCCGACGCCATCGCCTGCCGTCACCGGCGCTACCTCGACAAACTCGAGGCCATCGAGCACAGCGCCGGATCGCTCGTCGATTACGCCAACGGTTACCGCTACTTCGGCTGGCAGTGGGACGAGACGCTCGACGGCTGGTGGTTCCGCGAATGGCTCCCCGGGGCGCACGACGTCTACATCTTCGGCGACTTCAACAACTGGCAGCGCACCGAGATCCGCATGCACCGCGATTTGGCGGGCGTCTGGAGCGCCTTCTTCCCCGCGGCGATGTACCGCGACCGCCTCACCCACGGCTCGCTCTACAAGATCCACGTCCACGGCGACAACAGCTGGATGGACCGCATCCCGGCCTATGCCACACGCGTGGTACAGGACGACGAAACGAAGAACTACACGGCCCAGTTCTGGGCCCCGGCCGAGCCGTTCGACTGGCGCGGCGACGCATTCGACGCCTCGCAGGGGGGCAGCCTGCTGATCTACGAGGCCCACGTGGGCATGGCCCAGGAGCGTGAGGGGGTGGGCACCTACCGCGAATTCACCGAAAAGATCCTGCCCATAATCAAGCGGGACGGTTACAACGCCGTGCAGTTGATGGCCATCGCCGAGCACCCCTACTACGGCTCGTTCGGCTACCACGTCTCGAGCTTCTTCGCCCCCTCGTCGCGCTTCGGAACCCCCGAGGAGCTCAAGGAGCTCATCCGCCGGGCCCACGAACTGGGGCTGGCGGTCATCATGGACCTCGTGCACGCCCACTACGTGAAGAACCTCAACGAGGGGATCAACGAACTTGACGGCACGGACCACCTCTACTCGCGCCCGGGCGAGGCCGGCAACCAGCCCTACTGGGACTCGAAGCTCTTCGACTACGGCAAGGGCGAGGTGCAGCACTTCCTGCTCTCGAACGTCAAGTACTGGCTCGACGAGTTCCACTTCGACGGGTTCCGCTTCGACGGCGTCACCTCGATGCTCTACCACCACCACGGCTACGTCACCTTCGACTGCCGCGAACGCTACTTCGACGCCGGCGTAAACGAGGATGCCATCGACTACCTGACGCTGGCCAACCGCCTCGTGCACGACTTCCGCCCCTCGGCCGTGACGATCGCCGAGGACGTGAGCGGCATGCCCGGCATGTGCTTCCCGGCGGCCGACGGGGGCATCGGCTTCGACTACCGCCTCGGCATGGCGATCCCCGACTACTGGATCAAGTTGCTCAAGGAGGTGCCCGACGAGAAGTGGAACATCTGGGAGATGTGGTCGGTGATGACCAACCGCCTGCCCGAAGTGAAGACCGTGGCCTACGCCGAGTCGCACGACCAGGCGCTCGTGGGCGACAAGACCATCGCCTTCCGCCTGATGGACAAGGAGATGTACTTCCACATGGACCGCGCCTCCCAAAACCTCATCATCGACCGCGGCATGGCCCTGCACAAGATGATCCGCCTGATGACGATCTCGACCGGCGGGCAGGCCTACCTCAACTTCATGGGCAACGAGTTCGGACATCCGGAGTGGATCGACTTCCCGCGCGAGGGCAACGGCTGGAGCTACGCCCACGCCCGACGGCAGTGGTCGCTCGCCCGCAACGGACTGCTGCGTTACTCGTGGCTCGGCGACTTCGACCGGGCGATGATCCGCCTGATCCGCAAATACAGGGTCCTCGAGGACGGCTACGCCTGGAACCTGCTGATGGACGAGCAGAACAAGACGATGGTCTTCTCGCACGGGCGTCTGCTCTTCGTCTTCAACTGGCACCCCACGGCCTCGATCCCCGACTACGAGCTCCCGGTCCAGGGTCCGGGCAAATACGTGCCGATCCTCTCGACCGACGAGGCCCGTTTCGGCGGCCAGGAGCGCCAGACGATGGACTCCGCGCACTTCTCGTTCGATGTCGAGGACAGCGAAGGGAACAAATATCCGCGCATCCGGATCTACAACACCTCGCGGACGGCGACCGTCTACCTGCGCAAGCGCTGACCGCCGCACCGGATGGCGGCACAGGCCGCGCAACCATACGGAAAACTCCGGCAACGGTCAGACCGTTGCCGGAGTTTTCGTTTCGTTATTGCAGCCGCAGCCGGCCGCATCGCAACCGCGAAGATCGCCGCAACCGGAGGACCGTCACTTCGCGCCGCAGCCCTTCACCGACTCGATGCGGGCAACCGCCCCGGCCACACGGCCGTAAAGCTCCTCCAGATCGAGGCCGGGGATGCGCCGGTCCTCGACGACGATGCGGCCATCGACCATCACCGTCTCGACGTCGGCGGCCTTGCCGCAATAGACCAGGTTCGACACCACGTCGTGCAGCGGCTGCAAATGGGGTTTGCGCAGGTCCACGACGATCAGGTCGGCCAGCGCCCCTTTACGGAGTACGCCCAGCTCCCCCTCGGCGCAACCCATCGCGCGGGCGCCGTTGGCTGTCGCCAGCCGCAGAGTCTCCCACGCCGGCAGCGCACACGGATCGCCCGTCGCCGACTTCTGGAGGAAAGCCGCCGTGCGCAGCTCCTCCCACATGTCCAGGTCGTTGTTCGAGCAGGGTCCGTCGGTGGCCACGGTCACCGTCACCCCGGCGCGCAGCATCTGTGCCACGGGAGCCACACCGCTCGATATCTTCATGTTGCTCTGCGGATTGTGCGATACGGTCACGCCGCTTCGGGCGAGCGTCGCCACATCGCCGTCGGTCACATGGACACAATGGGCCAGAATCGTCTTCGGGCCGAGCATCCCCAGCGAGTCGAGGTGCTCGACAGGAGTCCGCCCGAAGCGCTCGCGGACGATGCGCACCTCGTCGCGGGTCTCGGCCGCATGGGTCATCAGCATCAGCCCGTACCGCTCGGCCAGTTCGCGGCCGCGCACAAGGTTTTCGGGCGAGACCGTATAGGGTGCATGGGGCGCCACGGCGATGCGCACGCGCGACGAAGCTGCGGCCCGGCGCACGGCCTCGCCGACCTGCCCGGCCACCTCGTCGAAGTTGCTGTCGAAGTAGTTGCAGCCGAGCAAGGCCCGGATGCCGAGGCGTTCGGCCACCTCGACGCAGCGGTCCTGGAAATAGTACATGTCCACGAACGAGGTCACGCCGCCGAGCAGCATCTCGACGATGCCGAGCTCCATGCCCAGCGCCACCTCATCGGGGGTCTGGCACGCCTCGAAGGGCCAAATGTGGTCGTTGAGCCACCGCATGAGCGGAATGTCGTCGGCATAGCTGCGTTGGAGCGTCATGGCCGCATGGCAGTGCGTATTGACCAGTCCCGGCATGACCAGCCGGCCCCGGCAGTCGATCTCGCGCAGGCCGGGGTGTGCGGCGCGGAACTGCGCCACGGCCCCCTCGTCCGAGGTCACCAGCGCGATCCGGTTGCCCGCGACGCCCACCGATCCGGTGAACGTCCGTGCGCCCTCCCCGCACATGGGGAGCAGCGTCGCATTCGAAAAGAGTGTCGCCATAGGTCATTTCTTGATTTTCGTCCGTCCGCCCCGCGTCTTCACCTTCACTGCATTCTCGTCGATCGAGTTACCCTGCACGGTGACGACGTCGCGGCCATCGACCGAGTTCGAGTAGATCTGGATCACCTTGTTGAAGGCGCCGGGTTCGCTCTTGTGCGGCTGGTAGGTGATGCGCACGACGCCCGAATCGCCGGGCGCCACGGGACGCTTCGAGAAGTCGGCCTTCAGGCACGAGCACGAGATGATGACGCGCAGCAGCACCAGGGGCTCGGTCCCGTCGTTCGTGAAGCGGAACTCGTGCACCAGGTCGCCGCCCTTGCGGGGCACATCGCCGAAGTCGTAGGTCGCGTCCTCGAACGCGAGGTGCGCCCCGTCCGTCTGCCCGTCTCCGGCAGCGGAGGCCGTCGTCAGCGACAGCGCGGCAATAAGCGTAAACAGGAGTGTTTTCATCGTAATTCGAGTTAGCATCATTCCATGCGGAATATGTAGGTGATCGTTCCGCCCTGCACGGCGGCCCGGCTCTCCGTGAAACGGGCCTTGCGCGCGGCGGCGATGGCCGCCTCAACCAGACGGGGGTCGCTCTCCGTGGAGCCCTTCGGCTCGAACGAGGCGCCCGTCACGCGGCCCGAGGCATCGACCGTCACGCGGATGACGACCTTGCCGCTGCGGTTGCCCGGGTAGTCGGGTTTGGGCAGCGCACCGACCAGGCCGCGCCCCTTGAGCCCCTGGTCCAACTGGTCGAGTCCGTCGGGATTGAGCCCGGGGCCCTTGCCGGAGGCCTTGTCCTCGCCCTCCGGAGCCCGCGGATTGCCCGCATTGTCGGGCTCATCGACGCCGCCCTTGTTCATCTTGAAGAGCGCCCGCGGATTGGGCGTCTGGGTCACCTCGTCCTTGCCGGCCGCCTGTGCCGTCTGCTCGACCGGAGCGGTCTCGTCGTGCACGCGCGGCTCCGCAGCCGGCTTGACCCGCGGCCGCGGAGGCTCGGGGGCCGGCGGCTCGGTGAAGTCCACGAGGATCGTGTCGCCCGGCTTCTCGAGCGCGGGCGAAAAGTCGAACGACACCACGGCGAACGACACCGCAAGCACGAGGGCATAGGCCCCCGCCGCGATCGCCGCCCACCTGCGGGGCTGCCGGTCATTCGGATCATAGTAATACATAGGCGTCAAAGTTCTGCCCGCCCCCGGGGCCGGATCACCTCGGGGTCGTGGCTAAGATTAACTTGTAGTTGTTGTCCTTGGCGATGTTCATCACCTTGACCACCTCATCGACGGCCACCGTCTTGTCGCAATGGAGCGACACGGTGGGCTCCTGCTGTCCGTCGAGGCGCTCCTTGAGCGCACGCTCCACGCCGTCGATCGAGCCCACCTCTTTCATCTCCACATAGTAGCGGTACTTGCCGTTGTGGCTGTCCTGCACCGAGACGGTCGTCATCGCCTTGTCCTTGAGTTGGTTCGAGCTCTTCGGGAGCATCAGCTTCAGGGCATTGGGGTTGATGAGCGTCGTGGCGATCAGCAGGAAGAGCAGCAGCAGGAACATCAGGTCGGTCATCGACGACGCCGAGAACGACTTTTCGACTTTCGAACCGTGTTTGATAGCCATGTCGCACTATTTTTGAACGGGTTGATTCAGAATGTCCATAAAGGCGATCGAGTTGGCCTCCATCTGGAAGACGAGCTTCTCGATGCGCGCCACCAGGTAGTTGTAACCGAAGTAGGCCGGAATACCGACGATCAGACCCATCACCGTGGTAACCATCGCCACATACATACCGCTCGAAAGCAGAGCCAGATCGACCGTGCCGCCCGCAGCCGACATGTCCATGAAGGTCTGCACCATGCCGAGCACCGTGCCGAGGAATCCGATCATCGGGGCGCCGCCGGCGATCGTGGCCAGGAACGGCAGTCCGTTCTCGAGTTTCGAGACCTCGAGGTTGGCGACGTTCTCGATGGCCGACTGCACATCGCTCATCGGGCGTCCGATGCGCTCGATGCCCTTCTCGATCATGCGGGCGATCGGCGTGTCGGTCTTGCGGCAGAGGTTCACGGCCGTGGAGATCTTGCCGTCGGAGATGTAGTCGCGGATGCGGTTCATGAAGTTCATGTCGAGCACCGAGGCCTTGCGGATGGCCATGAAACGCTCGACGAAGATGAAGATCGTCACTCCGCCCAGCGCCAGCAGGGGCCACATCAGCCATCCTCCCTTGGTAAACAGCGTCCACAGTCCCATCCGGGTCTCCTCACTTACGGCCACCGCTTCGGCAGCCTGCAAAAAAGTCATCATCGTTTTGTTTGTTTTTTATGGTTTTACTGAATTTGTTTCTTCACTCTTTCCTGCCTCCGCCGCACCCTCCTCGGGCCACGCCTTCACGGGGAGCCCCTCCTCGGGCATCCGGGGGTCGAACTCCACCCCTTCGAAGGCCGCGGCGGCATCCGTCTCGCGGGCTTCGGCCTCGGCCGCCGCAGCCTCTGTGGCATCGCGCGCCTCGGCCCGTTCGCGCCGCTCGGCGGCCCGGGCCGCTCGCCGTGCCTCGCGCCGCTCCCGCCGCGAACGGTTCGTGAAACGCTCGCGGATGCGGCGCCGCAGGTCGCGCAGGTTGTCGAAATCCTCCTTGAAGTAGATGCCGATGCCGGTCTCCTGAAGGCCCTGGTTCTCGTCGAAGCGGTCGATCGTCTGCGTGAAGGCCTTGAGCTTGAGCGTCCCGGCCCGGTCGATCAGGTAGGTGATGTAGGCCTCGCCCATGAAATTGGACATCGAGCTGTTCACCGCCTGCTTGTTGTCCATCAGGTAGTTGCCCTCGACCTCGACGAACAGCCGGTCGTTGAACAGGCTCTTCGAGAGACCGAAGTCGAACTCGTCGCTCGCCGTCTCGGATTTGGGCCGGTAGCCCAGCACGATGTTGTAGCCCGAGAACGAGAGCCAGCTGCTCACCAGGTTCGAAACGAACTCCAGGCCCGTATTGGCCGAGACCGAACTGCCGAGATTCGAGTTGGCCATCGACGAGTTCTCGGACATGAAGCTGTTGAAGAGCAGCAGGTAGGCGAACTGCGTATCGATCGTCTCGGGGGTCGAGAGCGTATTGGCGATAAGCGTCTGCGTCTCGGGGTCGGTGCCGGGCACGCGAACATCGAACGAGATGGCCGGGTCCGAGAGCCGCTCGCCGAGGTGGATCACACACTCGACGGGCACCGAACGGTCGCCGCCCGGATTGTCGGTCGTTCCCTGCAGCAGCGGCTGCAGCGAGGCCTTCACCTTGTAGACGGCGTCGATGTCGAGCCGGGCGTCCATCGGGGCTCCGGTCCACTGGATCGAGGAGCCGCTCTCGATGGTGAAGCGCTTGCTGAAGATGTTCTGGAGCGAAAGCAGGAAGCTGCCGTCGGCCAGCGTATAGTCGCCGTAGATCTCGAAGATGTTCGAACTGGGATTGACCTGCAGGTTGAGCGCCCCCTCGCCGCGGGCCTTCAGCGTGTTGCCGGCCAGCGTGAGTTCGACCTCGGTGTTGGGCCGGACCCCGAGCGCCAGGCCGATGTTCATGCGGCTGGCGGCCGAATGGGTCTTGCGGCGGCGGCGTTCGAAGAGCTGCTTGCGCCGGGCGACGACGTCGAGCGTATCGGCCGCCACGGGCTGTTCGAAGACCACGAAGTCGGCCGTAGCGATGTTCGACTTGCTCGACAGCGGCATGAAGAAGTCCGAATTGTCGTCCGTCGCGGCCGTGATGTCCATGTTCACCACCCCCTTGCGGCCCGAGATGCGGGCATTGCCCGAGGCGAAGACACGGCCGTAGAAGTAGTCGTTGTCGCGGGACGTGGTATTGAGCACGAGCATCTGCTGCGGGGCTACGGAGAGGTCGTAGGTGATGTTCGACAGGTGGCGCAGGTCGAGGTCCAGGTCGAAGCGGCCGCGGTTGCCCAGCGGGTCGTAGACCGCCACGTCCGATGCGCGGAAGCGGTTGCCCTCGACACGGAGTTCGGCCGACGGCATCGTATAGACGACCTGCGTGTAATCGACCTTCGTGCGCAGGCTGTCTACGCGGATACGTCCCGAGAGGTCGGCCTGCCTGCCCTGCCCCTGCAGCACCAGCTCGGCTGCGGCCGAGCCTTCGGTCGAGGAAATCACGCCCGAGAGCAGCGGGTCGAGCAGCCCCATGTCGAGCCGCCCGAGACGCAGGGCGGCGTAGTAGCGGCCCGAGTTGGGGGCAAAGAATCCGCGCATGAGCGTATCGCGCCGCACACGGTCGGTGACCGTGACGCCGGCCCGGCTCCGGGCGAAGTCCCAGCGCGAGACGAGCCGCATCGGCGGGGCCGGAATGTCGTTGGCCCCGACGCTGTCGAAGAGGATGTCGGCCGTGACCTCGGCCCCGCGAAGCACCGACTTCATGGTTGCCGAACCGTTCATGCGCCCCTCGATGTAGTAGCCCATGCGCTCGGCGATCTGTGTGAAGGGGGCCAGGTCGAAGTTCCGCAGCGAGAGGGTCAGCGAGTCGTCGCGGCTGCGCGAGGCGACACCGTCGAGCAGCAGCTCCTGCTGGTCGTTCATCACGAAGAAGCGGTCGATGGCTACACGCGCCGTATCGATGCGGATGCCGCGCGAGTAGATCTGCCAGGTTTTGCTGCCACGCGTGATGTGCGACGGCAGGACACGCAGAACGACGGCAGGGCCGTGGAGGCTGTCGGGCTCTGCCGGGCCGACCCGGACGCCGATCAGCCCCGACGCCTTGTCCGTCGTATCGACGAAGCCGGCGGAGAGCTGGATGCGGCCCTGCTTCGCTCCGCCCGTCACCGAGAGGTGCGGCAGGTGGAGCACCCCGGCATAGAGGTCCTCGGCCGAGGCGTAGAGCACGAGCGAGTCGTTGCGGCTCGAGGCGTTCACGCTCAGCCGCGTGGCCAGCATGCGGCGCCGCTCGACATACTCCGACGAAACCTTCAGCGACAGCTGGTCGCTCGCCGGGTTGAACAGCAGCCGCAGCGACGAGCCGTCGGCGATCTGCAGCCCGGCGGCAACGGCGTCGGCGATGGGATTGATGTTGCGGACATCGATCGAGAGCAGCGAGAAGTCGTTGGCCACGGCCGAGCGTCCGCGCGGCAGCTCCGCGGCCGGCCCGGCATCGTGCAGCCGGGGCATGCTGCGCAGGGCGGCCCGGCGCAGGTATTCGAAGACGGTGCGGTAGCTGGTTTTCGAGCGGAAGGTGGCGTCGGCGAAGTCCGAACGCAGTTCGATGAGTTTGCTGTCGGCCGAGTTCTCGCCCGTGACCGTGACGTTCGTCGCCGAGATCTCCCGGTCGTTGTAGCGGTAGAGGGCGTCGGCCACCTGGATGCGGCCGTTCAGGTCGTCGAGCGAGCGGCCGCCGGCCTTGGCGACGATGCGCGCCGAAAGCTCCGAGACCGAATCGCGGCGGTTGATGCGCAGGCGGGCCAGGTCGGCACGGTGGAGGTGGAGCGTGAAGTCGTAACGCGGCACCGAGTCGTTCAGATCGACCAGTCCGAAAAAGTCGAAGTTCAGGTTGGGGTCGCGGGCCGCGATGCGGCCGTCGAACTCGCGGTTGCGCAGGCGTCCGTCGAGGCGGATCGAGTCGTAGGCATAGCCGTTGAAGTTCAGCCGCACGACATCGCCCTCGACCCGTGCGTCGGCAAAACCGCGACCGACCTCCCCGTCGATACGCGCCCGGAAGGTCGCATCGCCCAGCAGGTCGCGGCGCCCGAGCAGGTCGCCCAGGCGCAGGTTCTGCGTCGCGACCTCTCCCTGCAGGCGGCTGCGGCCCGCACGCCGGGGTTCGAGCCCCACGCGGCAGGTGATGTCGCCCACGTCGGTCGTGGCGCCCAGCTGCATGTCGAACGACGAGAGCAGTCCCCGGAACCGAAGGTCCACTCCCACCCCGCCGGCATGCTCCAGCACACCGCGCACCTTCCCGGGCAGGGGCTTGCGGGCAATGCGGCGGGCCAGGTCGTCGGCAGCCGCGGCCGACGTGCGCAGGTCGGGGACCGCAAGGTCGAAATGCGTGCGGCGGATATCGGGCAGCCCGCGCAGCGTGGCCGTGGCCGAGAGGGTCGTGCTGTCGCCGATGCGCATGCTGCGGATCCGGGTGGTGAAGTCCGAGACGACACCCGCTGCCTCGACATCGATCTCCGAGAAGGAGAGGTGCCAGTCGCGCAGGCGGGGGGCAAAGTAGGCGATGTCGTCGGTCGAGACCGTCGTGTGGCGCACGGCGGCGTCGAGGCGCACCTCCCCGATAAAATCGCGGTAGTCGGCCCACGACGAGCCGGCCAGCGAGATGTAAGGGATGCGGATCTCCGAGCGGTCGGTCAGGATCGAGGCGTCCTCGAAACCCAGACAGCCCTGCGTCAGGTAGAAGCGCCCGGAGAACTGCTTCAGGCGAAAGCCGCTCCGCTCGCGGGCCGAAAGGGAGGCAATGGAGGTATAGATGGCCTGCCCGTCGATGGTGAAGTCATCGACCCGGGCGTTCAGGCTGTCCAGATGCATGTGCGTGAAGTCGATGCCGTATTCGCGTTCGCGCCCCTCGCGGCGGTCGAGGCACAGCTCCATGTTCTCGATCTCGGCCTTGCGGAACGAGAGGCGGAAGTCGCCCTTGCGCTTCCGGTCGGGATTCGACAGCCGGCCGACGATCTGCTTGATGTTCATCTCCCCGTCGTCCATCTGCCGCAGGAAGAGCTTGCCGCCGACGATCCGCCCGCGGCTGAACTCCAGCCCCCCGCCGAAGAGCCCGAAGTCCGAGACGTAGGCCTCGACCCGACTGGCATAAAGGAGCGTGTCGCGCCCGTAGTCCTCGACGTAGAAACCCTCGACGCGGAGCTTCGAGAAGAGCCCGATATCGACACGGTCGATGCGCACGGTGGTCCCGAGCCGCTCGGAGACCAGCGCCACGGTCTTGTGCACCACGAAGTTCTGCACGGCCGGAATGTCGAGCAGCAGCGCGAGCACGACGGGAAGAATTATCAGCAACAAAACGAAGGCCGATAACACCGTTCCCGATATTTTTATAACTTTGCGCATCGAAACAGGGGTAATAACCTGCAAATTTAACTAAAATAGTTAAAAACACGAAAAACCGGATGGATATTACAATTCTCGGCATCGAATCCTCATGCGACGACACGTCGGCCGCCGTACTGCGCAACAACGTGCTGCTGTCGAACGTCATCGCCTCGCAGGCCGTGCACATGAAGTACGGCGGCGTCATCCCCGAACTGGCATCGCGGGCGCACCAGCAGAACATCATCCCCGTGGTGGACACGGCGTTGCGCGAAGCAGGCATCACGGCCGACGAGCTCGACGCCATTGCTTTCACGCGCGGTCCCGGACTGCTCGGATCGCTGCTCGTGGGGGTCTCCTTCACCAAGGGACTCTCCATCGCGCGCA